>ENA-ORUR01000020-ORUR01000020.1-human-gut-metagenome-genome-assembly--contig:-NODE-20-length-174655-cov-7.38993_pt1 | contig 174655 bp, 182 predicted proteins | sample MGYA00242086_ERZ509223 | MGnify/ENA primary metagenome ERZ509223 (study PRJEB26280, sample SAMEA2338820) | human gut metagenome | biome: human gut; feature: human-associated habitat; material: faeces... | reverse complement strand
CACTCTCGTTTGAGAGTGGTCATAAGTCCTCACCAACACCAGTTGACAAAGACCCATAATAAAAAACTCCCAACGTTCAATCACCGAACGCTAGGAGTTTAAAGGCATTAACTAGTAGTGAAGATCAACTTCATCTTCATTTAATTCTGCAGCTGGAACTGCACCGTTTTCACGACGTCCCCGTTGTAAGACATAGATCGCAAAAATTACGATTAAAATACCGATCCCTTCGACCAAATTAATGTGTAAGTGGAAGAAAATCACACTTAAGATACTGGTCGTCATGGGCTGAACTGCATCCATAATACTAATCACGTCTGATGGTGCAAGCCGTGAAGCATACAACAATAATCCAAATGGAATAATCGTACCAAAAATCATTACTGTTGCAACTGAAGATACTAACGTCACCGTTAAATGTGGTGTGTTAGTCCAGAATGGGTGGAAACAGTTAAAGAGGATTCCTGCAATCATTGTGCCCCAACCTAACACTACCAGTGGTGGATTCTTCTCAGCGGCCTTACGAGGTAAAACCACATAAAATGCAGCCGTTACCCCTGAACCTAATCCCCAAAGCAGTGAAATAAATGGTACTGCTAAGTGAGTAAAATCACCACGCGTTATACATAAGAATACACCAATTAAGGCCAGAACAAAGGCAACTAAATCACTGCGCATTGGCATTTTGCGTTGGAAAATCACTGCACCCAAAACAATAAATAATGGGGACAGATATTGGAGAATTGTCGCAGTTGAGGCATTCCCCGTTTGAATAGCGTAGTAAAAAGTTAATAGGTTCATCGCCAGACCAAAAATTCCGTAAGTAACAACGGAGATCAGGCTAGCCCGATCCTTGAAGACGCCAAAAATATTGCCGCGGTATACAATCGCACTAATGATTAATAAAATCAGTCCAGTAAAAAAGGTCCGAGTGGACAGCATCCATGGTGCTGGAATTGCAAGATTTTGGGAAATTAGTTGCAGGACGGTTCCTGAAATTCCCCAACTAAATGAAGCAGCAGCTGCCCATGCGATCCCCTTGGTTACTTGATTATGATTTGTCACTCTCTTTCTCTCCTTACTCAAAAATATGGTTTATTCTAACATAAAATAAGTGAAATTCAGGCGAACAAAAGCGATTCATAATAAAAAAAGTTCCGTTATCAATTTAACGAAACTTTTTTAAGTTTATTGATGATTTTGCTTAATTAAAGAAAGATTGAATCCAAGCAATGAACTTTTGAAACCATCCAGATGCTTGTTGTTCGGCCTTCTTAGCGGAATCACTATTAGCCCATTCCTTAGCCTTATTCATCAAGTTACCGCTTGAGTTTTTAACGTTATTAATGGTATTCGAAACATTGTTAACGTATGACTTACTGGATGAAATTGGGGAATTTTGGAATGTCACTAGTGAATTAACGATCTTATTTTGTTGTGACTTTGTGGTTTGATCATCAATTCCGCGACTCTTTAAAGCCCGATCCAACATGTTTTGGATATCTTGCTTTGTTGCTAAATCATTGTTATTTTGTTTTTTCTGCGCAATTTGTTTGGAGACATCCCCCACAGCAGCCATCAACTTACCAGCGTAGTTCTTATCATTACTGTTGGCATCGATTGCGTCTTGTGTAGCATCCATGACGGAATTAGCAGCACTAGTATTTTGCGGGTTTAACCGGTGCCCATCCGCTGCGAATGCTTTATAAACCCCTGTCAAAGCAGATTCTCCAGATACAGGTCGGTTAGCGGTCACGTTAATTGTAATATCCGTCACCCCTGCCATCTGAGCAACCATGGCATACTGTTGAGCTGTCACTTTTGTAATATTCGATTTACCATTATACTTCCGAATATTGACCTTAACCCCAGAACCAGGATCAGTTGGTGTAATCGCTACTGATGAGATCATTGCCGCATTAGTAGTATTATCACTACCAATGTATTGCCGATAATCATCAGCGGTTGCTGTTAATTTTTTGAAGTTTGAATCAACATCCATCGTATCATTCAGGTCAGTATACACACTCTGGGGAGCCCCAGCACCATAAACAACGTATGAAGATGTTAAAGTTGAAGTATTATTGTTGCTGGCAGAATTGGTGGTTTGCTGGTCTGCCATCACAGCTTGGGCAGGAACGATTGCAGCTGCCCCAATGGTTGTAGTTAATAACGCTAAAGCGATCACTTTAGTTGTAATTTTCATTGATGTATCCTCCACGATTTTAATTATGTTTATTATAACCTAATCGTTGTTATCATTTTATGAAGTCTACTATTTCTTAACTATTTTTAGTTTCCCTTATGTTTCTGATCTTTAAGCGAATCGAGTTTAAAAATCGGAATCTGGTGGCCAGACGGCTGTGGGGTCGACTTGGACTGACCACTCGAATAATGGTGCTGTTCATCAAATTGACGAAGTTCAGCTTGGACAGCCTGAGGAGTTTTCAAATTCTGGTGATCCCAATTACTTAGAATTCGGTCCATATATTTAAAATTATACTTGCCGTTAAGCACTGTCTCTCGCAAGGCTAATTTAATGACTTCAATATCATAGTGGTCCTGGTCAATCCAATCATTAACAAGACTCATCTCGATTGGGTTAAGCATCCGTCCAAACTCCGTCTCCAACATCGTAAATAATTTTTGGCGTTCATTTTGAGTTTGTTTTTGTTGCTTAACATCTTCACCATTCTCTACCAAACGCGTCAATTTATGAATCAAAGGTGAAAAATCGTAGACTAGTGATTCTTTTCCATCATCACTTTTTTTCATTCTTTGAACCATCAACTTATCCTTAACCATTTGGTTAATGAGGTCATAAACTTGGTCTTCACTGGTTCCCAAGTGCTCTGCAATTTGTTTAACCGCTGGATCGCCTTGACCACGGTCGATGTAAGATCGTAATTCTAAATAGACCATTAATTCTGATGTTGACATTCCAATTTGATGGTAATGGTGCAGTAAAATATTACTAATGGACGTTGAACCGGCATTAATATATTTTTCAATAAAATCCATCAGCGTTCCTCCTTCAGTAAATCAGCAAATAAGGCCCCAATGACGTTGAAAAAGTCAGTGGAGCCTTTTTTATTGTAGTTGTATATTAAGGGTAAAGACGGTTTAACATCCGTGGGAATGGAATGGTTGTCCGTAAGTGATCTTGGAGGGTTACCCAACTGATGAACCGTTCTAGTCCAAGACCAAATCCAGAGTGCGGAACTGAACCATACTTACGCAAGTCCAGGTACCATTCATAGTCTTTTTCATCAAGGCCCGCATCCTTAACAGCCTTTAATAAAGTATCATAATCAGTTTCACGTTCAGATCCACCGATGATTTCACCATAACCTTCTGGTGCCAGAAGGTCAGCACATACATAAACATCATCACGAGTTGGATGGTTCTTCATGTAGAATGGCTTAATGCTCTTTGGATAGTTTAAAACAAAGACTGGCTTGCTAAAGTGGTCAGCTAAGAATGTTTCTTCTGGTGATCCGAAATCGTCACCCCATTGAACATCCATGCCACTTTCCTTCATCAAATTAATTGCTTCGTCATAACTAATCCGTGGGTATGGCGTTTCTGTAAATGGACGAAGGGTTTCCGGATCACGTCCAAGAATTTGCAGTTCTTCACTGCAATCATCAATTAACTTCTGGATAAGAAAAGCAATGTACTTTTCTTGAACTTCCAGACTTTCATCTTGGTGCATCCATGCCATTTCTGGTTCAATCATCCAGAATTCAATCAAGTGCCGACGAGTCTTTGACTTTTCAGCACGGAAAACTGGCCCAAATGAATAAACCCGATCTAAGGCTAAGGCACCGGCTTCTTCATATAATTGACCTGATTGAGACAAGTATGCATCTTGTTCAAAGTACTTTGTATGGAATAAGTCAGTGGTACCTTCTGGTGCATTCCCCGTCAAAATTGGTGGGTCAATCTTTGTGAAACCATTATCTGCGAAGAACTCGTAAGTTGCACGAATTACTCGGTCACGAACCTTCATCATTGCCCAAGGTTTCTTAGAACGTAACCAGAGATGACGTTCGTCAAGCAAGAAGTCAATTCCGTGTTCCTTATTACCAATTGGGTAATCTTCACTTTCATCTACTGGTTGAATATCTTCAATTTGGATTTCATAGCCAAATTTAGAACGTGAATCTTCATGAATTTCACCAATAACATAGAAGCTGCTTTCTTGACGCAGATCATGTTTTGCCAAATCAAAGATTTCAGGAGCAACTTTATTCTTTAGCAAAACGCCTTGAAAAAAAGCAGTCCCGTCACGTAATTGCAAAAAGGCGATCTTTCCGCTTGATCGCTTGTCTGTTAACCAAACACCGATGCGCACCCGTTCGTTAACGTGTTGTGGTGCATCTTTAATCTTGATGGTTTCCATTATCTTTCCCCCTAATATTGAGATAACAATTATAGGTTATCAATTTGTTGGACGAATTGTCCAGTCTTAAAGTTAATTAAATCATAACATAAAGCACCTTTTTTATTAATATAGGTGACTTCCCAAACAACTTTACTATTAAAGTATCCTGGAGCTGACCGTAAAATTCGTCGTGGATTTTCTTTATTGCGCACCGTTGACAGTGCCTGTTGGCTAGTAATTCCTTTAGACTGCTTAATTACGCTAATATTGCCGCCCTTTTCAGGAATCATTACCAAGACTTGTTGTCCATGACGATTTTTCCCCGTGACTGTGTAATAAGTTTTCTCACGATTATAAACATAAAAGCCATTCGGGTTGTTTACGTGAGCGTACTTTTTAGCCATTGCGTAAGCCTCATGTTGAGCCTGGCTTCGCGGATGATTTGCAATTGCAAATGAAATCCAAAGAACCAGAATGACGGCTAAAATGGTCAGTATCACGCGTCGGAATATTTTAATACCATTAATACGATTTTGTTTACGTTGAACGTCTCGCCGACTTTGCATGCGTCTTTCCTTCCTCAAACAAGTAAACTTTTGTTATTATACCAAATCTATTGGTTATTTGTATGCTGATGATCCTGTTTTAGAAATTTTTTTACCAGTTGAGCAATTTGGCTTGTTTCCACAGCACTCACCTTTAAATCATCTGGCAAGGCCTTAATAATTGTTTTTCCATAACGCCGGTGATCCAATCGTGAATCTAACACCACAGCAACCCCGTAATCATCAGGAGTTCGCAACAGTCGACCAATCCCCTGTCTTAAACGGATCGTCGCTTTAGGTAATTCAGAACTATAAAATGGATTTTTACCATTCCGTTTTAGCAATTGGTGTTCAGCCTTTGTGAAGGCCTCGTCAGGCGCATCAAACGGCAACCGGGTCACAATCAGCAGTTGGAGCTGGTTATTTGGCAAATCAATTCCTTCCCAGAAACTGCTTGCCCCTAATAGAATTGAATTTGTTCCGGTGGCAAATTGCTTCAGAATCTTTTCACGACTGCCATTGATTCCTTGCGCCAATATATCCCGTTGATTGAATAAATCAGTTCGTCTGAGCAAACTATATACTTGCTGAATTGTCACCAATGAATTAAATAAAATCATAGTTTGACACTGATTTTCCTGAGCAATTCGATAAATACTCTGACTGAGGTAGTTAATGTAGTCATGATCATTGTCATCATTTGGCATGATGGCATCCTTTGCTATAAAAAGACGTGCATTATTTTGGTAGTCAAATGCTGGTGGGAACCGCTTGCTCTTGACATTAGTGGCATCTAAGTCTAGTTGCTGATATAAGTAATTAGAGCGACTCGAAGTAAATAATGTCGCACCAACAAATAGCTGCCGATAGAAATAAGCATACACATTTTCCCGCAAATAATGATTGGTCACCAGCAAGCCACCCATCAATCGCATTGTGCTGCGTTCACTAGATTGACGGACATTAAGCCAGTACACTGCAGAATCACTGTCATTACGTAACGTTTGAACCATCGAGCGTAACTGCTCATCAATTTTGAGTAAGACACTCATTTGGCTGGCAACCTGATTCATAATGTAACGATCGCTGCTCAACCAGCTATCCATCCGCGCCCGAAAGAGGTGTTCCAATGCTGTAAAATGCAATTTCAGGCTTGCCAATGCTTGTTCAAAGCGCATCATCAGCGGCTCGTCTGGTGATAACAAATCCCTTAGTTGTTCATTATCTACTGGCTGTTCAATAAAATCTTCCACGCTATCAATGTTAACGTCTTTAAGGAATTTTCCATACAGTTCTTGTTGTAAATCTTCCAAGGATGCATGAACTTCAACTAGGTCATCACGCATCAATTCAATGTTGTAGTTTCCTAATGGTAGCTTGTCAAAAACCTGAGCAAGGGTCTGCTCATCATCACTTGAGATGAGCGTTTGCAACTGGTTAACAGTGAATGAAGCTTTTTGAAAGCTAATTTCATCACGAGAATTTTGTAAAACACTCCTGCTCAGGTGCTGTGCCTCATCCACTACTAAATAGGTTAACGGACTAGTAGCACCTAGCTCTTGCGCATGAGCAACCAGGTATGAATGATTAGTAACGATAATGTTAGCGGCCGCAACTTTCTTTTGCCGACGCACTAAAAAGTCATCGCGAAAAAGCGGATCATCTTTGGAGAGCGATTGTACTCCGTGATGACGAATTTCTGTGAAATAAGGTGACCGTTGTGAATTAAGGTTTAATTCATCTAAGTCCCCGGTAGTCGTCTTCAATAACCATACTAAAATTTGCGCCTTAATGAGCTGAACCAATTGGGAATCTTCATGCACACTTAGTGAGTGGATAAATTTGCTAAGGTTTAAATAGTGCGAGTTACCCTTCACAAGTACCGCCGACATTTTAAACGGTAGCACACTGTTTAATTGATCCATCGGCTTTTGAATTAATTGGGTTTGCAAAATATTGGTTGCTGTACTAACCACAATTTTATGCTGAGGATATGTTAAATAACTCAACGGCAACAGGTATCCTAATGTTTTACCCATCCCCGTACCAGCTTCAATCACCAGTTGATTATTGCCATCACGGCTAAAGTGATTATAAATGGCGTTCATCATTTTAGACTGGGTTGGTCGATAATCTAAATGGTTTTCATAAAGGCGTTGCTTTTGTCGTTTAGTTTTCGGGTAAGCTTTCTTTTTTTGATCATCAACAACCAGTGGGCGTTCCTTATGAAGAGCCACTCCACCACTAACGTATAAATCGTCACTTAGCGGTTGATGATGTGCTTTTCGCCAATCTAATTCACGTTCAAACATGCGGGCTGTCTGAAATGGTAAGTTCAAATGCAAATCTACTAATTTTTGGAGTGTAATTGTTGGTAATTGCCGCAAACGTTTAATGAGGTCAACTAACAACACCCCCGTTGCTTCGGCATCGGATACTGCACTGTGCGGATGATCATGCTCAATATGAAGATAATTAGTTAGGTCTCGCAATCGATAGCTTTTTGCGGTTGGCATTAAAATTTGGCTGAGCGTTACCGTGTCGATGGCTGTAATCCTTAGAGGATCGCGTCCCACCCGTTCCAGTTCATGATTCAGAAATGGAAAATCAAAGTTAACGTTATGCGCCACAAAAATGGTGCCGCTTAATAGACTTTCAACCGTCTGTTCGACATCATCCAAAAAAGGTGCCTTTGCAACATCTTTATCAGTAATTCCAGTTAACTGTTGAACGCTACGGGGAATTTTCATTAATGGATTAATTCTGGTTTCAAATTGGTTGATTACTTTACCATCTTGAATTAAGACCAGTCCAATCTGAATAATCCGGTCACCATTTTTAAAACTGGTTCCGGTTGTCTCCAGATCCACCACTGAATAAACCGGCCCGCGTCGCCTTTGCTTAGTTTTCATTGTTAATAATCCCCTCTGGTCAAGTTAATTATTATGTGAAATATTTTTCCGTAGAAGATACTGCTTTTATAATACTATTTAATTTGACTCTTGACCATTCCAAAGAATTATTAAGGTTGAACAAAGATTAGCTGTTTACAACAGTTTAATGTTAGAATGGTGGTTGGACTTTTTTAGAAAGTGGGTTGAAATAATTGGCCATGCAAAAAATTGGAATTGGGAAGAGTCATGCCAAGATCATCTTAATTGGTGAACATAGTGTTGTTTATGGTCAACCGGCCATCGCACTTCCCCTCCCCAACGTGACCACCAAAGTCACAATTGCTGAAAATCATGAACAAGAAAAAATGATTCAAAGTCGCTATTTTAATGGTCCGCTCAATCAACTTCCTGAGCAAATGGCAGGAATTCGGAAACTAATTAGCCAGTTGGTAAACCATTTTAATGGAGCTGCGGATCATTGGACTGTTACAATTACTAGTGACATCCCTGCAGAACGGGGAATGGGCTCATCGGCTGCGTGTGCTGTTGCAATTGTACGTGCGATCTTTGATTACTATCAATCTCCATTAGACCGTGAATCACTATTAAAATGGGCCGACGTTGAGGAAGAAGTTACTCACCGTAGCCCAAGTGGTTTGGATGCAGCAACCGTTAGTTCCAGCAAGCCAGTTTGGTTCCATAAAGGTGAAAAAGGAACCCTCATCGATCTTAACCTCGATGCAACCATGGTAATTGGTGATACTGGAATTAAAGGCGCAACCCGCGACGCAATTACCGCAGTTAAAAATAGTTTAAGCAACCATTATGATGAAACTAACTCATTAATTGAGCACCTCGGACAACTAACTAAAGATAGCAAGGAAGCTATCAGTAATAATGAGGTGGCTACACTGGGCCGTAAGTTGACGGCTGCTCATCATGATCTGGAAAAATTAGGGGTTAGTGATGAGAAATTAAATTTACTGGTTCAATCCGCACTCGATTCTGGTGCCTTAGGTGCAAAATTAACAGGCGGCGGCCGTGGCGGTTGTATGTTTGCCATTACCAAGTCTGCCCTTGGCGCGCGAAAAATTGCCAGTATCTTAAAAGGGCATGGTGCTACTGCTACATGGATTCAACCATTTAATAAAGGGGAAATATTATGAAAGTAACTGCCCGTGCACATACGAATATTGCACTTGTTAAATACTGGGGGAAAAAAGATCAGCAATTAATTATTCCACAGACTGATTCCCTCTCTTTAACGTTGGACAAATTTTATACAGATACCACTGTTGAGTTCCAGCCTGAACTAAAGCATGACCAATTAGCAGTTGACGGTCAGGTGTTTGCCCCGGAGCAAATGAAAAAGGTTACGCGGGTTTTAGATCGAGTTCGTGAACTTAGTAATCAAACACTGTATGCATCAGTTAATTCGACGAACCATGTGCCAATGGCAGCTGGTTTAGCATCTTCCGCATCCGCCTTTGCTGCCCTTGCATTATCAGCTAGTCGATCAGCTGGTTTGACGCTCAGTGGTCGTGACCTGTCTAGATTAGCACGTCGTGGATCAGGTTCTGCTACACGATCAGTCTTTGGCGGATTAGTAGAATGGCATGCCGGTCATGATGACCAAAGTTCATATGCAGAACCGATTATGGAAAACGTTGACTTTGATATTGAAATGCTGGCAATTTTGATTGATACCAAACAAAAAAAGATTTCAAGTCGAGGCGGAATGCAGTCCTCAGTAGAAACATCACCATTCTACCCAGCTTGGCGCGAGGTGGTGGCTCACGATATGGTCGCAATGAAGCAGGCCATTCAAAATCACGACATTGATCAAATCGGTCATTTAGCAGAAGAAAACGCAATGCGAATGCATGCTCTTACTTTATCAGCTGATCCAGACTATACATACTTCGATGGCGGCACTATTCAGGCGATGAACCTGATTAAAGGCTTGCGTAATCAGGGAGTAAACTGCTATTATACGATGGATGCCGGTCCCAATGTAAAAGTCATTTATAACCAGCGGGATCGTGAACGGATAATTAATGCTCTTGCCCCCTCCTTTGGTGTCAATAACTTGGTTGTTGCTCAACCTGGGCCAGGAGCGCACTTACTATAAAACGATTTGGAAGGATTTAAAAAAATTGATTACAGAAAAAGCACCAGGCAAACTTTACATTGCAGGAGAATATGCTGTTGTTGAAAACGGCTTTCCGGCAGTTCTAGTTGCCTTGAACCAATTCGTCTCTTGTACCATTGAGGCATCAACCAATGGTGTGGGACAAATTATCAGTCATCAATACCAAAACAATGCTGTTCAATGGCATCGTCAAGGCGACCAAATGGTTGTCGACAAACGTGACAACCCGTTCTCATATATTCTTTCGGCAATTCAAGTTACCGAAGAATATGCTCGCACGTTGAACAAACAGCTAGCTGTTTATGATCTTCATATTGATAGTGAATTAGACAGTGCTTCTGGTAAAAAATATGGTTTAGGATCGTCAGCAGCTGTTACGGTTGCCACTGTAAAAGCCCTTTGTCGTTTTTACAATCTACCCGTAGATAATGATAAAATTTTTAAGTTAGCCGCAATCGCCCACTTCTCTGTTCAAGGAAATGGTTCATTGGGTGATGTAGCAGCGTCCGTTTATGGCGGATGGATTGCATATCATTCATTTGATCGTCAATGGTTAGCAGAACAACGGAAGTTTTTAGACCTAACCACACTATTGAGTTTACCTTGGCCCAATTTAAAAATTGAATCATTGAGTGCTCCAGCTAACCTCGCATTAGTAATTGGTTGGACAGGCAAACCTGCTTCAACTTCCCAATTAGTTGATAAGATTTCCCTTTTCAAAGCACGTGAACAAGATAAGTATCACCAGTTTTTAAATGCCAGCCGTGAATGTATCCAGCGCATGGTTGAAGGGTTCCATGAAGGAAACTTGAACACAATTAAACAGGAAATCCGTTATAATCGCTCCCTACTCCAACAACTCGGAGAGCGATCAGGAGTTCAAATTGAAACGCCAGTTCTGAAACAATTATGCCAAATTGCTGAAAAATTTGGTGGTGCTGCCAAAACATCCGGTGCTGGCGGTGGTGATTGTGGGATCGTCGCCATTGACGGTCACGCTGACCTCAACGCGATGATTGAAGAATGGACAAAGCAGCACATCGAACATTTACCACTGTCCGTTCATTTTATTAACAATATTCATCGCTACACAATTAAGCTGAAATAAACTGACGGGAGTATCATACATGAACGTGCAACATGCCAATCGTAAAAATGAACACCTATCATTAGCAGAAAAGTTCTATCAAAGTGCTCACCACATCGATCAATTTGATCAAATCCGATTAGTGCCTAATGCACTCCCTGAAATGTCCACTAATGAGGTTGATCTTAGCACAAATGTTGCTGGTCTTGACTTTCAGTGGCCTTTTTATTTTGAAGCAATGACTGGTGGTTCACCGCAAGCCAAAGTTATCAATAATGTTTTCTCCAAAGTTGCTCAACAAACCGGTTTGGCAATGGCGACTGGTTCCTTGTCAGCAATGTTTCGGGTTCCCGAGTATAATGACTCTTTTTCAATTGTGCGAAAGAATAATCCGAAGGGACTGATTATTGCAAACTTAAGTGCGAACGCGACTGTAGAAATGGCACAAAAGGCCATTCAACTTATTGATGCTAATGCTCTAGAGATTCACCTAAACGTTGCCCAAGAAATGGTCATGCCTGAAGGAGAACGTAGTATCCATTGGATTAATAATATTCAACGATTAGTACAGTCCCTATCTGTCCCCGTGATTGTCAAAGAAGTCGGCTTTGGAATGAGTAAAGAAACAATTCAAAAGCTGCAAGCTATTGGGGTCCAAACCGTGAACGTATCTGGTCGCGGAGGAACTAACTTTATTCAAATCGAAGATCGTAGAAATCACGAGCATGATTTTAACGACCTGTATGATTGGGGATTAACTACTCCAGAAGCGCTCTTCGAATCCCACGCAGTCAATAACATTAACATCATTGCTTCCGGTGGAATTGCATCCCCACTTGATGTGGTAAAGGCTGGTGTACTTGGTGCCAAAGCCGTTGGTGTGGCTGGTTTCTTTTTACATCAGTACTACAAGAGCGGCGAGGATGGATTACTAGCTAGTGTTCATAACTGGCAAACAGAAATCACTCGCATTATGACCATGCTTGGTTGTCATCATTTTGCAGAGTTATGCAAAGTACCATACGTGTTAAAACCTGAACTGCTTAGTTATGTTCAGCAACGGAACTTAAAATAAAAGGAACTGTGTCATTAGTCAGACTACAATCATTAAATACGAACAGCGCAGTACAACAATGGGGCCTAGCATTCGGCAAACCGAACGCTAGGCCCCTATTGTTGCTTCCTACAGGCTAACTACGTGTCGACGGGGGCGTGAAAACGAAGTCGTAAACGACTTCTTTCACGCTCCCTTTTGCTTTCTATTTATTAATGTTAATTGTCATCGTTACACTCTGAACCACAGTTTGGTAAACCGTCGAAACATGTAACACAAAATCAACAAATTTTTGTTGCTCTTCTGGGCTCATTGAAGATTCAAAATGGAAGTTAATTGTCATCTGATCCACCACTGACTTACCATGCCCTAAATCCTTTGTGGTTGCCTGAGTGGTTAAATAAAAATGGTGAACATCGTACTGTTTGCTTTTTACAACCATTCCTGCAGACATGGTAATACAAGAATTAACCGCCCCTGTTAAATATTCGACCGGATTAGGGCCAGCATCTGTACCATCCGCTTTAATGTCATCGGAAAAAAAGACATGACCACGTGCCTGGTTTTTCAACTGCCATTCTTCGGCTTGCAAATCAGTTTTTACTTCATATTCACTCATGGTTCATCCTCCTTTAAAAGCGTAAACCCTTCGGGAAAAAGTTCTTCACAATCCCGTTTACCACTTTACCAAATCCAGTGGTGTGACCATCACATACTAGTAAGTACCAACCGTTAGGGGTACTTCGTTCAACGTTGAATGTATCACCATGAACATACTTTTGCCACTGCTCTTTGGTAATATCTAAGTGGTTGGTCATCTGTTCTGGTTGTAATGCTAAAGCTAGTGCCAGTGCAGGTTCAAACCGATTTTTCTTAAACGTTCCTAAATGTAATCCTGGCGTTTGTACTTTTAGGGAACCCATATCAGGCATTTCATTTGGAACGGCAAAAAGTTGCTCACCAAACTTTACTAAATTATTAAACTCACATTTTGGCAAGTACTTTGTTCTCCATTTTTCAAATAATCGCCGCTCATCCTTGGTCAATTGATTATTATTGGTGCGACCTTTCTTCTTGCGCTTTTTCTTAACTGGTGTCACAGGCTGTTCTGTTAGTTGTAACTTCGCGATAAAATGCCCCTCGCCCTTCATGTGGTGTGGAAAAAGTCGTACCGCTTTCTTCAACTCAGGATTTTGATCAGCCCATTCAGGACGTCCATCATCCATCTCAGGAGTTTTTTCAACAGAAAGCATCCGCAAAGCCGGATATTCTTTCAGTAACCAGGCAATATTTTGCTCATCTTCTTCTGGTGCAAAGGTACATGTGGAGTAGACTAGCACCCCACCTGCCTTTAACATTTTCAGAGCTGACTGAAGAATTTTTCTCTGCCGATTAGCACACTCAGCAGGATAATTTTCATTCCAGTACTCAATTCCTGCCGGTTCCTTTCTAAACATTCCTTCTCCAGAGCATGGTGCATCCACCAGAATTCGATCAAAGAAAGCTGGAAATTGCTTTTCTAAGGAATCTGGACGTTCGTTGAGAACAACTGTATTTTTAGTTCCCCACCGTTCAAGATTGGAAGCCAAGACTTGCGCTCTCTTGGCAAAAATTTCATTTGCGACTAACAGTCCTTGATCCTTCATTTTAGCAATCAAGTGCGTACTTTTCCCTCCCGGAGCAGCACAAAGGTCTAATACTTTTTCACCCGGTTGGGGATCAACGACTTCACCAACAAACATAGCTGAGGGTTCCTGACTATAGATCCACCCGGTCACATGGTCCAATGATTTACCATTTACGGATCCATAATATCCAGTCGAAACATACGGCACTCGGCCAGATGATTGTTCAATGGTCGCCTGAGGTTGCCCATTTTTCAGCGGATTACTACGAAAACCGCTGGTACTTGGTTCATCAAATGATGCTAGAAAAGCATCCGCTTCGTCACCAAGAAGCCGGCGATATTTATTTTGAAAAGCTACTGGTAGATTCATTATCAATTGTCTCCCGTTTTCATTTTTCTTATTTTACCATTTTTTTATATATTGACGCGGATGGCTTGCTATTGGACGTGCATAATTTCCTACAAAAGTAAATTGAGCATTGCTGCTCTTCTGATTATCAGCAGCATTCACTGCATCTAGTGGAACTGGAACTGTCATTTGAGAATTATATGTATATGTTCCATTAGCGTAGTTAATTTGCATCCCGGGTTCAACATTAAATAAAAATACATTAAAGTTGAGACGCCCATTCGTGGAAATTGCCTGAAGATTAATTCCTCGTGGAACTAATTCATTTCCTCTAAAAATTGGCGTTGCTTGATAAATAACGTGTTCACCCCGCTCAATAGCATGGCGGACTTTGGCTTCGTAGATCGTTTGAACTTCCTGGTTAACAAAGTCAGTCTCCGTAAATAAATTTTGGGGATTATCCTGGTCACCAATTTTGCTGGGTTGGTAACGTCCAGTCTGCGGATTAATCCCAGCAGTCAAAGAATACGCAATCAGATGACCACGGTTATAAACTAAATTCCCATCATAATTATCATGCCATCCTGCTGGCTGAGATTGCTGATCAGTCCGCAAAGAAGTGTCTGCATGATTATGTTGTTCTAGAAAGGCAGTATTCCCAAGTGAGGTTCTGCCTAGATGGTCTAAATGATTGAAAATTACATAGTTAGACTGCCATGATTTGGGATTCAGTGTTGAACGTCCATGATTAACATAAACCAACACAGCTTCACCCGGTTGATAATTCAGTTGCGCCAAATGTTCACGTTGGTCATCAGTCAAACCGCCAATCACCTTAGCCGATCGGTGGTCATTTTGAATAAAGTGATTTTTGAACTGAACCTGTTTATAATATTTCTGACCTGCCATGAGGCCTTGTCCTAAAACAATTCCAATACCAATTAATAGAAAATATTTAATTGCCGATTGCCATTTGATCATTTCAGCAACTCACTTTCTTGATAATAGTAACCGTAATATTGTAACCAATATTTTGTATGATCGCCAACTTTAATTGACAACTTATGATTATCATAATCACTTAAGTCAGATTACCAGCTTCAAGCATGAAAAGCATAGTATAACAATAGGGTCTAGCGATCGACAAAACGAACGCTAGACCCTTTTTGATGGGTAGGAGTATATCACCGCTGCTCCTTATTCAATTTAGTAATTCTAAAATTATCCACGCACTTCATGACTAAGTGCTGATAATGATGATACACCTAGTTGATCAAGTAACGCTGGCAATTTGGCTGCAATATGCGGACAAGCATTAATGTCCTTGAAGTGAGCAGCTCCAAGTGCAACCGCGTTCGCACCAGCTAAGAAGAATTCAACAACGTCTTCTGCTGTGTAAATTCCCCCTTGGCCGATGATTGGCAACTTGGTAGCGTGTGAAACCTGATAAACCATCCGTACGGCTAATGGTTTCACCGCTGTTCCAGAGTATCCACCCATTCCATTGCCCAGTACAGGTTTACGAGTCTTAATATCAATGTGCAACCCCAACACCGTATTAATCAAGCTTAGGCCATCTGCTCCACCAGCTTCTGCTGCCTTAGCAATTTCAACAATGTCGGTTACGTTTGGAGTTAATTTTACGTATACAGGAACATCACCAACGGCATCCTTGACGGCTTTGGTAATAGATTCGACAGCTTTGGCGTCAACCCCAAATGACATTCCACCATGGGAGACATTAGGACAAGAAACGTTCAATTCAAGAGCGTTTACTAACCCACTTTGCGCTAACTTAGTGGCCACTAATTTGTAGTCTTCCTCTGAAGCACCACCAACGCTCCCGAGGATTGGTAATTCGGGATACTTAGCGTGAAGCTTAGGTAGCTTATCGCTCACAACCGCATCAACTCCTGGGTTAGTCAAACCAACAGAGTTCATTACCCCATCTTTTAACATTGCAATTTGCGGTTGAGGATTACCCGTTGTCGCTTGCGGTGTTGTTGTTTTAATGGCTAAGGCACCTAATTGATTAAAATCAACCTTATCTGCGCCCCACGCATCACCAAAGCCAAACGTACCTGATGCTGGCATTAATGGTGTTTTCATATTTAGTCCAGGAATTTGAACAGCAATTTGATTATTCATAATTTGACTCCTTTTAAAGTGCTTGGGTGGAGAAGGAACGGTTCTCAAGCGCCCGTAACAATGCATCAACAGTATCTAAAGCCGTTAGTAATGGAACATTATGTTCAATGGCAGTTTGTCGAATAATAAACCCGTCTGAATTCTTCTGATAGTCATGACCCATGGTGTTAATTACGATATCGACATTGTTCTTAATTGCATCAAGAATGTTATTGTCACCATCTTCGTGAATCTTATCAACTACTTCAATGTGGAGACCATGCTTCTTCAAGAATTCAGCAGTACCGCTAGTTGCTAGAATTCGATAACCAATTCCAGCAAAACGTTTGGCTAATGGTAAAATGGCTTGCTTATCATTATCTTCAATCGTTAGTAAGACGTTACCGTTTTCTGGCAGACGCATTTTTGCACCTGCAAAGGCTTTATACAATGCTTTTTCAAATGTCTGATCACTACCCATAACTTCACCGGTAGACTTCATTTCTGGCCCTAAGAAGGCATCAACGTCATCCAGTTTATTGAAACTGAAGACTGGAGCTTTAACATGAATCGTTGCTGGTTCAGGATAAAGGCCATCTTGATAACCTTGCTTCTTCAAGGAATCACCAAGAATGACACCGGTAGCAACTTGAGCCATTTCAATTCCAGTAATTTTGCTGAGGAATGGTACTGTCCGGCTAGCACGCGGATTGACTTCCAGAACATATGCTTCGTGATTATGAATAATAAATTGGATATTCATGATTCCGATACACTTCAAAGCAATACATAACTTCTTTGTGGCATCAACAATTTGATGCTTAATATCATCATCAAAGTTTTGTGGTGGGTAAACCGCCATGGAATCACCAGAGTGAACGCCCGCACGTTCAATGTGTTCCATAATCCCTGGCAATAGGACATCATGGCCATCACAAATGGCGTCAACTTCACATTCACGACCTTCAAGGTACGCATCGATTAAGATTGGGTGATCGCTGGCAATGTTGGCATTATCTTTGAGGTACTGCTCCAGCTCAGCTTCGTTATAAACAATTTCCATTGCCTTACCACCCAGTACATAGCTTGGCCGTACCAAAACTGGATAACCAATCTTTTGGGCAGCATCAATCACTCCTTGGTGAGTAGTGGCTGTCAAACCGACAGGTTGCTTCAAGTTTAAGTCTTTAATGACTTTATCGAATACTCGCCGATCTTCTGCAGCATCCAAGTCTTTAACACTTGTTCCTAAGATTTTGACTCCGTGAGCATCTAAACCTGCAGCGAGGTTAATTGCCGTTTGCCCACCAAACTGCACAATTACACCGGCAGGTTGTTCCAAGTCACAAACATTCAATACGTCTTCCAGCGTTAGTGGTTCAAAATAGAGCTTATCAGAAATTGAGAAGTCCGTTGAAACAGTTTCTGGGTTTGAGTTCATAACAATTGCTTCATAACCGTGTCGTTGAATAGCCTTAACACAGTGGACAGTTGCGTAATCAAACTCAACCCCTTGTCCAATCCGGATTGGGCCAGAACCAATTACCAAGATTGATGGCTTTTTGGAACGAATACTTTCATTTTCATGATCATAAGTGCTGTAGAAATATGGTGTTGAGGAGGCAAATTCAGCGGCACATGTGTCAACCATCTTATAAACCGGCACAATGTGATTAGCTAAGCGCAATTTGCGCACATCATCAGTTTCAACATTCCAAAGGTTAGCGATGGTCACATCACTAAAGCCATACTTCTTCGCTTTCCGCAAAACTTCAACGTCTTGTGGAGCGTTTTGGATCGTCTTTTCCATCTCAACAATATGATGAACAATGTCTAAGAAGTAATCATTGATCTTAGTTAATTCATGAACATCTTCGATGGAATAGCCACGTCGGAAGGCTTCAGCGATGTAGAATAAGCGGTCATCTTGTGCATGAACCAACTTGTCTTCCAGTTGAATGTCCGTTGCCTCATGTGCTTCTGGAGAGAAAAAGTCCTTCACATCAATTTCTAGAGAACGAACCGCTTTTTGGAAAGCTTCTTCAGCATTTCGTCCAATCGCCATTACTTCACCGGTTGCCTTCATTTGACTGCCTAAAGTCCGGTCGGCACGGGTAAATTTATCAAATGGCCACCGTGGAATCTTGCAGACAACGTAGTCAAGAGCAGGTTCAAATTCAGCGTAGGTTGTTCCGGTAACCGGGTTAGTAATCTCGTCAAGGGTCAAGCCAACGGCAATTTTAGCTGCCATTTTAGCGATTGGATAACCTGTCGCTTTGGAAGCTAAAGCTGAGGAACGGGAAACCCGGGGGTTAACTTCAATGACATCGTAGTGGTAGCTGTTAGGATCAAGGGCCAGTTGAACGTTACAGCCCCCTTCAATCTTCAATGCTCGGATAAGTTTCAATGCACAGTCCCGTAACATCTGGTATTCCCGGTCAGACAATGTTTGATTAGGAGCAAACACAATTGAATCACCGGTGTGGATACCAACTGGATCAAAGTTTTCCATGCAGCAAACTACCATTGCGTCGTCTTTTGCATCCCGCATCACTTCAAATTCAATTTCCTTGTATCCAGCAATTGATTTTTCAATTAAACATTGGGTAGCTGGTGATAGGTCTAATCCATTAGCAGCGATCATTTTAAGTTCATCGTCGTTATGACACATTCCGCCACCGGTACCACCCATCGTAAATGCCGGACGTACAATTACCGGATAACCAATTTGGTGAGCAAAATCGAGAGCTTCATCAACTGTTGAAACGGTTTGGGAAGCAGGTACCGGCTCATTCAAATCTTGCATTAATTCCTTAAAGCGTTCCCGGTCTTCCGCACGATCAATTGAATCCAGCTTGGTTCCAAGAAGTTCAATTCCAAGTTCATCTAATAACCCGGTCTTTGATAAAGCAACGGCCAAGTTTAAACCGATTTGACCACCTAAAGTCGGTAAAATGGCATCTGGATATTCTTGACGGATGATTCGTGAAACTGATTCAACTGTTAAGGGTTCGATATAAACATGGTCAGCAATTTCGTTATCGGTCATAATTGTCGCTGGATTGGAATTTACCAGAACTGTTTCATAGCCTTCTTCTTTCAATGCCAGACAAGCTTGCGTACCTGAGTAATCAAATTCGGCGGCCTGTCCAATGATGATCGGTCCCGAACCAAAAACCATGATCTTGTGAATGTCTTTACGTTTTGGCATGATTAGTGTTCCTCCTTTTGCTGGTCTACCATGCTAATAAAGTCATCAAATAATGCATCGGCATCATGTGGTCCGGGTGCTGCATCCGGGTGGAATTGTACAGAAAAGGCTGGGTAATGCTTGTGACGCAGTCCTTCCACTGTCCCATCATTAACTTCTTCATGTGTAATCATCAACCGATCCTTATCAATTGAATCCGCATCAACAGCATAACCATGGTTTTGCGATGTAAATGCAATCTTTCCGGTTGCAATGTCACGTACTGGGTGATTAAATCCACGGTGACCAAACTTCATCTTGTATGTTTTCGCACCATTAGCTAATGCAAAGATCTGGTGACCCATGCAGATCCCAAACAGTGGAAAATGCTTTTCAATTTCAGCTACCATTTTGACAGCATCAGTCATTTCCTCAGGGTCACCTGGACCATTGCTTAGGAGCACACCATCAGGGTGCAGGTTTTCAATTTGTTGAGCAGTAGTGGTACATGGAAGCACAATCACGTTGCAATCACGCTTAGCTAATTCACGTAAAATACTGTGCTTAATCCCAAAATCAACCACAACAATGTTGCGCTTAGTTCCTGGGTTCGGATAAGCAGACTTCGTTGAAACCTTCTTGATGATTCCCTTAGTTGGTTGGGATTTTTTAAGTTTATCCACAATGGTTTGTAAATCATTAACCTCATCAACAATCGTGCCGCGAAGTGTACCATGCTCACGTAATTTTCGTACTAATTCACGGGTATCAATTCCTTGAATTCCAGGAATCCCGTTTTGTTCTAAAAAGTGCGGTAAAGTATCCTGCATCCGCCAACTGCTTGGGCGCCGTGCTAATTGGTAACAAATCACACCCTTTATTTGTGGCTCCAGGCTTTCGTAGTCGTCTAGGTTAACACCATAGTTACCAATTAAAGGATTGGTAAACACTAATATTTGATTCGCATATGATTGGTCAGTAATTGATTCTTGGTACCCAGTCATTCCAGTGTTGAAGACCACTTCTCCGATTGTATTTTGATCAGCGCCAAAGGCTTCACCACTGAAGATGCTACCATCTTCTAATACTAAATAGCGTTTCATTCTAATCTTCCTTTCGTTGGTAAACTACTTGTCCATCAACTAATGTCATGACGGTGGCACCAAAAACTCGGTCACCTGTAAATGGCGTGTTGATCCCTTTAGATTCATAATCTGCCTCTTGAATCGTTGTTGCGTTATTAAGATCAAAGATGGCAATATCAGCTGGTTTTCCTGGTTCTAAGTGTCCAGCATTATGGAGATTAAAGAGATCTGCAGGTTTGGCAGTCATTAGGTCTAACAATTTCGTTAACGAGATAATCCCGGTTTTAACTAACTTGGTGTACAGTTCACAAAAAGCTGTTTCACTTCCAGTAATTCCATTTGCAGCTTTGGAAAAGTCTGCCGGCTTATCTTCAACAGTGTGCGGAGCATGGTCGGTCGCAATCATGTCAACGGTCCAATCCTTTAAACCATCAATCAGTGCCTGGCGATCAGCTTCTGTTCGCAGAGGTGGATTCATTTTGTAATTTGTATCCTTGCCATTAATGTCATTAACTGACAGTAATAAATGGTGTGGTGAGGCCTCACATGTAACGTGAACACCTTGTTGCTTTGCAAACCGTACCATGGCAATGCTTTCTTTAGTTGAAACATGGCAGATGTGATAATGAACACCTGTAGCCTTAGCTAATACCAGGTCACGAGCTACTTGTGATGATTCTGAAACGCTTGGTGCACCAGGTAAACCTAATTTCTTTGAACGATCGCTTTCCGTCATCACTCCACCAAATAGCAGTGAATTATCTTCCACGTGGGCGGCTAGTGGTAATCCAGCTTTGGCCGCTCCTGCCATGGCTTGATACATTGTACCGGCCGTTTGTACTCCGGAGCCGTCATTACTTACCGCAAAAGCACCAGCCTTTTTTACACCGGCAAAATCAACTAATTCGTCCCCTTTTCGACCGGTCGTAATGGTGGCAAATTGTTCAATGTGAACAACACCTTCATTTTGGTTCCGTTTTACCATGTTAGCTACCCGCTCTGGTGTGTCGGGAGCTGGATCCAAGTTAGGCATCGCTCCAACAGTTGTAAAGCCGCCATGTGCCGCCGCCTTAGAACCAGTTTTAATCGTTTCTTTTTGTGTTTGTCCTGGATCACGATAGTGAACGTGAACGTCCACCAATCCTGGAGTTACCAATTGATTAGTGGCATCAATCACATGGTCGTAATTGCCATGAAAAGCACCATGTGCGCCAATTGCACTAATTGTTTGATCAGTAATTAAAACATCTGCTGGAATTAACTGACCATTAGTGTAGACCGTTCCGTTTTGAATTAAGGTTTGCATTATTTGAGACCTCCTAAGTGTCGACCACGTAAAACTGCTTCTAACATTGCCATCCGCATAAAGACACCATTGTGCATCTGACGGAAGAATGCACTCTTTGGGGCTTCAACTAAGTTGCCCGCTAATTCTACGTCATGGTTGATTGGACCTGGGTGCATAATTAAGCAGTCGTCCTTCAAGCGGTCATAACGTGCTTGGTTAATTCCATATTCTTCATGGTACTTTTTTGCATCAAATTGATCTTCAATAGCGTCGCCAGCGTGTCGTTCATGTTGTACTCGTAACAACATCATGACATCAACTTGGTCAACCAATTCATCCAGTGGCAAATATTTACCATATTTGTCAAATGCATGATCGTACCAGTATTCTGGACCAGAGAAGTAAACTTCCGCACCCAAGCGAGTTAAAATTTCCATGTTGCTACGTGCCACTCGGGAGTTTGTAATATCACCGACAATTGCAACCTTTAAGCCAGCAAACTTGCCAAAATGTTCATGAATTGTCATCATGTCCAGCAAACTTTGTGATGGGTGTTGACCACTACCATCACCCGCATTAACGATTCCAATATTAAGGTGATGATCGGCAGAAAGGTGGATCAGCGGATTATAATATTCATTTTGTGAATCACGGATTACTGTTAAGTCAACGCCCAAAGCATTCATGACTAGACAGGTATCGTACATTGTTTCACCCTTACTACGTGAACTGTGGGATCCATCAAATGGAATTTCTGTCAAACCAAACTTCTTTTCAGCCATTGCAAAACTCGTGTGAGTACGGGTAGAGTTTTCAAAAAACATGTTAGTAACGTAAACCGGATTTGATAAAGTTGGTACTTGACCACCCTTTTTAAAATATTCCGCCCGATTAATCAAAGCGTTAATTTGGTCAACTGTTAAGTTTTCAACACTCACAAAATGTGGCAATGACACTAATTCTTCAGTCATAATTATTCTCCTTTATAAAATAAAAACCCGTAAGCAATCTGCTCCGGGTAGGTAATCCACTAGTAGTGTGGATCTGATACCATCCTACCCTCTCTGGAGCATTATTAATGGTGAATTGTTATTTAATTAAATCGATACTGTCATGATCGTCGACTTCTGCTAAATTAACCTTAATTTTTTCTTCACTAGCAGTTGGAATATTTTTACCAATGAAATCAGGACGAATTGGCATTTCACGATGTCCACGATCAACTAAAACAGCAATACTAATCCGTTCAGGGCGTCCTAAATCCATTAATGCATCCATTGCTGCCCGCATTGTTCGCCCAGTGTAGAATACATCGTCAACTAGTACGATGTGCTTATCGTCAATATTAGTAAGCACTTGATTTGACAGGTCATTATGTTGTTCATTAGCAGGGCGATCATCTCTGTAATCTGTAATGTCCACAGCAAAAACAGGAACTTCTGCCCCCTCTAATTTCAACATTTGCTTAGCCATCCGTTTGGCTAAAAATTCTCCACGCGTTTTGATCCCGACTAAAACTAAATCATTAACTCCCTTGTTTTTTTCAATGATTTCGTATGTCAACCGGGTCAAAGAACGCTGAATTGTTAAGTTATCCGCAATTGTTTTTTCCATATGAACCACCTTTCAATTTCCGATGTCCAATAAGAAAACCCCTAGTTACACAGTCCGTGTAAACTAGGGGTTGCGTTTGCTATGCCTATAAATAGACAAGTATTAAACCGCTCCTTACTAGCCTCACGGGACTAACTTAAAGGACATTGATTACTAGAAGAATACAAAATAATTATCATAATGTCAATACTATCCTCAAATTTTACTTATGATAGAATTAACATAAGTAAATAAAAAGGAAAAGGAGATTACATTGAAGGAAAATTATCAATTATCACTGAATGAACTTAAGCAACAATTTGGTTTACATGATTGGACTGATGGTTTAACCAATCAAGAAGCACAACGATTACTTGATAGTAATGGTCCTAATGCGATTGAGGTTAAACCCACTCCAAAATGGAAGATTTTCCTCCGCCAATACAATAATATTGTTATCTACATCTTACTGGCAGCTACATTACTGACAATTTTAATCGGCCACTACACCGATGCAATTGTTATCGCAGCTGTAGTTGTCTTAAATTCGCTAATCGGTTATTTCCAAGAGACAAGCGCGGCTAACGCACTCGCTAAAATCAAGGAAATGATGGCGCAGCATGCCACCGTTTACCGTGATGGACAACGGCAAGACATCAACGCAACAGACTTGGTCGTTGGTGATGTAGTCTTCCTAGAAGCAGGAGATAACGTTCCTGCGGATTTAAGAATTGTGTCTGCGGATAACCTTCGTATTGAAGAATCATCACTGACTGGGGAAACCAATTCGGTGATTAAGACGTCAGACGACATTACTGATCCTGACGTACCACTGGCAGACCGGGTTAATATGGCTTTTGCTTCCACTTCTGTTACTAGTGGTAGTGGGCTCGGAATAGTAGTGGCCACTGCTGAACAAACTGAGATTGGAAAAATCTCACAAGAAGTTGCCCAAATTAAGGCAAAGAAGACACCACTGACGAAAGAAATCGATCACGTTGGTAAAGTCGTTTCATATATTACGATCGTTGCTTCAGTGATCATTTTTGTCATTGGTTTCTTTCTAAAGATATACTCTCTACCGGCCCTCGCATTAGCTGTTGTAGCAATGTTGGTTGGTGCAATTCCAGAAGGATTACCTGCCATCACTTCTGTCATTTTGGCCTTTGGAATCAGTAAAATGGCCAAACTTTACAACACCATTATCAAATCAATGCCAGCTGTTGAAACCCTGGGTTCTGTGGATGTCATTGCAACAGATAAAACTGGAACACTGACTAAGAACGAGATGAGTGCTACTGAACTGTGGGTTGGCGATCAACACTATGATGTCACCGGGAATGGTTATGCTCCTGTCCGAGAAATTCGTTTAAATGATTCTCAGGCAACATTAACGGATAACTTAAAGCTATTCTTAGAAGCTGGATATCAAGCTAATGACACTAGTCTGATTGAAAAAGACGGAAAATGGCACATTAACGGTGAACCAACTGATGGTGCCTTCCTTACGCTTTATCGCAAAGCCTTAGGAGTTGACTATCAATCTGATTTTGACCCAGTTGATCTGCTTCCTTTCGATTCGGATTACAGGTACATTGCTGAATTAACCTTCAATCAAGCTGATAACCAGCAATACATCTTTGTAAAAGGTTCTCCAGATAAGTTATTTGAGATGGCCCAAAAGGCTGACCCTAATTTTGACTTAGATAAATGGACTAACCGAGTCAATAAGTGGTCAGATGAAGGAAAACGTGTAATCGCGGTTGGTTATCGTAAAGTCCCTGCTAATGAATCTTTAGCAGAAGTGCAGCATGAACACTTATATGCTGGTATTACGTTATTAGGAATTGCAGCTCTGCTTGACGAACCACGCCCTGAAGTAATTGCGGCTCTAAAGGCCATGAATACTGCTGGAGTTTCCGTCAAAATGATTACTGGTGATGATCCTAAAACTGCTAGTGCTATTGGTGAACAACTAGGTTTAGCTCCCGGAAAGATTAACGCGATTACGGGTTCACAATGGGATAAACTAAGCGCAGATGCACAGGCTGACGCTGCTGAACAAAATCAAGTGTTTGCTCGAACGACCCCACAGAATAAACTAGAGATTATCAATGCTTTACAGAGTAAAAATAAAATTACCGCAATGGTTGGTGACGGGGTTAACGATGCCCCTGCACTGAAGCAGGCTGATATCGGTGTCGCTATGGGAATTAAGGGTACCGATGTAGCTAAAGATTCTGCAGATATGATCTTAGGCGATGATAACTTTGCAACGATGGCAGCGATCATTAAAGAAGGTCGCCGGATTTACGACAATATTAAACGGAGTATTCTCTTCCTTTTACCAACTTCATTTGCTGAAGGCTTGGTAGTTGCCTTTTCTCTGTTAACAGGTCAACGAGTTCCTCTACAACCATCCCAACTGTTGTGGATTAACTTAATTTCTGCCATTACAATTCAATTTGCGTTTGTGTTTGAACCGGCAGCCAAAGATATCATGAAACGCGCACCGCGACCAGTTCATCAACGATTAATGAACCGGCATGATTTAATTCAAATTGGCTATGTTTCCGCATTAATGGCTATCTTTGCATTAATCGGTTACGACTGGTTCATCCGCAGCGGTGCAGATGTGATTAACGCTACTACCATGATGGTTAACACCATTGTCTTTAGTAAGATTTTCTACTTCTTTAGTATCCGAACAAACGATTATGGTATTAAAACGTTGGGTGGTATTAGTAAGAATGCATGGGGAGTCATTGTATTAATGATTGGACTCCAGTTAATCTTAACGTATGTTCCATTTATGCAAACTATTTTCCATGTCGAAGGGTTGAACATAATTGAATGGGTTGCCGTAATGATTTTTGCAATTCTCATTTTCATTCTTGCAGAATTGGATAAATTAATTATGGTTGTGCGCCACAGATAATGTTTCTAATCCATTTATAATCCCCCTAAGTAACCCCATAAGCAAAAAAAGATCCCCTCACCAAAAATGAGGAGATCTTTTTTATATTGGTAAAGCCTTGATATATAAGGCTTAAGACTACTTAACGTCGCGACGTTTTTCAGCGATACGAGTAGCCTTACCAGTACGTTCACGTAAGTAGTACAACTTAGCACGACGTACACGACCATGACGGAGAACATCGATCTTTTCAACACGTGGAGTGTGAAGAGGGAATGTCCGTTCAACACCAACACCGTTACTAATCTTACGAACAGTGTAAGTAGCTGAAATACCTGAACCATGGCGCTTAATAACAACACCTTCAAACATTTGAACACGTTCACGTGAACCTTCAACAATTAAGGCGTGAACACGTACAGTATCACCGGCACGAAAATCAGGAATATCATCCCGAAGTTGACTTGCAGTGATCTTTTCGATCAATTGATTTTGACGCATATCTTTTCTTTCCTTTCGCCGACATTCATTCTTTCCCTTGGGAACAGCGGAACACCGTTTATCTGGCTAAACAGCCATAAACTAATATAACATAATCACCTATTACTCTCAAGGAACAATTCTAAATTTATGGGTGCTTTCTTGTATTTAATTCTGAATGACGGATTCCGTAGCTAAAGTAGACTAACAGCCCAATTGCGAACCAACCCACCATTAATAACTTTGCATCAACATTTAAGTTCCAAAAAATGATCGCTGAGAAAATTGCAGAAATAGCTGGCAAATATGGATAACCAGGCATTTTAAAAGATGCGTCTGGTAAATCCTTACCCTCTCGCTTTCGTAAGGTGTAAATACCTAACGAGACAAATATAAATGCCACCAATGTTCCTGCAGAGACCAGCGTTGCCAAGAACGTAAATGGGAATACCGACCCAAGTACCATAGCTAAGATGGTAATCGTCCATAACGCATGATTAGGTACTTTCTTATTATTAACGTGCCCTAAAGTTTTAGGTAATAGGCCATCACGACCGAAAGCATAAATTAACCGTGATGATGCCAGTAAAATGGCAATTAACGCAGAGAAAATACCGATAATTGCTACTACTGATAGCAGATTAGCAGTAATGTAGTGGCCCGTATGACGCAATGCCCACGCGGCCGGTTCTGCATTTCCACGGTAATTAGTATATTTAAACATTCCGACTAAAACCAATGACACAGCAATAAAGAATCCAGTTCCAAGCACTAGCGTCCCGATTAAGCCTCGTGGCATTGTCTTTTGCGGATTCTTAGTCTCAGCAGTATTTGCTGCAATTGCGTCAAAGCCAACGTAGGCAATGAATATCTGTGAGGCTCCAGCCATAATACCAGTCCACCCACCAAATGATGTTCCTGGACGGTGTGGTGGAATGAATGGTACATAATTTTGCGGATGGATTGCTGTCGCACCGACTACCACAAAAAGAATGATGACAATGAGCTTAATTGCCACAATCGTATTTTCAATTCGACTCACCTGATGAACACCATGTGAAAGTAGGATTCCAACAAGTAAGATCGCGATTGCTGCTAGTATATCAACATATGAGCCCTGCTGAGGATTAAAACCACCAGTTAATGCTTTAGGTAAATGAATACCAAAACTGGCCAAAAACCCTTGCATATACGCTGACCAGCCAGACGCAACGAACGCTACAGAAATAAAATATTCTGCAAGCAGTGCCCAGCCGGCAATCCAACCAAAGAACTCACCAAATAAGACGTTCATCCAGGAGAAAGCAGAACCAGCAAACGGTAAAACAGAAGCCGTTTCCGCATAGGCCAGCGCTGACATTCCAGCACCAATGGCCGCTACAATAAAAGCCAGTGGTACTGCCGGACCCGTATGGTCTGCAGCGACGATTCCAGGAAGAGTAAAAATTGCTGTTCCTACAACCATCCCGGTACCTAATCCAATTAAATCCATGGTGGTCAACGTTGGATCAAGATTCCCATCCTTTAGTTGATAAACTGTCGGATCCTCTTTTTGTAGTAGTCTTTTTAATAGCTTACTCGTCATCGTCACTCTCCTGATCTAATTTAAGATCCTGAAGCATGATTTGCTGTTCACGAGTTAGATTGGCCGATTCTAATAAATCCGGCCGCCGTTCTAAGGTCCGGCGTAACGATTCTTTCATCCGCCATTCCTTAATCTTTTGGTGGTTACCACTCGTTAATACTTCTGGAACCTTCATACCACGAAAATCAGCAGGACGAGTATATTGTGGATATTCTAATAATCCATTTGAAAATGAGTCCCCCATTGGTGATGCTTGGTTGCCAAGTACCCCTGGAACGAAACGGACTGTGGCATCAATCATAACCATTGCAGCTAATTCTCCACCAGTTAAGACATAATCACCAAGGGATGCTTCATCCGTTACTAAATTACGGATCCGCTCATCGTAGCCCTCGTAGTGACCACAAATAAACGTTAGGTGTTCTTCTTGGGATAATTCCTGAGCGTACTTCTGATCAAATTTACGACCAGCAGGGTCCATTAAAATAACGCGTCCCCGTGGATATTTGCCTTCAATTTCCTTATCGATGGCATCCATCGCATCATAGATGGGTTGAGCCTGAAGCAACATTCCTGCCCCGCCACCAAATGGTGCATCATCAACGTGATTATGCTTGTCAGTTGTATATTTACGAAAATCAGTGACGTTAATATCTAAAAAGCCGTCTTCCTGAGCACGCCCAATGATTGATTCACCTAAGGTAGCTTGAAACATATCAGGGAATAAGCTTAATATATCAATCCGCATTATTCGAGACCCTCCATCAGCTCAACCGTAACTAGATGTTTATCTAAATCAACATCTTTAATAACATCCTTGATGACTGGTAAAAGCAAATCTTGTTTACCAGAGCGTTCTACTACCCACACGTCATTGGCTCCTGGTGACATAATTTCTTTGATTTTTCCCAGCTCACGTCCATCATATGTCACAACATCAAGCCCAATTATTTGATGATAGTAGTACTCACCGTCCTCTAAATCTGACTGTTGTTCCTCGGTAACCGATAAATAACAGTCTCGGAAGGTTTGAACATCATTAATATTATCTAATCCTTCAAATTTTACTAATTCCATTCCCTTATGAGGACGTGCTTTCTCAACTGTAACTGGAATATAGTCATGGTTCTTTTCAATAAATAATTGCTTCCCATTCTGGAAACGATCATCCACAAAATCGGTAATCGGCACTACCCGCACTTCACCACGAATACCGTGTGTATTAACGATTTTGCCCACATGATAGTAGTTCACTCTTTTAAGCCTCCTTTACGAACTTATCAAAAAAGGACTGGGAAGTTGTTCCCAGCCCTTCATTTTAATGGCGGTGATCATTAATGATTAACCGAATTTTCTTATCATTGATACGTTTATCACGAGCCCCTTCAACTACGGTTCGTAATGCACTAGCAACGTGTCCTTGACGACCAATCACACGTCCAACGTCACTTGGTGCAACGTCTAATACATATTCATGGTATCGATTGCTATCACGTTCAGTTATAGTAATGGCGCTGGGCTCTTTTACTAATGGCTTAACTAGTGTCTTGATCAATTTAGAAAAATCAACATTTGTCATGCATTATGACCTCATAACCACTACTTCTTAGCGTACTTTGCTTCGTGGTACTTCTTCATCACACCAGCCTTTTGAAGCATGTTGCGAACAGTATCAGAAGGTTGAGCACCCTTTTGTAACCATTCCATAACGGCGTCTTCATCAAACTTAACTTCCTTTGGAGTGGTAAGTGGGTTGTAAGTACCAAGACTAGTGATGAAACGACCATCACGTGGAGAACGTGAATCAGCAACTACGATACGGTAGAATGGACGCTTCTTAGAACCCATACGCTTTAAACGAATCTTTACGGACATTAATGACACCTCCCTCGGCTTTTTTTCTAACAGATAATAATATACCAACTTTCAAGAAGAATGTAAAGTATTTTTTCTTGACAGTCTTAATTATTTCTCTTTTTCCGGAAACCTAATCCCAATGTGGTCATAAGAGCGGCCAAGCCAAGCCCAAGAGTACTCTTTTCAGAATCACCAGTTTGCGGTAATTGCTTATCACTTGCTTGTGAAGAAGAGTGGCTTCCAGTATTAGATTGTTGCCCGTTTGATCCTTGATGATTGTTATCACCATTATTTGGTGTTGGATTATCTGGTGTTGGAATCACAGGATTATTTGGATTATCAGGATTGACATTCATAGTGTAGTAAACATCTACAACAATATTTTGTGAATCTGGATCAACTGACATTGGCCCTACCATCGTCCGATCAGAAGTGTAACCGTCAATAACTGGCGAAGCTACTTCAGAAAATGGATCAACAGTGTTCCATTCACCATAGCTAACCACTTTTCCAGTAACGTTATCCACCGTGTTAGTACGGGTAAATTCACGTTTAGCTGTATAATCCTTAGCTGCTGTTTCACCAGCATGAGGACCATTTTGGTAAATGTAATGAATGGTTTCTGTGACCGTCTTGTTTTCTGTCCAATTTACCGTGCCATGCTTAAGGTGAACTTTATAAGACTGATCAACACTATCATCGTGATCAAAAACAACATTATTACCATCTGTACTATCTGAAACTAGTTCGTAATTTTGACCCTCGTAGTCCGCAATAGTGTCCTTCGTGTTGTAACCAGAATCACTATCTGATACACCGGTTAAGTCTTTGGTTTGCAGAGTTTTGCCGGTAGTATCGTCGATGTATGTGACAGTGGCTTTTTGACGATCGGCCTTGTAGACAACTGTCTTTTCAATGTTATCTGAACTTGGGGTTACAGTCTGAGCTTCCACGGTCACAATATTAGGAGTATAGCCGGCCTTTTCTGGGGACTTAACCGCCGTAAAGCTTTGGCTTTCTCCTGGTTGCCAACCATTCCAATGATCTGTTTTGGTTACTTGGTCATGCTGACCACTACGAGTAAAGTTAACACTTGCCTGATGGTCATCAAACACCTTATTTCCCTGTTCATCGACATAATGAATGGTTTCGGTAATTGTTTTACTATCACTAATTGGAGTCGTGTTATGAGTTAAATGTACTTCATAAGTCTGATCGGTGCTGTCATCGTGATCAAAGACAACATTATTACCTTTCGTACTATCTGAAACTAGTTCGTAATTTTGACCCTCGTAGTTTGCAATGGTATCCTTCGTATTGTATCCAGAATCACTATCAGATGCACCAGCTAAGTCTTTAGTTTGCAAAGTTTTACCAGTAACATCATCAATATATTTAACAATGGCCTTTTGCTGGTCAGCTCTGTAGACAACTGTCTTGTCAATGTCCTTTGAATCTGGGTTTACTGTCTGAGCTTCCACAATCGCAATATCGGGAGTATAGCCGGTCTTGTCTGGGGACTTAACCGCCACAAAGGTTTGGTTTTCTCCCGGTTGCCAAGTATTCCAATTGTCTGTGTTGGTTACTTGGTCATGCTGACCGCTACGAGTAAAGTTAACACTTGTCTGATGGTTATCAAAAACCTTATTTCCCTGTTCATCGACATAATGAATGGTTTCGGTAATTGTTTTACTATCGTTAATTGGATTCGTGGCATGAGTAAAATGCACTTCATACTTCTGATCTTGATTGTCATCGTGATCAAAGACAACATTATTACCATCTGTACTATCTGAAACTAGTACATAACTTTGACCCTCGTAGTCCGCAATAGTGGCCTTCGTGTTGTAGCCAGAATCGCTATCGGATACACCGGTTAGATCTTTGGTTTGCAGAGTCTGACCGGTTGTGTCATCGATGTATTTGACAGTGGCCTTTTGTTGATCGGCTTTGTAAACAACTTTTTTGACAATGTCGTCTGAATTTGGCGTTACCGTTTGGGATTCCACTGTCTTAATATCAGGCGTGTAGCCTGGCTTGTCTGGGGAATTAACTGCCCCAAAGTTTTGACTATTGCCTGGTTCCCAACTATTCCAGTTATCCGTATTAGTCACTTCATCATGCTGACCACTACGAGTAAAGTCAACCCTTGCCTGATGATCGTCAAAAAGCTTATTACCCTGTTCATCCACATAATGAATGGTTTCTTTAACTGTCTTCATTCCACTAATAGGTGTCATGATATGAGTCAAATGTACTTCATAGGATTGATCTTTACTGTCATCGTGATCAAAGACAACGTTATTACCATTCGTACTATCTGAAACCAGTTTGTAATTTTGACCCTCGTAGTCCGCAATAGAATCCTTCGTGTTGTAGCCAGAATCGCTATCGGATGCACCGGTTAAGTTTTTAGTTTGCAGAGTCTGACCGGTAGTATCATCGATGTATTTAACGGTAGCCTTTTGGTTAGCCTTATAAACAATATACTCAATAATATTATCGTTAGGTTTAAGGTCAATTTTCCCATATGTTGTTACAGCTTGCCCATTAGTAACTGCCTTATCATTGTTCATCTGCAATTTATTGTTGTCAGTTACACCTACGTAAGCCGTATAGCCATCAATTTGTGGGACATTTATATCATCAAAATGCTGAGGATTTACATTTGTGAAGTCATTAGTATCGCTCTCAAATACTGCATTATTCACGTGATCGTCAATCTTTTGACCACCATTCTCCATCTGATTACCATTTTCATCCACAAACTTAATGGTTTGTTTTGCCCATTCATAAAAAAGACCTGAAACATAACCATTATTTTCTGGTTTAACATCTGTGGATTGGTCAATCCAATAACCAGTTGTTTGTTGAGAAAGGTGATCACCATTTGTGGTAGATACTTTTACAGTCCATGGCTTATCTTTAAGGAAATCTTTAATAGCTTGACTTTTAATCGGATTACCATTCAAATACGTATCACTATTATCAGGATACGTAGCATTACCGCTATCTTGTGTAGGATTTGTAATATTATCCGGAGGTAATAGATCATACTCATCTTTTGGCTTCCAATTTATTAGAGTCATAATGAAATCTTTTTTACCGTCATTATCAGCGTTGGATTTAAATCCTTCATAATCACCATCAATAGTTACGGTGTAAGTAATAGTATTGCCGTCACTAGATAACTTAGATGTAACTGTTACATTCGGTTGAGTATATTCAACTTGATGGTTCAAATAATATTGATCGCTACCATCAATCGGATCCACATTATAATTTCCCTTTATCTCACCCACAATGGCATCTTGAAGCTGTTTTTGAACACTATCGTACCCGACGAAGTCCATGGTAATGGGACTATTTGCATCAGTAGCGGGTTTAGACACTGTAATATCAAAAGACTTTCCTAAATCATGACCATTATTTGTCTTAGAAAGTGATATTCCGACACTTTGTTGTGTGTCTGTGTCAGAAGCCAAATACCATGTACCATTCTGCTGAAACTAACGGTGTGCAGCAACATTACCAGTATGATTGCTTGCCCGCGTTTCGTTCGAAAATGAAATAGCATCACTATCATTTAATTTCGCGACTTTAAATTGAATACCACTATTGGTCTTGTAATCTCCAACCTGAAGGTCCTTATTGGGCGTAAAGTCGCTAGTATCATCACCATTTGTGTAGATAGTAAAGCCAGCAGGCAAGTCTAATTTCTTATCGTCATTTTGAATGGCATTATACCAAGTTAAGTTAACGCCGAACTCCCAATCACTACTTTCTGAAGGATGGGTTGCTAAGTACTGCTTAATTCCATCAGTAAAGATAATTTGATAATAACCATTACTGGTTCCAAGGCTATCTACTTTAGTATTATCATTTACAACAGTTTCTTTTTGATCATTAGTAATAACAGTTTGCGCATACTTATCTAAATTGCCCACTGGTACGATGTAACCAGCAATGCCACCCTGATATGGAATGATAATTGGATCAGCTTTACCATTAATAGCACCATAACTCATAATATGCTGTTGGCCATCACTAGTTGTGTAAGGAAGTCCTAATTTAACATCAATATAATCTCCAGATTTGATTTTCTTCATCTGTGATTGTGGAATATTTAGTTTAAGACTTAAATGAGTTTGTCCAGTATCACCTTTACTTTTATCATGTCCAGGTACTTGTTCTACTTTTTGAGAAGTAACTTTGATTTGACCATTATCCGTCCCCACCTGATCATTTAACGAAGTAGTTGCCTTTGGAACACCATTATTTTCAGTAGCTGTTGAATTAGATTGAGCAGTTGAGCTTGGAGTAGAACTATTATTTTGTGCCGCTAGGCTAGCCGCCTGATCGTCTTGTTCACCAATTGCGGCAGTATTAGGTTCGCTCTGATCAGTTTTACCTGTTTTCTCTGATTGACTATTAGTTACTTGTGCACTATTAGTATCAGCCTTTACAACCAGCTGACTGGCGCCTAAATAAAAAGAAGTCGAAAGTAATACAGAAGCCACCCCAATACTTAACTTCCGTAAGCCATAGTGAGGTACTCTTTTTGCATATTGATTATTGTGGTTATTTCTCCCTGTCATAATCACATCTCCCAAGATAATAAAATAATAGTATGAAAAGATTAACATGTGATAAATCTATTAATCTATTATAATATATCACCATTATTTTAATATTCAATGTCATATTTTAGGTTATCGTATGATACATTACTTTCAACAGCTGATTGTTGGTATATTGTCAATTAATTAATAATTTAATGTACAATAAAAAGACCCCGAAGGATCTTTTTTATCACTTGCTGTATGCCTTTAAAATGGGAATTCCGTGGTAAAAACTAAAGTGAGTGCACCCGGCATTTTCCGGTTCAGCGATTCTTTCCGGATTATTGGTGTTTAACAATAACGCTAACCACAACTTAATTGTCATACCGTGAGAAACCACTAAAACCTGATCATTATTATCAAGGTCTAAGCTATTCATGAAATTTGACAGCCTTTTTTGTGCTTTTTCATACGTTTCTCCACCCGAAACACGCCATGAATTTTTAAAATTGCTAGCATTTTTGAAATATTCCGGATAATTAGCTACTAAATCTTCAATTCGTTGTCCATCCCACTTACCATAATCAAATTCAACTAGTTGTGGATCAAACGTCACTGTTGCTTGGGAGCCAACAATAATTTCTGCTGTTTCGCTTGCTCTTTTGAGGGGACTAACAAAAATCTTGTCAAATTGAATACCGCTTAGTTTTTCTTTTGTCTCGTTAGCTTGCATTCGCCCCTTGTCAGTCAATGGCTGATCTATCTTTGCCCCTTGCATAATATGGTTTGCATTTGCCTGACTTTGTCCATGACGCACTAAATATAATTCCATCGGTAATCCCTCCTCACACTAATTCTCTTTTATTCTAACCCTAATCTATAAGAAAAGGTGGCCCATACGAAAGGCCACCTATTTTTTACTTTTTACGCAATTTTCGTAATTTCTTCATCCGCTTCAGCTTATCCTTCTTCATTTTACGTGCCATCCGGTTCATAGCCATCTGCCCCATTTTTCCACCAGGCATTTGACCTCCCATCATGTTTTGCATTCCGGAGAAGTTACCGTTAGTAACCTGCTTCATCATCTTACGCATTTGGCCAAACTGCTTAATCATCCGGTTAACCTCAACAATTGGTCGACCAGAACCAGCAGCTAACCGCCGCCGTCGACTTGGGTTCATCAAATCTGGATTGGTCCGTTCAGCAGGTGTCATTGACTGAATGATTGCTTTAATATGAGCAAACTGCTTAGGATCGATATTTAAATTCTTTAAAGCAGGATTGTTAGCCATTCCTGGCATCATCTTCAGAATGTTCTCTAAAGGTCCCATATTACTAATCTGATCAAGTTGTGCTAAAAAGTCGTTGTAATCAAACTCATTGGCACGCATCTTTTCCATCGTTTCTTGGGCTTGTTCCTCATCGAAATTCTTTTGTGCTTTTTCGATCAAGGTCATCATGTCACCCATACCCAGGATTCGGGAAGCCATTCGATCTGGGTGGAAAACATCTAAGTTTTCCATCTTTTCACCTTCACCGACAAACTTGATTGGCTTACCGGTAACGGCACGAATGGACATTGCAGCACCACCACGAGTGTCACCATCTAACTTTGTCAAAACAACCCCGGTGACATCCAGTTTTTCATCAAACCCTTGAGCAGTAGCAACCGCATTTTGCCCTGTCATTGCATCTACAACTAACAGGATTTCGTTAGGTTCAGCCAGCTTTTTAATGTTAACCAGCTCATCCATCAATTGTTCATCAATTTGTAGCCGACCAGCGGTATCAATAATGACATAATCATTATGATTTTCTTTTGCTTGGGCAAGTCCTTCACGAACAATTTCTACAGGGTCAACATCAGTCCCCTTTTCAAAAAAAGGAACGTCAATTGAATCTGCTACTTGTTGCAACTGGGTAATTGCGGCAGGCCGGTAAACATCGGCTGCGATGAACATTGGTCGCGCATTTTCTTCGTTCTTCAGCCGGTATGCTAATTTACCCGCAGTAGTAGTTTTACCAGCACCTTGTAAACCAACCATCATGATAACAGTTGGAATATGAGGGGCCTTGTTCAAAGCAACGGCTTCACTTCCCATTAAGGCTGTTAACTCATCGTTAACAATTTTTACGATTTGTTGAGCGGGATTTAATCCCTTTAAAACCTCTGCGCCGGCTGCTTTTTCACGGACCTTTTTAACAAAGTCTTTGACAACACTGAAGTTAACATCGGCCTCTAATAGGGCAAGCCGAATTTCACGCATCGTTTCTCGTAAGTCTGCCTCAGTAACCTTAGGCTTCCGCCGCAATTTTTCCATTGCTTTTTGCAGACGTTCAGTTAATCCTTCAAATGCCATTTAAGTAACTCCTCTTTATTCTTCTTCCAGGTTTTCCATATGAGCAACCAAATGATTTAATTCATGATCATTAGGATAATGTTCTTTTACATACCGTTGAATCCGATCGGCCTGGCGGTTGCGACTCTTAAATTCAGCATAGAGATGCAACTTTTGCTCATAATCTTCTAAAGCTTTCTCAGTGCGTTTAATATTATCATAAACTGCCTGTCGTGAAACGGAAAAATCATCCGCAATTTCACCAAGTGAATAATCGTCAGCATAGTATAACTGCATATATTCAAATTGCTTTTTTGTTAGTAATGGTGAATAAAATTCGAACAAGTCATTTACCCGTTCATTCTTCTCTAGTTCCATCACTTCACCTCATTATTAATTAGTCAGTGGTAACTAGCCCTTTAAATAAGCCGTATACGAATTCACTTGCATTGAATTCTTGCAAGTCGTCTACTTTTTCTCCAAGACCAACAAATTTGACGGGAAGGTGTAATTCGTTGCGAATTGCAAGAACGATCCCACCACGAGCAGTACCATCAAGTTTGGTTAACACAATTCCCGTTACATCGGTACTTTCTTTGAATAATTTAGCTTGGTTCAAAGCATTTTGCCCAGTCGTAGCATCTAATACCAATAGAACTTCATGTGGAGCATCTGGAATTTCACGCGTTAAAATACGCTTCATTTTCGCTAACTCGTTCATTAAGTTAACTTTATTTTGGAGACGACCAGCTGTGTCTACAAATAAAATATCATAATCTTCTTCTTTGGCTTTCTTTACACCATCGAAGACAACTGCAGCCGGATCACCATTTTCTGGACCGGTAACAATATCAACGCCGTCACGCTTGGCCCAGACATCAAGTTGTTCCGTGGCTCCCGCACGGAACGTATCAGCAGCTGCTAACAATACCTTCTTACCTTGCTTCTTAAAGCGCGCTGCCATTTTACCAATAGTCGTGGTCTTTCCAGCTCCGTTAACCCCAACAAACATGATGACAGTTGGGCCAGATTTAGCAAAATTAATGCCAGCTTGTTCATTTTCACCAGCTTCGTCATATAATTCCACCATTTTTTGGATGATGACATTAGAAACATCCTGCTTGGATTTAGCATTTTGCAACTTCACTTCTTCACGAAGAGAGTCACTCAACTTCATTGCCATATCATAACCAACGTCTGATTCAATCATCATGTCCTCAAGGTCTTCAAAGAAGTCCTCGTCAACATGACGGAAATTGGCTAGAAACTTATTTAATCTAGCACCAAAGCCGTTACGTGATTTAGCTAAACCAGCATCATACTTGTCCTCTTCTTGTTCATCTTCAGAACTGACTTCTTCGGTCGATTCATGACTAGCATTTTCTGTCGAAGGTTCATTATCCTCTGGCGTTTCGTCAGTTTTAACAGGTTCAGTTGGTGCTTCTTGTTGTTCAATCTCTGTAGTTTCTTCACTAACATCTTCGATAGCTGATTCACTTGATAGAACTGATTCACTAACTGAAGTTGATTGAGAAGCAACAATATCCTTGTCATTATCCACCGTCACTGGTTCATCATGTGATTCTGCTGGTGCCGCTTCTAATGACTCAGAATTGCTAGTAGATGTAGACTCTGAACTGGATTCAGAACTAACCTCACTGTCAGTTACAACTGAAGTTGCAGACTGAACATCGGATTGTTCTACACTCTCTTCAGCTTCCGAAGCCGCATTAGATTGAGATTGTTGAGATGATACTTGTTCCTCTTTTTTTTCTTCTTTATGTTTGCGTCTAAAAATATCGAATAATCCCATAATTCGTACTCTCCGTTAGTTATTATCGTTATCTTCACCTAATGTCTTTGCAACGTCGACAGAAACAACTTCAGAAATTCCAGATTCCTGCATCGTTACACCGTACAGTACATCCGCATTTCTCATTGTACCCTTTCGGTGGGTAATTACTATAAATTGCGGACCAGAGTTGCCAAATTTATCTAGGTAATTGGCAAAGCGATCAACATTAACATCGTCTAAGGCCGCTTCCGGTTCATCTAAGATTGCAAATGGTACTGGACGAACTTTCAAAATTGCAAATAGCAACGCAATTGCTGTTAATGCTTTTTCTCCACCAGAAAGAAGACTAAGTTGCTGGTTTTTCTTGCCAGGTGGTTGTGCCATGATGTCAACCCCGGTCTCCAGTAGATTATCAGGATCGGTCAGAACTAATTTAGCTTGACCACCATTAAAAATCTGTTTAAAAGTTTCTGTAAACGATGCTGAAACTTCATTAAACGTTTTAATGAACCGTTGCTTAACCTGATTATCCATTTCATTCATCGTTGTTTCAAGTTGAGTTTTAGCAGCAAGCAGGTCATCCTTCTGTCCGGTCAAAAATTCATAACGTTTAGAAACATTTTTGTACTCATCAATGGATCCCAAATTAACATCGCCCAATTCTGCTAAGCCACGTTTAAGAAGCTTAATTTGACGTTTTAAATCTTCGTCAGGAATATCTGATTGGTTCTGCTGAGCTTCCGTTAATGTCATGCCATACTGATCACTAAGTTTATTCATTCCCTGGTCAATATCAGCTTCCAGGTGTCCTTTTTGATCACTCAGACCAGACAGTTCATTCAAGGCCGCTTTAGAAAGTTCTTGGAGGCGTTCATTCTCCTGAGTCATATCTCCAATTTTTTCTTCTAACTGTTCCTGCTGACTTGAACAATCCTGCACAGTTTGACGTGCACTCGCCAAAGTTTCACGCGCCTCTGCAAGTGCTTGAGTACTATTTAAAACAGTTGTTTCATCATCTGTGGATGCTTGTTGAATTTCAGATAGCTGGTTTGTTACTTGGTGTAACTGTTTTTGCAAGCCTTCACGCCGGTTAATTAATTCATCATGCCGAGATTTAAATTGGCTTTGCCGTTCAACATCTACAGCTACCTTCTGTTCTAATTCATGGATTGCCTGTTCTTGACTAGATGCATTTGATTCTAGCTGATTAATTTGCTCTTTAATACTTTGTGAGTGGTCTTTGATATCAGCTAAGTCGTGATTTAACTGTTGTTCACGTTTCTCATTTGCATTTACTTGATCAGTAAATGATTGATGCTGATCATTACGTTGATTAGCTTGGAATTCTAATGCATCTACCCGCCTTTGTAAAGTATTTTGATTACTTTGCAATAGTTGAACAGCCGTCTGAGCTTCATTCACAATTTGCCGTTTTTGGTTAAATTGTTCTTGAAGTTCCTGCAGCGATTGTTGGTTAGCTTTTCGTGCAGTATCTAGTTTTTGAACTTCTTCTTCTAAATGAGAAGCCTGTTGTTGCTCTTTAACCAGGTTTCCTTTTAATTGAGCCAATTGTTGCTTTTGACTTAGCAGGCCTGTTCGTTGCCTTCTGTTAGCACCACCAGTCATCGAACCACTAGCATTAATTAACTGACCATCTAAGGTAATCACCCTAATTTGATGGCGCCCAGCCTTACTAATGGCTGTAGCATGGTCCAAAGTATCTGCGACAACGGTTGTTGACAGCAGGTGTTCAATCACTTTGCTGAATTGCTTGGGATACTGGATCAATTTAGTAGCCTCACCAATGAACCCATTCATTTCACGAACACTGGACATTGCTTCCGGTACCCATCCCGGACGAATCGAATCAAGTGGTAAAATCGTTACTCGCCCGCCACGGTTCTGGATTAAGTAATTGATAATTTGCTTACCAGTTGCTTGATTATCAACAACCAGTTGTTGCAATTGGCTTCCTAATACCGTTTCAATTGCTGTCGTATATTGAGCTGGTACTTTAATTAGTTCGCTTACAGAACCAGCCAACCCACTAAAGCGCTGACGAGCCTTTAAAACATTTTGCACACCAACATAGTATCCGGTATAATCAGCTACCATTGACTGATAATTTTTCAACTGACGTTCTTCGGATTGAACTGTTCCTAGAGCTTGATACCATTGTTTTTGGGCTTGCTCGTATCTAGCCTGCAAGTTTTTACTTTGTTGAACTTCTTGGTTTAACGTTTCTTGTACTTGCTTAAGACTTGCTTGTGCTTCCTGAGCTTGTGATTGGCGTTCTGCTAATTCCCGGTCCAACTTGGATAACTGCGCGCGGCTATCTTGCAGATTTTGTTGATCTTGCTTAGCAACGTTAATACTGCGTTCATGATTTTGCCGTAAATAAACCTGTTCATTATGAACTGTCGTTAGCTGCTGCATTAAATCAACCTGCTGATCCTGAAGCTGATCCAATTTAGCATGGAGTTTTTGCGTCCGTTCCTTTGCACTCATCGAACGCATATCATGAATGTTACTCTTACCATCAGCAATCTTTTTTTGCAATTGAGCAGCCTGTTGCTCGTTTACACTTACCTGTTCTTGAATCTCATCCAACTGTTGATTCAGTTGCTGTTGCTGATTTTCAAGACGAGCCTGATCCTTCTCTCGCTGTTCTTTTCGAATAGAAGATAACGATTGTTGATTTTGTAATTTTGCAATTTCTTCTACCTTGGCAGCGACCCGTGCTTGCGCATCGTCCTTTTGTTTTAAGACATTCCTGCGTTGCTCCTGAAGGCCTAGAAGTTCTTTTCTAGCAGCAGTGGCCTGTTGATCATAGTCCGCGCTTAAGTGTTGAGTCTGTTCTAACTTTTCCTTTACTGCACGAAATTGTTTTTGATCGCTCAGAATTTGACGAACAGTTTGCGTTCGGTCATATTTATCCAAACTCTGCTTTTGTTCCAGATAATCTTGCGCTAATGAACTTTCTTCTTTAAGTGGATCCAACCGCCGTTCTAATTCAACAACAATATCATTAACTCGATCAAGTCGTTCAGCTGTTTCCTTCAGTTTCTTCTCCGCAGTAACCTTGTTTTGCTTATACTTAGCAACTCCAGCCACCGTTTCAATTACTTGGCGACGATCACTTGGTTGCCCATTAAAAATTTCTGCGACCCGTCCCTGTGAAATAATTGAAAACGATTCACGTCCAATTCCAGAGTCAATAAATAAGTTGACAATATCTTTCAACCGTACGTGGTGGTCATTAATAAGGTATTCACTGTCTCCATTACGGTATAGTTTTCGGGTCACCGTAATTTCTGAATATTGACTTTGCAAATAGTGATCACTGTTATCCAAAGTCATCTTCACGACTGCCCGGTTTAGTGGTTGATGGTCCTTAGAACCATTAAAAATAACATCAACCATCTTTCCACCCCGTAAGGTTTTGGCAGACTGTTCTCCCATCACCCAACGAATGGCCTCAATCACATTACTTTTACCACTCCCATTAGGTCCAATAATTCCGGTCATCCCCGGTTGAAATTTAATGGTCGTTTTATGGGCAAAGGATTTAAAGCCATCAATTTCCATTGACAATAGTTGCATTAAATGTTCACCAACTTATTTCGTAGTTTCACGTAATTTCTTAAGTGCTTGGGAAGCTGCATCCATTTCAGCATGCTTTTTGGAAGAACCGGTCCCTTGAGCAAGAATTTTCCCATCAGCACTGACGTTGACTTTGAAAACAGGTGCATTTTCAGACCCAGATTCAGCCAAGAGATGGTATTCAATATCAACGTCACCGTCACGCTGCAAAAACTCCTGCAACGATGTCTTAGCATCAACAGCATGGTCAAACCATCCCATGTCTAACTTTGGAAAAATAACCCGATGGATAAATTTTTCAACTGCATCGCGACCTTGATCCAAATAAAGGGCACCAATAAATGATTCAAAAATATCGCATAACAAACCAGGACGTTGCCGTGCACCAGCCATTTCTTCACCCTTTCCTAACCGGATATATTGGTCAAAATGGCATTCCTTGGCGAATTTGGAAAAACTGTCTTCACAAACCATGGCAGCACGTAAACGAGTTAATTTCCCTTGAGGCAGTTCTGGATAACGCTTGTAAATATATTCAGAAACAAACAGTTGTAAAACCGCATCTCCGAGAAATTCAATTCGTTCATAAAATTTCAAATTTTGATCAGGATGTTCATTTACATATGATGCTTGCGTAAACGCCTCTGCTAGTAAGTCAGTGTTTTTAAAATGAATATCGAATTCATCAGCTAAGTATTGTTGTAGTTCAGTAATCATTGCTTCTCCTTTCCTAAAAAAAGCCGTCGACGAAGGATCCTTCATCGCGGCCCAAGTTTATTCTGTTATTTTGTTGGTTAATTATTTATCGTTCTGATGGGCAGCAATATAGTCTACCACTTCACCAATGGTATTTAACTTTTCTGCTTCGCTATCTTCAATTTCTGCCCCAAAAGTGTCTTCTACTTCCAAGACAAACTCAACAAAGTCAATTGAGTCAGCATCCAGATCAGTCTTTAAGTTTAAATCATCGGTGATTTTGGCACGATCAATGTCAAAGTGATCAGCAACAATTGCTGAAACTTTATCAAAGATTTCATTTTTTTCCATTGCTAAATACCCCTTAATTATCTTTTATCACTAACTACTTATTTTAATCGAGTTTTCCCTTATTGTCTATGTTTTCTTCATTTCCAAAGAAATCTACAGTTTGATCGATCACTTTGGTATTAATCATCGTGTGGATTTGCTCGATAGTCTTGGCCACAGCAGTAACGTCAGCTGAGCCATGGGCTTTTACTACTGGCGCTTTCAGGCCTAATAGAACAGCTCCACCATAAAGGGATGGGTTCATTAAATGACCAATTTTGTGAAATACCGGCTTTAAAAGAAGATAACCTAATTTAGCTCGTAATCCACCGTTTAAAATACCGTCCTTAATTAAGGTCAGCATCATTCTTACTGATCCCTCAGTGGCCTTCAACGCTGCATTTGCTGTCCATCCGTCCGATACTACCACATCCGCTTTACCGTGAAGGAGATCACCAGCTTCAATATTGCCGACAAAGTTTAATTGTTGCTGTTCCTTGAGGTCTTGGTAAACATCTTTGTGGAGCTGGTCACCCTTATCTTCCTCAGCTCCATTGTTCAAAAGGGCTACTCGCGGATTGTCAATCTTTAAAACGTTTTTGGCGTAAAAACGACCTAAATGAGCAAATTGCACCATGTTTTTCTCTTTTGATTCCGCATTCGCACCAGAATCAAGATACACAAAACCGTGACCTTGCTTACCTGGTTGAGCAACTGGTAGAACACTGGTCAGTCCGGGACGATCAATTCCCTTAATCCGCCCAACGATAAAAATTCCTGCCGCTAAAATTGCTCCAGTATTACCTGCAGAAAAGAAGGCATCAGTAGTTCCCTCTTTTACCGCCTGTGCTGCTCGAACGATTGAAGAATCTTTCTTGCGACGAATTGCCCGCACAGGTTCTTCACCCATAGAAATTTCTTCAGTAGTATTAACAATTGTTAATCTAGAATTATCTTTAATTAATGGAGAGATCTGTTCTTCATTACCAAACAAAATAAATTCAATGTCTTTAAATTGGTCACGGGCATTTTCGACCCCGTTAATAATCACTTGGGGAGCGTTGTCGCCGCCCATTGCATCAACAGCAATTTTCATTGTAAATTCTACCTTCCTAATCAAAATGTGTCGTTAATTCGTGACGTTTCAAATAGTATACTAACGGCTGGTTTTCATCTTTTTGATCCCAGTTAGGAGTATTAATGAGGGTTCCTGCATCTGATCGTGCGATCTGAAGAATTTTCAAATCAGCTACCGGATCACCAACTTTAAAGTCAGGAATACCAGATTGCTTACTTCCCAAAACATCTCCGGAGCCTCGCAGTTCGAGGTCACGTTGGGCAACTACAAAACCATCAGTAGTTTCAACCATTGTCTGCATCCGTTTCTTTCCTTCTTCACTCTTGGGATCCGCTACAAGCAAACAATAACTTTGCCGTTGACCACGACCAACCCGGCCACGCAACTGGTGAAGCTGAGCCAATCCAAACCGGTCAGCATCATAGATTAGCATCACCGTAGCATTAGGGTTATCTACCCCAACCTCTATCACAGTGGTTGCCACCATCACCTGAATTTTATTATCCTTAAAGTCCTGCATAACTTGCTCTTTTTGATCGTTGTCCATTCGACCATGGAGCAGTCCGACCTTATAGTCCGGCTCAAAATACTCAGCAAACTCCTGATATAAATCGGTAGCATTTTGGACATCTAACGCTTCAGATTGTTCAATCAGTGGTGAGACAACATAAACTTGCGCACCTGTTGCTAACTGTGCTTTCAAGAACTTTAAGGCTTCAGATGATTGATTTCCTTTCAGCCAAGTCGTTTTGATTGGTTGACGCCCAGCCGGTAATTCGTCAATCACTGAAATGTCCATCTCACCATAACTGGTAATTGCCAAGGTACGAGGAATTGGTGTTGCGGTCATCGCCAGGATGTCAGGTTGTTCACCCTTCATCCGTAATTGTTCACGTTCATGAACCCCAAAACGGTGTTGTTCATCAATAATTGCTAAACCTAAATTGGCAAATTCGACCTGATCTTGAATGAGTGCATGGGTTCCAACAACCAAATTAATCGTCCCATTCTTAATCCCATTTAACATTTCCCGCTTTTGCTTAGTATTCATTGAACCAGTTAGCAAGCCGACGTTGACATGGGTGCCACTAAACACCCCCGCCAATTTTTGTGCATGCTGAGCTGCTAGAATTTCCGTTGGTGCCATTAAAGCAGCTTGATAACCAGCAATAATTGTGGCATAGATTGCAATTGCTGCAACAATTGTTTTTCCGGAGCCAACATCCCCCTGCAGTAAACGATTCATCTGATATGGTTGACGTAAATCACGACAAATTTCATTGACCACTCGCTTTTGAGCAGCGGTTAATTCAAATGGAATCGTTTTGATGAAGCCACGTAATTCATCATTATTATAAAGAATCTGGTTACCATCCTTTTGTCGGTGGGCACGGCGAATCGCTTGTAGTCGCAATTGAAATAAAAAGAATTCCTCATAAGCAGCCGTTCGTCGAGCTGCTTTAGCCGCTTGTCCATCCTTAGGAAAATGCATATCATGAATCATTGTTTTACGATCCAGTAGTTGATACCTTTGCCTCAAATTAATGGGAAGTAGCGTTGCAATTACCGTTGAATAATTTTGATAGGCAATTTTAATTAATTTTCGAATGGTTGCTTGATGAACATTCTTATTTGCTGGGTAAATTGCGCCCATTTCTTGTTGGTTATTATTCGATAATAATTTTGTGCCTTGAATTTCTTGTCGAGCAGCGTTCCAAGAACCCATCACAGTAACGTCATGATTTAAGACAACATGCGATTTTAAATATGGCTGATTAAAATACACTGCTTGTACAACATGGCGACCAACCATTAACCGAAATGCTAGCCGTGTTCGGCGATAACCAAAGCGAGACATCATCGGTTCGGATACCACAGTACCATGGACCGTAATTTTTTGTTTATCCCGTGCAGTTTCCAAATTAGTGGGAGCAAAATCATCATAACGAGCTGGGAAATATGTTAATAAATCTTCTACTGTTTCTATGCCGAGTGTTTTTAGGTTATCAACAGTTTTAGGGCCAACGCCGCGTAACTTGCTAACTGGATCTTGCAAACTCTTCATGATGATTCCTCCTTTCCTAACGAGTAAAAAGGGGTTGTGAAATAGTCATAACTATTTCTCAACCCGTTTTATTCAACAGAAATTAAGTATGGGTAAACTGGTTGGTCACCTTCGTAGACTTGAACATCTAGTTCGTCATCCATTGTTTCAATTACAGATTGCAATTGGTCAGCAAATTCTTCATTACCATCTTCACCGTAGTAAATTGTGACCACACTGCTATCTTCATCCAACATCTTTTTAACCATTTCTTCTGCAGTTGTTTCAAGGTCAGCGTTCGTAGCAACGATGTCGCCATCAACAATGCCGATGAAATTATCCTTCTTAATGGTAATTCCATTAACTGTCGTGTCACGAACAGCTGTTGTTACTGAGCCACTCTTGACTGTATCTAATGCATCTTCCATTGCAGATTGGTTATCTTCCAAGCTACTATCAGGATTAAAATCGAGCAATGCACTCATAGCTTGAGGAATCGTCTTAGTATGAACAACCACAGTTGGAATGTCTGCGATTTCTTTTGCCTGATCTGCAGCCATGAAGATGTTACCGTTATCAGGTAAAACAATAGCCTGCTTTGCACCACTGTTATTAATGGCATCCGCAATATCTTGAATGCTTGGGTTCATTGTTTGACCACCGCTGATTACGTGGGTAACTCCTAAGCTCTTCAGCAATTTACTGATCCCATCACCAGCAGCTACCGCAATCACAGCAGTTTCAACTTGATCAGCCGCTTCTTCATTTGCAGCTTTCTCAACAGGTTTTTCCTCAGCCTTGTCCTCATCCATGATTTGTTCTTGTTGCCATCTCATGTTATCAACTTTTACAGTTTGTAAATCACCAAATTGTTGACCCCAAGACAAGACCTTTCCAGGATGTTCCGTATGAACGTGAACCTTAACTACTTCATCGTCGTTAATTACTAATAAACTGTCACCAAGCTTAGCAAGGTAGTTATAGAATGTATCATAATCGAACTTTTGTGTAACTTCCTTACCACGGCCAATGCGGACCATCATTTGGGTACAGTAGCCATACTTAATGTCAGCCGGATCAAGTTTACCTTGAGCACTCTGGTGGTGTTTAGCATTAATCATTTCATCCATTTGCGCATTATCAGGTTTGGTTTCAATGGTAACCTTACCAGTTAAAGCTTCTAGAAAGGCATGTAAAACATAATCTAGCCCTTGACCACCTGAATCAACAACACCAACTTCTTTCAAGACCGGAAGTAAATCTGGGGTCTTTTTGAGGGCTGCATCAGCAGCGTCACAAATAGCTTGCAAAACGGCCACAATATCGTCAGTAGTTTTAACGGTATCAATTCCTGCTTGGGCTGATTCCCGCACAACAGTTAGAATTGTTCCTTCCGTTGGCTTCATAACTGCTTTATAAGCTGTTTGAGCCCCATTAGCGTATGCATCAACAAAGTCTTGGGCTGATAATTCTTTCTTATCTTTACAACCATTTGCAAAGCCACGGAAAATTTGGGATAAAATTACCCCAGAATTTCCTCGAGCACCCATTAATAGTCCCTTCGCAAGTGAACCAGCGAGGTCACCAACATTTTCACTTGTATTTTCTCTTTCGTACTTAGCCCCGCTATCCATGGACATACTCATGTTGGTACCAGTATCACCGTCGGGCACAGGGAACACATTCAAAGAATTAATAAATTCTGCATTTTGGTCCAGCTTACTTGCGGCTGCTTGAACCATTTTCCCAAATTCTAGATTTGTAATCTTTGTAACTGCCAAAATCTAATTCCTCCGCCTGCAATTTAGTCTTCAGAAACGCGCACACCTTGAACGTTAACGTTCACTGCATTTGCGGTAATCCCTAATAAAGTCTCAAGATTATACTTAACCTTTTCTTGGACACTCTTTGAAACTTCAGAGATCTTAATTCCGTATTCAACAATAATATTTACTTCTACAGCAATGCCATTATCCTGTTGACGAACAACGACGCCCTTGCTGTAATTATCACGTTGCAAAATTTTGTTAAAGCCATCCTTTAATGGATTGCGACTAGCCATGCCGACTACGCCATAATTATCAGTAGCTGCACCCCCAACCACAGTTGAGATTACATCGTTAGAGATATCAATCGTACCTGATTGGGTTTTAATCTTCACTGCCATCCTTGTGGCCTCCTTGTCGTGATTAATAAATTTCTTACCTATTTTACCACACTTGCCAAATGGAACAAATCCGAAAAGTGTCTTAAAGCAAATGTATGATAATAAAAAAAGCTGCCCAAAGGCAGCTACTTTTTTAATTAGTGTACACGAGTAACCTTACCCGACTTCAAAGTACGTGCTGAAACGTAAACCTTCTTTGGCTTACCATTAACTAAAATAGTAGCTTTTTGCAAATTAGGCTTCCAGCTGCGACGAGTTGAGTTAAGAGCGTGAGAACGCTTGTTACCAAACTTAGTACCTGTACCAGTAATAAAATCCTTAGCCATGTTGGAACCTCCTCTCCTCATCAATTATTTCGTGCGCAATAATGCGCTGTAACTCACCTAAATAATTTACCATAGCCAGGCTGACTTTGCAACATTTTTCTTTCAAGTATTTTTACTTGACACTAATTATTACCATGAAGTTCATCAAAACTTTGAATTACTGCTACGACTCCCTTAGTAAATTCAAAATGATTGATTTCACCATCAAACTCGTTGCTAGACCAGCAAAAAGGAATGTCGGAATCGTAATCAGTTAACTGATATTTTTCGTCAGGTAACGTTAATCCACGGACCGGTGTTAAATTCACAAAGGCTAAGTAGCGCATCCGCGGATTTTTTACGATTTCGTACTTACCAGGACGGTAATAATCGATGGTATTTTCACGATCAATAAACCTGATCTTTTCGAGGTGATCTAAAAACTCATCCTGTAGTGGCATAAATAAGTTGGCTAATAATTGGTCAATTCGTCCACCAGTTCCGCCAAAAATATTGATTTGATCAGGATGGTATTCATTAAGCGCTAATTTTGTCCCATATTGAGTATCGGTAACGTCCTTTTCAGCAGGAAGAATGCGTACATCGTCAACTAATGACCGCAAATGATTAAGTTCATTAACATTTGTTGAATCAAAATCTCCAGCTGCCACAGCTGGGATAATTCCCTGTTGAAGTAAAAAGGTAGCCCCATAGTCAATTCCCAGCCAAATTTCATCCTGGTGTTTCTTAATAATGTGAATGGGGACTTCATTCACAGGACCACCAACCATAATATTTACAACTTTCATATTTATTCCTAAAAATGAGGAGTTATGCACTTTCATGCCTAACCCCTCAAATAATTGATTATTTAGTAGCGTCTTTAATTGCATTAATCCGGGCAACAGGGTCATCTGCACCATAAACGTATGATCCGGCAACAGCAACTGTAGCACCTGCTTTATAACAATCAACAACGGTTTGATCGTTAACTCCACCATCAATTTCGATGTCAAAGTTGTAACCCTTGTCCTTCTTAATTTGGTTTAGTTCGGCAATCTTGTCAATCGTTTCTGGCAAGAACTTTTGGCCACCAAATCCTGGATTAACTGTCATTACTAAGACTTGGTCCACCATGTGAAGAACTGGCTTAATCATTTCTACTGGTGTTCCTGGGTTAATAACAACTTCTGCCTTAACACCACCATTTTTGATAATTTGGAGTGCCCGATGAATATGTTGGGTAGCTTCAACTTGAACACCGATGATGTCAGCTCCTGCATCAATAAAAGCAGGCAAAATGTGTTCAGGATTTTGAACCATTAAGTGAACATCCAAAACCATGTTAGTGATTGGACGAATGGATTTTACAAAACCAGGGCCAAAGGAGATGCTAGGAACAAATGATCCATCCATAATATCGATATGGAGATATTCAGCGCCACCCTTGTCAACTAATTCAATGTCCTTTTGCAAGTTTACATAATCGGCACTCAAAATTGATGGTGCAACTTTAATCATAGCTTATTACCTCGTTTCAGTATTTTGGTTTTTGACTTTTAATTAGTTCTTGGAATTGAACGTAATTATCATATCTTGTCTGCATTATTTTACCATGTTCTACAGCGGTTTTCACTGCACAACCTGGTTCTTTCAAATGCAGGCAACCCCGAAATTTGCATTCCGTTGCAATTGCCCGCATTTCTGGAAACAGTTGGGGTAACTGTTCCTTCGTCATTGTAAAATCTTCATACGAAGAAAATCCCGGTGTGTCAGCAATCAAAGCATCATCCACGTTCAGTAACGTCACTTTTCTAGTGGTATGGCGCCCCCGCTTTAGTGCTTGGGAAATTTCACCCGTAGGCAAATCTAACTCTGGCGATAAATGATTTAACAATGTTGACTTTCCAGCACCAGTCTGACCCATCATTGTCACCACTTTGCCCTTCAACTGATTCAACAAATTTTGCAGATCAGTTTCATTAAATGGTTGGGCATTAAAGTAAACAGAATAGCCAATTTCACGATAACCATCCGCTACTGATTTGAGGTGCTGAAATTCATCTTCATTAAGTAGGTCGACCTTTGAAAAGAACAAAATTGGTTTAACCTTTTGTAATTCTAGGGCAATTAATTGACGATCTAACAAATTACTTGAAAATGTCGGCTGAGTGGCTGCAGTTACTACTACTGCATCATCAACATTGGCTACAAGTGGTCGCACTAGTTGATTCTTGCGAGGTTCAATTGCTAATAAATAACCATCCTCAAATTCGACATGGTCTCCTACTAGCGGTTTAATCCCCTTTTTACGGAAATTACCTCGTCCACGTGTCCGATAGATCTGACCATCAGAAATAACGTCATAAAATCCACTAAGCGACTGTTGAATAATTCCTTCTTGCAAAAATAACCTCCATTAACCAGTGATATTAGTAGCACTCATAATTGTCCGTCCATTACGGATAACTTTATAAGCACCTGTCTGGTGATTTCTTAATGTAAATGGAACATTAATCGTTGTTTCTTGATTAATTGTGATGTCTTGATATTCCATTGTGAGGTTATGGTAGGCATCTGAAATGTACACCTGAACCCGGTTTTCCTTTTTACCACCATTTCCATCAAACGGAATATTAATTTGGATATTAGTAGTCTTTAAATTGGCACCAGTGTCGGCTACCTGTACAGATAACGTGTCATCCTCAGCCAGTTGTGTCCCAGCCTTTGGCGTTTGCTTAATGACATGGTTTACTGGTACCGAGCTTGAGTTCTTCTTAGTTACCGTAACTTGAAGATGATGCTTATTAGCAAAATCTTGGACCTCTGTTAAATCTTTGTTTTTAAAATTCGGGATTTTAACTTTCTTTTGTCCTTTGCTAACAGTAAGCGTAATGGCCTTATTTGCCGGTTTGATCACATTTCCTGCAGAAACATTTTGCTTAATAATATCTCCTTGATCAACCTTTTTTGAATATACCGTTACCTTGTTAACAGTAAATCCCTTATTACGCAACTGGGTTGCCGTACTATCATAGTCAGTTCCAACAAAATCAGCCATCTTATAACTAGTAACACCACTACTCAAGACAATGTTAACTGGTCTGCCGAACCGAACCCGTTCTGGACTATCAATTGAAACAACATGATCCTTTGCAACTACTTTGCTGTTGGTTCTAGTAATATTGCCAACTCTCAGATGCCGTTTAGCCAATGTCTTTTCAGCTTGAGTAGCCATTTGACCATCAATATTCGGCACCGTAATCAAACGGTTAAAGTACCACCCGCAAAAAGCAACTAATACAACGACCGCTGCACTAGCCCACATGATTAATGCTTTTTTGAACCGGGGATTCTTATGATTATGCTCGTCTTTTGATTGATTATCATCTGATTTAGATTGAGCTTCCTTAGTGTCATCCGAAACATTGCCATCAGCTTGCGCAAGCTTAATGTCTTTGAGGTTTAATACCTTTGTTTCATCGTCACAATGATTATTTTCGGTAAATTTCGGTTCATCATTACGACTGACATCTAAAGATGTTTTAAGATCTTGAGCCATTTCTTTAGCGCTAGCGTAGCGTTCCTGCGGATCCTTTGCAGTCGCTTTATAGACGACGTTTTCTAAAGCTTGGGGAATTTGCGGGTTATACTGACGCACTGATGGAATCTGATCTTTAAAGTGTTTTAATGCAATTGAAACTGCGTTTTCTCCCTCAAAGGGCACTTTTCCCGTCAATAATTCATAAAGGATAATTCCCAATGAATAAATGTCAGAACGTTTAGTAGCAACGCTACCGCGTGCTTGTTCTGGCGACAGGTAATGAACTGAGCCAACTAAGGTGTTCGTTTGCGTTAGTGAATTGTCATAAGTCGCTGTTGCAATACCAAAGTCAGTAATTTTTAAATTTTTATTTTGGTCAATTAATATATTTTGTGGTTTTAAATCACGGTGAATGATGCCATGCTCATGAGCTGATTCAACAGCTGATAGCACCTGTTCCATAATATCAATCACTTGTGGAAGTGGGATTGGGTAATGATGAGTAATGTATTGTTTCAGATCCGTACCTTCAACATATTGCATTACCATGTACTGCATACCATGTTCTTCGCCAACATCGTACACTCCAACAATGTTAGGATCGTTAAGCTGGGTAGCAGCCATCGCTTCTCGTTGAAATCGTTTCTTTGTTTGCGGATCATCCCGAAGGTCCAGTCGTAATAATTTGACTGAAACATCGCGATCAAGTACTAAATCATGAGCTAGATACACATTCGCCATTCCACCCTCACCAAGTGAGCGGATAATCTTATACCGATTACCCAATATGTATCCGGGTTTCATATAGCTTAATGCCTCACTTAATTATTTTTACTGATTAATACAGTAACGTTATCAGGACCACCTGCTTGATTTGCTAAATCAACCAGTTGGTGACACTTATCTCCGACTGAAATGGTTTCATTACCTAGTACAGACTTGATTTGGTCATTAGAAACCATTTTAGAAAGGCCATCTGAACATAACAATAATTGATCATTTTCCCCAAATGGGAAAGTATGGACGTCAATTTTGGCATCATCAGAGATTCCGATAGCTCGTGTAATGATATTTTTTTGTGGAGAAAGCCGTGCCGCATCTTCAGATAAGTCACCGCTTTTTACTAATTCATTTACTAAGGAATGGTCAACTGTAATTTGCGTTAAGAGGCCATCATGAAAAATATATCCACGACTGTCACCAATATTCGCAACAACCACTTTTTGACTGCCAATAAATAAAGCTGCCACTAATGTGGTTCCCATTCCTTGGTATTTATCATTCTCTTTTGATTTTTTTAAAATAATTGTATTAGCAGCCAAGACTTGTGTTTGGAACCAGTTTTCGGCTTCCACACTATTTTCAGGTCCGGCCGTCATAAAATCATGACCTAGTTGATTGATAGCAATCGTTGCAGCTACGTCACCACTACGATTACCACCAATTCCATCTGTGACCACAGCTAATAAATTATGGTCCTTTTGAAAGACACGAACACGATCTTGATTTTCTGATCGCTGTTTCCCAATGTCAGTTTGATAAGCAGTTTTCATAATTAAATCAAATTTTCCTTTACTTGATCCGTTGTAAAGTTCCAATAAAGAAACCATCGGAACCAAAATCACTCGGTAAAATCGTGAGTGTCTTTTTTTGACGGTCATTTTTAATTGCACGGGCAGTTTGCGTTTTTAACAAACAATATTCAGGGTGTTGCTTTAAAAATGCCAACACCGTTTGTTCGTTTTCTTGTTGCAAAATTGTGCACGTACTATAAATTATTATACCGCCTTTTTTCAATTTCGGGGCAACTGCATCCAAAATTGATAACTGAATCTGATGTAAGGACTCACTATTATCCAAAGTTTTATCGTATCGAATTTCTGGTTTTCTTCTAATCAGCCCAATTCCAGAACAAGGCGCATCCACTAAAATTTTATCAAAAGTTTCATCGTCAAACTGATCATTCACTTTTCTCGCATCTAGTTGATATGCTTTTACTCGATCAGAGACACCTAACCGCCGCATATTTTTTTGAATCAGCTTAACTTTATGTTGGTGAATATCCAAGGCATCAACATGACCAGTTTTGGGATCCAATGCTGCTGCAATTTGGCTAGTTTTACCACCGGGAGCTGCACAGGCATCTAAAACTCGTTCATTCCCCTTCAGATGCATACTCTCGACGGCTAACATTGCGCTTTCATCTTGCACTGTTACTAAGCCATCTGCGAATGCTCTACTTTCTAAAGCATTCCCCTTTTCCACTACTAGCCCATCAGCAGAGACCTTGCTGGTTCTAACTTGAACGCCATCTGTGGCAAGGAGTTGAATAGCCTCTGAAGCGTCTGTGATTGCAGTATTTACTCGCAGACTTAAATGAGCCGGATCATTAATGCTTTCAACAATTTTAACTGTCGCATCCTCACCATACTGATCAATTAATGTTTTAATCAGCCATTCAGGCAGGCTTCCTGTAATGGAATAGCGCTTCACAGGATCTTGAATTTCATTAAAGTCCCTGGCTCCTGTTCTTAAGAAGGCATGTAAAACCCCCGTTACAAATTTACGGATTCCTGGATTACCCCGTAATTTAGCAATTTTAATTGCTTCATCAGTAACCGCCCAATCAGGCACCCGATCCAAATATTGGTACTGATATATTGACATCAGTAACAAAGTTTTAACCCAACTTTGCGGTTCTTTCTTGATAAATGGCGATAGCCAATATTCAAGGGTCAATTTGCGTTGTAAAACACCATAAACAATAGTAGTGACAAACCGTTTATCAGCACTACTCAAGTCACTGTTCTGCAATGTTTGATTAAGTTGTAAGTTAGAGTAAGACCCCCGTCCTAAGACTTTATCTAAAGTAGTCAAAGCCAAATTGCGGGGGCTCTTTTTTACAGATTTATTCATTTGTGATCGCTTGTACTCCTGGTTGTAAATCCTGATGACCATTTAAGTAAGCAGTAATATCCATAAGTGGTTTTCCTGCTGGTTTCAGTTTATTAATCGTATATGTAGTACCGTCACCACCAGCTAAAACTAATGCGTGCTTTTCTACCCGCACTACTTTTCCCGGCTCCAACGACGTGGATTCCTTCAATGGGGTGATATCGTAAATTTTGGTCCGCAGGCCATCAATAATCATGTTACCGATTGGCATTGGCCGCAATCCACGTACCATATCATCGATCCGGTCAGCTGGCATCGTATAGTCAATTCGTTCTTGTTCAGAAGTAATATTTGGTGAAAAGACCACCTGATCTTCATTTTGAGCAACTGGATGAACATTACCTGAGATTAAATCAGGTAGTACATCCATTAACAGATCACGACCAACCAAACTTAATTTTTCAAACATGGTTCCAGAATCGTCCTGCTTTGTAATTGGTACTTTCCGTTGTGCAATGATGTCACCGGCATCCATCTTCTTCACCATGTACATAATAGTAACTCCCGTTTCAGGGTCACCATTCATGACGGCATACTGGATTGGTGCACCACCACGATATTTAGGCAATAAAGAACCATGGACGTTGATAGCGGCAATTTTTGCTGCATCTAGCATCTTAGTGGGTAAGAATTGACCGTAAGCCGCTGTAATCATTAAATCTGGTTGCAAGTCAATGACCCTTGCCATTTCATCGCTACCACTCAACTTAGCAGGTTGTAACACTTCAATATCATGCTTTAATGCCAGTTCTTTCACTGGAGATGGTTTCAAAATATGTTTACGCCCTTGGGGACGGTCAGGTTGTGTCAAGACAGCTTGAACGTCATAAGCAGGGTCTTGAATTAATTTTTCTAGAATTGGTACCGCAAATTGTGGAGTACCCATAAATATAACTGATGTCATTTTTGTCCTCTCTTACAAAAAGTACTGTGGCTCTGGATCAATCGATAACTCCGCACCACGTTGATACTTGTTTTGTGATTCCTGCATTATCTGGGTTAGCAGTCCATGCAGTTTGCTGTCATGTCGATATTTAATAACAATTTGATAGTAATACCGATCCTTAAGACGTGCAATTGCCCGCGGTGTCGGTCCTAAAATAATAGTATCTGAAGCTAGTTGATTTCCTAACTCCTGTCTTATATCATACATCATTTTAGCCGCTACCCGCTCTTCACGATGACTGCCCATAATCCGCACTGTGTAATAATACGGCGGATAACTAGCCATTTGGCGAATTCGCATTTCTGTATTAAAAAATTGCTGATAATCATGCTTTTGAACAAGTTTAATTACATAATTATCAGGATTGAATGTTTGAATAAAAACCCGACCATTCTTCTGGGCACGTCCTGCTCGTCCACTGACCTGTGATAGCAGGTCAAATGTTCGCTCACTAGCACGAAAGTCAGGTAAATCTAATCCCGTATCAGCATTCAACACCCCAACTAGGGTTACGTTAGGAAAGTCCAAGCCCTTAGCGATCATTTGAGTTCCTAACAAAATGTCTGCTTGACCATCACCAAACTGTTGTAATAATTTTTGGTGCATACCCTTTCTTCTGGTAGTGTCCACGTCCATTCGAATAATCCGCGCTTCTGGCATCAAGTGCTGTAATTCGGCCATAACTTTTTCAGTTCCCGTTCCATAATAGCGAATATGACGACTATGACAATTCGGACAGATATTAGGAATGGGTTCTTCATGTCCACAATAATGGCACTTCATCGTGTGACTATCTAAATGCATAGTTAATGAAATATCACAATTCGGACATTTCAAAACAAATCCACAATCCCGACACATGATAAACGAAGAAAAACCCCGCCGATTCAACATTAATATGCTTTGTTCATGCTTGGCTAAACGATCCTTCAGTGCAGTTAATAGTTCACTTGAAAAACTTGTTTCTCCTCGACGCTGTACTTCAGGACGCATATCAACCACATCAATCGGTGGCAATGGTTTTTGATTTACCCGATGTGGGAGACGCAACAATTGATAATTACCGGCCATTGCTCGCGAGTAACTTTCTAGGCTGGGTGTTGCTGAACCTAACAGTAACGGTGCTTGATGGTAGCGAGCACGCCATTTTGCTACTTCACGAGCATGGTAGCGAGGAGTGTCGTCTTGCTTATAGCTAGTTTCATGCTCCTCATCCATAATGATGATTCCTAGATTATCTAATGGAGCAAAAATAGCAGAACGAGCTCCAACTACTACGCGAGCCTCTCCTCGTTCTATCCGTCGCCATTCATCATACCGCTCTCCAGCTGATAATCCAGAATGCAAAACTGCTACTTGCGATCCGAATCGTGCTCGTACTCGACTAACAATTTGTGGTGTCAATGAAATTTCTGGAACCATTAATAATGCGGTTTTGCCATTTTTTAAAGCCCGGGACATTGCTTGCAAGTAAACTTCAGTCTTACCGCTTCCGGTGACACCTTCTAATAAAAATACTTGATCGTGTTCCTGATCAATAGCGTCAGTTACTTGATCCAATGCAGTTTGTTGATCAGAATTAAGCTGTAGAGGATTTCTAGCAGCTTGATCTTTAATATCAGCACCAATCGGTTGACGATATACCTCAACGTTTGTGGACTTAATCCACCCCTTCTTAATGGCCTGTGTAAATGGTGCTGCAGATAATCCTGTTGATTGTCTTGCTTCTTTTAAAAGTACTTTTTTACCAATAATGGTTTGCAAGTAATTGACAAGTCTTAACTGATTCTTGGCATTGGAACGAATTCCATCTCGCAAATTTTCATATTGCTCAAAAGATAATGCTGGCTCAATTTGTACCGCGGTTTTCACTCTCGCCCGATCATTAACTTGATATTCAAAACTCACTTTACCTTGACGGCGAAGTTTTAAAAGTCGACTGACCAGTTCTGGATGATCTTGCACACTAGCGTAGTCCAGCTGATCTGCATTGTTAAACAACAATTGCCGGTCATTTTCATCAATATCATCAATGATTCTCACAACTCGAGTAGATTTTGATTTCAATGCATTAGGAAGCATTGTGTACAGACACGAAATCCAAAAAGAATACGTTTGGTCTGCTAGCCATTTACTTAAGGCCAGCATTTCTGAATTAACTACTGGCGTTAAATCCATTAAAGCTGTTATCTTTTTTAGATGACCATCGTAGTCACTAGGTTGGTCTAATCCAACAATGAAGCCTTGCACTTCCCGATGACCATTGCCAAACGGAACAATCACACGCATTCCCACTTGAACCTGGTTCTCTAAACGTTCTGGAATTTGGTAGGTATATGGTCGATTAGTCTGTAATGTTGGTACATCTACTATTACTTGCGCTAACTCAGCCATTTACAACCACCCTCACTTTTTTAACATTGAATTAACTAACTGCATTAGTTTAACACCAATCGCTTGTTTGGTATCCTGATTCCATGATTCAGGATCATAACCAGCGCGTAAGATAGTCACTTTATTAGTATCAGCGTTAAACCCTGCATCAGACTGACTGACATCATTTGCAATAATTAAATCAGCGTGCTTACTAGTTAATTTTTGCTGAGCATTTTCAATCACATCTTGTGTTTCAGCAGCGAAACCAATCGTTAGCTGATCTCTTTTTTGTTCTCCAAACGTTTTCAAAATATCAATGTTAGGCTCAAGTTGTAAATTAATTTGCTCTTGGCCAGCAACTTTCTTAATCTTTTGGTCAGCATAATTAGTCACTTTAAAATCAGCAACTGCTGCGGCCATAATGAGTGCATTACTTTCATCAAAAAGCTGATTAATAGTTTCATACATATCTTGAGTCGTTTGAACTCTGTAAATCGTCATCCGATCACCTAATTTTGGCAACGAAATACTCGTGCGGCCGGCAACAACATCTACTTGCGCTCCCATATGATATGCAGCTTGTGCAATTGCCCAGCCCATTTTGCCTGAAGACCGATTACCAATATAGCGGACCGGATCAATTGGTGAAAGAGTACCACCTAAACTGACAATAATCCGTTTACCAGCCAATTCATTACTTTGGTGAATTACTCCATTAAAGAAGTTTACAACATCAATTGGCTCTGGCATTCTTCCATCACCAACATACCCCTCTGCTAGCCTACCATGGACAGGTTGCATGATCATTTTACCGTCTTGAATCAATCGGGCAATGTTACGCTGAGTCGCAGGCTGCTGCCACATATGAGTATTCATTGCAGGTACTACCACAATGGGACTAGGAGTAGCCAATAACGTCGTTGAAACTGGATCATTCGCAATCCCATTTGCCATCTTAGCAATTATATCTGCACTTGCCGGTACTACTAGCGAATAGTCCGCCCAGTCAGCCAACTCAATATGTGGAATTTCACCTTTTGTAGATGGCTCCCACAAGTCTGTCATTACTGGGTAGTGTGTCAGAGATGCTAGTGTAGCTGGTCCTATCAATTTAGTTGCTGACTTTGTCATAGCAACCCGCACTTGATGACCAGCTTTTTGTAGCATTCGAACAACCGTTACAGCTTTAAAAGCGGCAATACTTCCCGTAATATGTACTACAATTTTTGCCATACTCATGCTCCTAATTTACTTAATTGAATAAGTAATGGGTCAGAAAACAACGACGGTATTTTCTGACCCATTATTTAATAAGAATAATTAATCTTGTTTATCTTCCGTATGGTATGGGTCGATTGTTACTTTACCGGCCTCGATTTCTTCTAGTGCTTTACCAACGGATTTAGCGGATTTGTAATGATCCAATAGCAATGGCTTGTCACCTTCCATGTTGACAGGCTTGTCACTGTGATCAGCACGCCACTTATCAGCTTCATATTTATCAATCTCATTAGCCCGCTTACTTGCCAACATAATCAGTGAGTATCGTGAATCAACACGCTTTAAAAGTTCATCAACTGATGGGTATAAAATCATTTTTTAGACTCTCCTAACATTTCAAGATAATCTGGCATCACTCGTGGAACCCGTAGCCGTTCAGTCCGGATAATATCTTTAATTTTTTCAACAGCATTTTCTACCTTATCATTAACAACCGCATAATCATAATTTTGCATCATTTCGATTTCACCAAATGCTTTATGAATCCGTTTGTTAATAACATCCATACTGTCAGTGCCACGATGAATTAACCGATGCTTTAATTCCATTAAATCAGGTGGTGTTAAGAAAATGAACACACCATTAGGGCTCTTGGAACGAACCTGCATCGCCCCATTGACTTCAATCTCTAAGAAAACATCTTTTCCAGCATCTAACGTATCATTAATATATTTTAATGGTGTGCCATAATAATTGTCAACATACTTTGCGTATTCAAGCATTTGTCCAGTTTGAATGTTATGTTCGAATTCTTCTTTAGAAACAAAGAAGTAATCAACCCCGTTTTTTTCACCAGGACGCGGCTTTCTAGTAGTCATGGAAATTGAATATTGAAAATCATTCCCAGGCTGATCAAATAATGCTTTACGTACTGTTCCTTTACCCACTCCAGAAGGACCTGAAAGTACAATTAACATTCCACGTTTTGTCATTTGTGATTAACTCCTCATTAAAATTAACAGTGTATTAGTAGTATTATTAAATACTTTAACCGTTAAATCAACCGTTAAGAAGAATCAAAATTAAAAAAGTAAAAAAACTTGCTTTTATGAACATTTGTTCGTATACTATTAATTACAAACAAGTGTTCGGAGGGATGATTTTGAAAAACATAAATTCCAATCTATTGAATCGCAGTTCATTAGCACTAAATCAGTACTTTCACACCATCTTTAATGACGAACCACTCTCTAATCAACAAGCCCAAGTTAAAAAAGTTTTACCATACCAACCAATCGCACAACGTAAGCTTTTTACTAAACTGGCCATTGCTGATCATCGAGAAATTTTCATGCAACTCAACCCACTAACAACCGCAGGTAATATTATTAATTGTCGAGGACACCTCAGTAAATTATCAAACGGCCTCTTTCGATTAAAAAACCATAATGTCTTATATATTTTCTCATTACAACAGATTCGATATATTGCAGGATAAAAAATAAGGTTAGCTTTTCACAGCTAACCTCATTTTTATTCATGAGCCATTTTTAATAGTTCACTTGCATGCTCTTTGGTTAATTTGGTAATTTTTTCACCTGCTAACATCCGCGATAATTCATTGACCCGTTCGTCATGATTTAAATTCGTAACGGTCGTTGTAGTGCGATTATCATGGACCGCTTTTTTAATTAAAAATTGGTGCTGAGCAACCGCAGCTACTTGTGGTAAATGAGTAATGCATAATACCTGTGAATGATCAGCAATCACTTTAATTTTATCGGCAATCGATTGTGCTACCCGACCGCTAACTCCGGTATCAACTTCGTCAAAAATAATACTAGTAACATCAGTCTTAGTAGCAAATATTGTTTTCAAGGCTAACATTACCCGAGATAATTCACCACCGGAGGCAATTTTAGCTAATGCTCCCATTCTCTCCCCAGGGTTCGTTTGAATATAAAATTCCACATCATCAATTCCCATGGGGGTAAACGTGTGAACTGGAACTTTGGCAAAGTGAACTTTAAACACTGCTTTGTCCATATACAATGCTGCTAATTCTTTATGAACTCGTTTCTCTAAATCTTGAGCAGCATGTTTACGTTGACTGCTTAGTTGCTCACCAATGGTGGTCAGACGTTCGGTAATTGAATCAAGTTGCTTGGCTAAATCGTCACTCGAATCAACCGTCCCTTCCATCTCTGCTAATTCATTTGAAATTTTACTATAGTAACTTAAAACATCCGCTACAGTATCCCCGTACTTATGTTCTAAATCGTTGATTAGGTCTAAGCGAGTATTAATTTCACTTAACCGTTCGTCATCAAACTCCAGTCCATCTAATTCATGACTAGCTAAATTAGCGACGTCCTGCAGACTATAATATGCATCCTCCAATTCTTTTCCTAAATCGGCGTAACTGTCATCAAATTGAACAATCTCATTAACAGAATTCATTACATTAGCAAGCTGATCTAATACAGGAGTATTTTCTCCACCATTGAGAGTGGCCCCTACTAATTGCAAGGTATGCTGGATCTGTTGGAAATTTTCTAACCGATCGCGTTCGCTAATTAATGCTTCTTCTTCATTACTTTTTAAATCAGCGTTGCCAATTTCCTTAACCTGATACCGAAGCATATCCAAGCGTTGCGCCCACTGCTGTTCATTGGCCTGCTTCTTTTCTAAGGTCTGCTTTAACTTGCGATATTGATTGTACAATTCTTGATACTGCTGTAATAGTGAAGCAACCTTCGAGCCTGCAAAGTGATCTAGCATTGGCAAGTGTTGTTCCGGTTGCAACAGTTGTTGAGTATCATTTTGTCCTTGAATATCAACCAACGGGGCACCAATTTTTCGCAATAACGTTGTATTTATCAGTGTGCCATTAGCTCGAATGGTGTTGCGTCCATTACGATGAATCTCACGCGAAATGATCAAGGTGTTATCACTATGATCAATCCCTAATTCGTCTAATAATTCCAGGTAAGCCGTATCATCTGGCAACGAAAATTGGCCTTGTACTTCAAGTTTATCGGCTCCTTTACGGATTAATTCTTGAGATCCGCGTCCACCTACCAACAATCCAACTGCATCAATGATAATGGACTTCCCAGCTCCAGTTTCACCGGTTAACACTGTCATATTTTCGCCAAACGCTAACGTTAAATGGTCAATAATGGCTAAATTATCAATGGTTATTTCTTGTAGCACAGCGATTACCCCTTTAATTTAAGTTTGTTAATATCTGTTCAAACTTAATTGCATCTTCACTGGACTGGCAAACGACCAAAATACTAGTGTCATCCCCAATTGCAGTAAAAACTTCTGGAAAGTTAAGACGTTTGATTAAAACTGCTGCCATCGGTGCATGTCCAGGACGCATGCTTAACGACAAAAACCGATCAGACCGTTTTAAAGATTGAAGATCGTTATTAATTGCATTGGCTAATTGTTGTTCGCGGTTTTCTTGACGTCGGGTTGGCATACTGTAACGATATCCACCATCTGAATTTGGCACCTTAACTAGTTGCATTTCTTTAATATCTCGTGAAATGGTTGCTTGTGTCACATGAATTCCTGCATCTAGTAATAATTGAACGAGATCCTCCTGGCGTTCCACATTATTATCTTCAATAATTTCTCGAATCTTAGCTTGGCGATCTACTTTTTTCATTTATTTGCCTCCTTTCCCATTCATTATCTATTTAATTCGGAATATGCATCGTCAATAACCTGATTAACGTCTACTTGTGGAGCGATGACTCCTTCGTGATCAGTTAGAACAAGATGAACTAAAAATTCTACATTTCCTTGACCACCCTTAATTGGAGAGAAATCTAATCCTTCAACATTAAATTGATTCTCAGTCGCAAACTTCATAACATTGTTAATAACTTGTTCATGTACAGAACGATCCCTAACAATGCCGTGTTTGCCAACGTGTTCTTTTCCCGCTTCAAATTGGGGTTTAATTAATGCAACGACCGAACCACCCTGTTTCAAAATATGACTCAAAGGCGGCAAGATTAATTTAAGTGAAATAAACGAAACATCAATGGAAGCAAATTCAGGCTGCCCTTTAGTGAAGTCTGCTAATTTACTATAGCGGAAGTTTGTTTGCTCCATCACTTCAACCCGCGGGTCTTCCCGAAGTTGCCACACTAGCTGGTTAGTTCCCACGTCAAGTGCATAACTTAGTTTTGCGCCATTCTGTAACATTACATCAGTAAAACCACCAGTTGAAGAACCAATATCCAATACGGTTAGATCTTTAACGGAAATATTAAACGCCTTCAGTGCCTTGGCAAGTTTTAAGCCTCCCCGACTTACATAGGGCATTTTCTTACCTTTCATGTGTAGCGTTGTCGTCACAGGGATCTTTTGACCAGGTTTATCCAGTCGTTCATTGTTTTTCCCTAAAATTTCTCCAGCCATGACAGCACGTTTAGCTTGTTCTCGTGAGTCAAACAGTCCTTGCTTTACTAATAATACGTCGACACGATCTTTTTCCATTTATCTCACCTATTTAAAATACGCTAAAAACTCATCTAACAATTCAAATTCACAGGATGTTTGCTCTACTAGCTGGTGTTGAACATTCTGGGCACCCTGTAGAGCCAGTGCGAGTTGATGTTTAGTTTCAGCAATTCCTAATAAACCTGGATAAGTGTTCTTGTGCTCACCTTGGTCTTTATGAACAGCCTTGCCCATCTCTTGTTCAGTTCCCAAAACATCCATTAAATCATCATATATTTGAAAAGCTAACCCATATAATTCACCAAAACGGGCCAATAAATCGTTAATTGTCGCGTCTTGATGAGTAATGATTCCCCCGGCTAAAACGCTATAACGAAGCAAAGCCCCGGTCTTCTTTTGATGTAAGACCTTTAACTGATTTAATTCTAATCGATGTCCTTCATTATGAATGTCCATCGCTTGACCAGCAACCATCCCAGTAGGACCAGCTGCAAGCGATAATTCTTTCACTAGTGATAATTTAATATCGTTGCTTAGACCACTATCAATCAACCACTGAAATGCCAATGTTAACAGTCCATCACCGGCTAGTGTTGCCATTCCTGCACCAAACCGTCTATGGTTCGTGGGTAATCCTCTTCGTAGGTCGTCATTATCCATTGCTGGAAGATCATCATGAATTAACGAATATGTATGCAGTAATTCGACGGCACATGCTGCACGCAAGACATCCTGATTGATCTCCTGGTTAAAAATCTTACATATTGCTAATGTCAAAGCAGGTCGTAATCGTTTACCGCCAGCAAGCAATGAATAAGCCGTGGATGTAGCCAGAGTTGGTTCATCACATTCGCTTTGAATATGATCTTGTAAATATGAATTAATTTGCGCTTGTAAATCAGTAATCACTTGCAAATACTCCTAGTTTGATTTGTCTTGATCTGTAAATTCAGAATGATATCCTTGGTTGTTAACCCCATTGTTGCTTAAATCTTCGCCAGCCTTTTCAGCTGGTTCAAGTTGGCCATCATCGTTCATTAACTGAGCTAGAGTTTTATCTGCTTTATCGAGTTGTGTTTGCAACTTATTAGCCATCTTCATGCCATCTTTAAATTCCTTAATCGATTCGTCTAAAGACAAGTTCCCTTGCTGGAGATGATCCACAATCTCCTGCAAATTTGCCATTTGTTCTTCAAAAGTTACTTTCTTTCTAGTGGTTGCCATTTTGATCTTTCCTCGTTTTCACTTCTGTTACTGTTGCTACAATTTCGCCATCAGTAAGGTGGATTGTTACTGGTTCATCTGCCTTTAACTGGTTCACAGACTTAATAACTTGATTCTTACTAGTTACATAGCTGTAACCCCGTGCCAATATTTTTTCGGGATCCAATGCTAATAATTGTTTTATTAATCCAGATGCCTCTAACTGTGATTGGCGGATCTTCTTGGTTGTTTCAGAAATCAGCATTTTCTGTAATGATTGGAGCTGATCTTGATCTCGTTGCATCCGGATTACTGGTGATTGTCCAGCCAACCTAGTTTGCAAAAGCTTAATCTCTTGTCGCCGATCACGCTGTTGTTGCAACATTGCGGCTGATAATTGCTGTTTTAAATCGTCGAGTTGCTGCGTCGGTTGGTCTAAAATTCGTCTTGGATAACGAAAAACAAAGTTATTTTGCAAATCGTTCAAATGATCCTGAAGACGGTCAATGGTTAATCTAGTCAAATGATACAACTGCTGTTTGAGACTGTTAAGGTTATCCAACACATCTGATAGTAACCACTCAGAAGCTTTCACAGCTGCACTTGTTGGTGTTGCTTCACGATCATCCGCAACGAGGTCAGCAATCGTGGTATCAACTTCGTGACCAACCGAAGAAATAACCGGGATTGTACAGGCCGCGATCGCTCGACCAACTTCTTCAGAATTAAAAGCCCACAAATCTCCTCTCGAACCACCACCTCGAGCAACAATCAATGTATCATAATTGCCATCAACGCCAACCCGTTCAATCTGCTTTGCAATCATCGGTGCAGCATCGTCACCTTGAACCTTAGTAGGGTAAAAAACTAATTGAATTAGCGGATTACGTCGACGAAAAGTAGTGATAATATCATGTTTAACCGCTGCATCATTACTTGTCACAATTGCGACTCTCTGTGGAAATGGCCGAATTGACTTTTTAGGTTGGTCGAAAAGACCTTCCTTTTTCAATTTTTCATACATTTGTTGGAAAGCCACTTGGAGTGCTCCAACTCCTTTAACTTCTAAGCGGCTTACATAAAATTGATATGATCCACGATTAGGATAGATATCAACGTGACCGTATGCGAGAACTTTCATCCCATTTTCGAGTTGGAATTTAACCTTCCTGAAGTCATTAGCAAACATGACTGCACTAATTTTGTATTGATCATTTGCGGCCAAATTTTCATCGTCATCTTTCAGGGAAAAGTATTGGTGACGACTGCTGGGACGATAATCTGTTAATTCGCCAACCAGCCAAAAATTTTTTTGATAAATGTAGGGATCAGCTTGGAACTTACGTCGAATATACTTTGTTAGTTGATTAACCGTAATTGGTTCAATTTCTGACATTATTGATTACTCCACTCTGCTAAATCAACCGTTTGTTGCATTAAGGTAGCAATTGTCATGGGGCCAACCCCACCGGGAACTGGTGTAATGGCACTAGCAACAGGGCTAACATCATCAAAGTCAACGTCCCCGACCAGATGGCCTTTTTCATCACGATTAATTCCAACATCAATCACAACGGCCCCATCTTTTATGTCACTGGCATGAAGGAAGTTTGCCTTACCAATCCCCACTACAACGATATCTGCGTGCTTTAAATAGTACTCAGCATCTGTTGAAGCATGGTGCAACATTGTCACTGTTGCGTTTTGATTAATCATTAACGCTTGCAATGGCTTTCCTACCAAGCGACTCCGTCCGATAATTACAACGTCTTTACCAGCGACCGGAATCTGGTACTGTTCCAACATTGTCATAACACCGCGGGGTGTACATGCCACTGGAAAATGTCGACCATCGTTAGCGTATAACTTACCAACATTGATGGGATTAAAACCGTCAACGTCTTTTTCAGGGGAAATAGTTTCAATCACTGCACTTTGGTTAATTTGGTCTGGTAATGGCTCCTGAACCAAAATTCCATGAATACAAGGATCAGCATTTAGTTGACGAATGGTTGTTAATAATTCGTCTTGGGTAACAGTACTTGGCATTTTCTTTAAAATGGATTTAAATCCCAATTTATCTGCTTGCCGCGCCTTATTGCGAGTATAAATCATACTAGCTGGATCTTCTCCAACTAAAACTACTGCTAACCCTGGGACGATTCCCTTGGCTTTCAAATTTGCTACTCGTTGGGCAGTATGCTCATTTAGTTGCTGAGCTAATTTTTTTCCATCAAGGATTTTTACCATATTCAATTCCCCATTTCATAAAAAATGGGGCGTGACAGAAGTCAGCAACGACTTCGTAATCCCGCCCCGTGTGTAACGAGTTACCAGTATTAGTAACTTCAATAGCCATACCATTTTATTTGATGCATGCTGTAAATTGATAACTTATCAAGTACCAGCTGTTTTTAATAGCCAAAATTATTAGTTAACCTTACTTAGCATGATCTTTTTCATAATGACCTAGAATACCATTAATAAACTTTCGTGATTTATCATCACTAAAAGACTTGGCTAGCTCTAGCGCTTCATTAATCACAATTGCTGCTGGTAAATCTTGTTCATATTGGAGTTCATATAATGCGATCCGTAAAATAATCAAATTAGCCCTTGCAATTCGATTAATTGTCCAGTCATCGGTAAGGTAATCACTGATAAGTTGGTCCAACTCAGCTTGGTGTTCTTGAACACCACTAACCAATTGATCTAAATAAGCGGGAGCTTCTTCGTGTGGTCCTAAATGTAATACTTGGGCATAAAGGGCATCTTTTTGTTCTTGAGGAGTATACATCAATGCAAATAATGTTTGAAATGCTCCTACTCGAATTGTATGTCGACTAAAACTCACTATTATTCACCATCTTCATCATTACTTTGTGTGCCGAAAATATCATTAGGATCAATATCACTTTCCGGCTTTTCCGTATTTATTCCTTGCACGTGTACGTTAACAGTTGCAACTTTTAAATCAGTCATTGATGCAATCCGTTGTTTAACATTCTCCTGGATTTTGGCAGCTATTTGTGGGATTGCCACACCATATTCAATATACACTGCAACATCAATGGTCAAGGCATCATCATCCATTGTTAACTTTACACCGCGACGGTGGTCAGACCGTCCTAATAATTCGCCAACATTATTTGCCAAGGAGCCATGCATTTTAGCAACCCCATCAACTTGACTGGCTGCAATCCCAGCAATAAATTCCAAAACTCTTGGTGAAATTTGAATAGTACCAAGGGTTTGGTCTTCACTACTTAAAATAATCTTTGATTCTTCAGCCATTGTCAATCCTCCAAATATTAGTTATTTTCTTAATCAGTATCATTACTATTTTGCACTAAAACACTTTGAAATGCAACAAATCCTAACGATGAATAACAGCAAAATACTATTATTTGTTGAAGAATTATATGTAATTATTCATATTAATCTATAATCATCAAATCAGTAGATGCCGGAGTAATAATTTCAGCTTTTCCATGACTAATTACAATGTTATCTTCAATTCTAACTCCGCCTAATTCAGGAATATAAATACCAGGTTCCACTGTTATTACTTCATTGGTTTGGAGCTTTACATCGTGTGTAGCTGGTCCATAGGTTGCTGGTAATTCATGAACAGAAAGACCAACTCCATGTCCCATTCCATGATTAAACTCATCACCGTACCCTGCTTCTTCAATTAACGACCGCCCAAACTGATCTAGTTGATCACCACGAATGCCAGAAGTAGCATGATCAATAACTTGCCGACGAGCTTCATTAACAATTTCGTAAACATCTTGCAGTTCAGGATCAATAGAACCAATTGCAAACGTTCTTGTCATGTCTGCTGTGTACCCATTTTCATAATAGCCAAAGTCTAAGATGACAATATCACCATCACTGATTATTTTATCTGAAGATGTCGCATGAGGTTTAGCAGCATTGGATCCACTAGCAACAATTGTAGGAAAAGATGATTGCGTTGCTCCATGTTCCTTCATCCAGAAATCTAAGCGATTAGCAACGGCACGCTCAGTCATCCCAGCATGAATAAAACTCAATACGTACTCATAACCTTGTGACATTAAAGTAGCAGATTGTCGAAGTTTTTTTATTTCGTCCTGGCTCTTTATTTGTCGCATTCGTTCTACCGTTCCTTTAAAAGGAACCAAGTCAGCAGTCATTATCTCGTCTAATAGGTCATATACTTGATACGATACCGATTTTTCGAACCCGAGAACTGTTATTTCCAACTTTTGACACAATTCGTTTAACGAACCATAATAGTCTCCTGTCATAAGTCCGATTACTTCCGTAGAATCAAACTCTTTTAATGCAATTTCATATCGTTGATCTGTAATTAAAACTGCTTGTTCTTGTGTAACGAGGAGTAGTCCATCACCATCAGGAAGTGAAAATCCAGTTAAATATTCAATATTAACTCCTCTGGTAACCAAAAATGCATCAATATACATCTTCTGAAGTTTACTTTGTAGTTTTTTAATTCGGCTCATCGTAAATCATCCTCCAGCAACCATAATCATTTTAAACAAAAAAGCTTTCGCCAAATGACGAAAGCTTTTTATTATTAAGCTTCAGCTGGGTAAACAGAAACCTTACGCTTGCTACGACCCATGCGTTCAAACTTAACAACACCATCGATCTTAGCAAATAAAGTATCGTCACCACCACGGCCAACGTTTTCACCAGGGTTGATGTGAGTACCACGTTGACGGTAAATGATAGAACCAGCAGTAACTACTGAACCGTCCGCAGCCTTAGTACCAAGACGACGACCAGCAGAGTTACGACCGTTGGCAGTAGAACCGCCCCCCTTGTGGTGGGAGAAGAATTGAAGATCCATAATCATAGTTGTTCACCTCCAGAATGAACTATTCATTATACATTTTAACTTCAATGTATTGTTGATAACTATCTTGAATGTCCAACAAGCCATTCAAAAAAGTTTGTAATAGAATCTGGGAATCGTGTCCCAAATCTAAATCAGTAGCTTCTAAATAGCCACCTTCGTCCTCATTTTTCGTAACCTTTGGTTTGGAGTGAACAACTCTTTCTAAACCATTGACGGTCGAAATTGCAAGGACAGATACCGCAGCACACACAATGTCATGACCATAATCACCAGCATCAGCATGCCCGGTTAACTTAAACGAAGCAATTTTGTGATCCGGCCTAATTTGAAACCCTGCACGAATCATAATATCACCTCACCTAGGCGTTAATAGTGTTGATCGTAACCTTAGTGTATGGTTGACGATGACCTTGCTTAGTGTGGGTGTGCTTCTTAGGCTTGTACTTGAAGGTAACAACCTTCTTTTCCTTACCTTGCTTGTCAACAGTACCTTCAACTGATGCGCCATCAACAAATGGAGTACCAATCTTAGTATCGTCACCACCAACAAAAATAACCTTGTCAAAAGTTACCTTGTCGCCAGCGTTAACATCAAGCTTTTCAACAAAGATAGACTTACCTTCTTCTACCTTGTATTGCTTACCACCAGTAACAATAATTGCGTACATCTTGTGCACCTCCTTAAATCTCAGACTCGCCGAGACAAGCAGCATTTGCTTTGAACTCATCTTCGTGCGGTTGTAGTTGTTGGTTCACAAATACAACGTTTGTATATTACCAGTTATTTATCGACACGTCAATAGTTAACAGCTAAATTGTAAGACTACTTCTTAATTCATCATCAAAAAATGATGGTAATAACATCCCAGTCGATTCAAACCGGTTCAAAATCTTAGAAACTGTTTTCGTCATGTACTTAGAAGTATAAATTAATCCATTATTTAACCACTGAGCAATTAAACCAAGCATTGCAGAAGCAGTGAAAGCAATTTGAACCTTCATTGGTACTTCTAAGTCATCCAGGTCATCACCCATTTCCTTAACAAAACTGATCATTTCATCAGTTAAACGTTGATATAGTTGCCGATAAAAATTATTGTTTTGCGCACGATCAAGTAGAATCGTGAAAATATCAGAATTCTTTTCGATATAGTCAAATGCTTTATTCAAAGACATTACTCGAATCACACGACCATCAACAATATTAGCTGAGTCAATCATTACTGAATCAAAAAATTCGTTAATGATTTCATCCATTGCCTTTTGTACGAAATCTTTCTTATCTTTGTAGTGAAGATAAAATGTTCCACGCGTAATGTGGGCTGTTTCTGTAATTTTTTGAACACTAATGTTGTCAATTTTTTCATTTTGCATCAGATAAACTAAAGCGTGTCGTAAGTTAGTTCTTGTCTTAATTACTCGGGGATCTAATTTCTTGTCTGCCATCCCTATCAGCCTCCATTCTATATAAGTTCATTTGCTATACGCTCATTCACCTGCAGTGTAAAGTTACCCATACAGTTTGTCAAAGAAATACCTTTACAAAACCACTTAATTCATCTATTTATACATGTGAAACATATTATATTTACTGCATTGTTAAATTGATTTTGAAAATTTCAGTTTTTTTGTTAATTATGTTGAATTTATCAGATGAAAAATATGTAATGAACAGATTTTTTATGAGGTCATGCAATACGAAGATACAAAAAATAGAAAGCTTGATAAAACAGGCTTTCTAGAATAGTCATTTTCAAACTATTTAGGTGCCAACTACTGGTCATCAAATGATTATGTAATAATACAACTAAACACTAGTTTATTGCATTTAGATATGGTTCATTACGATTTAAGCATATTTGAACTTAATATTAATTATTTCAATGCAAAATTTATTATACACACGATAAGAGTATATATCATTACAAAAATTAAACAACTTCTTTAAAACCATATATCAAATTAAGGTATTTATAATTAATGTGATTTTTTATCGTATATGCTGGTTTTATTATTTGGTATTGTTTACTTAAAATTAGTGGATCTATGTGTTTCTAGCACATCGATAAAATCAAAACAATTTTCTCTAAGTTTATTACTCATTCAATCATCACACTTTTATGCAGAATAAAAGCGCCTAACCGTCTCCAAACGATTAAGCGCTGAATGGTTATAATGAACCATTTAATTAGTTTTTTAAGTACTTACTGGGTAGTAATACACCGGTGCGTAGGTGCTCTCTAGACTACAAGTCGGCTTAGGTGGATGCCATTTGGTATCCTCTTTTTGTAAACGTTAATTAAATTATTCATTCTGCAAAAATACCTCAAATTTTCAAAGTCATTGAAATCTTTCAACTTTGACACTATTTTCTTACCTGGGGAAATAATGTCATATTTCAATTGGAATCAATCAAGATCTAAAACCATTTGATATTCTCCAATATATCCCATGATAATGCTGCTATTTTCATAAGAAATGCAATATTCATGAATAAAATCAGAAGTAGTTTGTACTTTCAGCATTTTCAAATAGTCAGAGCCTTTATCAAGATGTTCTTTGATTATTCTGTAAGCCTCTGCTGAATCATGCCAACAAATAAACACCGCACACGTCATCCTAAAAACACTAGAAAACATCAGGAACCACAAACTAATCATCTTTCAATTCATGATCGTCCTAAGTTTATTCATGATCGTAAACGGATTGGCAATTGGGAAATTGATACTGTAATGGGAAAAACTGGTCACTCAGTTCTGTTAACTGTGGTTGACCGACTAAGTAGGTTTACACTAATTAAAAAGATTGATCGTAAAGAAGCCACCGATGTCAAACGTGGATTAGTAGACCTCTTAGGTTCGGTACCAAAAGAATTTGTGCACTCTTTAACCCCAAGTTCTGAAGTTTAGACGAAGTCCAAGATCGTTTAGGAGTCACCATATATTGGCCGGAACAACACGGTACTAACGAAAACACCAATGGGCTCATTAGAGAGTATTTCCCAAAGAGAGCCGACATTGATGATTATACAAAAAAAGACGTTGAATTCTGCCAGTATCAGCTGAATCGACGTCCTCGAAAAACATTAAACTATGAAACTCCGTTTGAGATATTTTTTGAAGAACCGTTGCACTTAGTTTGATAATTCGTCCTTCATCAGCAAAAAAATCGTTGATAATGTCTTTAATAAACGAATGTTTACCATCAGACAACCACATTGTTAAGTCATAAGCCTTACAATGGTCCAGATAACAAACGTCCAATTCATCGCCACCTGCATACCTTCTCAGTAGAAAATCGTTAAAAGTACGCTGGCTGTTGTATAAAAGATTCCTCTTAATAGGTTCATGAGTATCACCTCTTTCTGGTAAAATTTAGATAGTTTAATGTAAAGGTGGTATAAATAATGACTATTTCTGATTGGTGCCAAGTTGTGACCGCCATAGTAGCAAGTATTTCGTTAGGTTCCAACGCAGTTATAAGATACAAGCACAGCATTTACTCGGTAGCTAAGTATGTTTCAGTTTGGGCAGATGATAATAAGCTTTTTATCAGCAATCAAAGCCAAACCACTCTGTATAATGTATTCGTATTTACAGATCTAAATGTTTATGAATGTTCATGGCAAGAACACTTAAGCAGAATGTGTGAATTCCATAATCCGTACTCTTATTTTGAGACTTTTCCAATTAAAAAGATCATAAGTTATGAATTTGACCCAAATCCTGCAGCCGGTGGAAAACATTTAATCCCAGCAATACTTTTTACTGATACTAATGGTCATTATTGGTACAGAAACCCTTCTGGCAGATTAAATAAATTGCATCATTCTTATATGGAGGAGTTAATAAAGCGATCTTTTGTACTTGGGCATGTAAAAGCATAGAAGTATAACTATCAAAATAGATGTTAAAATTGATGCCATTAGTAATAGCATTACCATTAAGCTTTTATCTTCCAGGACATTTCAAATAACAAAGCTGTTAATGCAATAAGTATTAATAAGTTTATAATTAGTGTTATTAAGTAAATCATGGTTAGTTATCTCCTTTCGAGGTGGCTTTTTTAGTAGTTCCATATAACTACCGTTAAACCGATTAAAATAACTACACAAATCATGGTTGCCATCGCATCACCTCCTAAACCGCTAATTTTTCTGACCAGTCAATCTCACTGAAATGATCTTGCATCCATCGGGTGGCTTCATAAGCATTTATCGACGTTCCCTTAATGCCCGGTGTTTTATGTGGTGCAATAACGAATCCACCGTTTTCAATCAAAGTTTCGGGATAACGGTAAAAGATGCAGGTACGAACCCAATTACCACTCTTATTAAGACAACATCTCTTGTGAAATTCATTGATGTCCCACTGAATACCTAACAGTTGATCTTTAGGCACCAAATTCAATTTCTTAGTTGCTTCCAAAATTTGATCATTTAATACGTCGTTATCTAATTTAATTTCCATTGTTTACACCTCCTTTTAACTGTTTGCTATACTTAATTCATCTCCTATAGAAAGGAGGTGAATATTTTGTCTCACGTTAGCCCAGATAGAATTGATAAAGCTATCAAGAAAGCCGATATCAAAGTAAACGAACCCTTCGAACTCAAACACATCGGTGACCTAAAAGCCTCTTTAAATTCACTAAGTGATGATGATCGAACTTATATGAAACGTCTGCTTAGTGAAACCTTACATGAGCTATTTGGTAGCAAAAAGCGGAAATAATTGCTTTTGGAACTGTCATGATTTGCCTCACAAATCAAGGCAGTTTTTTTAGGACCATTTAACATAATCTTTCAAAAGCTGTTGAAGCTCCTCTTTAGAAACTCCGTTATTAATTACTGAAAACAATTCCTTAATATCACTAGGCTTCCCTTTAATTGTGATTTGTATTGTTTCACTATGTTTACTCATTTCCTCACCTCCCGTGTTTGTTGCTTTGCTATACTGAACTTATCTTTTGTAGAAAGTAGGCAATGGTGATGGATATTTTTACCGTTAAGAAAGAACGAAAATTGTTAAAAAAGTTGATCAAAGAACCGGACAATCAAAACATTCGAATATCTAAGCAACTTGATCCGTATTATTTGAATCAATTAGCTTCAAAGCATTTAATTGCTTTCAAGGAAACTAATAAATATGATCCTCGTACCTCAACCTATATCTCCAAACCTTTTTACCGCGTGATGGTTACCCAGCAAGGGCTTCACTATTTAGAAAAACGTTCCGAGATTAGTAAAGAATTACTATTAAAAAGCTTCTGGTTACCACTAGGCGTTGCTTTGATAACCAGCATTCTTACTAATGCAGTGCTATATACCATATAGATTGTTACAATAAAAGAAGTAACAACACTTACAATTATCGAAGTAGCTCAACCGAAAGCTGATTCGTTCATTCGTTTCAGCTTTTCTTTTCCATTTTGTTCCAGTTCGGTTCCATCTCCTCAACTCCTACATATCCAGCACTCGGTAGATCTTCTTTCGGATTTCAATTGCTTTTGGTGAATTATCACCCTTAATTGCTCGATTAACTTGTTGACGATTGATACCTAGCAAACGCGACAGTTCTGCTTGTGTCATGTCACGTTCAAGTAGTTTAATTTTGATGTTTCTCTCCACATCTGCTGTTGCTTTTTCAAGTTCGTTTTCCACTGGCATGACTAGCTTTCCCTCCTTTGCTTTTGTTTATCAACTTGTTATTTTCTATCACTCGTGATAAAATCAGTTTAAAACAAAAACTGTTATTCACGGTGCTTACGGCTTTTGTTTGTGTTACTTAACTTATTGACAATCTCATTGTCAATCATTTGTGATAAAAACAAAAAGAAGGTTTGATTGATATGGATACCATAGATCGTATTAAAGAATTAGCTAAAAAAAGAGGCTGGTCTCTTCAAAAAGTTGCTGAAGAAGCTGGCATTGGAATTAATAGTATATATCGGTGGAATTCAAAAACTCCTAGTACTCAGTCATTAAATAAGGTAGCCAAAGTACTTGGCGTTTCAGCAGATTATCTACTTGGTGAAACTTCCAAGAAAAAAACTGCCGACCTCGCTGATGAAGAAACCATTTTTACCTACGAAGGTAAAAGAATACCACCAGAAGATCTCGAATACATGAAACGGATTCTTCGTGGTGGTAAATCGTAGGTGATTAATATGAATACTGAAGACATGGTGTGGGATTTATTACACCTAGCAATGGATCACGACATTGACGTTCAGTGGGCTGGTGTACTGAGTAAATACACACCTCCTGCTTGCCGTATTGATACCAGAATTGTTTGCATGAATAGCAATTGGCACCGTCCTAAAGAGATACCATTCCAATTGGCGCACGAATTAGCACACATCATTTGCGGGGCACCAGAAGATATTTGCTTCTATAATTTCAGCTTCACTGGTAAATCATAGGTTGAATACAAAGCTAATGTTGGAGCTGTTAAATTCTTGGTTCCCTATTACTGTGCTGAAACAGAAAAAGAGAACGTTAATGTTTATGATTTTGAGAAGCAATTCTTGATACCGGAATATCTAACCAACGTAGTTAGTGAAACTGTCAAGAAATACTATTAATAAGAGCTGTCCAAACACTGAAGACGTTAAAAGCTGATGTAATTATTTATTTTATGTATTGGAGGAGTATTTTATTATGGATAAAGGTTTGCGAACTATTTTGGCTGTTGGGGTTGCTGGAGTGTCTATGGCTGCAACTACGGTTGTAGAGAATTGCAATCTTCTAAGTCAAAATAACGTTATTGTTGCTCAGGCTTCAAAACGATCAAGGATTAACAAAGCTGTTTCAATTATGCAGGATAATTATGATGATAAAGCAAAGGTTTACTATGACAAAGAGAACGATGTTATAGCAATTAAACCAACTGATGAAGACTTTGAGGAAGCAGTTCTTGCTGTTATGAACGGAGAAGCCTCAAAATCCGATTGGAAGGACCTAACAGATTCTATTGATGACTTATCCGAGACAATTCATGACAAATTACACATAAAAACACCAGTAGCAATTGTTAATCCTGAAAATCCTGATAAGGTTTTATACGCTTCTTATGATGGAAGCTCCATGTATGATGTGATGGATGATAATAACTAACTACTCAAAAAAATTATCTCAGAACATTAAAATCTTTCTCAACGCGATTGACATTAAAGGATAGTTTAGTTATTAGGAGTTTTTATGAATAATAAAGGTTGTTTGCCAACAGTCATCGGTAGCCTGATTATTGTTGCCATTATCATTTGGCTATTTAAGATTCTTGTTATTTTGGGAATTATCGGTTCAATTATTACGGCTGTATATTTCGGTTATTTTGCATATAAGCAACCTAATAACCGCAAAAGATTGCTTAAGAGACGGGTATTGCCCGCGCTTATAGTTACAATTATCTGTGGAGGTATTATCGATATATCCAGTAACAGCCATACTTCAAGTTCATCTAATTCAGCTAGTTCTTCTTCAAAGGCTTCTAGCGATGATTCACGAAAAAATTCTAGTTCATCTGATGATGTAACTGATGAAAGTTCAAATAGTGATTACGACGACAATAGCGATGATAATGATTCAGATAGTTATTCAGATAATAACGACTCAAATAATTCAGAATCAGATGTAGACACTAATAGAAACGGGAATTCAGTAAATAATCAAGGCGACATGACAACTGATTCGAAAGGTTTGATTGTTGGTAATTCTAAAACATTGATTTACCACACCCCTGACCAACATGGGTATCGAATGAATTCCGTAAATGCTGTTTACTTTAATTCAGAATCAGAAGCACAGGCCGCTGGTTATAGAAAAGCATTAAGATAGCAGGTGGTAAAAATGTTTAAATTGGTATTTTGGGTATGTGTACTTACATTAATCGTAGCAGCGTTTACAACTTTTTTGCCTTATATTTTAGTAATAATTGGTGCTATTACTATTTATTATGCTGGGCACCAAGCAATCAATTACATTAAACACAGGAGATAAAATGAAAAAATTATTACTATTACTTGCTTTCATTGCCTTGCTTTTAGTTCCTACAACTGGCTTAGCTAATGAAAGTTCACAGACCTCTAATCAACTAGAACAATCATTAAATGATTTTGCAAAGAATGACAAAGAAGCTGATTTTGATTCTGCAACAGTCAATGGTAAAACCATTACCTTAAAAGTTGCTGATGATTATATCGAAGCACCTGTAAAGAATGGCGGTCGGCGTTCATTCTTGCATCATCTTTATAAACAAGTTCAAAAAATTCAAAAGAAAAATGGTACCAAATATTCAATTGTTATAAAAGATGATTGGACTGGAAAGTTTGCAAAAATGGATTATAAAGGCAAAGGTTGGTACACCTTATACAGCCACACTTCAGATCACAAAACAGAGAAGTGTAATTTTGCAACTTTAGAAGATGGCGATATGTAGCTTCGTTTGCTTGAATCATTGTATTAAGTTATGGGAGGATAACATGAAAAAATTCAGTTTACTATGCATCACTGCACTTACCTGTATGTCATTAGCTGCTTGTGGCAGTTCTTCATCACACAAGTCGTCTGCATCAAGTCACTCGTCTAGCAAAGTCGTCAAGAAACATCACAAAAAGCAAAACAAAAAGAAGCAAAGCTCTAGCAGCTCCACTTCTTCAAACGCTAATAATACTCAAAATGCTCAACAAACTCAGCAATCTAATAGTTCAAATAATGGACGACCACTAACTCAAGGAGAAATTAATCGACAACGCGGTTATGACCCTAATGGCAACCCACTGTTACCCGGTCAAGATCATGCTGCTGGCTCAAACCCAGATGGTACGCCCGATGCGTGGGTACAAGGGCAAATTGATTGGGCTAAGCGAAACGGTTACCTAAACCCTGATGGATCAGAAACTGACAAAGGACGAGCTGCTGATGAATGGGTTGAAGAAAATGCCCACTAGTAGGAAACCATTACAACTTGATTTAACATGAAACTTTTAAATCACAATGCTCTACTATACTTTTTGATTTCTTATTTTAAAAGATTCATGTCATAACATAAAACTGGTCGATTTCGACCAGTTTAAAAATGCATAAAATTGAACACATGTTTGAAAAAGAGGGATTATTATGGCCTATGTACGCAAATATAACAGTGATAATTGGATAGCTATCGCCTCTTGGTATGATGGCAATGGCAAACGTCACACTAAGTCAAAAGGTTCTTTCCCAACTAAACAAGCTGCCAAACAGTACGCCGCAAAATTAGATGTTCAGAAATATGATGGCAGTATCACAGACAACGACCCAACGTTTAAAGAATATTTTGACAATTGGTTTGAAACTTATAAAAAGGGCTCAGTATCCTTAGCAACTGAAAAACGTTATCAGAATGACGGTAAATTTATTGGTAATTATTTCAAGAACAAGAAATTATCAAATGTTAACCGTTATCAATACCAAGTTTTTTTAAATAAGTTTGGCAAAGACCATGCACCTTCTACAGTCAGAAAATTCAACGGTGTTATTCGCCAATGTGTTAAAAATGCTATCATTGATGGATTAATTAATAAGGATTTTACAGCCGGTGTTAAGCTAGGAGGAAATGATGATAAAACACTGCATGTGGAATATCTAAACGTTGCAGAGATTGTAAAATTAATACAATACCTCAAAAATGGACGTCAGACACGTTATACGAGTCGCTACATGATATTGACTGCAATTTACACAGGAATGCGTCTGGGCGAAATTATGGCACTTACATGGGATGATATTAATTTTAATTTTAAAACTATTTCTATTAACAAGTCATGGAACTATCTTGACGGTGGGGGTTTTAAAAAAACCAAAACCAAGTCTTCCATAAGAACCATTCGTGTAAATGATGATTTGTTAAATCTAATAGCAGAATTAAAAGCTAATAAACAAGATCTCGTTTTCAGAAATGCTTATGGTCAATTACCAACTTCAAATGCAGTAAATAAGACGTTACGTAATGCTATGTCACAATGTAGAATCGTTAAGCAAGATTACCACTTCCATTCATTACGACATTCTCACGTAGCTTATTTGCTATCTAACGACGTGCCTCTTTATATAATTAGTAAGCGACTTGGCCATTCAAATACGACTATAACTGCCAATAAATATGCTTACTTAATTGACGAGTTTAAAGAAAGATCCAACGAGATGATTGAAGATTCATTAAATGAGCTTAATCCAAAAGCAAAAAATGAATCTGGGAAAAACATCAAAAATAATCGTTTGGCATAACTCAGGCATAATAAAAAAGCAGAAAGCCTTTAATAATAGGCTATCTGCACTCAGTTTAATGAGAAGAGTGGGAATCGAACCCACAACCTTCGGTTTAGAAGACCGATGCTCTATCCAGTTGAGCTATCCTCCCAAGCCATCTATCAATATACTGATATTTTAAGGATTTGTCAATTAAAACTTGTTATCCCAAACATTAATTAAGAAAGGGTAAAGTTGATAGTGATATTAGTAGAAATTAATTGCAATTTATCAAATTCTAATAATAATAGAAAGTAGACAATGTTTTGTGGAGGGTGATCGTTATGTTGCCATTATTTATAATTGTGTTAATCATATCATTATCAGCTATTGGTCAGACTATGTTTTCCAACAGTTCAACAACGGCTGGACACCCCCGTGGTAAACACGCTGCTAGTGTTGACACACATAAAGCATAGCCGAATCTTTTTCTTTTATCTTATCAACAGGAAAATGGCGTTACGGTATTTTTATACCGCGACGCCATTTTTCTATTTGGATAAATTAGTTTTAATTAATTCCTCATGTTCTTGCATAATTTCTGTCGGTGTTAATTCTAAATCAACCAAACCATACTTTAATAACAAATGCCATGCGTGACGGAAATCAGCTTGTCGATGAGTATAGTAACTAGCCATCAGAAAATATTTAATAGTTAAATATTGCTGGTCTGCCTTCGCTAATTGTGAAGATCGTTGACTCTTCAAGAGACGTTGATAATCTTGCTCACTCATTACTACCAAATGTGTCCATTGTTTACGAGCGCTAAACAATAGGAACCAGTGAAGCGTAATTACGAATCTTCGTAATAATTCCTCATGTTCTAATTTTTGAACACCGTTCTTTTGCATTCGGTAATAAATCTTCGGTTCATAACAAGCGGCCAACGAGCGGTCACAATTAACTACAATTTCTTGTAAGTGCGCGTTCGGCCCCATCAACAAATCTCGTTGATCAATAATCTTATTATCAAAATAAATGGCATCCTGCAATAATTGAGTAATATTTAGCAATTTTTCCTCCTAATCAGCAAAGATCAACGGATCAGACCGGACCGCTAATGCTTCCCGATTATTCAAGTACCATTCTCTAATAATGGAATAGTGTAATAACACATCAAAGAAAGAATATTGCTGATCTGGATCCACAACTCTAAACTTCCATTGCTGACTATAATCATCTGGATCATAGAATAATGTTAAACGAATTTGTCGATCTAAGTTGAGTAAAGCACCATTATTCTTTGGCATACTTAATAACATAAAGTCAGTATCGGTAGTTTTGACAAAGATTTTGTCAATAATTTGCTTATTCAGTTCAGGGGCTTGCAATGGGAACTCAACGTCATTGCTTGGATTTAGGATACCTAAATCATTAACAAAGTCTAATTCGCTCGCCAAAATTTCCGTAAAGTCCATTAAGATCTTCAAGGTTGCTTGAATATCTAAGTCACTATACCGTTCAGCTTCACGAATTACAAAGAAATTGACTAAAGCACGATTACTAAAGCGTAGCACTTTCTTTTCAAGGTTAATGTAGAAAAGCGGTTCGTGTTTTTCTTGTTCTGTAAAGAAAGCCCCACCATTGTTACGATCTAGTTCAAACTTGAACTTCGTCTCTTCACTGAGATGTTGGCAAGTCATTGACAGCCGATGACTAACATTATCTTCTTCAAGGGTCATTCCTTGAATATTTCCCAGTTCAAGTAGTCGTCCCATAAACAGCAAGTAATAGTCTGCAGGTTCATAGTGTTGTGGAAACTTCACAAATGGTGATGAAAGGTTAATTTTATTCAGCTTCATTACCGCTGATAATAAATCTTGAGGATCAGTCTTTTGACAAAGGTCATTTAACAACCCCACATATTGCTCACCAATCCGCAATCCGTCGGTTAATGAATCACTCAATGCCTGAACTTTTTCAGTAGCAGTAGATACCATTTGTTCATTACTCATTGTCTGCCACCTGCTTTCCATCATCATGGCCACTCAAATGTTTCAGGTAGTTGGCATACAAGTTTCGGTTAGCTAATTCGAAGTCTTCAAAACTGCCAAAAACATCTAATATACTCTTTTGTTCGTAACTTAAAATCGTATTCTCTTTAGACAATTCCAAAACTTCTTGGTTATTTTCCTTGATTTTGGCCTTCGCACCACGTGCTTCTTCAGCTTCGTCTTCTAACTTGCTAATTTGGTCTACAATGTCTTGGCGAGCTTCTTTATTCTTGCTGGATTCAAAAAGTCCCGAACGAGAAGTTGCATCTTTCAATTCATTTTGTAAACGGGCACGTTCTTGTTCACGTTCAGTACTTGAATCAATTAGTCCTTGCAAATGGTCATTGTCTTGCGATAATTGTTCAATACGGGCACTGTTATACTTTTTGCCTTCCTCGCTTAACTTAAATGATTCTGATAGCTTTTTGTATTCGTCTTGATTAAAAACAAAACGAATATTTAAGACATCTAATTCACCGAATTGCCGACGATCCCACCAATTACCAAAATAAATCCGGTAGTGGCCTGTTTGGTATTCTTCATAGTAGAAGAATGGGTAAGCTTTCCCAAGGTAATCAATTAAGTTTTTGCTCAAATAATTACTCAATTGATCTGCTAGATCATCCACTAGGTTCATAATCCCAGCATCGTTTTTTTGCTGTTCACGATGTTCAATTTCCGCAGCGTAACGTTGATTATCAAGTAATTCATAAACTTTAGCATCTTGATGGTCTGCGACCGCCTGCTTTAATGCAGATAAATATTCAATTTTTTTAGAAACCGCTTGACTAATTAAAGTCCCTACATCTGGTTTCCTACTATCAAAATTTTCGTTTGCCATTGATGACGTCTCCTTAACTGTTGTGTACAAATGCACACTAATATATTATTAATTTTACTCACTCTTAATTCCAAATGAAAGTCTTTACGGAAGCTTGTAATATTTCTTAAGATTTTATAACGGAAATTTGCATTTCATCAAATATCAACCTATAATAAAGACAGTTGATTATTACACATCTGTGAAGTAATCAGCTGTGAGCAATCGGAAAGAGGCGAATGTTGATGACTTTAAGTAAACAAGAACGTAAGGAAATGGCTCGTAAGGCTATGGAAAAACGTGGTACTAAGAAGCCTGATGGCTCAGGCTTTGCAAAGATCGACGCTGACGCCGCAAAGCTTAATGATTAATTTGAAAACTAACACATTAAACTTAAAAAAGAGGTTGGACAAAAGTTCAACCTCTTTTTATTTGTTTAACCACTCTTTGACTGCCAATTCGATATCTTCAATTGAGTCCTGTCCACTCACTAAATCATACCAGTGAACTTCCATTTTATTCCGAAACCAAGTTAATTGGCGTTTAGCGTAGTGCCGTGAATCTAATTTAATTTTATCAATGGCACTCTGCAAATCAGTCTGCCCTTCAAAATATGGGAATAATTCCCGATAGCCAATTCCTTTCCCAGACTGAAAATTTAAACCACCATGTTCATATAACCACCGAGCTTCTTTCACTAGTCCCATTTGTACCATTTGATCAACCCGTTGATTGATTCGTTGGTATAACACCTTACGATCCGTATTTAAACCTATCAAATAAAAATCGTTGAGTGCCTGCTGATCAGGTTGTTCAGAAAAAAGGTGCCCTGTTTTTTCAATGACCTCTAATGCACGAATTGCCCTTCGTACATTTTGAACAGGAATTTTCTGTGCAGCTTTATGATCAAGTTTATTCAAACTGTCCCACACATACTGATTACCCTTTTCTACAGCAATTTGGTGCCACTTCTGACGAATTTGGTCGGACTTTTCATCATAATGATCAGCCCCTAAACTTAAATTTTCGGTGAGTGCCTGGACATAAAAACCTGTGCCACCAACAATAATTGGCAATTCATTTCTCTTTTGAATGGCATCAATTTCGTGATTAGCCAATGATTGAAAATCTGCAACGGAAAAGCGTTCACTAATATCACGAATATTAATCAGATGATGTTTTACTCCCTGCATCTCGTCAGGCATTATTTTCGCGGTCCCGATGTTAAGATGTCGGTAAACCTGCATAGAATCGCCAGAAATAATTTCTCCGTTTAACCGTTGGGCTAACTGGATTGATAAAGCAGTTTTTCCAACCGCAGTCGGCCCTACAATTCCAATCACCTTAGTCATAAAAAATCTCCTTTATCATAGATCACTGGAAATATAGCAAAAAATCTTGCATAATGGAAGCATAAAATCGAAAGGAGCTTCCAGTAATGAAACAATTTACAAAAGGGTTTGCTTTAGGTACTTTAGCTACTTTAGGTGCTGTTGCCAGTGGCATTATCACATTTCACAAAACTGTGATTGCACCAATTGAAGAAACTGAAGAAAAATTTGACAACAATCGTCGAGCAGCTAACCGTAAGGGACGTTCCGCTCACCAAATGTAGTCATGATTTTTAATAAAAAGGGTCTGCGTAACATGCAGGCCCTTTTTATTAATCATTATATTTAGACTTCTTGGTCTTCCCTGACCACTTTGAATAGCCATCTTTTAAAATGAAAATTTTCTTAAAGCCACGTTTACCTAAGTAAGCAGCCCCTTGGGTACTCAATGCCATCCCTTCATCATAAAGGTAAACTGGCAAGTCAGGACGTAATTCATCCATTTGTTGTCTCAAGAAAGCCAATGGCATCGACCGTGCACCTAAAATGTGGCCACGGTTAAACTGTTCCTTGGGACGCAAGTCAAGTACTTGTGCCTTATGAATGCCCTTTTGAAAGTCTTCTTCGTCTAAAACTGTGGCATAGCGGTTCCGCCGCCATTTACCATAAAAATAACTTCCTAACCATGCAATAATGATTACGATAAAAATAACATCTAAAATTATTGCACTCTTACTAATTGCTGCAAATACCAAAATTTTCCCTACTTTCCACTTCACAAAATTATTCTTCAAATTGGGTTGCCAATGATGCAGCACCGATAACTCCTGCATCATTTCCCAATTCAGCTAGTTTTAGTTTAGTTGAATTTCTAACAGTTGGGAAGGCAAATTTTTCAAAATTCTTTTGAACCCGTTCTAGTAAAAAGTCACCGGCAGCTGAAACTCCACCACCAATTACCATGTATTCAGGGTTTAATGTGTTACTAATGTTAGCTGAAGCTAATCCAAGATAGTATGTAACTTTATCAACAACCCGGTTTGCCAAATAATCGTGTTCTTTTGCCAAGTCAAATACAATCTTGGAGGTAATTTCATCACCATTATCAATCATGGCTTTAAGCTTAGAATCGCCTTCATATTCTTCTGCCAAATCTTGTGCCAAGTGAACAACACCGGTTGCCGAAGCATATTGTTCCAAACAACCGTGGTTACCACAAGTACATTGGTAACCATCTGGCTGAACAATAATATGACCAACTTCACCACCGGCACCATTCACACCGTGGATCAAGTGGCGATTAGCAATTAATCCTCCACCAACTCCAGTACCTAAAGTAATAAAGGCAACATCATCACCATCATTACCAGCACCCTTCCATCGTTCACCAAGGCCGGCACAATTGGCATCATTATCAATTGCAAATTTGAGTCCAGTACCCTTTTCAATTTGTTCCTTCACTGGCTGTGAAGTTTTCCAGTTTAAATTATAGGCTCCAATAACGGTTCCCTTTTCACGATTAACAGTTCCTGGGGTCCCCATGCCAATACCGATAAACTGGTCACGACTCATCTTATAAAGATCAATGTGATGATTAATTGAATCGATAATATCTGGAACGATATGTGATCCTTCATCAAGAATGTTTGTACGAATGGACCACTTTTGTTGAATTTCACCTTCTGCAGTTAAAATCGCGAATTTAATGGTCGTCCCTCCAAGGTCAACCCCAATTAATTTTTTACCCATTGTTCTTAGCTTTCTTCCTTTCTTTTGCCATTTTTTCTTCATATCGGTGCTCACGGTTGAGGATTAATTTTGCTTGTAAAAACAAGTCACGATCAATAACCTTAGCTTGATACAAATTATCAATTTCCAATGCCATTAATTCAATATCCCACATCCGTTTACCGACATAAACAAAGACGTCAAAACGTTTAAGAAGTTGTTGAACATCATATAATGTCCTCAGGTGTACAATCGGTTTCATTCCCATTACAACGCCCTCCAAAACATAATGACAATTAATACAATTAATATAGTGCCACTAAGAAAACGCTTTAGCAAGCTTATTCTACTAATTTTTGTTGATCCGCACATTCCAGAGCATAGGAATCCGCCAATCAAACCACCAAGATGACCCGCTAAATCAACACCTGGCATAATTAAATCGGCACCAATATTAAAAACTACTAAGATTAAAAATTGCTTTGCCATTTGACGAATTAGTGGATTATTTCGATTAACAATTCCCAACATAATAAATGCACCGAATAGTCCAAATAAACCTGTACTTGCCCCGGCACTAATATTTTGCAATGGTTGAAATAACATACTTACCAAATTTCCGGTAAGAATGCTTGCCAAATAAATAATCAGCATCTGCCAATGACCATAGATTTCTTCAACATACATACCAATAAAGTACAGTGTCACCATATTAATAATCAAATGTTGAAATCCAATATGAATAAATCCAGCCGTTAATAACCGCCACCACTGCCCTTGCAAAATTAAAGGTGTGTATTTAGCACCTGAGTGAATCAGCACAGTGGTATTGGTTGATCCGCCTTGGAAAGTCATCCATAGATAAACTAATATACAAATGGCAATCATTAACGAAGTAACCGGAATCCTTCGAATAGTCTTCATCATTAGTATCACCTATTTGTTGATAGAATCCTGAAGGTTAATAACTTTATCCATAGGAATATCAAAGGTATCAGTCGGCCACTCATTTTTCTCGGCAATTTGGGTATTCAAAGCCATTGCAAACTTAGGACCATCGTAATTAGATAAATAACGGTCATAATAGCCACCACCAAAACCAAGACGGTCACCACTCAGAGTAAAAGCCACTCCTGGAACAACCATTAGGTCGATATCGTTTGGCCCTAGAACTTCACCTTTAACAGGTTCAAGTACTCCAAATTGAGTTTCGCTAAATTCTGTGCTTTCAGTTAAAACGACAAATTCCATTTTGCGCTCTGGCAAAGTTCTCGGTACAACTACGGTTTGCCCCTTATGACGCGCATGCAAAATAATTGGGGCAGTGTTAATCTCAAAAGACTGGCTTAAAGTAATCCCAATCACTTTGGCACCAAACCATTCCGGTTGATCATACAATCTAGAAGCTAGCGCCTGTTCTTCCTTCAGGCGTGTGTTCAAATCTAATTGCTGCAAACGGGCAATGTACGCCTTACGCATCTCTTTTTTACTGTACATTGTTCCTCCTTAAATCAACTAGTTAATGCAATCATAATTAAAAAAGAGCTATGGGTTCATCGCCCTAGCTCTTCTTAAGAAACTTTACTTAGTTTCGCGGTGTAATGTAACCTTCCGTTCCCGTGGGCAATACTTCTTTAATTCAAGCCGATCGGGGTTGTTACGACGGTTCTTGCTAGTTAAGTAAGTCCGTTCGTGGCATGAAGTACATTCAAGTGTGATGTTTACACGCATTGTCTTAGCCTCCAAACTTTATTTTAAATTTAACGAGAATACGTTATATCGATACGTAACCCTAACTCGTACAACTATATCATCAATTTAACGATTTGACCAGTTTTTTCACAAAGTTTGTTAAGGATTTTTCCTTGACACTTTATTGGTCAGACTTAGAACTTTGGACATCCTTCCAATATGCTTGGAAGATTTGTTTAGCCATTGTTAGATTATTTTCACCACCAGATGCGTTAGAAATCGCTAACGCAACAACTACTTGTGGTTTATCAGATGGTGAATAACCAGCAAAACTTAATGTTTCAGTACTTTGCTTCTTATAGAATGTTTCGGCAGTACCAGTCTTAGCTGAAATTGATGGTTTAACACTACTTAATGACTTAGCAGTTGTATATGAGTTCGTTCCATGAGTAACCAAATACAGCCCTTTTCTTACCAAGTCAAAGTATGACTTCGGAGCTGGAATTACTTGTTGAACCTGTGGTTGTGCCGTGTAAGTGATGTTTCCTAACTCACCATTAGACTTCGTTCCCCGAATTTGCTTAACAATGTATGGCTTCATTCGATAACCACCATTGGCAATCGTAGACATGTATTGAGCTAATTGAATGGTTGTGTACCCATCATAGTTACCATAAGAAAGGTCTAACGCAGAACCAATATTTTTCTTCTTAGATGGTCCTTGATAACCCGCAACTTCACCAGGTAAATCAATTCCAGTAGGTTGACCTAGTCCAAACATCTTGTAGTAATAACGCATCTTATTGAAGATACTTGGCTTTAATGTCAACTGTGCTCCGCTGTGATAGTTCATTCCGCCTTCCTTCATGGCGATCTGCATCATGTAGGAGTTAGAAGAAACTTCCAACGCTTCAGGGGCACTTAATGCCATGCTGGCTGATCCGGTTTTGTTAAACCAAGAACTCTTTACTGAAGTTCCTGCAACCCGAATTGGAGTATCAGTAAGCGTATTATTTTCTGGAGTAATGACCTTTTCCATTAAACCACCCATAATCGTAACGGGCTTAACAACAGATCCCATGGTAATTGGATGGTTAATAGCTCCAATTTCATCCGTGGTAGTTTTACCAGTGGAAGGATCACGATCAATCCCACCCATTGCATAGATAGCACCGGTATATGGATTCATTACTACGGCATAAACCCCGGTTGAACTTCCTCCTGCTGGGAAATTCTGTGAAAGAATCTTTTGGACATCTTTTTGGAACTTTGAATTAATTGTTAAAACCAGGTTGTCACCCTTTTGTCCAGGATAAATAACCTTTGATTTTGTAACATTATGACCACTAGTTGTGACTCTTGTTTGTGACTTTGAACCGGCTAGTGTTGCTTGATATTGCTTTTCTAGGTAACTTTGACCAACATTGTCATTTCGTGAGTAACCTTGTGAAAGCAAAGTATTGACATTGTCACTTGGCAAACCAGTAGTTGAAACAGTCCCAACTAGACTCTTGATGTCTTTACCTGCAGGATAGTTCCGCGACCAGGCGGTTCCAATCTTAACCCCAGGCATTTCACTCAAGTGTTCACTGACTTCGGCTAATTCTCTTGCAGAAACCTTATCCGCTTTAATGTAAGTTGTAGACAACGAATATGCACCACTCATCGTTCCATAAATCATGGCCTTGTTCTTTTGGTCTTTGTTTAACTTAAAGTAATGCGGATGCTTGTTTAAATAGTCAATGGCGTCATCGTAATCAGCACTTGAGCCGTTCTTTTTTACATGTTTCAAAACGGCTTTTAGATGACTATTTTCCGCCAAATAATAATCCTGCTGATTCCGAGTTGTTAAACGCGCTGTTGAAACGTTCAAATAGTTTCCTAAACGGTTAGCAATCTTATACATGTCATCACTGCTGACATTTTGACCCTTAGTATAAGTAATCGCTTGTTTAGCTTGATTACCTACCATTACTTTTCCTGTCGAGTCATAGATCATTCCCCGTTGGACATTGTTAGTTTGAATCGTGGTATCAGACCGTTTAACTTCAGCTTTATAAGCAGAACCATTTAGAACCTGTAAATAAAATAGCCGCACTGCTAAAGCCAACAGAAGTAATCCCACAATCCAAAGTAAGAAATTCAAACGGAATGGGATTGCGGACTGCGCAGTCCGTCCCTTCTCCCGTGATCGAAATTTAAAAATTCCTTTAAAGCGATTGAAAAAATTCACTTGGCATTCTCCTTAGTTATCAGAAAAATCTCACTTTTAATTTTAAAGATTATTATTTTTCATTCAAGTTAAATTACATTATTTCTCTAAAACATGACTTTATAATCATACTCTCTTTTTTGATAAATAGTATCACTTTTCGATTTGATTTAATTAAATTTAAAACCTTCCTAGTACCTGTTAAATAATACATTCAGATTGTTATATAATACTAACAATTTACTATATGAGGGGATCATTGTGTTCAAAAAGCATTTTCATATCAATTCGACCTTACTAATCGCCTTTTTTATTCCAGTAATCATCATGGGTGGATATTTTGCCTATCGACAAATGGCACCATTTGGGCAAAGCTCTCTTTTAACTGTTGACCTGGGCCAACAATATGTTGATTTCTTTGCCTATTTTAGAAACATCGTTCTGCACCACCCCAGCAGCCTTTTATATTCCTTTTCTAAGGGACTTGGTGGTGAAATGCTGGGTACCAACGCATACTACTTGTTTAGTCCGTTAAATTTACTCTTGCTTCCATTTCCTGGTAAGTACCTTTCAACCGGTATTTTAATCTTAGTTCTAGTGAAATACGGATTAGCTGGTCTAACATTTTGCTGGCTTTTACAAAGACAAAATTTACAAACGCCCCCACGAGTTTGGGCGTTTTCTACTGCATACTCATTGATGGGTTGGATGGTTGCTAACCAGCTTAACATTCTGTGGCTAGACATCCTATTCATTCTGCCATTAGTCATTGACGGGTTAATTCAACTTACTAATGGTGGCTCCCCCTGGCGATACGTTGGTTGGCTAACTTTTGCTATCATTGATAATTATTATATGGCATGGATGTTAGCCATTTTCACAACACTGTTTTTCTGTTGGACCATTGCTCGCAACAACACTCAATGGTTACAAAAATGCTATCGTTTCATTGCTTATTCAATTACTTCTGCTTTGCTCAGTGCATTTATCCTGTTTCCCACCATTTTTGCCCTGACACAAAGTAAAGGGACTTATAAAGAGCAAAAGATTAAGTGGGTGGCTGAATATAATCCCCTTAAAATTATCGCTAAATTTGTACCAGGATCTTTTAATTTTGGGCAAATGCCTTCTGGTCAGCCGAACATATATGTCGGTATGGTAATGGTAATTGGTGCCCTGCTTTATTTCAGATATGCCAAAGATCACTGGTCTGCCAAGATTGTCGCAGCTGCAATCACAATTTTCATCGTGTGCTCCTTTTTCATTCAACCACTCGATTTGCTATGGCATTTGGGCCAATTCCCAGTTTGGTACCCATCCCGTTTCTCTTTTGTATTCAGCTTCTGGTTAATTTACTTGGCAGCGATCACTCTTCAGCCAGAATTGACAATTGATCGATGGTCAATTGGTCTCCTTTTAATAATTATCGGTGGTTGCTTTACTTACTTGTTCTTAAACCAATCCCATATCTCATATATTGACAATTCACAAGTTATGATTGGACTTGGCTTTGCTTTAATCACCATCATCTTGTTATCACTTCATCGTTATCAATTACCACGTCTCATTGACGCACTATTTGTGGTATTAGTAATACTAGACGTAACCACTAATGTCTACGTTTCTTTGAATCATATTTCATATGTATCTCAACCTGAATTTGGCAACTACACTACCGCTATGGATAAGGCTGTTCAAGAAAACAAGCGCCACGATAATTCATTCTATCGAACCGCGAAAAACTTTATGCGGACTAAAGATGATCCATTTCAAGGTGATTACAATGGCGCTGAACACTTTGGTTCAACTTTAGAGCCATCAATTTCTAGTTTCATGAGTTCAATTGGGCAACCATCTGGTGATGGCTTTATCGCTTATTCTAATGGTACCCAAGTAACTGATTCATTATTAGGGTTCAAATATTTTTTGCAAGCCAAAAACCATGGTCAACAGTCAGATGGCAATCAAGTCTTGCCAATTACTAGTACACGGCCCGATTGGTACTCTTCAAAAACTCGTTATGAAACAAAAATGGTGAATATTAAACATAATTCAAACGCACTCCCAATCGCGTTTGGAGCCAGCAACCAAATTCTCCATTATAAAAATGTTAGTCTAGATCCATTAAATTACCAATCAGCGATTTTTCAATTACTAGCAGGGAATAGTGCTAATCGTCAATTATTTGATGTTCAAAATTTTGATAATGTTAAATTTACAAACGTCCAAAAAGTAAAACAAATTACTGGTACTAACTTTATCCGGAATAATCCCCTGCAAAACGCCAGTGTGACACTTCACTTTACTCCTTCGACCAACGATTCATACTACTTAACCTTAGGGCCAAGCGTAAAGAATGTCGCTTCAATTCAACTAAATGGACGTACTTTAGACCAATATCCGACATACCACAATACTATCGTAGTCAACGTCGCAAACTACCAAAAGGGCCATCCTGTAGCAATTAAGTTCACCATGAAAAAGCAAGCCATGTGGATGCAAAATGTTAGTCTTTACAAGCTTAATGGTCATCAATTCAACAAAGATGTTCAGACTCTTCAACAACAAGCTTTAAAAGTAACTAGTTACCATGCTAACCAAATTAATGGTAAAGTCACTATTAAACGCCATCAGCAAATTTTAATGACAACCATTCCTTATGCTAAAGGCTGGCATGTCAAGATTGACGGTGCTGTCGTGAAACCTACTAAAGTCATTAATACCTTTATGGCAGTGCCAATCACTAGTGGCACTCACCACGTCTCATTTACTTTTATTCCACCATACCTAATATCAGGGTTGATTATTAGCCTATTGACACTGATCACGTGCGGTGGCTGGACTTACTACCAACGTCGTAGAAAGATAGATCTAAAATAACCCTTAAAAATCAATCGGTCATCAAGATGTATGTCACATCCTGATGACCGATTTTAATTTTAATATTGAATTAACAGCTCGTTAACAATAAAAATATTCTACTAACTAGTTAACTCCCAAGATTTCAACATGCATAACCCCACTAGGGATTTCAATGTCAACTTTTTCGCCAACCTTATGACCAAGTAATCCCTTAGCCATTGGAGACTCATTAGAAATCTTACCAGAAAGCGGATCAGATTCTGATTCACCAACGATCGTGTAGGTTTCTGGTTCTTCATCTGGTAATTCCTTAAAAGTTACGCTCCGTCCCATTGAGACTTCATCGGCTGCAACATCATCATTATCAATAATGACTGCATATTGTAGCATGTTCTCGATTTGACTGATTCGGCCTTCAACAAAAGCTTGTTCGTCCTTAGCAGATTCATATTCAGAGTTTTCGGAAAGGTCCCCATAACTACGAGCAATCTTAATCCGCTTAATAACCTCTGGACGGCGCTTCAAACGTAAATCTTCTAATTCTTTTTCCAACTTTTCTTTTCCGTCTGCAGTCATTGGAAATGTTTTTTCGTCAGCCATAAAATTTAATTACCCCTTCTATTTCAAAATATCAATTGCAACATTACCATTTCATATCAAATTTTTCAACTATCAAGTTCAAGTTTAACTAATGTGATGACCACGTTTTACTAAAATGTCACGAACCTTAGTTGCTAATAAATCAATTGCCACTTGGTTTTGACCACCTTCTGGAACAATAATGTCCGCGTACCGTTTAGTTGGTTCGACAAACTGATGATACATTGGTTTCACCGTCGCTAAGTATTGATTAATAACAGAATCTAATGAACGTCCGCGTTCTTGCATGTCCCGCTTAATTCGACGGATAATACGAAGATCACTATCTGTATCTACAAATACTTTAATGTCCATTAAGTCACGCAATCTTTCATCATCTAAGATGAGGATTCCTTCTAAAATAATCACATCTTGTGGTTCCACATGGATTGTCTCAGCAGAACGTGTATATTCAGCATAATTATATACTGGCATTTCAATGGACTTATTGTGACGTAAATCATCAATTTGCTGAACCAACAAATTGGTGTCAAACGCCAATGGATGATCATAATTTACTTTCTTACGTTCCTCCATCGACATCTCAGCTTGGTCATTATAGTAAGTATCCTGAGTGATAATTTGGATGGAATTGCCGTGTAATTGATCAAAAATAGCATGGGCAACTGTGGTCTTACCACTCCCCGTACCACCTGTTACTCCGATAATAATAGGTCTTTTTCCCTTCATGAATACACTCCTTAATTAATTTTTTGCTCTACGACTTTCTTGCAAGTGAACAACCATTTCTGGAATGGATTGGGTTCTTCTTAAATTAAAGGTTCCAGCCTTTACCCCATGGGTTTTGTGAGTTTGCAAATAATAGTAAAAAACATAACGACTTCTTACCAGTTGATGCTGTTTCAATATGCGACTAACTTGCTGGTCAGTACTATTTTGCGGGATGGTAACTTTCACAACACGTGAATTAGAAGTACTGACTGGTTTCAAAGAATAGTTAAAATATTCATGAACCAGCAATCCAACTGCTAAAAGAAGGATCACAATTGTTAGCACAATATAATTTTGTTTCCGGATTTCTTTACTTGAAAACTTGTGCATAATAATACCAAGCTAATCCTTTCTGAATTACAGCAATATTGTACGTAAATGGGGTTCAGATCCGACTAACCGGCTTCTGGACCCCAAAATTAATTTAAATTAACGAATTTCGGCCCCTAATTCATCTGTTAAATGTTTTTCAACCTTAGCAAATGCCTGGTTAACCGTTTCTTCTTTTAACGTTCCATGATCGTCTTGGTAGGTTAATGTGTATGCCATCGACTTTTTACCATTTGGCAAATGGCTTCCAGCATAAACATCAAACAAATGAACATCCTTTAAGAATGCCCCACCACGACGGTTAATAATTGCCAAAATATCAGCGTTGGTAACTGTATCATCAACCAGCAGTGCAATGTCACGGGTGACTTCTGGATATTTACTAATGTGTTCATAATGCTTGTCACGCGTGTCAGCAGCTAACAGTTCCTCTAAGTTTAATTCAAAGACATAGGTTTCTGGAATCTTATATTCCTTTGCGGTATTTGGATGAACTTGACCGATAAAACCAATTAATTGACCATCCAATAAAATATTGGCAGTCCGGCCTGGATGCATTTCAGGACGACTTTGATCAGCAACAAATTCAACTTTACCAGCAACTGCCATGTTATTTAAGTAGCGTTCAACAATTCCCTTGAGTTGATAGAAATCTACTGACTGTCCCTTTGTGTTCCAACTATCAGCAACTAAACTACCTGTAACTGCACCGGCAACGTGTTCTTGTTCTTCTGGACGTTCGCCTCCCTTAGGGATGAAGACCCGTCCTTGCTCATACAAGGCAACATTTTCAACTTTCCGTGCATTGTTATAAGCAATATCATTTAATAATCCTGATACAATGTTCATCCGCGTTGCAACGTGATCACTACTCATTGGGTAATCTAGTTTCATTGGTTCAACATCTGTTGCCTCAATTTCAAATTGCTTAGCACGGTCAACCGTTGTTAAGGAATAACTAATTGCTTGGTTAAGCCCCATTCCTTCTAACGCATGGCGACTAGCGCGGAGCTTCTTTTGCCGAGGAGTTAAGCCACCAAGGTTTCGGGTCATCACTGGCAGCGTAGATGGAATATTGTCATATCCATAAAGACGTGCAATCTCTTCATATAAGTCTGCAGGCAAACTAATGTCCCAACGACGGGCAGGAACCGTAACAACAATCTTATCATCATCTTGTTGGGTTGTTTGGAATGCTAACCGATCAAAAATGTTTTGAACCGTTGCCATATCAATATCAGTTCCTAGAACAGCGTTAATCTTGTTTAATGATAATTCAATGTCATGAGTTGGGTAGTCGTGATCATTACCCGTTACGATCCCTTTGGTAACTTCGCCACCAGCTAATTCTTTTAACCAGTAAGCTGCTTCGTTAAGGGCTGTTTCCACAGTTTCAGGATTAATTCCCCGTTCGAAACGCATGGATGATTCACTGTGCAGATCAAGACGTCGAGCTTGCTTTCGAACCATCACAGAGTTAAAAATCGCGGATTCTAGAACAACCGTGGTGGTATGATCATCAACCTTAGAATCTTCACCACCCATGGTTCCCGCTAATGCCATTGGGCGATCATCAGCAGTAACCACAATGTCTTGGGCCTTTAATTCTTGCTCATTACCATCTAATGTCGTCATTTTTTCTCCTTCACGAGCGTGACGAATAAGAATGTCATGACTAGGTAGTTTGTCATAGTCAAAACTGTGTAATGGTTGACCGTACTTTAATAGAATGTAATTGGTAATATCAACAACATTGTTGATTGGACGAATGCCAGAGTTCCAAAGACGAATTTGCAACCAAAGAGGACTTTCCGCAATCTTCACATTTTTAATTACCCGTAATTTATAAACAGGAGCTAATTCATCTTCTGCTACTTTTGCAGAAATCATTTCAGCCGTCTGGTCATCAGCGTTTTCAGTAACCTCATGACTCACAAAATTGTTTGGTAAATCATAGATTGCTGACAAATCATTAACGTTCCCGTAAATGCTAAGCATGTCACCACGATTAGGGGTAACGTCAGTATCAATAATTGTGTCGTCCATGCCTAAATATGGAAAAACGGAATCACCAATTTTAGCATCATCTGGCAAGAACCAAATGCCTTCTTCATAATCTTTAGGAGCAATTTTTTCGCTAAATCCAATTTCTTGTAAAGCACAAAGCATTCCGTCTGATTCTTCACCACGAATTTTACCGCGTTTGATTTTAACATTATCCGCAATCCGTGCACCATGAAGAGCCACAATTACTTTTTTGCCGGCTTGTACATTTGGTGCTCCACAAACGATTTGTACAGTTTCGTCGTCGCTAATCTTAACCTGGCAAACATGCATATGGTCAGAATCAGGATGTGGCACACATTCTTCTACATATCCAACAATAATCTTCTTCAAACCATCGCTAGGAGAACTTACAGAATTAATGTCTACTGAAGTGCGGGCCAATTTTTCAGCCAATTCAGCTGGTTTAATGCCATTTTGTTCTAATGGCAAATATTTATCGAGCCATTGATATGATACTTTCATAATCCACTATCCTTTCTGATCAAATTGTGTTAAGAACCGGACATCATTTTGATAGAAATCACGGATATCTTCTACACCATACTTCAACATTGCAAACCGATCCGGACCTAATCCGAAGGCAAAACCACCGTATTCTTGAGGATCAACGCCAGACATTTTCAGAACATTTGGATGAACCATTCCAGCACCTAATACTTCAATCCAACCGGTATTTTTACAAATAGAGCATCCTTTTCCCATACAATTAAAACAGGTAATGTCAGCTTCAACTGATGGTTCAGTAAATGGGAAATAGCTTGGCCGCAGACGAACTTTTAATTGGTCTCCAAACAGGTGTTGTGCTACAACTTCCAATGTTCCTTTCAGGTCTGCCATTGTGACGTGCTTTCCAACAACCATCCCTTCAACTTGATGGAATTGGTGACTGTGCGTTGCGTCATCAGTATCCCGACGGTAAACCTTACCAGGTGAGATCATCTTTAAAGGCCCCTGACTAAAGTCGTGTTGTTCTAACATCCGTGCTTGCATTGGTGAAGTTTGAGTACGCATCAAAACAGATGGCGTTACATAGAAAGTATCTTGCATATCACGAGCTGGGTGATCCTTTGGTAAGTTTAACTTTTCAAAGTTATATAATTCTTGTTCAACTTCATCCCCAACGGCAACTTCATAGCCCATGTCCGTAAACAGGTCGACTAATTGATCAATCACTTGTTGGATAACATGCGGTTGCCCCTGCGCAACTGGTGTCCCTGGTAATGTAACATCTAGGCTTTCACTAGCCAACTTGGCGTCCAACAATTCCTTTTCAATTTCTTCACGCTTTTGATCCATTAACTTTTGCAGTTCATCACGAACTTGGTTGGCATATTTACCCACTTGTGGACGTTCTTCAGGACTGAGGTCTTTCATCCCACGCAAAACGTTAGTAATTGGACCCTTTTTACCTAAAAATTTCACCCGAATTTGGTTAATACTTTTTAAATTTGAACTGCCTTTGATCTCTTCAGTTCCTTGCTGGCGTAGTTCTTCCAGCTTTTCTCTTAATCCCATATTTTCCTCCTTTATAAAAAACAAAAACCTCGTCCTACAAAGGGACGAGGTTTATCGCGGTACCACCCTAGTTTATGATAATTAATACCATACACTTATGCGATTTGTTAACGGTAATCAACCGGGTATCTTGTACCAGCTCGAGAAGTGAAATTCATCAATTATGTCTAAAAGCAACTTCCAGTTAACGAATTGCTTCTCCCTGTTAGACATGCATGACTACTAATTTCCGTCAATGCTTTTTAAAGATGGCTTAATTGTAACCAAAGCTCCATTAAAGGTCAAGCATTAATCACACCATTTGTCGCTCCAGCTATGAACCGCACTCATCACAGGTGCTAATTCTTTGCCTCGTTTTGTCAGTGAATACTCAATCCGACTTTCGCCTGGAAAGGTGTTTCGTTGAACAATTTGTTCTTCTTCTAATTCCTTTAAACGCTCAACTAGGACACGGTCACTGCACTTGTCAACATGAGCAGCTAAGTCCTTGAAACGTTGAGTTTGCTCATTTAACAATACTTCAATAATTAAGCCGTTCCACTTTTTTCCTAAAATTGTAAATGTATGTTCAAAACGAGGACATAAGCTGAAATCATCCTCTTGATTATTAGAATGTTTCATTACTTTGTCTCCCTCCACTACAAAAAATTTATGATAATTTCTTTACAGATCGCTTGTGCAATTTATATTCAATGCGTACACGTAACGGGCTGAAAAATTCATGTTCAGCCTCATAATCATCCACTAATGAAACAATCAAACTTTCCATATATTTAGGCAAAGCTAAAGTTGCCCCAAACATATGCTTTAGAATAATATCCCGTTCCTTAGCATTCAGATTAGTAAGCTTTTCAGCGTTCCGTAATGCCACCCGTGGGTGAATAAACGCATGTGATCCCAAATCAAACTTAGTAGTTCGCCAATCATAATAGAACAAATCATGCAATAAACCTGCCCGAGCTGTGCTCCGGTAATCAAGATGCATCCGCTTAGCAAGACGGTAGCTATCATAAGACACCGCAATTGAATGCTGAAGACGATTAGAATGGTGGTGCTGAGTATAATTAGCCAACTTCTGTACAGCAGGTTGGGCTAATAAATCCTTAACAATCGCAACATATTGAGCATCTGATTTCCACTCGTTTGGTGTTCTCATTTAGATTAGGACCCCTTTTCTTGTTTATATGAATATTTTACACGATTTTCACTGAAAAAGGAATATTAAACTTATAAAAAGTAAGCCTAATTGCCTTGATTTAACTGAAACATAAGAATTCCAGCAGATACTGCTACATTCAGTGATTCAGCATTACCACGCATTGGGATATACAAATTGTCTGTTGTTTGGCTAAGTAAATCGGCTGCCATTCCTTGTCCTTCATTTCCCATAATAAGTGCAAAGTTCGCTCCTGGGGTGACATCGCGGAAGTTTTTAGCTGCTGGATTTAGTTGCGTCCCATAAACAGGTAAACTAGCTGCGCGAAAATCAGCAATCCATTTCTTTAAATCACCAGCTACCAATTCTAAATGGAATTGGCTGCCTTGCATGGAACGGACCACTTTCGGATTAAAGAAATCTGCAGTTTGGTTGCTGGCCACCACACCAGTAAAGCCTGCTGCATCAGCAGTCCGAACCATAGTACCAACGTTTCCAGGATCTTGCACCCGGTCAAGAAACAACCAAGCACCCTTTAAGTGATCAGCGGGAAGAACGTGAATATTTGGCAATTCAACAACCGCAACAATCCCTTGTGGAGTATTAGTATCTGTAATACTCTTAATGATTTCAGGGCTCACTTCATAGACATTTTCAAAGAGTGATACAATATCATCGTGATGGTCTAATTCATCAGCGGTACCAATCAAATCGATTAGTTTCTGGTTACTGTGACTCGCTTCTTGAACCAGATGCCAGCCATCTAATAAGTATTGGCCAAACTTATTTCTACCCTTATGAGTTTGAAGTTTACGCCAATTTTTAACATGTTGATTATGAACAGATGTAATTTGTTCTCTCATTTTTTCACCTCATTTAGTAAATGCAATTATACCATTAATCAAGGGAGGCGTTTAGCGATGATTAATTATCATTTAACCGTTAGTGGGCGAGTACAAGGCGTCGGTTTTCGGTGGAGTACTTATCAATTAGCAAAGCAATTAGGTTTAACAGGATATGTTCAAAATTTAATGAATGGTGATGTATACATCGTTGTTCAAGGCCCTCACGAAACCGTACGTAAATTTGTCAACCAGGTCAAGGAGGGCGTCTCTCCATACTCACGAGTTGATAAAGTTCAGATTCAGCCCGGCAACTTAATTGATGACCGTGACTTTTCAATTAAGGAAACTTGGTAAAAGAATCTAGCATTCTACCAGTATTTAAGGTAAGATACCCTTTGTACAACCTAAAGAAAAAGGATTGAATAAATTGAAAAAACAAAAGCGTATGGCATTGTCTGCTGGACTACTGAGTCTTCTCTTAGTTTTATCAGGCTGTGTCAGAACAACAAAGAGTGGTAAACCATATGGAATGGTTTATGAATATCTGGCTAAACCGATGCAACGATTGATGGAATGGCTTGCCAGCCATTTGGGTAACAACTATGGTTGGGCCATCATTGTCATCGTTATTATCGTGCGTTTAATCTTGTTGCCAGTCATGATGAACCAAATGAAGAAGTCAACTTTAATGCAAGAAAAGATTTCCATGGTTCAACCACAACTGCGTGAAATTCAAAGAAAGCAAAAGGAAGCTAAAACTCCTGAAGAACAAGCAGCAGCTACACAAGAAATGATGGCAATTTATCGGGACAATAACATCAGCATGACTGGTGGAATTGGTTGTTTACCCCTATTAATTCAATTACCTGTTTTCGCTGCCTTATATGCAGCCATTCGCTATTCCCCAGACCTTTACCATGCTACCTTCATGGGCATTCCACTTGGGAAACCAAGCATTATCTTAGCTATCCTTTCATTTGTAGCCTACCTATTCCAAGGTTGGTTATCAATGGTTGGCATGCCTAAGAGTCAGCAAGGGCAAATGCGGATGATGATGCTCATGAGCCCAGTCATGATCTTCTTCATCTCCATGACATCTTCTGCTGGATTAGGATTATATTTCTTCATTGGTGGTTTATTTGCAATCTTACAAACATGGATGATTAATGCTTATCGTCCACGCTTAAAGAAACAAATTGCTAAGGAAATGAAAAACCAACCGGTGAAGAAGACAACCGTTAAGAAAGCACCAGCTAAATCTACTGCTAGTCACCAAAGTGCTGTTGAACAACTACAAAACAAGCCACAGACTAACACAAATAAACGCCGGAACGCTGGAAAGCAGCATCGAAACAAATAATATTACGTAAAAATAGGCTCCAGCATTCTGATCATGGAATGTCTTGGAGCCTTAGTAATTTTATTGACGACTACGAATTAGAAAGAAGGTAAATGGATGATTAGACCGATTAACAAAGCTCAAGTTAGTTTACAACAAGCAAGTGTTCCAGCGACATTGAGTGATTCAAGTATCGCTAATGATTTAATTGATACACTAAAAGCACATGACCATGAATGTGTAGGAATGGCCGCTAACATGATTAACGTTCATAAACAAATTATTGCAGTCAGTTTTGGCCCAGCCAAAATTGCAATGCTTAATCCAAAAATTATTAGTAAAACGACTCCTTACGAAACAAGTGAAGGGTGCCTTAGTTTGTCTGGTCAACGACCTGTTAAACGTTATCAACAAATTGTTGTTAAATTTATGGATTTGCAAGGTAAAAACCAAACACTTCCTTTAGAAGGTTTTCCTGCGCAAATTGTTCAACATGAGATCGATCATTGTAATGGGATTCTTATTTAAAACTGCTCGATGGTATTTCTAGGAAAATATAAGAATGGGGTATAACGCTCGGTAACTCGGACGTCATACCCCATTTTTGTACTATGATATTCGTATTTAATGCTTGTCGTTGACTGAAGATTGCTAATATTCATCGCACATCTAACAACTATTTTGTCGATACATTGTGCTTAATAATTGGCAATGTGATCCGGAAAATAGAACCTGAACCAAGCTGACTTTCAACTGTGATCGTGCCGTGATAACCCTTCACTAATCGTTCAGCAATGGAAAGTCCTAACCCGTTGCCACCCTTCTTGCGACTCCGGGCTTTATCCACACGATAGAAGCGATCAAAGACTTTCGTAACTTCATCGTTAGCAATTCCTTCACCAAAATCCTGTACCCCGATTTCGACAGAATTATAATTTTGCGAAAGCGAAATATGAATCTCTTTACGGTCGGTTGAATATTTAACAGCGTTATCACATAAAATAATCAAAATCTGTTCTAAGTGATCGCGATATATGTTTACTTCAACGTCTTGTCGTAAATCATCATCTAAAATGAATTTAAAATCAGGATGAATCATCTTGAAATTGTTATAGACCTGCTGAACTACTTCTTCGACCTTTGTAGTAGCGTCTCTAAACTTAATCTCAACTTGTTCTGCTCGTGAAAGATCTAGCATTTCCTTAACTAAATTATTCATTCTACTTGTTTCAGCCAGAGCGGCCTTAATTGAATCATCCAAAACCTTAGGGTCATCTTTACCCCACCGCTCAAGCATTTCCATGTGTCCTTGAATAATTGCAACTGGGGTTCTTAACTCATGGGATACATCACCAACAAATTGTGATTGTTGATCAATATAACGTTGTGTTCGATCAAGCATTTCATTTAACAGATGACTAAGTTCCCCTAGTTCATCATTTCGGCCCGTTTCTGGAGTCCGAACATCCTTAGTTGGATCCTTAGTAACAATTGCTAAAGTCCGTTGAATATCAGTTAATGGACGTAGTAAAAAGTATGATAAGCCATAGCCAAGCAATCCACTAAAAATCACAACTAAACATAAAGCAAGCATTACTATCAATTGCAACCGATGATAGCGTTGATGATAATTGATTAATGGGTTTTCAATTTGCAAATAACCAATCACTCGACCATTAGTAGAAGATTTAATTGGTGCCCTTCCAACAATCATTTTATAATGGGAACCTTTTTCAATCTGGACTTGTTTTGCGCTCGTAGGATGCATATTCTTAACGATTTTGCCGGTTTGAAACAATAACTTCCCATTAGGATCAAACACTGCAACGTTTTGGTGGCTATCACTTAAACCTTGTAATAAAGCTCGATGATAAACATCCTGTTCAGCAGATTGGTTCTGCTGCGCTAATGCTCTTTTAGCCAGTGTCTTATTAATTGTTGCCGTAGTTAATTTCTGATTCCCTGAAGTAACCCCTAATTGCTCAGTAATGGTATTTAAACTATGACTTAGAGAAGACCTTTCCTGACTTAATAGATCGTTAGTAAAGGAACTAAAAATGGTGATAATCACAATCAAGCTAATGATGAGCGAACCAATGGCGGTCCCAAACGCCCATTTTAGTTTTAACGACATAAATGGACGGGCCTTTTTTTCTTGACCTTCCATAATTACTCTCCTTAACTAGGAACGAATAACGTAACCAGTCCCTCGAACGGTTTGAATGTAACTCTTTTCACCAGGTCGATCAATCTTATTCCGTAAGTAACGAATGTAAACATCAACAACATTTGTCTCCACCTTGGCATCGTAGCCCCATACTTGACTCAATAATTCTTGCCGGGACATTACAATATTGATGTTTTCCATTAGAATCAATAACAGTTCATACTCACGCTTTGTTAGATTAATAATTTCGTCATCACGGCGAACCACACGGTTTTCCTTTTCAATTGTTAAGTCTTTGTATTTAACAGTTGTTTGGTGACTACTGTTATTACCATCCTCAATATCAATTCGACGCAAAAGCGCACGAACCCGCGCTAATAATTCTTCAATTGCAAAAGGCTTGACGATGTAGTCATCCGCACCATGGTCTAAACCAGAAACACGATCAATCACTGAATCACGAGCAGTCATGATAATAATTGGGGTGTCCTTTTCCTCACGAACCCGTCGTGCAACTTCCAATCCATTTAATTCTGGTAACATCAAATCTAGTAAGATCACATCAAAGTCTTCATTCAAAGCAGCTTCTAGGCCTGCACGACCGTCTAATTCAACATCAGTTTCGTAACCTTCATGTTTTAATTCGAGATCAACAAAGTTCGCTAAATTTTCCTCATCTTCAATGATTAAAATTCGACTCATCTATTTTCACCTTCACAATCATCTAATTTTAAATCAATATTAAGTCTATCATAATTTTCTAATCAAAGTGGTAAAAATTATTAAAAATAAAAAGGCTTCCCTAGGTCCGGCGCCTAAAGGAAAGCCTTTCTTTTAATTGGTAAACTATTAGTTGTTCTTGGCAACAACTTCCTTACCATTGTAGTAACCACAGTTTGGGCAAACCATGTGTGACTTACGAAGTTCACCACAGTTTGGACAAGGTGCTAAACCAGGAACTGTTAACTTAATGTGTCCCCGACGGTTACGCTTGCGAGTCTTTGATGTCTTTCTTGCTGGTACAGCCATGTTTGACACCTCCTTATAAATAAATTATCCACTTGGTTTTTAACCGTTCGCTAATTATCTGAGTCCTGATCAGGAAATAAATTTTTCAATTTAGCGAAACGTGGATCAACATGGTTAGTATCCTGATCATCATGAGTAGCTTCTTCAGTGACGGACCACCCTTTACCGGATGGAAGTTCATCATGAAGCTGCTCGTCAGGAGTTAACACCCGTGTAGGAATTTGTTCGTAGATGTTTTCAACCAGTGAATTATCAAAATCAATTACTTGATGATCACGTGGTAGGACGAAAACAACTTCGTCATCCTCATACCGATCTAAATGACTCTCATCCGCTGTATAAGTTTCAGAAAAATCAAAATCTAACGGCATTTGCACAGGTTCCAATGATCGCGAAGATGGTACTGTTATTTGACCTTTAACATTGGCAGACACTGTTGCGTCACCATTGTTGTAATTAACATATCCATCGACCTTCACTGGTTGCGCATCCAAAATTTCCTTTGGGAAACGCTTTGTTAATGATGCTTTCAGATCAAAAGTACCGTTAAAATGAAGTGGCTCATCAGAATAGCGATGTAGTTCATTTAGTGACCATTTCATAGTACTAACCTCCTAATGCAACGTGCCCCATTATACGCTGACCTCAATTGAATGTCAACGCTTTTTACTTGACAGTCACTCGTATTGGCGATCGTTTAATATCTTGTTCATCGGGTGTAAACATCTGATAAAGTTTGCCAGCACGATAATCAAGTGTAAAATCGCCATGATGCAGAGTTTGATCAACTTTAGTAATTAATGGGTATTGCAGTTGCTTTTTAACATGGTTTAAATATTTTTGTCCAATCTCTGTAAAGCCCAACAGATGATGGTAAGGATGGTAAATTGCATTGTGAACTTCTGTCTCCGAAGCCTGTAAAACAGTATACAAAAAAAGCCTAGTTAAGTGGGCATAGGTATATCTTTTAGTTTTGACCCGTTTAATAAATCCGTCAAACGTTAATTCTTGTTCAGCAATTCGTTTCAAACGGTTCTCTAGTCCTTCTGACATTTGGTAAGTTTGTGCCAACAATGATTGTGGTGCTTGAATTAACTGGTTTCGCAGTAACGGATATAATTGGTCCCAACTAGGAACCATCTTTAGATGGCCTAATTCTTCAAATGTAGCTTCAGGCACTGCTTCTTGAATTAATTTCTGCTGTTTGTTGGTTACTGAATTGCGGATTGCACTTGCACTCGCAACTTTCCCCCGGATTTGTTGATCATGATACTGGCTACCAGTCCTTTGTATGGGGATCAGTCTTAACCCAAAGCGACTATTAATATTTGCTTTATAGTAACTGAACGCTAATATATCATTCGGATCAATTAGTGAAACGCCAATGCGTTCCTTTAACTGCTGATTAAATTGGGTGGCATAAGTCTGGTCAAATTGTTTGAATTGGTCGGCCTGAAAACTTTTTTCCAAATCAACCATATGATGAAAGTCCCAATGGGGATGTTCTGCCCCAAACACTACACTCTCAACTTGCATGTCAGATAATAGCTGAAGTGCTCCCGCTGCAAACCGGTCTGCGGGCTCTACAGCACTTATTAGCGGCAACTCAATTACCAAATCAACGCCGTTATTTAAAGCAGCACGGGACCGCTGCCATTTATCAAGGATTGTAGGTTCTCCTCGTTGGGTAAAATTTCCACTCATCACCGCCACTACAACATCAGCACCGGTGACCTCTTTTGCTTTTTGCAAATGGTATAAATGACCATTATGAAATGGATTATATTCAACAACCAAGCCTACAGCCTTCAAGTTATTCACCTCACTGACACTTAAAGAACCAACGCGTTGTGTCATTTTGAATTGGTGACGTACCAAATTCACTAGTTACTTCAATCTTCTGAAAACCAACATTATGAAGTGCTTGTTTAACCTTTGAAAGTTCGTATGAACGTTCAAAATGTGTCTCAGATAATCTTTGATATTGACCATTCTCTTGCCGGTCAAAAAAAGATAGTTCATGAATGACCCCATGCTCAACATCATCATCCGCAAAGCTCGACCACATGAAAAAACGTTGGTCATCATCGGACTGATAATTAAACATAAAACCAGGATATACTTTATCCGTTTGATAAGGGGTAATAATATCAAATAAGAACTGTCCGTCGGCCTTCAAGTGTTGTCGAACTTGATCAAATACCGTCTGTACTTCATCGATATTTTGCAAGTAACATAATGAATCTGCAAAACACGTGACAGTATCATATGTATCTAGTCCTTCTAAATCAAGCATGTTAGCTTCAACCAAGTTCAATTTAACTCCGGCCTCAGTTGCATGACTGGATGCCAATGATAACATCTCTTCAGAAAGATCTGCATCAGTGACATCATAACCATCACGGGCCAATAACACACCTAAACGTCCTGCACCACCTGCTAAATCAAGCAGTTTGGAGTTGTTACTGGTATTGTCTTCTACATAATTCTGCCATTTTAAATAGAGCTCTTCATCAAAGAGCTCATCATAATATTGTGCAAAAGATCCATATATCATTTAATCATTTACCCATTCATCAATATTTACAAGCGGTGCTTCTGACCACAACTTTTCAAGATTGTAGAAATGACGTGTATCTTCACGGAAAACATGAACAACAACATCACCTAGGTCTACTAGGACCCACTGAGCTGCATTTTTTCCTTCAACGCTGCCAATCTCAATTTGGTTCTTATGAGCCATTTCCACAATCGCATTGACAATGGCTTGAACTTGACGATCAGATCCGCCAGTCATAATAACAAAGTAGTCAGCCATGGGACTGATCTGGTCTACTTGCATCGCAACAATGTCTTCAGCCCGCCGACCATCGGCTGCCTTAACAACTTTTTCAAGTAATTCTTTACTATCCATTAATTAATTTCCTTTCTATACTTCGGTACCCACGCATTATAAGTCGTTAGTGTCTGTGGATAAACAAGTTGACCCTTCTGAATCAAGTATTCCAATGTATGCTTAGTTTGATAGGCCACTCCCGCACCTAAATCATGTTTAGTGATTTGACGGGCTTCTTCTACTCCCGGAAAATCACGGCCAGGTTCGATATAGTCAGCCATATATATGATTTGCGCCAGCTTAGTCATATAAGAATTTCCAGTGGTATGTTGACGAATAGCGTTCAAAATATCTTCATCATGAACACCTAGTTCATCCTTGACCATTTCTGCACCCACAATACCGTGCCAAATTGCATTGCCATAATTTAATAACTGCGGATTTAATTTTTTATCATGAATGATTTGAATGAAGTCCTTATCGGAACGTTGCTTGGCATAATCATGACAAAGGCCTGCAATGCTTGCTTGTTCAACATCGACATCGTTTAATTGTGCTAACTCCATAGCGGTCTTTTCAACACGACAAACATGTTCAAATCGTTCTTGAGATAGTGCTTCCTTTAACCGGTCAATTAATTCCAAACGAGTTAATGGTAATAAATGCTCATGGTAAACAATTTGTTCTTTATTCAATGTATAACTGATGCTCCTTAATATACTTTTCTACTGATTCAGGTACCATATACTTTATCGAACGCCCATCATGACAACGTTGACGAATATCCGTCGAAGAAAAATCAACTTCTGGAACGTCCACCCATATCACAGGATAGTCACTCTTATTTTCTGCACCAGGGCGGCGAACTCCCACAAAATTAACCATCCGCATTAATTCATGAATACGGTGCCATTTTGGAAGGTAGTCAACCATATCACCGCCGATAATAAAGTAATAATCGGTATCAGGATGGCGTTCTTTCAATTCCTTAATTGTGTCATATGTATAACTGACCCCGCCACGTTCAATTTCAGCTAATTCTAAACCTAGCATCGGATTATCTTTAGTTGCTAATTTCAACATATCAACCCGATAGTCGGCAGCAATTGCAGATTTTTTATCAACGTGGGGTGGAATCATATCTGGCATTAATAGGACCTTATCCAAACATAATGTTCTACCAACTTGATCGGCCACCAATAAGTGTGCATTATGGACTGGATTAAATGTCCCACCATATAAACCAATCCGCTTTCTTCTTTGTGAAAACACTTTTTGGTATTGGACTTTTGGTGTGACACTAACTTGTGATCGCACAGTTACCACTCCCTAAATTTTTCGTACGCGAACTGACACATTCCGGAGCTCAGGCTTGTCTGATTCTTTAAATAAAACCAGTACCCGTCCAATAATTTGCACAACTTGAATATCACTGTGACTTTCAATAAATTCTTTTACTTCGTTCGTCGTCACATCTGAATTTTGTAAAATGTTAATCTTGATTAATTCACGACGATTAAGCGCACCATCCAACTGGGCCAGCCATTCCGGAGTTAACCCATTTTTACCAACACTGAAAATTGGTTGAAAATGATTCGCTTGTGCACGTAAATATCTCTTTTGTTTTCCTCGTAATTGCATTCTGTTACTCCTTATATCATTGCTCTTCTCGTAAGGACCCGCACACCTTTAGGAGCCCAACCAGCAATCGCAATGCCCTTTGGAACTGTAATCCATCCTAGACCTTCAAATACCAAATCGGTCTTTTCGCTAGTTGAAAATTCAAATCTTTCCAGTGGTGGAATTTGTTCCTTATTTTCTAATGTCGGTGGCGTTAGTAGTTCACCGAGATGCTTTTGATAAAAATGATCAGCATTGCTTAACTTTGTTCGATGAAGGTTCAAATTATTGTCAAAGTATGCTACTACACCAACTTTAGGCCCCTTTAGATAATCAAAACGACCAATACCGCCAAGAAAAATGGTTTGACCGTCACTCAATTGATAAGTCCGCGGCTTAATTTCCTTTTGAGGAGAAATTAATTTCAACGCTGTGGCGGGAAGAACATGTGCCATTTGATGCTGATGAATAATTCCTGGTGTATCAACTAATTCATGACCATCATCAAGAGGAATTTCAATTTTATCCAGCGTGGTGCCAGGAAAACGTGACGTAGTAATTAAATCCTGAACCCCTGTCCGTTGTTTAATGATCTGATTAATTAGTGTTGATTTACCAACATTGGTAACACCAACCACATAAACATCACGATGATGGCGATATTTTTCAATTTCATTCAGTAAGTCTTCGATTTGATGATTCTTTTTTGCAGATACGAGTACTGTATCAATTGGACGGATCCCTGCTAAATTGGCCTGCTGTCTAATCCAATCACGAAGTCGTGAACGGCGCAATGACCGTGGTAATAAATCTTCCTTATTACCAACTAATAGTACCGGGTTGTCACCTACAAAACGATGTAATCCTGGAATCAAGCTACCATTGAAATCAAAAATATCAACTACATAAACGATCAATGCGTTCGCATCACGAATATGATTAAGTAGTTGCAAGAAATCGTCATCCGTTAGAGATACCGGTGCTATTTCATTATAATGACGAAGGCGAAAACAACGTTGACAATACAACTCATTATTTTCCAACCCTTTTTTAATCGCTGCCTGAGGAGTATATCCAGGTTCTTTGGGATCTTCTGATTGAATCACTGCTCCGCAGCCGATACAACGTAATTCTTCATTTGTAGTCTCTTGTTCAGTCATTCAAATCCTCCTGCCATTTCATATTCGGATACTTTTTTTGTAGATCTTTCATTACAAACTTTTCGAAAAACCGATTAATTTGGGTGTCCCATTTATCAGTACTGATTAATGGTTTAACCAAAATAGAGCGGACTCCAGTAGTATTAGCGGCCAACATATCCGTCATTAGCTGATCGCCAACCATTACTACTTCGGATTTTTTTAATCCTAATCGTTTACGTGCCGTTGTAATTCCAAAACTAAGGGGCTTCAATGATCGTGATACAAATGGTAAATTCAAATTGCGCACTGCTTTACTAACCCGCTTAGCACTATTATTGGAAACAACAATTAATGGAATTCCAGCCTGGTGTAAATCTGCCATCCACTTGCGTAATTCCGGTGTTCCATTAGGATTGTTCCAGGCAATTAAAGTATTATCTAAGTCTGATAACACCGCCTTAATACCATGTTCCTTTAATTGAGTAGGCGAAATATTGTAAACTGTGTCAACCATCCAGGTTGGTTTAAATTTTGCTATCAAAGTTTTACCTCGCGATTTATTGATCATTATAATTATAACGATTGCACTAGTAGGGTTCAATTAATAAAAAAGATTAGGGCTCTCAACGGGCACCCTAATCTTTTAATCATTAATTCTGATTAGTTTAAAGCTTTCTTGGCTGCGTCAACAACGGCCTTGAATCCTTCAGGATCGTTAACAGCTAAGTCTGCTAACATCTTACGGTTGATGTCAATGTTAGCAAGCTTTAAGCCGTGCATTAACTTACTGTAGCTAATGTCATTCATACGTGCACCGGCGTTAATCCGTGCAATCCAGAGTTCACGGAACTTACGCTTGTTTACCTTACGGTCACGGAAAGCATAAGTGTAACTCTTCATAACTTGGTCCTTAGCAGTCTTGAAAAGACGGTGCTTTGAACCAGTATAACCCTTAGCTAATTTCATAATGCGCTTACGACGAGCGCGTGTAACTGTTCCACCTTTAACTCGCATAGTGGTAACCTCCTAGTTTGATTTGTAGTATTGTCTATTTAGCAGTATTGCATTACTTTGCAGGAAGCATCTTCTTGAAACGCTTTACGTTGGTCTTGTCTAACATGCTCAAACCACGTAATTGACGACGTTGCTTCTTAGTCTTACCGTGGAAACGGTGACTAGTAAATGAGTTACCACTCTTGAAACCGCCTTTAGCAGTCCGCTTGAAACGCTTTGCAGCAGCGCGATTAGTCTTCATCTTTGGCATAACTATTTCCTACCTTCTCTTTATTTTTTTGCCTTATCTGTAATTGGGGCAAGTGTTAAAAACATGCTCCGTCCTTCCATCTTTGGTCGTTGAACAACGGTGGCAATGTCTTTAGTTTCATCTGCCATCTTTTCAATCATGTCACGACCGATATCCTTATGCGTGATCGCCCGACCACGGAAACGTAAGGAAACTCGTACTTTATCACCTTTGCTGATGAACTTACGAACCCGATTGAGTTTGACATTAAAGTCATTAGTATCAATCGTAGGGCTCAAGCGGATTTCCTTAACCGCTTGAGTCTTTTGATTCTTACGAGCTTCACGTTCTTTTTTCTGCATCTCAAAACGATACTTTCCGTAATCCATAATCCGAGCAACTGCTGGACGAGCCTTTGGCGCAACAAGCACTAAATCGAGGCCAGCATCTTCAGCTAATTGAAGAGCTTCACGCTTGGATTTAACACCCAGTTGATTACCTTCTTGGTCAATCAGCCGCACTTCTTTGGCACGGATACCGTTATTGACATTCATTCCTTGAGCTATGGCAATACACCTCCAATTTTGATAACGAAAGAACAAGCAAAAAAAGCGAGGTACCAAGGCACCCCGCTTGAAAATTACTAAACCAAACTAAAGATTTAGTTTCATTCAACTCGTCAGCCCGGCAACTCTAGTCACCAAGGCGAGAAGCGGGTGCTTCTGCTTTTCTTTCAACATTTAATAGACTACTTGATTCAGAACCGTTTGTCAAGGTTCAATTAACATTTTATCCCCGTTGTCGAAGATTAGGACCAACCATGTGGATTTCCCGTGATAAGAACCGGACTCTTTCCATAATTCTTTTAGCCTTTAGTGGTTCAACATTGCCACTGGAATCTTGTGCTAAATGGTCAGTCAGTTGATCCATTGTAAAATTCGAACTAAAGAACGTTGGTAGTTCTTCTTGCATCCGATATTCAAGAATAACTCCCAAAACATCATCACGAAGCCAGGCAGAAAGTGCATCTGCACCAATATCGTCAATCATTAAAATTGGTGCTTTCATTACCGTATCACGTTCCTGTGTAGTTGTGTTATTGCTAATAGCACTCTTCATATTAACTGCAAATGTTGGAAAATGAATCAAAGTACTTTTAATTCCCTGATCCGCCAATTCATTTGCGATGGCCCCTAGCAAGTAAGTCTTTCCCACACCAAAACTACCGGATAAGTATATTCCAGGCAGAAAATCCTTTTGCGGATAATGACTTACAAATTCAATGGCCGCATTGAATGCTTCTGCTCGACCTTCATTATTAGAGTAATAGTTATCAAAAGATGCATTCTCGATAAACTTAGGCATAAACCGGCGGGATACCCGGTTGCGTTTAGCCTGAATGGCTTGCTGGCGCAATAATTGATCAGTTGGCACGTAAGTTACATCGATTTGTTTAGCAGACACTACCAAGCGCGGAGTATATCCCGGAGCAACGCTGGCTCCACCATTTTGTACCAGATGTTTTTCGTGAACAAACTCATAAAGTTTAGAACGCCCACGTTTAATATCATCCTCTGTAAGCTGATCATGGTGCTCGATCAAAAACTTCTTAACATCTGCGTCCGCGAAAACCTCTTGGAAAATTTTATCGTAATTTTTATTTTGGCTTTTCCCACGTAAAAGATTATTAATTGGTTCCATCATTGCTCACCTCACTCCTATTTATTCTGTCGCTGTTTCTTTCTCAAATTTGCCAATAATTGTTGTGACTTGGCAATTTGTTCTGACGAGGCAGGTTTCACATTCGGTTGATAATCTTCCTTAGCCCAGTCAGGCAATTGTTCTTTAATTGTGCCGCGTCGATTACGATATGAACGTCGCTTAGTTTGTCTTTGCTGGCGTTGTTCTTGATGATGACGAATTTCATTATAGGCATCAACTGACGTTTTCACCCCGGCTCGTCCCCAATTATTAGCAATCGTATCAGCCAAATTGGCTTTTACAGTTCCTAAACCCTGTTCTCCAATAATATACCATAAGAGCAGGTTGACCGCACCATTAGATAAGCCACTCTGGCTAACTAAACGTTCAACAACCACTCGTTCCGCAGAACTAATGTAACCATGGGTTTGTTGTTTTAACTGAGCCAAAAAGGCCATCGGCGCCTGTTGTTCGCACTGTTTAAGTAATTCTTGAACTTCCGGAGCCAATCCAGCCATTTCTAAATCATTTGCAGATTCAGAAGGCACCGTTGACGTTTGTTGGTTTTGCCGAGTATCTGCCCTTCTAGCAAATAATTTAAATTGATCGACATCAAATTCATTGTCTACCACATTAATTGCTCGTTCAATTAATTTGGCGATTGCTAATTCATCATAACCATATGTCCGATGTTCAACCAAAATTAATTGACGATTTTTTTGAACAATCTCTGGATCCTGTCCTTCGCCTGATAACTGTTGAGCAACTAAGTGCAAACTAAAATCATCATCTTGCGAGATTTTGTTATAAGTCACCCGATGAGCGGTCGCATCGGTGACTTTTTGTTGTGCTTCACGTAATACTGGATCAGTATTCAACTGTTGGTCATGTTCAGGGTGAAAGACATCAAAAAAAGAATGGCTGATATTTTCAAAGTCGTCCACATTCATGCTAGAAGCAGTGACCTGATCACTTAACTGTTTAAAACGATCAGGGCCTACCATCGCCAACAACTGCACACTTAATAAATCATCTTTAATAAATTCAGCAGGGGTGAGCGTCGAATGAAGTTCAAGAATCATTACATCGCCCATTTCATCATGACGCACAAACGTTTTAATTAATCCTACTGCTTCTAGTTGGTGCAAAGTTTCGGTAACCGTTGCTAAACCCGCATTTAACTTCACCAACAGTCCAGAAAACGGCTGACGATCAGTCACCAATGGGTGTCGGTGTATTTCTTGACGAAGAGCAGAAAAAAGCCCCAGAGCATTGGGACTCATTAAGGGCTGATAGTAATTTACAAATGTTGTTTCATTATAGTTTGCTAAATCAAGGGCTGCACTAACGATATACCCTGTCTTAGGAGAAATTTGCAACTTAGTCATGCTGATCACTCCGCTTACCTTTACCAACCATGGATTGCAATTCGCTCATGAAAGCATCGACATCCTTAAATTGCCTGTATACACTAGCAAAACGAATGTAGGACACTTCATCAACTTGTTTTAGTTCATCCATTACGTACTTACCAATCAGCTGACTAGAAACTTCAGTCTCTCCTAGCCGACGGACTTGGCTTTCAACCTTATCAGCAATCTTCGTCAACTGTTCCATACTTACCGGACGCTTCTCGGCAGAGCGCACTAACCCATTCAAGATTTTTTGACGGTTAAATTCTTGACGAGTGCCATCTTTTTTTACCACTAACAATGGCGTTTCTTCATAACGTTCAAATGTTGTAAAGCGAAAGCCGCAATGAGCACACTCACGACGTCGTCTGATACTGGTACCATCTTCACTTGGACGACTATCCACTACTCGTGACCCATTCTTATGACAATGTGGACAAATCAAGCTTGTGTCCCTCCTTGCTGCTTATTATTAATAATCTGTTTAACAGTACATTAATTATACCACATCATGGTCTAACCACTTGATTCAACCATCTTTTTACTTGTTGTCTGGTTTCTTCAACCGAACCGTTATTATCAATAACAACATCCGCTAAGCGTTCTTTTGAGCTTAATGGCATTTGGCTTGTTACTCTATTCTTTGCCTCATCCATCGTAAGATGATTACGGTTCATCAAACGTTCCAATTGTTGTTGCGGTTGAACACTAACCACCATTACAACATCACAAAGTTCTTCATAATGTTGTTCATATAATAGTGGGACATCTATGACGACCACCGAATCTTTAGAAGTACTAATTAGTTCTTGAATCCGTTCACGAATGATTGGCTGTAAAATTCGATTCAATTGTTGCAACTGTTCAGATGACGTAAATACCAGTTGCGCGAGCTGTTGCCTGTCTAGTTGGCCGTCACTCGTTAACACTTTTTCCCCAAAGGTATCCGTAATCATCCTTAAACCCTTGGTACCTGGTTCAACAACCTGACGAGCGACAACGTCAGCATCAATAACTGGATATCCCAATTCTTTCAAATAATTACTAACCGTTGTCTTACCAGTAGCAATGCCCCCTGTTAATCCAATTACCATCGTCATTGTTCAATAAACTCCTGACAATGTGGGCAATAAGTAGTTCCTCGTTGAGCAACTTTGATTTTAATCATCTTCGTACCACAGCGTGGGCACTTTTCACCACCATGATCGTATGCTTTTAGATAGTCTTGGAATCCACCAGCATCACCAAAAGCATTTTTATAAGTGTGGACAGTAGTTCCCTTATGATCAGTTGCAGTAGCAATTTCTTTAATAATGTTTTCTCTTAGGACCTTCGCCTGTTCAGTCGTTAGGGAATTGGCAGGTTGTTCTGGGTTAATTTTGCTCATCCATAAAACTTCATCGCAATAGATATTCCCTAAGCCAGCCACGTGCTTCTGGTTTAATAAAAATGGCTTTATCTTACCCCGGCTCTTGTGTAATATCTTTTCAAAATAATCAAGAGTAAAGTCTTTTTCGGTCGGTTCTGGTCCAATTGTCTTCAACCCACCATAATTCATTTCTGTTCCGGTTGGCACCAAGTGCATCCGCCCAAATTTACGGGTATCTCGATAACAAAGGTCAGTATCATTATCAAGGTGAAAAATTACATGAGTGTGCTTGTCAACTGGTAAACCAGTCTTTTGTTTAAAATAGCTTCCTTCCATTCGCAAATGAGAAATCATCGTTAATTGATTGGTAAAGCGAAAAAGAAGATATTTTCCCCGTCGATCAACCCTTTTGATGGTTTGACCAATTAGTGCTTCACGAAATTCCTCAACATCATTTTCAATGGTTTTACCATAATTGACGTCAATGCCCACAATCTTATGACCATCCGCAATTTGATTTAATCCCCGACGCACCGTTTCAACTTCTGGTAATTCAGGCATCCTCATTATCTCCTTCGTTTATTTTAGAATAATTATAAACTATTAAAAACCATTTGCAAGGTTAATACCAATGTTGGGACTTGCTAAATAAACAAAGGGCCCAGCAATGCGTTGGAACCCTTTCTTATTGTGATACTTATGCGAAATAATTAAAATTTCTTCAGATCATACCATGTATCGCCAACTTTGCTTTCCACTTTTAGCGGTACATCTAATTTCACAGCCGAATCCATTACCTTTGGCACCAGTTCCTTTAATCGAGGAATTTCTTCTTCCGGTGCTTCAAAGATTAATTCGTCATGGATTTGTAAAAGCATTTTGGCGTGTAACCCTTCATCACGCAATTTATCTGCCATACGAATCATCGCAATCTTAATAATATCAGCTGCACTTCCTTGAATTGGAGTGTTCATTGCAGTCCGTTCAGCAAAGGAGCGCCGACTGAAATTCTTGGAGTTGATTTCTGGCAAATAACGACGTCGGTGAGTAATTGTTTCTACATAGCCTTGCTGTCGAGCTTTTTTCACAATGTTTTCAATGTATTCCTTAACACCCGGAAATTCTTTGAAGTAATTTTGAATAAACTCATGAGCTTGTTTTCTGGAAACGTGGATGTTCTGTGATAATCCGTAATCGCTAATGCCGTATACAATTCCGAAGTTAACCGCCTTTGCTTGACGACGCATATTTGGCGTAACTTGTTCATCTGGTAATAGGTTAAAAATCCGTCGAGCTGTACTTTCGTGAATATCTTTACCATCAATGAAGTCTTGTTGTAAAGCATGGTCGTCAGTGACATGGGCCAACACCCGCAGTTCAACTTGTGAGTAGTCGCTTGAGAAGATCTTCCAACCTTGATGGCTTGGTTTAAATGCTTTTCTGATTTTACGTCCTTCTTCTAGACGAACCGGAATATTTTGCAGGTTAGGATCAACTGAGGATAAGCGTCCCGTTTGCGTTAATGTTTGTAAATAACGGGTGTGAATCTTTTGATCTGATGAGTGAATGACTTTTAACAATCCCGTAATATATGTGGATTGGATTTTGGCAATTTGCCGGTAAACTAAAATATTATCAATAATTGGTGCTTTCCCCTGAAGTTTTTCTAAGACTTCTACAGAGGTTGAATAACCAGTCTTAGTCTTTTTAATAACCGGAAGTTTAAGCTTCTCAAATAGAATTGTCCCTAATTGTTTCGTCGAATTAATATTAAACTCTTCACCAGCCTCATCATAAATTGCTTGCTCCAATTCTGCCAGCCGTTCCTTCAGCTTGCTTCCCATATTCTTCAAAGTAGTAGCATCAACATGGACACCGGCAATTTCCATGTTAGCAAGAACTAATGACAGTGGTCGTTCAATATCTGTATAGAGTGCCCACTGTTCATTCTCATGCAATTTTTTGCTGAGTTTCGCATTTAATTCTTCAATCGCACGTCCCTTTGCTGCTAAATGACTGAAGAAGACTTGATCATCGTCAGGAATATGGCGTCCCTTACCTTTGCCATATACTTCTTCATCACTTTGGACACCATAGTAATCATGTTCGTGAGCTAGTTGCCCAAGGTCATTACTGTTATCATTTGTGTTCAACAAATATGACACTAATAATAAATCAAACCCAATGCCTTGAAGATCAATGCCTAAACGATGCAGCCCCACATAATGAGCTTTAGCGTTAAAAGTATCCTTTTGAATTTGGTCATTTTCTAACAAGTCTTTAGTCACAGGGTTGGTTAACAAATCTACGTTGCGACTCACCCACCAATGGTCTCCATTGCCAATTACAAAGCCGGCAAATGGTGAAACATGATAATTAGCATCAGGCATCTCCAAGAAAAAAGAAATTCGTGATTTGAGTTTTGATAATTCACCAATATTACTTTCTGTTAATTCGGTGAATTTAATATCTGCAACGGATTCTTGACCGCCTTGTGGGGTAATGTTCATCTTGGCTAAGAATGACTTAAAATCTAACTTCTCGAATAATTCTACTAGTTCTTCTTGTTGGGGACCCTGATATGTTAAGTCAGCAAACTTCACTTCAATTGGTGCATCACGTCTAATGCGGGCCAAATCTTGGCATTGACGTGCAATGTCCTCTTCATTAATCAAGTTTTCTTTTCGTTTGCTCTTTTTCATTTCATCGATATTTTCATAAATACCATCGAGCGAGCCATACTTCTGAATTAAACTGATCGCTGTCTTTTCACCGATTTTGGTAACTCCTGGATAGTTATCTGAACTATCCCCCATCAACGCCTTAACATCAATAAACTGCGTTGGTGTTACTCCCAATTTTTCCATCATATATTCAGGAGTAAAATGTTCAGTTTGAGTAACCCCTTTTTTAGTAACAGCCACTGTCGTTGTTTCAGTAGCCAGTTGTGTTAAATCCCGGTCCCCCGAAACAATTAACGTTTCATAACCAGCTTGATCCGCCTGCTTAGCAAGTGTTCCGATAATGTCATCAGCTTCATAATTTTTTAGTTCGTAGCTATGAAGTCCGGATGCTTTCACTAACTGACGAACATACGGCAACTGTTCCGTAAGCTCTTCTGGAGTCTTGGCACGTCCTGCCTTATAATCAGCATATTTTTTCGTCCGAAAAGTGGTTTTACCAGCATCAAAGGCCACCAGTGCTGCATCGGGATGAAATTTATCCAACACGTGATCCAACATTAATTTAAAACCATATATCGCAGCCGTGTGCAGGCCATCTTGATTTGTAAATCGATCGATCTGGGTATGCATAGCATAGAACGCCCGAAATACAATGCTGTTTCCATCAATTAGTAATAATTGCTTCTTTGGCATAGTTTAACCTCGCTCTCTTTCTACTCTTTATTGTACCAAGCTTTCCTCCAAATGAAAAAGGAGCGGTTCCCCCGTTATAGGGATCACTCCTTTCACCATTTTATTTAAATAGATTTTAGTTCCGATCACTCATACCAAAGATTTGCAGTAATGACAAGAACAAGTTAATGAAGTCTAAGTATAGCTGTAAGGCGCCAAGAATTGCTAACCCGCTTACTGATACTTGACCACCATAGTTCATGTAAATGCTCTTCATCTTTTGTGCATCCCATCCTGTTAACACAACAAAGATGATCACAGCAATATAAGAGAAGACATAGGTAATAGCAGCGCTCCGCAAAAACATGTTAATTAGGCTGGCAATGATTAAAGCAATCAAAGCAGCAAAAGCATGGCTCCCTGCTCGGCTAAGGTCACGCTTAGTAACAGTTCCATAAATTGCCATTGTAATAAAGACTGCTGATGATGATAAGAAGGCAGCAGCAATATTAGCAGTTGTGTAGGCCATGGAAATCAGTGAAAATTCAAAACCGTAAATCACTGAAATTACCATTAACATAATGAAACTACCAGCAGGATTACGGGTGGCACTAAAACTAATCCCCATCGACAACGCAATTGGCAATAATAAAATTAGCCAAATCATTCCACTATGTTGGGTAGCAAATGCTAATGACGCAGCACGGAATGGTACCATTGTTAAATATGCAACCAGTGCTGAAACGATGACAGCCACAAACATTAGTCCATACATTCGGGTTAAGAAACTATTTAAACCCGCCGTATTAACTTCCTGGCGTGGTTCACGTGAAAAATTGTCCACAAATAATTCCTCCTCAAAATTAAATTTACGAAAAATGGTAGCAAATGCCACCATCTTATTCAAGTTATTTTATGCTTTTAAATTATTTCTTTAATAATTTAGCATATGCATCTTCATATTTTTCAATATCCCCTGCACCCATAAATACAACAACTTCATTATGGTATTGAAGTAATTTATCCATTGAATCCATATCAATGTCTTCACTTCCGGGAATCAATCGTTCTAGATCATTGCTTGAAACATGACCAGCATTTTCACGAATTGATCCAAAAATTGGGGTTACATAAGTCTTATCAGCCTTACTCAATGACTTTCCAAATTCAGTTAAGTAAGCTTGTAAACGTGAATATGTGTGTGGTTGGAAGACTGTAATAATTTGTTTATCAGGATACTTTTGGCGAGCAGCATCAATTGTTGCTTTAATCTCTGATGGATGGTGAGCATAGTCGTCAATAATCGTCATGTCACCTAATTTACTTTCGCTAAACCGGCGCTTAACACCAGAGAAGTTTGCCAATTCCTTTTGAATTGCGTCTAAGTCCACATGTTCCATGTAGGCAACTGCAACAACCGCCAAACTATTTAAAACACTGTGTTCACCGTATAAGTGAATAGTAAATGTTCCTAATTTTTGATCGTGATAGTAAGCATCATAAGTAGAACCAGCAGGGGTCCGTTGAATGTTCTCAGCACGGAAATCATCCTGTGGATTAGTTCCATAATAATATACTGGAACATCAACATCTAACTTCCGAAGATTCTCATCGTCACCCCAAGCGAAAATACCCTTTTTAACCTGTTTACCATAGGTTTCAAATGAATTTCGCACATCATCAATATCTTTAAAGTAATCAGGGTGGTCGAAATCAATATTGGTCATAATGGCGTAGTCAGGGTGATAGGCCAAGAAATGATCACGGTATTCGTCAGCTTCAAAGACAAAGAATCTGGAATCAGGTTTACCGTGGCCTACCCCATCACCAATTAAATAGCTGGTGGGTTCAACATTGGACAAAACATGTGACAACAGCCCAGTAGTACTGGTCTTACCATGAGCACCGGCAATACCAATGGACGTATTATTTTCAATGACTTGTTCAACCGTTTCTGGGTAAGTTTGAACTGTTAACCCCATTTTGTTGGCTTGAACAATTTCTGGATGATCGTCATTGAAAGCATTCCCTTTCACGATGATCATTCCAGGTTTTAAATTAGCGGGATCAAAGCGGTGAATAGCAATTCCGGCCTTTTCAAGCGGTGCCTGCGTAAAAGTTTCTTTTTCAATATCAGAACCTTCAACGTGATTGCCAAGGTCGTTTAAAATACGGGCTAATGAAGCCATTCCAGTTCCTTTAATTCCAACAAAGTAGTAATTTTTTTGGTTATTCATGATGGTTATCCCTTCCAGCATTCTTAGGCAAACAATTGGTTGCCACGATCAAAATCAAATGCATCACCGTTTTCAGCGAAATCGTCATCTAAAATTAGACAACCAGGCTTATTAGGAGCATTTTTCAGTCCTAATTCACGCGGTGTACAAATCATTCCGTCACTTTCAACACCCAGTAATTTACCTGGCCAAATGAGCTTACCATTAGGCATCATTGTACCAACGGTGGCTGCTACCACTTTGATGTTTGCTCTTAAATTAACTGAGCCACATACAATTTGGCGTTTTTCATTACCAAAGTCCACTGTGGCAATGTGAAGATGGTCAGACTTAGGATGATCAACCATTTTTTCAACGTAGCCAACTTGGAAATGTGGTTTGTCACTATATTCTAATAATTTGTCAAACCCAGCTGACTTAATATGATCATTCAAAGTAGCCACTTGTTCTGCAGTTAATGCAACATTACCATTCTGGTCCTTCAATCCAGGCAAAACTTCACTTGCTGCTAATACATTATAGCCAATTAGTTGGCCACTTTTTTCATCTGTAATCTGGACCACATTGTCCTTTTTAGTTTCAGTTTGGTTGCCATTGCCAGCAGCTACCATCAATACTAAAACGTCTCCCATTTCATGGGGGTTATAACTTGCGATTAGCATCTCTTTTATCATCTCTCTTAATTCAGTCTTCTATTCTTTTTAACAGATAGATTGTACCATAAACCCGTTAGCATAAATATATTTAAATTAACGATTAGTCAAATTAATCCCATCACTTTTAGACACTTCGTATTTGACAAAAACCGCTCGCGTTAAAAAGAACAACACCAGCGGTTACTGCATAATTTTAATATAAATACTGAACTTTTTGTTTCGACTAGTTTAATGAATTCAAGAAATCCTCAACTTGATCCTTAGTCTTCCGATCCTTATTTACAAATCGGCCTGCTTCCTTGCCATCCTTATAGACCACAAAACTCGGAATACCCATAATGCCTAAATCAGCAGCCAAGTCAATATTCTCATCACGGTCAACTAGCAAGAACTGATAATCACTAAAGTCCTTTTCGATTTCTGGCATGGCTGGTTTAATAAAGTTACAATCAGGACACCAATCTGCCGTAAAGAATAAAACATAATTGCCTGTTGCAATCCGTTGGTTTAATTCATCTTGCGCCATTTTTGGTAACTTTTCCATCTTCGTGCCACTCCTTTTTCTTATTTATTGTAAGTAAATTATACCATATTTATCGTAAAAGACCTATTCCTTTTGACACATTGATATTATTCCTTGATGAATCAATCACAAATTGTTAGAATACAATTTGTTTTCAAGTTAGTATAGAAAGAGATTAATTATGAATAACAGTAAATCATTATCTAATCCATGGATGATTCCTGTTACTCTGGGTGTATCCAGTGTTGCCGGATTCCTCCTTGGAAAACTTTTGGGACAACGTAAACTTTCAGCTGACCAGATTTTAAATATGGTGGTTGCTGATTTTAAAAATGAAGGCACGGTTGAAGTAAGCTGGATCGATCATCAAGTTCATCCATTCCAACGGTTTGCTTTTAAAACAGAAGTTTATCGCGGAGGAATTCAACGTCGAGAAGACGACCAGTTAGTTAACTACATGTTCTTAGCTGATGCCTATACTGGATCAATTATCCATATTAAACGTGTTCAAAAGTAAAAAAATACGGAACTTCAATGTTCCGTATTTTTTTATGCGTTATTTCTTTATTCGTCATGTACGAATTAAGCAGTGACAGCATCATCAAGGATGCTAAAGCCAAGTGATTTAATATCCTTATCAAATCCGTGAACCGTATCCAATGCCACATCATCAGGTGTAAAGGAACGTCGGTCATTATACTTTTGTAAAATAACCGGAGGAACCGTGATAATATCCACTCCTAGTTGTTCAGCCTGGGTAATATTGTAAACTTCCCGTGTAGAAGCCCATAAGGTTTGAACATTATCAAAGTCACTGACCATGTTAACAGTGTTCTTAACAAAAGCAATTGGATCAGCGCCAGTATCCGCAACTCGTCCAACAAATAAGGAAACAAATGCAGGAGTAGTTGGGCACAATGCCGCTAATGCAGCTTGTACTTGTAATTCAGTAGTAATTGCTGTGACATTGACTTTAATGCCTTGAGACGACAATTCATGAATTAGGTCAGTATTATAGTTCCCCTTTAAATCGATAATAGGGATCTTTACATAAACATTAGTTCCCAAGTCTGCAAGAATCTTTGCTTCTTTTGCCATCACGTCAGCTGTTTGACCAAAAACTTCAAATGAAACACAGTAATCAGGAAATTCCTTCATTACTTGTTTAGCAAACTTTAAGTAATTAGTTACTCCAGCTTTTTTCATTAACGATGGATTTGTTGTGAATCCACTTAAATAGTCATTATGCGCCATTTGACGCATGGCATTAATTTCTGCTCCATCAGAATAAATTTTAATGGAATATTGATTTTGCATTTCGATTGGTTCCTTTCACAAATTAAAACTATACCAATTAACATTTTTCAATCCACGTTGCCTATATTGCCATGTGGGAAATTAATCGTCAAGAGTTTTTTCACAAAGAAAATCGACAATTTAATTGTCAAACATTATCATTTTAAAATTTGTGCAACCGTGTGTACTAAAGGAATCACGTGCAACCAATTAAATGGTTAACGTTTATCAATTATCTTTATTTTTTCACAAAATAATTTTTTAATTTTCTATAAAGATATATCTATACCAATATTAAATTATCTCTTTTTTTCACAATCTAATCTGTGATTTACAAATTTTTTCAAAATAAAAATCCCTCAGAGTTGGTTTCATCCGTTCTCAAATTGTTTGAAAACTGTTTCTTCCAACCTTGAGGAATTTTAAATTAATTATCAAAATGTGCCTTTAGCTTATAAATTGGTTGTCCTTTTTCGCTAAATTTATGTTCATACTCTGTTTCAACATTCTGTTCATTCTCATCACTATTGTGCAAGTCTAACCAGACGCCGTCATACTTCATCCCATAGTTATTCATACTTAATAATGAGAATTCAAAGAAGCCCATATTATCGGTTTTTAACTCAATCGTACCCTGTTTCTTTAGTACTTGCTCATAACCGGCTAAAAAGGTGTGATAAGTCAACCGTCGCTTTGTATGACGCTTTTTAGGCCATGGATCCGAAAAGTTTAAAAATAACCGATCAATTTGGTGATCTTCAAAGAAGTCGGTTAATTCTGCCCCGTCAGCGCAAATAAATTGCAAGTTAGGCAGTTCTTCTGGCAGTGCCTTCTTTAACGCAATGGCCGCAACCGTTTTTTCGATTTCTAATCCAATGAAATTAATGTCTGGATACTTCTTTGCCATACCAATAATAAATTGGCCCTTCCCCATACCAACTTCTAGTTGAATCGGTTGGTTCTTTTCAAATCGGTTTTCCCAGTGTCCTTTCACGGTCTCTGGGTCCATGACCATTTTTTCAGGATGAGCCTCTAATAATGGTTCTGCCCATTTTTTATGTTTTACACGCATTGTTTATTCCTCATTTCTCAATTTTTGCGATACGGTATTTTAAATAATTAGTTGTTAGCAGCGGTACTTCAATGACCGCAATAATAACGTTGATCAAACCTTGCATGATTCTTAAATGAATCCCAATAGAACAGATTGCTAGCCCAATTGCTACAATCACCATCACTTTTCGAAAGACAATTTGGAAATCATGGTATTGTTCATCCTTCGTTGTGGGATAAACATAAGAAAATGCATTATTTGCAAATTGGTCATACAACGGGATTAGCTGTTCAGCAATCAGGTACAAAGCTAAAGCCATAATAATACTGTTAAGCCAAGTTATTGGTATAAAAATCAAAATTGCTGCCATTACCAACGTTAGCCGAAAGACGAGGTCGCTGATTTCAGTATTGCGGATCAGTCCCCTCCCATACAAGAAACGCCATACCGATTGTTGGCCTAGCCAGTTCACTATAAAATTCAAATAAGAACGCCGTTTAACCCTTCCTTGCAGGTTTGGCACATCAGTGAAGAGATTAAAGAAACGGTAGACCGTTGCCATCCGATTTCGTTCCGCCGTAACTGCACCTCGCCAATTAATTGCAGAATTAGATCGCACTAACCATGATGTAATTATGAGCCACAAGAAACTTAAACATAAACCTGCAACAGGACTTAACAACCACGTAATCCCCCAGACCAGAAATGGTCCAATCCATTTTAACCATCGCCAACATGGATTTTGACTCTGGGCCATCGATAACTGGAGATAGCTTAAGTTTAACCATCCGCTTTTTACAAACAGCGTGACAATTACCAATATTGCGATTGTCGAGCTTCCGGTTCTACTCGTGACTGAAGCCAGCGGCAATGCAACTACCAGACCCGCTAATGATATTAGGGCTCCCAAAAACAAACTATATCCATAAGCCTCGCGAAAATATGTTTTCATTCTAGAAGTTTCAGGAAGTAAAAAGATTGGATCGGCTGTTTTGACCAAGGTAGCTAACCGTCCAAGTTGAGCAATTACCGTCATAAAAATAACCAATAACAGTTCAATCCATACATTATGTGCAGGAATTGATGGTAACCATTGCGCATAACCATATGCCAAGGCCCCAAATAGGAAAAAAAGTGCAATTACAAAGTGATCATTAAAAACTAATCGCCAATATTTCAACAAAATTAAAAAATGTTTTTGACGACGCTCTTTAAACAAACTATTCATGACGATCACCCTTTGCCATGCTCAAGTAAATATCATTAAGTGATGCGCTTTGATCATTATTAGCCGCCCGCATTGCTTGCAAGCTTCCTTTGAAAGTAACATGACCACTATTCAAAAGTACAAAACGATCACAGTATTTTTCAGCCGTATCCAAAACGTGGGTGGACATTAAAATTCCCGCTCCTTGCTGCTTTTTCTGCTCAATTAAGTTTAATAAGTCTTGAACTGCTAACGGGTCTAATCCATAAAATGGTTCATCGATAATATAGAGTTTCGCATCCGTCATAAATGCGCATACGATCATTACCTTCTGTTTCATCCCCTTAGAAAAATCCGCTGGGAACCAATCTAGCTTGTTATCAAGGCGGAAAGTCTTTAACAACTTTTGTGCGCGTTGCCAAGCTTGTTCAGAATTTAAATGATAAGCCTTAATTGTAACCTCAATATGTTCACGCAATGTTAACTCGTCATATAAAACAGGAGTTTCAGGAACATATGCAATTTGTTCTTTATAACTGACCGGGTCAGTTTGAATATTATGGCCATTCAATACAATTGAACCGGCAAATGGTTGTAATAATCCAATTAAATGATTAATTGTCGTGGACTTTCCAGCCCCATTTAATCCAATTAAGCCAACTAGCTCACCTGGTTGAACATCAAAAGTTACCTGGTGTAATACCGGAATTTGTGAATAACCACCAACTAAATTTGTGACTTCTAATGCCATATTAGTCTCCTCTTTATTCTTTAATACTAAAATTGATTATAGCATACGTGCTTTCCAGATATGCTAATCGTTAATAGATGCGGTATACTGATAATATCAAATTTATATAGAAACGAGGGATCAGCATGACTGATTGTATTTTTTGCAAAATTATTAATGGAGAAATTCCTAGTTACACAATTTATGAAGATGATGTTGTCAAAGCCTTCTTGGATATTTCCCAAGGTACTCCTGGCCACACTTTAGTAGTGCCTAAAAAACATGTCAAAGACATTTTTGCCTATGATGATGAATTAGCAGGTCAAGTCTTCTCTCGTCTGCCAAATATTGCTCGGGCAATTAAGGCTTCTAACCCTGATATTATTGGAATGAACATCCTAAACAATAACGGTGAAGTGGCTTACCAATCCGTTTTCCATTCCCACATTCACTTAATTCCCCGTTATTCAAAAGATGATACCTTTAGCATTAACTTTACTGACAATTCTGATCAATATAACGATGAAAAATACAAAGCCGTTCAAAAATCAATTGTTGATCAATTGGAGAAATAGTCATGAAATTAATGATTCAAAACCTTAAGGATAGTTGGAGTGACTTAAAAGCAATTCTTGGTTGTTTAAAAAAGTTGCAAAATTCACTCCAAGACCTTCAAAAAGCTAATCAAAATTTAACTAAAGTGAGCCACGCCTTAGAACGAAGTGTTAAAAGATACCAGTTCAAAAACGCAGTTCCTTTAGCCAAAATTGACAAAATTATTAAGCGCTAATAGCGTACAACAAAAGCGCAGGATCGGAAATCTTCGATCCTGCGCTTTTACTTATTAACTAATTTGAAGAATCTGAACTAGCTGATGATGACGCACTAGAACTTGAACTATTAGAAGTAGTAGCACCACTATTAGCAGATGGGTTCAAATATTGTGACAGAATATTTTGTAAGTCTTTGTCCTTGATTGAGACATTCCCCTTCTTAAGAACCTTAGAGATAACTTTTTCCATAAAGGATTGGTTGTTCATATTCTGTTCAACAATTTGAGTCTTTAAATCAGAAATGTGTGCACTCTTGGCACCCTTAGCTGGGTGCTTAACCATGTAGATAACTTGGTAACCATTATCAGTTTTGACTGGTTCCTTCGTGTATTCACCGGTCTTAAGTTTAAATGCTGCCTTCTTGTAGGCTGAGTCTACAGAAGTGCTGGTATTATCAAATGCTGGGACAATCCCACCAGTGCTCTTGTTAGAGCTATCAGTTGACTTTGACTTGGCCAACTTCTTAAACTTCTTGTACTTGTTGCCACTAGCACTGTTAAGTTGATTAATAATGTCATTAGCATCATCTTCTGAACCAACTAGGATTTCTGCAGTTTGCACCTTTGGTTCATACTTCTTCCATTGCTTGTTAATAGCACTGTTGGAGAAAGTTGAGTAATGACGAACGGCAGCTTGTAGCAATAACCGTGACTTGATTTGGTCTTTAAATGATTTTTCAGTTAATCCTTGTTGTTCCAAAACTGCGCTAAATGAAGAACCATATTGGGACTTGTATGAGTTGTATTCTTTATTAACGTCGGCCTTGGAGACTTCTTTACCATATTGCTTTTGCAAAACCTTGTCTAAGATCATTTGTTGCAGAACAGCCTTCCCTTGAGAAGTACTCTTCATGCTACTGTAATACTCATTTTGAGTAATTTTACCACCACTAGTAGTGGCCACTGCCTTATTACCACAGGCAGCTAATGGCATCATCACTGCAATTCCAGCAATGATGGCTAATAATTTCTTTGATTTCAAATCATTTCACATCCCTTAAATATTAATCACCAATCTAATATAACATATTCATAATAATATTCACGCGATATAACAAAACGTTTATGAATTTTTCGTTGTTTCTTCATATTTATCGTCATCCGGATTGAAAAAGGCGCGATTGTCTAGGGCGAAAATCCGGTCAGTAAATTCCCCTGGCTTAGTTTTTGCTAATGCAGTTTGCATCATCATAATCGAAGCATCTAATTCATCTAAATGATGAAGAATTTCTGCTTCCATAATTTCAGGCCGGACTGGTGAACCATATTCCAATAACCCATGATGTGAAAGTACCATGTGCCGCAAAAGAACTACTTCAGAACTTTCATAGTCAATATTTAGCTCTTCACAAGTAGCACAAATCTCACCATCAATTAGCGGAATGTGGCCCAGCAATTTTCCTGTAGTGGTGTATTGAGTACCAACTGGACCTGATAGTTCCACCGTCTTGCCCAAGTCGTGAAGTAAAGCACCAGCATATAATAACGACTCATTTATTCCTGAATATTGTTGAATCACACTCTTTGCTAATCGAAGAATGGATAAAGTATGGTATGCAAGTCCCCCAGTAAAGGCGTGATGATTCGTTTTAGCAGCAGGCGATTTAAAAAAGTACTCACCATGTTTAGCTAATAAATGATTGACAATCCTGCGCCATTTGGGTTCAGTAATTGCCATCACAAATGGGCGCAAAGCTGTTTTAATATCATCTTCTGATTCTGGAGCTTGTTCAACATATTTTTCCGGCTGGTTGGGCTCGTCATCCGTTGCTAACCGAATGTTATTAATGTTCACTTGAGGACGTCCTTGATAACTATCACGCTGGCCTTCTAAGTAAATAACTTTGCCAGGCTGAAACTGCTGGGTCTGTTCATCAGTTACGTCCCACAAATTGCCAGACAATTCGCCAGATTGATCTCCAAAAGTCAATGCAAGGTAATTATCACCCTTTTTAGTGGTCCGAACTTGAGCATCTTTAATCAAAGCAAATAAGGCTAACCGTTCGCCTTCTTGAAAATCATTAATTTGTTTTTCCATCAATATGTTCTCCCTAAAAAACGGGTACCATCATCAGGTACCCGTTACATTAGTTACTAACTAATTCATTGCCTTTTTGTAAAGTTCTTGGATTGGCGCAGTAATGGACTTGTTAAGTTGTTGCATCATGTTATCCATTTGCTGTTCCTTTTCCATTAACTTCTTAACAACGTCTTTCTTGCTGACTTCGTTAGCTAAGTTTTGAACATTTTTAATTTCATCTTCACTTAACTTTTGGCCTTGCATTTGCTTTTGTTGTGCTTCAGCTTGGGCCTTTTGAAACTTTTTGAAAAGATCAAATGATTCTTGATCAGCCATCATATCATTGAAGGCAGCTTCCAATGCTGTAAATTCTTGCGTTTCACGCATTTGCTTTGCTAGTTCGTTTGCAGTGTCATAAATATTAACCATGATTTTCCTCCTAAAATGTCATCATTCATATTGTATCATGCTTTGTCATAAGAATTAAAACATTGAGCGAATTCCATTCCAAATTTGACTCGCACGGTCTCCCAGTTCATTAGCACCCTGTTTAAATTCATCGGCAATCTGGTCTGTCCATTTATTGTTGGCCTTGGTGCCAGATTCCGCTCTTTCTTGAGCATCTTTGACCGTAAACTTCGTACCGTCAGTATTTGGCAACAAACTGCTCATTTCGGACTTAAATAGCGAATTAATATCCGTACTCTGAACGCTAGTCAAGTAGTGGTTATTTTTCGAATTGTCATAACCTTCCCAAGTAGCGACTACGACATCTGGCGTATAACCAATAATCCACTGGTCACGATCATTATTATCATCTTTACCAGTATCGGTAGTCCCGGTTTTACCTGCCAAAGTATATCCACTTGGGCGTGCTGTCTTAGCAGTACCATGTTCGTAAACTCCAATTAGCATACTGGTCATTTGATCAGCAACCTTTTTAGAAATTACTTGCTTAGTACGCAACTTACTATTCCGCTTAATCACTTTACCAGATGAATCTTCAATTTTAGTAATAAAGTGGGTGGTTGGCAGTTTCCCGCCAGAAGCATAAACTGCATATGCACGCGCCATTTGAGCAGGAGAAACTCCCTTAGTCATTCCTCCTAAAGCGAGTGCCAAGTTTCGATCACCCTTGGTTACGGGGATACCAAACTTTTGGGCCATCCGATAACCTGCGTTCACACCAATTTTGTTGAGCAACCATACTGCTGGTGCGTTAGAACTTTCATATACTGCTTTGTACATTGGAATGCTACCGCTGTACTCGTTATCGTAATTTCGTGGTGTATAGTGATTGCTTCCATAGGATTGTTTCTTATCCTGGAGAGACGAATCATAGAAGTAGCCATGCATCAGTGCAGGAGTGTAAACAGCAATCGGCTTCATAGTTGATCCTGGTTGCCGAGTCATTTGAGTAGCACGATTATATCCACGAAAGACGTGATCACCACGGCCACCAACAATCGCAGTCACACCACCGTTCTTCGGATTCATCGCAATGGATGCTGACTGAACACTTGCTCCCGTACTCGTTGGGAAATTACTATCACGTCGGTAAACACTTTGCATTGCCGTTTGTTGACCTTGATCAAGTGTCGTGTAAATCTTATAACCATTATTCATCACTTCTTTTTCAGAAAGGTGATATTTGTTAATTGCTTCGCTAATTACGGCATCAAAATAATAAGGGTATTTATAGGTATCTTCATATTTATAGCCGTTTTTCGTAACTAATGGTGTTGATTTATATGAGTCTGCAGCAGATTGGGTCAGTTTTTTATTTTCAACCATTAGTTGCAGAACCGTATTACGACGTTGTTTGGTGGCTTGCGGGTGATCAATTGGATCATAAATTCCTGGAGAGGTTAGCATTCCAGCTAAAGTTGCCGCCTGTGGTACGGTTAGTTCGCTGGCATTCCGATCAAAGTATCGTTTAGCGGCATCCTGTACTCCCCACACTCCGTGGCCAAAATAAGCGTTGTTCAAATACATCGTCAAAATCTGCTTCTTTGAATATTGATTTTCAACTTCAATGGCAATAAATATTTCCTTGGCTTTCCGAGAAAATGTTTGTTGTTGAGTAAGAAACGCATTTTTTACTAATTGCTGGGTCAGAGTACTACCCCCACCAGAAATATAATCACGATGGAGCAATTTATTCTTTAACAGAAGAAAGCCAGCCCGACCAAGCCCCCGAAACGAAAATCCGTGTTCATGGTAAAAGCCACGATCTTCAGTTGACAACACAGTATCAGGAACGTTGTTTGAAATTTTATTCAGTTTCACATACGTTCCCTTTTGCGAATAAAGGCTTCCCGCCTGTTCATTATGATTGTCATAAATGATGGTATTTTGTTGCAAACGCGATTCAAGTTTGCTTACTCCTGCTGTCTTAGCAACAATCGTCAAATAAATACTCATTACCAAAAAAAGTGTTAAAACGGCAATTATTAGCCACCTGGTTAATTGGTAGCGATGCCAAAACTTATGAATCCAAGCTCGTAATCGACTCCACTTAGTATGAAACCATTTGGCGACTCGTTGCTTAACATCACCGTTATCATTTCTTGTAGATTTCATTGAATCCTCCACTGTCTAAACGATCTTGACAATTTTATCACATTCAATCGTTAGTAATTAAATATCTTGACGAGTTTAGAAAAATCTTATCCATAAAAAAACAGTGACCAGCTGAAATTCAGTCAATCACTGCTATTTAAATTAATTACATTTCATCAGGGGCCTTTACTCCTAATAATGCTAGTGCTGACTTCAACACTTCACTAACTGCTTTTACCAAGGCAAGTCGTGCTAATTTTTCATCATCATCTACTAAAATCCGGGTATGAGCATAATATTGGTTGAAGTCCTTCGCCAAAGCTAAGGCATACTTACCAATCAGTGATGGATCATATTCCTTAGCAGCCCGTTCGATCACTTCGCTGTATTGGCCTAAGCGAGTCAAAATTCCCCAAGCTTCATCTCCTGAAAGAGTCAGATGTATTTCGTCATTGAAAGTTGGTTGACCGGCTTTCCGCAAAATACTCTCAGCTCTGGCGTGTGCATACTGAACATACGGACCTGTTTCACCTTCAAACTTAACCACATCAGCTAGTTTGAAATCAATAGAATTGGTTCTTTCATTCTTTAGATCATGGAAGATTACAGCACCAACACCAACCTGTTGAGCAACTTCATCAGCATTAGCTAAATCAGGATTCTTTTCAGCAATTTGTTGCCGTGCTAATTTAATAGAATCATTAAGCACGTCTTCAAGTTGCACAATGTTACCTTTCCGGGTAGACATCTTCTTACCATTGAGGCTCATCAAACCAAATGGAATGTAATGAATTTGCTTAGACCATGTAAAGCCCATTTCACTTAGGACCGCTTTTAATTGGTCAAAGTGGTTCCGTTGCTCTGCACCAACAACATACAATGCTTGAGCAAATCCGTACATCCGCTTTCTGAAAAGAGCAGCAGACAGGTCACGCGTGATATATAGGGAAGATCCATCAGACTTCTTAATAAGGGCTGGATTCAAATTGTACTTTTCTAGGTCAACAATTTGGGCACCCTTACTTTCATGTAAAAGATGTTTATCCTGCAGTAATTGGTCAATTTCTGCCATCTTATCATTATAGAAAGCTTCACCATTATAAGAATCAAAATCAATGTCTAATAGGCGATAGATCTTCATAAACCGTTTCAAAGATTCATTACGGAACCATTTCCATAAACGGTATGCTTCTTTATCGCCGTTTTCCAACTTTTTGAACCATTCCCGACCTAAATCGTTGTATTCAGGATGAGTATCGGCTTCGGTATTAATTTTGACATAGTATTTTTGAAGAGTGTTAATAGGATCGTTTTTAACTTCTTCTTCGTTTCCCCACATTTCATAAGCTGCCATCAACTTACCAAACTGAGTTCCCCAGTCTCCTAAGTGGTTAATTCGAATTGGGTTATAACCAACTTTGGCTAAAATGTTAGCAATCGCATTACCGATAACCGTTGATCGTAAGTGTCCCATTCCCATTGGCTTTGCAATGTTTGGTGAGGAAAGGTCGATAGCAACGTTAGCTAACTTACCAATATTTTGTGATCCATAATTATCTGGGTCAGCCAAAATCGTCTTTAAAATATTTTCACCAACAACCTGCTTATCTAGGAAGAAATTAATATAAGGGCCAGCCACAACAACTTTTTCAAAGCCAGTTTGGTCAATTTTCGCAATTAAATCTTGCGCAATCATTTGAGGAGCCTTGTGTAAGGTCTTTGCTAAGAAAAATGTTGGGAATGCATAGTCACCATTATTAGAATCCTTAGGTCGTTCAATCTTACTTGCAATTTCATTTGCAGATAATTCAGGTAAAGCTGGTTGCAATGCTTTAATTACTTGCTCACGTTCGTTCATGATTTAACCTCCAAATTTAATAAAAAAGTCCCCAATGAACAGCCAGTTCATTAGAGACGAGATTTCCCGCGGTACCACTCTATTTGAATAAAAATTCCACTTTCATTATATTTAGTTTATCAATTTTTGCACGCTTCAACGGATCTTTGGTCCATCTCACATCAACATGGACTCGCTGTACAAAGAATAAGCCGTCTACTACTCAAAAACAGTCCCACCTTAAAGAAAAAAGCATCATCTAATCGACGGTGCTCATTGTGGTAAGCGGGTAACGAGAATCGAACTCGCGACTCAACCTTGGGAAGGTTGTGTTTTACCACTGAACTATACCCGCATCAATCAAAGCGGTAAAAACTACCTCCTTGATAATAACATATTTTACTTAATTATCAGTATCTTTTTTTGCTTTTTTTGTGGTTTTACGTTTACGAGTGGTCTTGTTGGCCTTAGCAGCTTTTTCTGCTGCTTCTTTTTCTTCTTTAGCAGCTTCTTCACGATCTTCATCAGTCCGTGGTACTGCTTTAAGAATTTTAGCGCTCGACTTACTTACAACAGCACGTTTGTTCAATTCATTAACGCTGGTTTTATCAGCTGGATCAAAGTCATCAATTGACATCATAATTGAGTTATCGTAAACCTTTTCAACGGTCCCGGTAAAATCATGCTCAAGTTGGCCAAATTTTTTTGCTTTAACAACGTCACCAATTTTAAAGAAAGTCATGCATTCCACCTCAATAATTTATCAATAATGTTAAACATTTTACTAACTTTAGCAGCATTTTTCAAGTGTTCTTCTGTTAAACATCAAATAATGATAAAATAAGTCTAAATAATTTTCGGGGAGTCACTATGGGAAATACATATTTATTTATTATTTGCGGAATCTGTCTTGTCATCAGTGTTACATGTGGAATGCACTCTGCGATTGATAAGCATACCAGTAGTTGGTTAATTATCGCGCGTATCCTGCTGTTCATAATGTTAATTGGTAAACTGGTATTTTTCCTTGCATATTTACCTATTATTAGCTGGCTCTATTTAATTCAAATTATCGCTTTAATCTTGCTATTTGTCATAGTCGAAATGGTTTTCAGAAGAAAGCTCCTCACTTTCGGAGCTCCATGGATGGCATTAATCTTGATTTTAGCTACTGTGATCATCTCACTAATTTGTATTTTTTAAAAAGAGTTATATAATGAACTTATTCGGCGCTCTTAGTGTAACTGGATAGCACATGAGATTTCGGTCCTCATTATCAGGGTTCGAGTCCCTGGGAGCGCATTTAATAATCGACCTAGGCCTTGGTATACCAAGGCCTTTTATTTTTACCGTACACCATTCGTACACCAAATTTGAATTTTTATATAATTTGTTGTTGCTTAGTTAAGTTATATTTACATATTATGGTTACTTATGAAAACCTTATTAAAAAGGACACTCCAAAATAAGGAGTGCCTTTTTAGGTAATAACATGCATGCCTAATTACAAGAGACTTACCATACACAAATATGGTAAGACTTATTAATCAACATCGCTAACAACAACAATAGTTGTTATATAAAGATGTATTTCTTATTTAGACAACTGTACATTAAGAACGCAAAAATGCTTAATTTTCTTTCCGCTTTTTAAAAACAAACATAGAACTAAGCGCAGCCAAAACCATTCCCATAATTGTGGTGATATTAGCATCCTTAACACCAGTTTGTGGTAATTTACTATTATCAGCCCGTGTTCTTTCAGGGTTATTAACTGAATTCAAATTAACAACTTTTCCCTCATTTGTAACTGTTGGGTTACCAGTTTCCGTCTGTTTTGGTAGCACATGAACTAGTACATACCGATTAGATTCTTGTCCATCAGGCAGTTCAACACTGACTATGCCATACGTATATCCTACTTTAGTAGTGTCTGGTTGAACTAACCAATTGATTTTGCCAAACTGATCCGCTGTTAATTGATTACCATTGCCTGTGAAGTCAATCACCTTTTTAGCACTAATCTTGTGTCGAGCAACAGTTTCAACATTCCCTTTTGCAGCAACATATTCAGATCCTGTTCCCTCTGGTAACATCAATGAACACACTTCAGAAATATCAAGAATGTAGGGTTCTGCATGTCCTGGCACAGTCACCTTTATTGTTGGTGTGTTTAAAACAACCGGATTATTATAATATGAATCAGTACCATCATTGGTCATTGAAAAATCAAATTCTGGTTTTTCCTGCCATTCTACTTTAGTCCCTTGAGGTAAAAAGTTAATATTACCGATAAACCATACTGGATCAACATCTTTGCCCCAAGCGAGATAAGATGTGCTGTCTCCTGGTTCCTTCAATTTAGGAACTGTCTTGTAATCATCTGTTTCGTCAACATATTTCGGTTCTACAAAAATCGTAAAGTACTGGTCTTGATCAGAAAAATTGGTGTAGGCAGATTCAGATGCACCATTTTCATATGGTGGTTCATCCATCTTCTTGTATCCAAGTTTGTCCAAGACATTACTCAATCCATAAGCATAATCTGAATCGGCTCCAGAGTTAGCATAACCTTCAAAGCGGTCTGTTCTAATGATCTTGTTGTTTACGACATCGTAAAACTTAACGGTATTAGTGACGACTTTGTCATTTTTAGCAGACTCGTTGCTGATGTTTCCGTTATCAATAATGTAGTCACTGTCTTTTTCATAAACATTCACCGGAACATTTACTTTAGTGGTGTAGTTTTTTCGTTGTCTTGTTTGGTAGCTTCATTATATTGATCACGAACCCCAGAAATCTTTACAATTCCAGTTGTTTTACCAACTTTGGAAGTATCTGGCGTTTCATCCCATTCAACTTTAAACTTATCACCGTCATCGCTCATTGAAGTAGCATAATTTTCGTAATCCGGAATGGCGCTTTTAACGTCCGGCACACCACCCTTAGTAACTTCCACTGGTACCAATGGTGCTTGTTGTGTTTCTTCATCTGCATTCGTTTCTGAATTATTTGAAAGAGTCACTTTATTATCAGTAGATATATTGTTCCCATTAACACTTGCGGAAGTGTTCACTGTGTTAGCATTATTATCAGATGCTTGAGCAGTATTAATCGATACTAAAGTTAATGCAAAGCCACATACAAGGCCCAAACCAATTTTTTGCAATTTATTCACAGAATTATTTTGCATGTTATTTTCCTCCCGATAGGTACAATAGTAAATCAAATCATATACAGCTATTAATATAATTATAGCTGAACGGTAGTATTTTTACAATGATTACTAATATAATGATAAACTATATTCTAAATTCACCAATTATCTTCATTTGTTAATTATGATCATTCAGAATTATAACTATTTTCAAAGTTTTTAATGTATTAATATTATTATTTTAGGTTAAGCAATTGCGCTGCAGAACCTCATTATCAGTCATACAAAATAATTCGGCTCTATATTAAATCCTGTTGATGGATTACCTTATGGTAATCTACAACAGGATTTTTATTTGTAAAATAAAGAAAGGAAGCCATCACGACTTCCCTCCACACAAAATACGACCAAATAGCTCTGCTATTGAAAGGAGTAATCATGATGACTTCTGATACTAATTTTATCGAATTTGCACTGGGAATTAAAGATTCCAACCTAATTTTTCGAGGCTATTTTTATAAATTTATTCGGCTAATTAAATATCGAGTCTATGAATTCACTTTAATCTATCCGGATAATGTCTGTCCTGAATGTCACCAGCGTCAACTAGTAAAATTTGGATTTTCAGAAGTTAACACTAAATTTACCGCTGATGACGCTAGTCATCCAGTAATATTACGAATCCATAAACAAAGAGTACGGTGTAAAAATTGCCAGCATACTCAGCTGGCGCAGTCGCCAATTGTGCAAAAATATTGTCATATTGCGAACAAAGTTCGCAACAAAGTGATTATGAGCTTACAAGATGATCGTACTTTAGATTGCATTGCCAACGATAACAATATTTCACCAAGTACTGTCAATCGCTATTTAGATCAAAGTCGCGCCATTGCCCCACTTATTAAGCAAGAATTACCCATTAATATGGCCTTGGATGAATTTCGGGGAGTTAATCGACAGCTGCATTTTATTTGTATTGACAATGATGGTAATCATAAGATTCAAGCGATCCTACCGGATCGTTATAAACGTACGATTGAAAACTATTTTCTAAGCTTTCCTCTACAAGAACGAGCACGGGTGAAGACCATCTCAATGGATTTGAATAGTTACTATCAAGAAATTGCTAGACGCTTATTCCCGAATGCCCAAATTATCATTGATAGATTTCATGTTGTCGCTATGTTAACCCGCGCTTTCAATCAATATCGTGCTCAAGTAATGAAACGATTCGAAAAAACATCTCGTAATTATCGGTTATTAAAGTTCAGTTGGCGTTTGTATTTAGTATCAGAGGAAAAATTATCTAACGTGAACGAATACTATGATCGGCATATTAGGCAACGAGTAACTAGTAATGAGCGCGTTGATTTAGGATTACAGGTAGATGAACGATTAATGGCAGATTATAACGTAAGGCAAAGTATTATGACTAACTTATCCCACCGTGATATGGATGGACTAACTGACGCGCTTTATCCGTCGGAACAAATAAGTCCCCAAATGACGATAGTCATTAAAACTCTTCGACAGAATTTAGAGTATGTGCTTAATGCTTCTCAATTCAAATACAGTAATGGTGCAATGGAAGGAATAAATAGAATGATTAAGCAGATTCAACGAACAGCCTTCGGCTTTCGTAATTTTGATCATATGGTCTACCGCATTTATTATCGTCAAATGGCACAAAAAAAGAACCAGGTTGCATAACCTGATTCTTACCTATCAACAGGATTTGACAAAGAGCCAATAATTCCATAAACAAAAACCGCCTCACTTTTCGTGAGACGGTTTTTCTTTGGGAAGGAATCATATTAAGTACTTTGCGATAAAGCTATCATTCAAACTTAACTCATCAATATTAATTCATCTTCCGCAAAGCTACTATTTATCACTAGTGCACGCTGGTGACCGCGAACCCCTATAATATTACAGGTCACACTTATGCTGCTTCTGACCTACTAATTCTTCAGCCGCTAGATCCGGGTAGATTTCTTGTTGCATCTACTTATTTCCTTCCACGTCTATAATATAGCACATATTGTAAGCGGTTTCAACATCTTTTTTTGATTAATGCATTGTGCCTAATAAAGCCATTAGTGCTACTAAATTATTGAAAGCATGGAGCATCATTGTATTTGTAATATTACCGGTTTTACGATAAATATATGCAAATACTGCTCCCAAATAAAAGTAAATCAAGTAGCTGATTATATTAGTGCTTGAATGTTCTAAAGTAAATAACACTCCAGATAAAATAACTGGTGCCCAAAACGAATTATCTTTAAAAAAGAAGTTCATTACCACACCACGAAAGATTAACTCTTCTGCAATCGGGTTTAATACTACTGCTGCAAAAGACATGATAATCATTACGATATGATTGCTTCCCATCAACTGGCCAATTGCTTGATTATTAGCCGTTTCTGTTTGGTGATAAATAACATAGTTAAGCACATTCAGTAATTGTTCACCAAGCAAAATCGTTAACCAACCACCAAATATCCAACCTAACCGTTGAAGAAATGTTTGGCGAGTTGGCTGCCATCGTCGATATTTGATAAAGACTCGATAGGCCCACCAAATAATTAATCCAAATACCACTGCATAAATTAGTATCAGAATGGCAACCATTGATGGGGACGCAGCATTTCTTCGAATAAATAGCAAAATTACTGGAGGAACCTGGATCAATATAGCAAGCGCAAAAGTTATTAGCACTCGCACTACCCAGGATGGCCGTTGTGATTTTGTCATCTCATCACTTCCTCAGATCAAAATTATTTACCATCATATCATATCAAAATAGGGTATGACAGAAGTTTTATAGCTTCCAAGTCATACCCTGATGTGCTTAATTCTATGAATGCGGCTGAGCCGTGCTTTCCCTCTCAACTAATTTCACAGGAACATCAACCAATTGCCGCTCCATTTTAAGGTCATTAATTCTTTTTAAGATTAATTGAGCGCTAGTTTCACCCAACTTCAGGATTGGTTGCTCAATAGTAGTTAATTTAGGGGTAACATACTCAGCTAAATCAATGTTATCGTAACCCATAACGGATAATTCTTCTGGAATCTTAATTCCATGTTCATGGAGTCCACGATATAATCCAATTGCCAATTCATCATTGGCACAAAATACTGCGGTTGCTTTTTTTGCTAAGACATCATCAGCATGTTCATAACCACCCAATTTAGTTAACGGTGCATTAACAATATCTGTCTTTGGGTTAAAATTGATCCCCGCTTTTTTTAGTTCATCAGTAAACCCGTGCAACCTTTTTTCCAAGTTATTTGTAAGATTTTCTGGAAACATCACTACCATTTTTTGATGACCCAATTTAACTAAATGCTCAGCTGCTAATTGACCACCTTGATAGTCGTCAACTTGGAGACGATCACCATCATCATGTGTTTGATTTCGATCAAACAATAGGTATGGAATGTGGTTAGGTTTTAAAATACTGTCGATTGTATCTGCAGTTACACTGGAACTGGAAATAATCAAGCCATCTACAGAACGTTCCACCAAATTTCCTAGATAGTATTTTTCACTAGTCTCATCGTTACTAGCACTGAATACAATGGGAAGATAATGCGCTTGCCTGCACACTTTTTGAATTCCCCGAAAAAAAGTACTAAAGAAAGGATTTCCAATATTAGGAACCAAAACACCAATAGTTCTTGAAGAACGTAAAATTAAATTACGAGCATTAAAATCCGGTACATAATGCAATTGATCTCTTAACGTTATGACTTTCTCTTGGGTTTTTTCGCTAAAACGCGCACCCTTGCCATTTAAAATTTGAGATACGGTGGTAACTGATACACCCGCGGCTTCTGCAAGGTCTTTTATGGTTACTTTACTGTTCATTAGTCTACCTCGTCCATTTAAGTTAAACGATTTACTAAAACAGTTTACTACTTAATGAAAGGGATTTCAATTGTTATCAAAATTTACGCCAAAAACATTTTGCATAATTTGCTTTGTTTGCATCATCTGTGTACCGCGAACCCGTAGATAATCAATTTTGACTAGTAAAATTTCATAATCCCACATAGATGATAAATCATGTTCATTAATATAATGTAAGTCGAGCTTAATTTCAGACAAGTTATTAATTAAGCCTTCGAAATCATCTTCGCCTTTATACTTGTCAGTACCAATAACCACTGGCAGTTTATTCTCAAAAGAATCCGTCAATAATGTTCGCAAAATATTCTTGTTCTGATAGTCATGGTGCCGGAGAAATTCTTGTAAATGCCAGATGTCAAAATAATGATGATCCTCAGCAACCTTGCACTTAATCGAAACGGTCGTTAGATAATCTGTGTATGCTTGAACTTTGTGAATACTAGTTAATCTTATTGCTGTTAACCCATTAATTTTACCGTCCCAATCAATCCCAAGCAGAAGCACAAACAAAGGGTCAATGGCAATAACAAAGCCGACATTAAAGATATCATCGTCATCAAAATTATATACTTCGACGAGGTTTCCTTGCTGCTGAGCCATTATTAATTGCTCTTTAATTTCACTTGATGACATTTTATCCCTCCAACAATTTATAATAAATTATTTATGATTCGCAATCCTTGATATTACAGCTTATTACTCCTTTTTTTAGCATTTACAGTTAACAATCACAATGGGCAAGTGCTTTTTTTTGTAGTAACATAGATTATTGCAAAACTATAAATTAAAGAGGAGCAATTATGGTGATAATTACAGCAGGAATGATTGGTGTTGGTAAAACCACCCTTACTGGAAAGATTGCCGATCACCTACACACAAAAGCGTTTTTTGAACCCGTGGGTGAAAATCCAGTACTACCACTATACTACAGGAATCCTAAACAATACGGCTTTTTATTACAAATTTATTTTCTGAATAAGCGTTTTTCAATGATCAAAAAGGCGCTCGCCGACGACAACAATGTCTTAGATCGTTCCATTTATGAGGATGCATTATTTACCCGTGAGAATAATGCGGAAGGTAATATTTCAGATACAGAACTTGACGTATACCTCAAACTACTCAACAACATGATGGCTGATCTCAAGCAGTTGCCTAAGCGTGCTCCTGATTTAATGGTTTATTCAGAAACAGATTTTGAAACCATCCTTTACCGGATTAAAAAACGTGGACGGGATTATGAACAAATTGATAATAATCCAGAATTAAAGGATTACTACTATAAGATGTGGAAGGCCTACAAGACATGGTATCAAGACTATGATGCTAGTCCTAAGATGAAGATTGACCTCGAAAAGTATAATCTCGAAGAACCTGAAAATGTCAAAATTGTCCTTCAAATGATTGACGACAAACTGGCTACATTAAGATAGACAATCCAAATGGCGCTGTGACCTGGTTACTATTACCGGATCACGGCGCTTTTTATTTTAACAATCGTTTCACTAACTCTAATAAACTCATCGAGCCAATGCCACCAATTATTGGGAGAACAATACCCTTTTTATGATGTTTTGTTCTTATTTTTTGAGAAGCTTTTTGTGGATTTTCGTATTCATCTAACTCCATTTTCGACGTGTTCTGCTTAGGTGCTTGTTTAATTAATTGATCGTATTTGGTAAGATCATATTTTTCAATTAACTGATTTAATTTCTGATGATACATTGGATCCGTCGCATAAACTCGTCCAATTGCTTCTGTAGCTTGCTTATAGTGATGACATTTACTTTTATGTGCTAAAAAATATAACGGTTGATTCAATACCTGTGCGTAGTCATTCAATGATGCTTTAAATGTTGAGTAGCGCCGGAAAGCAGCATTAATCTGTAATTCTTGACCATTAATATTCTCTTTGGTAGGTAATGTGGTACTCATGCCACGAAAAGTTCCTTTAATCCCAGACAGATTATGATGCACATGCGCTAACTCACTCCGCCCCCAATCACTCTCAATTACTGCCTGAGCAATCAAGACTGAAGTATATAAATCATTTTGATCAGCAATCTGTCGAGCATCTTTAGCAATCGAGTCAATAAACTTCTGCTGATCCACCGTTAGATTCTCTTTAGAAACTACCTCTGATTTGGAGTTCTCTTGTTCATCATTTTCTGCAGTCTGGTCTGAGGTTGCAGCCTGCGAAATATTCCCTGACTGATTAGAATTGTCGTGGTGAGGAGCCTCTCTCTGATTAGATCCTACCTCTTGATGTGACGGCTACTCTTTTGCTTGCCGTAATTGTTTTAAACAATCTGTTAAGCGCTGTGCAGTTTCACTGTCTAGGTCTGCTAATTCATCGTTCGTTAATGGTGGTCGCTGCCCATTTAAAATCGCAGAAGCAATTTGTTGGCATTCGACTGTTGAGTAGATGGTGCTTGCTTCAATGGGATTAGTAACCATTAACAAACAACTACTGGTGATGAGCATCCGCAAATTAAAAAGTTTCATGTTTTTACCTCCTAATGATTAAAGACGATAAAAACACAAAAAAGATCGGAAAAATTTCCGATCTTTTTAAGATTTAATATACAATTACAGGTTCATGCACTTTAATTGCCCGATATGCCTCTCCGGCATCACCAGGATGCATGTTAACACATCCGTTAGAACCATCACTTAAGTAAGCACTCTTGGACCAGTTGCTCCGCCAACTAGCATCGTGGAAACCAACCCCACCGTTAGTAAATGCAGACCAGTAGGAAACTGGTTGAGTGTATGACTTTCCACTATCTCCAGTTCCTCTCAATACAGATGGACTTTGTTGATACATAATGTACCAAACACCCTTAGGGGTAGCATCGCCACTGCTCTGCTTTCCAGTAACAACATCTGCACTGAAGACTTCTTTACCATCACGGTAGAACCAAGCGTGTTGGTCAGCAATTGATACTTCAGCGTAAGTATTACCTAATCCATGGTTGGCAGTAACACCGTAACCTAGGCCACCAGTATAATAACCTTCACCGTAAATATCATCCTTAGCTTCAACCGTCTTAGTACCATTCAAGAGGGCATTACCCAATGTCTTGCTTGCTTTGGTATCACTAATCTTCCAGCCGTAGCTACCGCCCTTAGCAGTGTCAATGACTTTCCCAGAATGGGTCTTAAACTTGAATGACTTACCAAGTGTTGCTTTTTCTTTATTGATTTTCTTTAATTCTGGTTTAAAAGCATGTGTATCAAAAGTATACTTGCCATCTTCATACGTAACCTTAGTTAAAACATCCTTACTGATTAACTTGTAGCTTGAATTTTCCACTTTATAAGTTACAGAACGATTATTAAGTTTACTTAACTTAGTTTTCTGCTTTTGGATTTCAGAACTGCTTGCGCCCAATGGTTGGGTGTACAACTTATCTAAATGAATTGTCGGGTCATATGCCCGTTGATCCAGTTGCTTCATTAAGCACTTTTGGTCGTATTGATTTCCCTTTCGTGGTTTAGTAGTAGTAACTTTACCGTTTTGCCAAACTACTTTAGCATTTACAGGTGCCTTCCGGGTAGTGTTAAGATTATTGATCTTAGAACTAACCGCCTTCTTCATTTCAGCGGTTCGCGCAGTATTACTTTCAGAAGGAACAATTCTTATATCGCGAGCCTTACTACTTGGAAATAGTGTTGACTGCTTATGCATTGCTTCTTTAAATTTCTTCTGATCTGTTGAGGTATAACCAGCACTAATTTTTGTGCCATCGTAAATTAATTTACCATCCAGGTAAACATCATTGCTCAATTTTGTTTTGGCAACCTTGTCATATGCTGCTTGCTTGGTAAGTCCCCCGACATTAATTCCATTAATTGAAGTATTCTTATTAAAATGAGTACTTTGATGCCAGTAGGAACCTCCAAGAATAATGACAAGTGCAACAGCAATTCCAGATGCAACTTTGCCTTTTGTATCCATTTGTCAATCTCCCAATGTCTGAAATTTTTATTACAATTGTGTAACAATAACATTGATAATGATAACACTATTTATAGCTACTGGGGAGCTAAAATTATCCCTAATTAAAATTTTAAATGAACAAAAAAGTATTATCGTCGCTTTACTTATGCATAGATAAGTAAAAGATGATAATACTCAAGTTCAAAAGATCATGTTAAATTTCTGGATAACTAACGTCTTCAACCTTAACTGGCTGATTCTTTTCGTCAGTCTTAACAACTGTAACGTCACATGGTGCATGACGAATAACGTATGCAGCCGTTGACCCAACGATAATACGACCGATCACATTTAATCCGGTAGCGCCAACGACAATTAGATCCACATCGTGCTTCTTTGGATATTGGTCGGTAATTGCCAACTTAGCATTGCCAACCATGACCGTTGTATCAACTTCAGCTAATCCAGCTTTCTTAGCTTCTTGTTCTAATTCTGCCAACGTCTTCTTCATCCGTTCAACAGCAGCATCATACATGTCACGATCGATAATGCCGTAACCAGCTGCCGTTGGGTAATGTTCGCCATTAACCACACTTAATAAATGAAGCTTAGAATTGTTACGCTTGGCAATATCAATTGCCTTGTGAAATGCCATAATTGATTGCTTGGAACCATCAATTCCTACTAGTACGTTTTTGTATTCTGCCATTGTCATTTCTCCTTTATTCATCAGCAACTAAGTCATGAATTGCTTGCATGTAAATTGCCATAGACTTAACAAGATCATCAACTGGTTGATATTCGTTGGCTTGGTGCATTGTGTTAGGGGTATCTGGCATTAAAGCACCAAAAGCAACCCCATTATCAATTAATTGCCCAAAAGTTCGTCCACCAATACATTCTGGTTTAGCATCTTTATCACCAGTAACATCAATGTATGACTTCATAAGCGTCTTTACCATTGGATCATCTGGTGAAACAAAGTGTGGTGCATGGAAAGTATCATAGTGTGCATCAATGTTAAAGTCAGCGGCTACTGGTTTAACTTTATTTAGAATATCATCTGGTGTAATACCCTTTGGGAACCGGAAGTTCATGTCTAAGTGACCACCCTTTTGACCATCAAAGTTCATAATTCCGGCATTCATAGTTAGGTCTCCCATTACATCATCAGTAAAGGCACCATCAAAGCCCTTCATTCTATCATCAAGGTGGAGGTAGTTAGCAATATAGTCAACAAAGTTCTTAGCGTTAACACCAAGCTTCAATTGTTGCAAGAACTTTGCCATGTATGTTCCGGCATTAATTCCCTTTTCAGGTTCCATTCCGTGGGCAGCCTTACCGATCATTTCAAGATGTAAACCATCTTTATCTTCGTAAGCTTCCCCGGTAACCGGATTATTGTCCAAGAAATCAGTATATGCATCCATTACGGCCTGGTTGTCCTCAACTTCAACCACAACGTCTGCTTCACGGGGAACCATATTAAATCGTAGTCCGGACTTAAATGACTTCAGGACATCATCACCTTCGTTACCACCGGCCATATCTAATTTAATAGAGAACATTCCCTTTTCACCATTGTAAACGGGGAATTCAGCATCTGGTGAGAAACCTAAGTCTGGCATTGGTTCAGTTTCAAAATACTTGGTCATGCCAGTCCAGTCATTTTCTTCATCAGTTCCGGCTACAAAACGAACCTTCTTGTGGAACTTAACTCCCATATCTTTCAGAGTCTTTAAAGCATAGTATGCTGCCAGCCCAGGTCCCTTATCATCAGAGGAACCACGACCAATAAAGTTGCCATCCTTAATAATTGGATCAAATGGGTCGCTATCCCATCCATTACCAGCTGGCATTACATCTAGGTGGGCTAAAATAGCAACTGTTTCGTCACCTTCACCCCATTCGGCATAACTAACCACGTTATCAATGTTCTTAGTTCGAAAACCATCTTTCTTAGCCATCTCCAAGAAAGCGTGGAGTGCTTTTGCTGGACCGGGACCCAGTGGTGCATCCGCAGTTGCTTGAGAATCGTCACGAACACTTGGAATTTTAACTAAAGTGGTTAAATCCTTTAGGTAATCGTCTTTCTGTGCGTTTGCTTTTTCCATCCAATCAGTCATGACATTTGCCTCCTATTATTAATTATTCACTAATTATGATACCATAGCTTTGTATATGATTAAATCGTTTTCATTCACAAACTCGGAGGAGTGTCAATTTTATGAAAAAACTTGATGAATCAATCTTAAACAAAGTGATTAAGCCCCGACCACAAGAAAGTTTTAAGGGCACTTTTGGTAAAGTTTTACTGGTTGGCGGTAATCATCAATTTGGCGGCGCAATCATCATGGCAACCGCTGCTAGTGTTTACAGCGGTACTGGCCTGGTAACAGTTGCGACTGACCCAATTAACACCACCGCTCTTCATTCACAGTTGCCTGAAGCAATGGTCATTGATTTTAATAACCATCAAGAGTTGGCTGAAATGGTTGCTAAAGTGGACACAGTGGTAGTTGGCCCTGGACTGGGTGAAGAAGAAGAAAGTAAGGCAGTTCTTGACAATGTATTTTCCCACACCAATGATAAACAAACTGTCGTTATTGATGGTTCCGCAATTACCCTCATGGCTCGTGATCACATTGATAATCCTCAAGGACACATCATTTTTACCCCTCACCAAATGGAATGGCAACGTCTTTCCGGCATCAAAATTTCAGACGAAGCAGAAGACGTTAATCGCACAGCCCGTGATCAATTAAATGCAATTGTGGTTTTAAAAAAGCACCATACCGAAATCTACACTAAAAACGAAACTTATCAGCTTCCTATTGGTTCAGCTGCCCAAGCCACTGGAGGAATGGGCGACACCCTTGCCGGAATGATTGGTGGATTTACAGCCCAGTTCCGTGATAATATTACTCAAGCTGCACTAGCCGCTACTTATGCCCATAGTGCGATTGCTGACCAAATTGCCGAAAACCAATATGTTGTTTTACCACACCAAATTAGTCAGGCCCTGCCTGCTTTCATGAAGAAAGTATCACTAATGGGACATGACCACGCGATTGGTTTTCACAGTTAAGGAGAATTATTATGAGTTCATTTCCATACAAAATTGTGGCATTCGATATGGATGGCACCTTCCTATCTGACGACAAGCGTTTTAATCGACCATTATTTCACCAGCTTTTAACGAAGATTCATGAAAATAATGGACATGTCGTGGTGGCTTCTGGTGATCCTCTGCAGTGTCTCTTGCGATACTTTCCCGAAGAACGCGACCAATTAACAATTGTTGCTGAAAATGGTGCTCAAATTGTTGATCAAGGACAAGAGATTATGGTTAAGACTCTTAATCCATCAGTAGCTCATGAAGCGATTCATTATTTAGTCCACACAATGCATATTGAACCGGTGATTTCCGGTCATCAACAGGGGTATTTCCCTAAAGATGCTGATCCACAGGTTATTAAACATTTGGCATTTTACTACCCTCAATACGAATTAGTTGACAACTTTGACAAACTACCAGATGATCAATTCTTTCAAATTTCCTTTTTGATTACTGACGATGCGGTAGCTCCTGCTGTCAACGAACTTTCTACACAATTTGGCGACCAACTTGTTGTTACTCCAAGTGGTAACGGTTCAATGGACCTTACTACTCCTGGCATCAATAAGGGATCTGCAATTCAAAGATTACTTAACCAATGGAGTCTAACCAGTGATCAGCTCATTGCGTTTGGCGATGGTGGTAACGATGTTTCAATGTTAAACTTAGCTGGCCGCAGCTTCGCAATGCCGAATGGCGGACAAGCAGTTCATGAAGTCGCAACAGATGAAGCGGTCGCAGATAATAACCATGATGGGGTTCTTAAGACCATCCAAACATTATTAAACATTTAATGATGTGCAATATCATACTGATTATTTAAATTTAAAATGCTTAAGGGGTTGGTTTATGCCACCCTCTTTTATTTGAAGGGAAGTGATTACCATCCACTATGAAATAATTATTAATCCAGCATCCGGGAGTGGTAAAGGTACTCAAGTTTGGAAAATAATTCAACAAGCTTTGCATGACCAGCATGTCTCTTTTTCAGATCACATTAGCCATTCAGCTGGCCAACCACGACAAATTGTTCTTCAACTTTTACAAAGTCCCGCCTTCCATCCGGACTGCATTATTGTCATTGGTGGTGATGGCACCCTCCATGAAGTCATCAGCGGCCTGATGCAAGCAAAACAAAATGTGCCGATCCCAGTTGCTTATATTCCTGCGGGTACTGGTAATGATTTTGCACGTGGCTATGGTATTTCCACTAACCCCACGCAAGCTCTTCAGTAAATCCTCAATAATCATCAAATTCACACCATTAACATTGGTAAATTTAAAAATAACGATGAACGTGGCATTTTTATCAATAATTTTGGAATTGGTTTTGACGCTGCAATTGTTCATCAAACTAATGCTTCGAAAATGAAGCGCTTTTTAAATCATCACCATCTTGGTAGTCTCTCCTATATCTCTAAAGCAATTGGAGTGCTCATTCATCAGCCTTCTTTTAATGTTCAAGTGACAGTTGATTCACATCAATACCACTTTCCAAATGGCTTTCTGGTTGTTAGTAGTAATCACCCATACATTGGCGGTGGTATTCAAGTAGCCCCTGATCAAAAAATTAATCAAACTGAATTGGAGCTGGTCGTTTTAGAAAAACACGATCCTCTATCACTGCTAGGGGCGATTATTCTGTTCGCTATTGGTAAGGTTGCCCATTCCCGCTTTGCTCATATTTTTCGGGGAACTACTATTAAATATCAAGTCTCCCCAGCTCAACACGGGCAAATAGATGGGGAAGAACTATCACCGCAATGTTTTAATCTTCAATTATCCTGCTCCTCCTACCCCTTTTGGGAAGAACCTCTATAAACACAAAAACACCAGAAATCATCAAAATTGATGGTTTCTGGTGTTTAATTTTTACCTTCAACAATTATTTAATATGCAATTTCACACGTAATGATTCCATCCGTGGTCCTAACAAATTATCAGCTAAGCGGTAACGTAAGGCGAGATAAATAAAGACTAGCATCCCAACAATTACACCTGGAATCAGTGAGAAGAAAGCAGTGTATCGACCATACGGACTGACAATCATGCCGATTAATAACATCACTACTTTGACAATCACAAACATAATGATTGAAAAGCCAAGAATCTGATTCGTTGATTTAGCCATTTCATTAAAGTGTAAGTTAAACTCCATGTTGAAAGAGTGCAAGATGAGATAATTAACTACCATCATTGCCAATCCAGTGGCTAATAATGGTCCTAAACCTTTAACAATCATCATACATGGAATCTGTAAGATGAACTTGATGATAACCCCTACTCCTAAGTAAGTCATCATCCGCTTATTTTCAGAAATCCCCTGCATCATTGCAGCAGCAACAGAGTACATTCCTAATGGAATGGCCATAAATGCTGCAAATTCCAAAACAGTCACTCCAGCCGCATCATAACGGTAGAACACCGTATAAATTTGTTGTGCAACGGCAGCTAACCCCATCGAAGCAGGAATCATCACAAAGTAGAACAGCGTTAATGCATTTTCAATTTGTCTCCGGATTCCCTCAGTATCATTTTGCGCCCGCGCTTCAGACAATAATGGAATTGCCGTAGCAGCCATACCAGTCGCAAAAGAAATAATGATCATGTACAACTTATTCGCGTTAAATGAGAACAGTGCATAAACTGCATTAATCTGATAATTAGTGTAATGACCTAACATCCGCATGATTGGCGGAAAAGTATATTGGTCAATTAATTGAAAAATAATGATTCCTGATTCAATCACAATAAACGGAATTGCTTGGTAAATAATCTTAAAAATCAAGCTAAAAGTGGAAACACTAATATCCCGTTTCCCTCCTTGAACCAATTCATCCATTTCTCTGCGGTGATGCAGGTAAGCACTTGTAAGCACAATAATGGCTCCAATGGCACCGATAAAGGCAGCAAATGTTGATTGAGTAACTGCCACCACCCAGCTGCCTTTTTGAATCTTCATTACAAAGAATGTCGCAGCCAGCATATAGATTACCCGGAATACCTGTTCAACAAACTGTGACATCGCAGAAGGTGCCATCCAATTATATCCCTGCAGAAATCCACGGGTGATGCTCATTGGTGGAATCACTAACACGGCCCAGGCGAGCGATCGAATAACAGGAATCACGTTAGGATCACCAGCAGCTAAAATGCCAGCCGCCCCAAACATAATAATTGAACAAATAATCCCCATCGCCATGGACACATACATTCCTGAATGGTAAAGGTGGCGACTAACTCCATATTCATCCAACCCATTATAATGAGCAACCATTTTAGAAATTGCAGAAGGAATTCCAGCTGTTGCCACTTGTAAAAAGATACTATAAATATTGTATCCCTTGGCAAATAATGCGTTCGCTTGGGTACTGTAAGTTCCGAGCCATGTGACCCATGGAATGACATAAAGAGCCCCAATCAGCCGGGAAGTTACACTACCTGCTGTCATCCAAGCGGAACCAGTGACCATTTTGGCCTGAGCGTTCTTGGAAGCCGATTCCGTTTGATGACCAGTCGCATTCTCTCCAGTCTTCATATTTTCACCTTTTTCAAATTAAATTTAAATTTTCAAACAATCTTTACCATTTTATCCTTTATCTGCTCGTGAAGCAATGAGATTTGAAATTCCTTAATATTCATCTAAGTCCGTTGTAATTGCTTGAACTTGTACTCCATCCGTTTGGAACTCTTCAATTACCTTTTCCAGATCCGTTGGTTGAGGGACTTCTTCATGGTGACTTTCCAAATCAATCACTGTTAAAGCCAAGCCAATTTCAGCCCGCATGAGTGCATTCCATTTATTATCGTCTAAAACATCTGCATCAGGTAAGTCCGGAAAATGAACTTTAGTTTTGCCAGCTTCTTCGCTAATAACTGCCGGGTATGAAACAATATGATAATCCATAGCTTCCTCCATATTTGATTAACTAATTTCACAAACTTCATTTTAATACAAGAAAAGACACCCTGAAACTGAAAGTTTCAAAAAGGTGCCTTTTTAACTATTTTCACTATTTAGCAACGATATTAACGATCTTGTTTGGAACAACAATAACCTTCTTAATATCCTTACCATCAGTAAATTTCTTTACATTGTCGTCAGCCAGAGCTAATTTCTCTGCTTCATCACGGTCAGTATCCTTGGCCATTTTAATTTTGGCACGGACTTTACCATTGACTTGGACGATCATTTCAACTTCGTCTTCAACAATCTTATTTGGATCATAGGTTGGCCATGGTTGGTAAGTAATCGTATCACTTTCATGGAATTGGCTCCACAATTCTTCAGCCATGTGAGGCATGATTGGAGAAATCATCTTAATAAAGCCTTCCATGTATTCAACCGGCAAATCGTCCACTTTGTAAGCTTCGTTAACGAAGACCATTAATTGAGAAATTGCAGTGTTGAAGTGCATCCGTTCATAATCTTCAGTAACCTTCTTAACGGTCTGGTTATAAATTTTATCAAGCTTACCGTCATTAATTGTGGAAATGCGGTCACGCAGATGATTATTATCATCCATCAGCAAACGCCATACCCGGTGAACCCACTTGTTGGCACCGTGTAATCCCTTTTCATCCCATGGAACTGATTCGGTTAATGGTCCCATGAACATTTCGTAAAGACGGAGGGTATCTGCCCCATATTGCGCCACAATGTCATCTGGATTAACAACATTCCCCTTTGACTTGGACATCTTTTCGTGGTTTTCACCTAAGATCATTCCTTGGTTAACCAGCTTCATAAATGGTTCAGGAGTTGGTACAACACCCAAGTCGTACAAGAATTTGTGCCAGAACCGTGCATATAGCAGGTGAAGGACAGCGTGTTCAGCACCACCAACATACAAATCAACAGGAGACCAGTAGTCTAATGCTTCCTTAGAAGCTAATTCCTTATCATTGTGAGGATCGGTGTACCGTAACCAGTACCATGAAGAACCGGCCCATTGTGGCATGGTGTTAGTTTCTCGTAAACCATGACGACCATTTTTATCGTAAACATTTACCCAATCATCAATCTTAGCGAGTGGTGACTCACCAGTACCAGATGGTTCGATATTATCTGTGTCTGGCAGTTTCAGTGGTAATTCATCTTCTGGAACTAATGATGTCGTACCATCATCCCAGTGAATTACAGGAATTGGTTCACCCCAGTAACGTTGACGACTGAAGATCCAGTCACGAAGTTTGTAGTTAACCTTCTTATGGCCTGCCTTGTGATCTGTCAACCACTCTACCATCTTCTTCTTAGCTTCTTCATTGTTCAATCCATCCAAGAATGATGAGTTTACGTGTTTGCCATCTTCAGTGACAGCAGCCTTGTCCAGGTCGCCACCTTCAATTACACGTTTGATTGGTAAATCATATTTCTTGGCAAATTCATAATCACGGTCATCATGAGCAGGAACTGCCATGACTGCACCAGTACCATATGAAGCTAAAACATAATCAGAAATCCAAATCGGCACTTTTTCGCCATTCACAGGATTAATTGCGTAAGCCCCGGTAAATACCCCAGTTTTATCCTTATTAAGGTCTGTCCGTTCCAAATCAGAACGACGGGATGTTTCTTCTTGGTATTTCTTCACAGCAGCTTTTTGTTCTGGAGTGGTAATTTGATCTACTAAATCGTGTTCTGGAGCCAGCACAACGTAGGAAACACCAAACAAAGTATCACAACGGGTAGTGAATACCTCAATCTTCTTGTCATCGTGATCAGCAACATCAAAGAATACAGCGGCACCTTCGGACCGACCAATCCAGTTTCGTTGCATTTCCTTAACGCTTTCTGGCCAGTCAACTAAGTCTAAATCATCAATCAGACGATCTGCATAGGCCGTGATCCTTAAGACCCATTGTTTCATTGGCTTACGGTAAACAGGATAGCCACCCCGTTCGGTCTTACCATCTACGACCTCTTCGTTGGCAACAACAGTTCCACCCATGAAGTCAGGAGCCCAATTAACCATGATCTCATCTTCATAAGCAAGCCCCTTCTTGTAGAGTTGTTCAAAGATCCATTGGGTCCACTTGTAATATTTAGGATCAGTCGTGTTAACTTCTCGGTCCCAGTCATACGAAAAACCGAGTGATTGAATCTGGTCACGGAAGTGGTCAATGTTTTGGTTAGTAAAGTTCTTTGGATTGTGGCCTGTTTTCAGTGCATATTGTTCTGCCGGCAAACCAAAGGCATCAAAGCCCATTGGGTGCAAGACATTGAATCCTTGCATCCGCTTCATCCGTGCCATCACATCAGTTGCTGTATATCCTTCTGGGTGGCCAACGTGGAGTCCTTGACCAGATGGATATGGGAACATATCCAAGGCATAATATTTCTTTTTATTTTCATCAATCGTTGATTTAAAGGTTTTGTGTTGTTTCCAATAACGTTGCCACTTTTTTTCAATGGCAGAATGATCGTATCCCATGTACTGTCGCTCCCTTTTGATTTTCTGTTTTCTAATCACAAAAAAATCCTGCAGACACTCTTAAAGCATCTACAGGACGAACTTTTCCGCGGTACCACCCGTATTTTACGTTAAAACGTAACTCTCTAGTTCCTTAACGCGGAAAACGTCGTTGCCTACTTTTGAAATTCAGCACCGAGCATTAATCAGGCCAGTTCGCAAATTACCCCTTCTGCATTCACACCAACCATGCAGTCTCTGAAAAGGTTTAATTCCTACTACTCCTGTTGCGATTAGATATTGTTTAGATGGTAGCAAATTTCATTTAATTTGGCAAGCACTTTAATGAAGAGTTTGTTAAAATATTGAATGTTAGAAAGTAGGGACATCTATGAAAAAAACGAAAATATTATTTGTCATCAGTCTACTGATTTTTGTGGTACTGTTCATCACCATAGCTATTAATAGCGCATTGCTTCAACCGACTGATGATGCTATCCGGGTACTCGTTAATGCACACCGTAGTACCGCTACCAACACCTTTTGGATGAACTTTACCCAAATTTTTAATTCCAAGGAAACCATTATGTGGATCGTTATTACAATTGTCCTTAGTTGGATTATGGCCACTCGGCCGTTTGTTGTGCAGGTTACCATTACTTTATTGTCTGGAATTTTTCTCAATCATTTCTTTAAATCAATAATTAAGCGTCCACGACCATCAACAAATATTTTAATGCATTATAGCGGCTTTAGTTTCCCTAGTGGTCATTCTTGTGCTGCAGCATTAGTTCTGGGGTGCTTAATTCTGCTAACTTGGCACGTTAGTCAAAGAAAATGGCTAAACTACTTAATAACCATTTTCTTTGTATGTTTAGCAGTGATCGTGGGATTTTCGCGAGTCTACGTTGGTGCTCACTATCCGAGTGATGTTATAGGAGGGTTGTGTCTAGGTACCACTCTCGTAACGGGTTTTCAATTACTATTTTCAAAATATATCAATCATTAGAAAAGGTCGTGCTTGAAGCACGACCTTTTTAATAACTAATAATTAGCCCAAAATCTTCTTTAATTCGTCAACCTTGTCCAAGTGTTCCCAAGGAAGGTCCACATCAGTCCGACCAAAGTGACCATAAGCAGCGGTTTGCTTATAAATTGGTCGTTTCAAGTCAAGCATCTTAATAATTCCGGCAGGACGTAAGTCAAAGACCTTCCGTACCGCTGCAATTAATTCTTCTTCAGACTTAGTACCAGTTCCAAAAGTATCAATTGAGATTGAAACAGGCTTAGCAACCCCAATAGCGTAGGCAACTTGGATTTCAGCCTTCTTTGCGTAACCAGCTGCTACTAAGTTTTTAGCAATGTAGCGGGCAGCATATGAAGCCGAACGGTCAACCTTGGTTGCATCCTTACCAGAGAAAGCCCCACCACCATGGTGAGCGGCCCCACCATAAGTGTCAACGATAATCTTCCGTCCGGTTAATCCAGCATCCCCTTGTGGTCCACCGATAACAAAACGTCCAGTAGGATTAATAAAGTACTTTGTGTCGTCATCTAGCAAGTCAGCAGGAATTACCGCTTTAATAACTTGTTCTTTAACATCTTTGCGAATTTGTTCCAATGATACGTCTGGATCGTGTTGAGTACTTAAAACAACAGTGTCAACCCGCATTGGTTTGTTATTTTCATCATATTCAACAGTGACTTCCGCTTTGGCGTCTGGACGTAAGTATTTAATTGCGCCTTCCTTACGAAGCTTAGCAATCCGTTGCATCAACTTGTGACTAAGCATCAATGTTAATGGCATGTATTCTGGTGTTTCATCCGTAGCATAACCAAACATTAAACCTTGGTCCCCAGCACCAATTTGGTCCAGCGGATCTCCTTCACCTTCACGAGTTTCCAAGGAGTCATCAACCCCTTGAGCAATGTCTGGTGACTGTTCATCAATCGCAGTAATCACTGCACAGTTATCAGCATCAAAGCCGTATTGACCATCCGTGTAGCCAATTTCTTTGATGGTTTGACGAACAACTTTTTGAATATTAACGCATGCTGAAGTTGAAACTTCACCGAATACTAATACTAACCCGGTCGTTACAGAAGTTTCAACCGCCGCTCTAGCGTCTGGGTCTTGTTCGAGTAATGCGTCTAAAATCGCATCGCTAATTTGGTCAGCGATTTTGTCTGGATGTCCTTCTGATACAGATTCAGAAGTAAATAAATGGCGTTCTCCCATTGTATTAATTCCCCCATAATTAAACTAAAAGTGTTTTGCGGTTACAAGGCAGCGAAGACAATTGTCTCCTCCCATCGGGAATTTGCTTCATAACGAGAACCATCTTAGCATATTTTATCCTCCGCATTCAATCAAAAGTCAAAAACTCTGTTATACTAATGAATATAATTATCTTAAAGAGGGACATTGTCATGGGAAAATTAATTAAGCAACAATTTATGGAGATGAACTGGAAAGACTTGTTACCTACTACGTTCATCTTATTAATTACGTGGTCATATGCACCATTTTCCTATGCTGTGGGTGTTCAAGGCTCGCATTTCAACGCCCATATGGGGATGTTATTTCTATATGTGATCTGCATTGGTCTCGTTGTTCCCATGTTGATGTATCACCATTTTGGATCGACATTGTCTACAATTCCTTTAATTGCAAGTGGTATCGTTGCCATCATTGGTTTTAGCAAGACCCCTTTGTTGTTAGCTTTACTGCTCTTATTGCCGATCTTTTTGTTAGTCATTCAAATGCCCTCAATGGACTTTCAAAATTCGTTAGGCTTGATCACCTTTGGAATCCTGCTGATGTTTACCGTTTCGGTGGCCTGTGCCTATGTTAGTCTCCACTTTATTTCATGGGAGATCATCTCATTTCTTTTACCAGTGATGGCCAGCACCTGGTTTTATATGGCACCATTCTTTCTTGATAATGTTAGTCAGTACAAGTTTAAAGTAACCATTTTCGCTGTGATTCTATTAATTTTCACTTTAAGTCGCCCGCTACGAGCCTCAATTTACATGGCAATTGCAATTATTGTGGCAACTTGGTTTGTTATGGTTGCTAAAGCTGATGAAAAACCATCATTAATTCTATATTGCCTTACGCAAATGGTAATTATTACTTTAATTTACTGGTCATAAAAAGATCCCGGACAAAATTGTCCAGGATCTTTTTACTTAACACGACCATTTACAATTCCCACCGCACATAATAATGAGAAAATTGTTGTTGGACCGGTAAACTTAAATCCGGCCTTTTTCATCTGGTGAGAAATTGTAGTTGATAAAGGCGTTTTAGCAGGTAGAACTGTATCCTTCTGAGCATTTAATTCAATTGGTTGTCCGTCCACAAACGACCATAAAAAGTGGTCCAGCGTCTTTCCCATTGCATGATATTTCTGAAGCACTCGTGCATTATTTATCGTTGCTTCGATTTTGCGCCGATTACGAATAATCGCTGCATTCTGCATCAACTGTTCAATTTTCTGATCATCAAATGATGCAATCTGTTGGATATCAAAGTTGGCAAAAGCTTCATCAAATGCAGCGCGCTTGCGCCAAATGGTGGCCCAACTTAGTCCCGCTTGAAACATTTCTAGTGTTAACATCCGAAACAGCTCACGTTCATCATGAACTGGGAATCCCCAGTAATGGTCATAATATTCACGCATTAATTGATCGTGCGCCCAGTTAGGATATTGTTGTGACATTCTAACTCACGTCCTTTTAATTAAAGTCTTCACTATATTATAGACGTTAATTAATCCTGAGCTTGTTTTTTAGTATCCCGCAAAAGCAATGCTAATACCAAACCAATTATTTCAATCATAATCATCGTCATAAATACCAAATGATAACCGTGTAATGAAGCTGCTAAGTGGTTGACACCCTTACTTAGTTGATGGGTTGTGGCAGTAGTTAAAATCATAGTAGCCATTGCCACACCAGCTGAGCCAAGAATTTGACGAATCGTGGTAATTACAGCAGTACCATGAGAAACCAAGTCATTCGGTAATGAATTTGCTCCTAAGGTGACCGCTGGCATCATGACAAACGCATTTCCACCTTCGATGATCATCGCACAAAGGATCATCCCTAGTAAATTTTGAACATCCGCCATCGCTAACGTTAGGAACCAGCCGGCAACAATCATTAACATCCCAATAATCATCGTTGGCTTAAACCCAATCATATCTGCTAGCTTGCCAGTAAACGGATTTAAAATACTTAAGAACACGGCACCAGGAACCAATGACATTCCGGATACAAATGGGCTAACGTGGAGTACGCCTTGGTAGTAAAGTGGAAAAATAATCGTAACGACGATTAAGGCAACATAGGAAATCCCCGTTAGTAAAATTGCGAGGTCATAGTTGAAGGTTTTCATCACCCTTAATTCAAGCAATGGAGTGGTGAGTTTCAACTGACGTACACAGAATAGGATCACTGCTAATAGACTAATTACTAACAGTGCTCCGTCAATCGTCCAGTTGGCCTGCTTTTTACCAATCTGGTTGATCACATACATGATCCCAATCAAACCGATTGATAAGAAAACGGAAAGCCAGTCTAAAGAAGTTTCATGACGAGCCATGACATTACGAATTAAACCGAACCATGCCATCAAGAATACAGCGGTAATGATGATCATAAATAGAATAAAGAGGCTCTTCCAATTGAAAAATTTTAATACAATTCCGGAAATAATTGGGCCACAGGCTAATGCAGAACCCATTACCAATCCTGCAATTCCCATTGTCGTACCACGTTCATCCTTCGGCGTAATTTCCAGCAAAACTGTTTGATACGATGGAAACAGTACCCCAACGGCGAATGCTTCCATGACCCGGCCAATCATCATGAACCAGAAGCCATTGGTTCCCCAAGAAGCTGGAGTAAATACGATCATTAGTGAACCAATATCAAATAGTGCCAGAGCACCCATGAACATCTGACGGAAGCTTAAATTATTAAGCATCCAGGGGCTGATTGGCATGCTGACACACATTACCAACATAAATCCGGTAGTCAACCATTGAACCGTATCTGCAGAAATCCCAAAGTCATGCATTAAAGTTGGGTATGCAGTCGATAACGATGATTGACTAATTGACATCGTAAACGTTCCTAATAATAAGGTAAAAATAAACCAAAAACGGTTATATGAACGACCATTTTGGTCAACACTTTCTTGCATTCTGATCTCTCCCTGTTTAGAATGATTATTAACAACATTTTATATTATAAGTACCCAAAAGTAATTTGTAAATGGTATACTATTTGTAAGTAAAAATTTAAGACAGGAGTGATAATATGGCTGAAGCTGAATTTGATCGTGCCGTTGCCCGCTTAAAGGAACACCAGGTTCGTTTAACCCCCCAACGCAAAACCATTCTAAATTATTTAATCACTCACCACACCCATCCAACAGTGGAAATGATCCTCGCAGATTTGCAAAAGCACGATGACAGTATCAGTATGGCCACCGTTTATAATACCGTGAAGTTGTTAGTAAACTATCACCTTGTTATCGAACTGGAAAATGGTGATGGTTCAACCCACTACGATTATTTTGGCCATCCACATTACCACGTTATCTGTGATAACTGTGGTAAAATTACTGATGTGATGGATGAACGCTTTGCGGACATTGCCAAAGAATTAGCACAGGTTACTAAAGACAACACTAATTACTTGGTTACACGGAGCGATGTTGACGTTCATGGAATTTGTCCAGAGTGTCAAGTGAAATTAGGATTAACCAACAATAGGAGTTAAGTAAATGATTAGTAATGAACAACGTGCACACGATATTGCAATTGCACTATTATCAAAAAAGAATTTTAACAGCCCAGTTGATGCTTACCACGAGTACATCAATGTTTTACTGCCAGTATTAAAAGAAATCGATAAAGACTTCCCAGATGGCATTGCTGAACATCCTGGTAAATAGCCATAAGAAAAGAGCCACGTTACAACGTGGCTCTTTTCTTATTCATTCAAACTATTCAATATCAATGTGGGTACCGTTTTGGTTTTCAACCGTCAGCTTTGGCAATTCAAGTGCTAAAACACCATCATTGTACTTTGCACTAACCTTAGCAAGGTCAACATCAGGGAGCCGGTATGAACGACTCATTTGACCATAACGACGTTCACTTTGAACAATATCGCCATTCTTATTAGTGTGATCATCAAAGGTATCACGATGACCACTTACGGTTAAAATACCATCATCATAGTTAACATGAATATCCTTCTTATCAAATCCTGGCATGTCAATCTTTACATGGTATCCATTATTATCTTCGGCAATGTCACTCTTCATGTAGTCAGTACTCTGAGTTGGGAAGAAACCATCATCAAAGAAGTTCCGCATGTTCATTAAGTTGTCAAATAAACTATCACGACGTTGTAATTCATTAGCCATAATAAAACTTCCTTTCATCAGTTCATTTTGAGGTTTAATCCTTTGTCCCCTTTGCACTTTCTATATTACCCCATTCATTTTGAAATACAATCCTTTTTTAGCACTCGACGCCTTAGAGTGCTAATTATTTTGACTAACGTTGACTAATATTGATATAACAGCATTTTACGTGGGTTGGTTTTAAAAATAATTTTTACTATTTTGTATTTATATGATTATTATTTCATATTTACATCAAAAAAAGCAGGGATTAAAATCCCCGCTATTAGTTGACTATTTAAATTTTAGTACCAACCATGTGATTGCCAGAATTGTTGAGCGGCAGTCCATGAACCGTAACGGCTAGCAACATAGTTGTCAGCTACACGTTCTTGGTTAGCAGCAGAATAATCACCATTTAAGTATGATGCAGACAATTGGTACTTACCAATGTATTGACCGTTCCGGGCACCGTAGTTACCACCAGATTCGCGGCCGGCAATCCATGCCTTAGCTGCAGCATCGTTACCACTAACACTGGAGCTGTAGTTAGCACTAGCGTTGTTAGTAGTAGTTGCAGCAGTGTTGTTACTTTGGGTATTTTGAGCAGCTTGAGTATTTTGTGAAGCTGTTGATGTAGTAGTGTTGTTTGCTGATGGTAATGTAGCTGCTTGTTGAGCAGTTGCAGTTGTAACCTCACCATCATCCTTGATTAATATCTTTTGACCAACGTAGATCAAGTTCTTGTTGGCAATGTTGTTGTTGCTTGCTAAAGTGTCAACAAAAGTTAAGTCGTGTCCTAACTTGTAGGAAATGCCAGAAAGCGTGTCTCCGGATTGAACAGTGTAAACTGAATCAGCGTTGGCAGTAGTAGCAGTAGCAACAGTACCTAATGCAAGAGCACCGGTAATAGCAGTAGCAACTTTAATAGCTTTCTTATTGAACTTCATATAAATTAAAACATCCTTTTCTTTTTTAAATCTTATAGTGACAAATCAATAACTTATCAACGGTTTATATAATACAAGGCGGTAGTTACGACGCAATTACTACAAATTTTCAAAATACGCGAGTTTTGTAAAATTATGTAATAATTCAGCCCAATAGAGTCACTGTTTTGATTGAAAAATGGTCTGAGAGACTGTCAAATCAGTATTCTCAGATATTTCACAAGTTTCTGGTAAAAGTCAGCTTGATTTGTAATAAATAATCTAAAAAAATTCAGAATTTTTCTGATTTTTTTGTTTTAATTTCTCAAAACCACCCAATTTACCCCTTTTGTTAACAAGCTTGTAACAATGTAACCATTCTGCGATCCAAATCAAAGCCTATCTAGAAACAAAATAATCCCCCAACATCCGTGTAGAATGTTGGAGGATTAACTATTCATATTATATTTGGAAAGTGTCACGACTATGTAGAACGAATAATGAGGTGATAGTGACTAACTTCGTCGTGGCATCAATAAGTTTAAGATAATCGCAGTTAGTGCTGCCACTGCAATTGGAGATCCTAAAAGGTATTGAACCATTTGAGGAGCAGCTTTAGTAATGTGAGCAGGTAGCAAAATAATTGCTAACGTCAACACAATTGGCAACCCAATAATGTATAGGTCGGCATCGGAGGTCTTAATTCCCCGAATAACATTCAAACCGTTTAACATAATTGTCACGGTAATCATTGCAAACACACCACCGATAACAGGGTCAGGAATGGCAGTTAAGAATGCTGACAATTTTGAGAAAAAGCCCAGCAAAATAAACCAACCACCAGCAGCAACGAATACTTTCCGGGATGCAACACCGGTAATGGAAACAACACCAGCGTTAGTAGAATAACCGGTAACCGGAGTTGTCCCGCAAAGGCCGGCAAATAGACAACTTAAACCTTCACCAACAATTCCGCGATTCCATTGCTTGTTAGTAATTTTGTGATTTGTTACTGCCCCCATTGCAAACCATGTCCCAGTGGTTTCTGTTGTAATGATGGCGTACAGAATCAAGAAGGTCAGAATAGAAGTCCAGTTAAAGCTGATCCCCCAGTGGAAAATAGTCCGTTGTGGCAAGCTAAACCATGGGGCCGCCGCTACAGATTGCCAGTCAAAGCGTCCCATTGAGGCACTCATCAATGTTCCACACAATAAAGCAATTACGATTGAACCTGTACGGAAAATCTTTTGAACCCGTGGGAAACGAATACTAATACCAACACAAATCAGCATGGCTAACGCTGTGACACTTGCCAGTTCGATATTTTGGTAAACATTCCCCTTGGCTTCAAAAATGTTACTATTCAAAGCACTTGGAATTAGAGACAACCCTACACAAGTAATGATCGTCCCACCGACAACATCTGGAACCAACCGGTTAATAATCTTTTGGAAGACACCACTTAGTCCTAGTAAAACGAGCACGATGGCCCCAACAACAAGGGAACCAATTAACGTAGCCATTCCGTTGCCCTTTAAACCACCACTTGCTAAGACAATCCCGGCAGCTGCTGATAATGGAACAAAGGATGGTCCCTGTGACATTGGCATCTTCATGAATAATGAAGTCTGTAGAATCGTACCAACACCAGCTGCTAAAAATGTAGATTGAAGAAGCCCAGAAGTATCTGCGGCACCCATTGCTAACATCCCAGCTAAGATAATCGGCGGTACGTAGACATCCATTGCCATGACGTGTTGTAGTCCCAATAATGTCGCTTCACCAGTTGGAATCGGATCTTCTGGTCCGATTACTAGGTTGCGTTGAACTTTTTCATCCATAAATAACTTTCTCTCCTTTGCGTTTTACAAACAGGAGTTTATCACGAACTGGTTTTGTTGTAAATTGTCTATTGTTCGGAAAACGTCCGAATCTCAGATGAGACCGGGCGTTATTTTTTTGATTTTTTTATTAACCGACGGAACCTTCCATTTGAAAGTCTATTAAGCGATTCAGCTCAACTGCATATTCCATCGGTAGTTGTTTGGTAAATGGTTCAATGAAACCCATCACAATCATTTTAGTTGCTGCTTCTTCAGAAAGCCCCCGACTCATTAAATAGTAGAGTTCTTCTTCAGAAACCTTTGAAACCTTCGCTTCATGTTCCATTGCCACATCACCAACGGCAACTTTGTTTAAAGGAATCGTATCACTGGAAGAGTCATCGTCCATGATGATAGTGTCACATTCAACGTGAGAACTGGACCCATGAGCGTTTTCGTCCATCTTAACTTCTCCACGATAGTCACATACCCCACCAGCGCGACACAGTGATTTTGAAATGATCGTGGAACTAGTATCAGGTGCTTGGTGAATCATTCGCGCCCCAGTATCTTGATCGACGACCTTACCATTTGCAAAAGCAATTGATAACATCGTTCCTTTGGCACCCCGTCCTCGGAGGTAGACACTTGGATACTTCATCGTTACCTTAGAACCCAGGTTTCCGTCGACCCATTCCATAACGGCATTTTCATCCGCTACTGCCCGTTTGGTTTCTAGTGAATAAACGTTCGGGGACCAGTTTTGAATGGTCGTGTACCGACAAAACCCGCGTGGTTTTACAAATACTTCTACGACCGCCGCATGTAAGCTATCTTCAGAGTATACCGGCGCGGTACATCCTTCAACATAATTAACGCTGGCATCTTCGTCAACCACGATTAGGGTTCGTTCAAATTGACCAGTATTTTCAGCATTAATTCGGAAGAAACTCTGGAGTGGTTCATCAGCATGAACTCCTTTTGGAACATAGATAAACGTCCCACCAGACCATACCGCAGTGCTTAAAGCTGCAAAAATGTTATCGTCCGGGTGAACTAATGTGGCAAAATACTTTTTAACAATTTCAGGATATTTCTGGACTGCTGTATCAGTATCCATAAAGATAATTCCATGTCGCGAAAGATCACGTTTGAGGTTAGCGTACACAACCTCGGATTCATACTGAGCAGTTGCGCCTGCTAAATATTGACGTTCTGCCTCTGGGACCCCCATTTTTTCAAAAGTCGTCTTCATTTCTTCTGGTACGTCCGCCCATGAGCGAGCAACGTGGTCAGTTGGTCGCTGGAAGTACCTAAGTTGGGACAAGTCTAGCTTTGACAAATCTGGACCAAAGTCTGGTAATTTCATTTTAAGGTACTGGTGATAAGCATTTAATCGAATATCTAACATCCACTGCGGTTCGTTCTTACGACGAGATATTTCACGGACAGTATCTTCAGTCAGACCGATTCCAGTTGAAAAAATGGGTTGCACATCGTCATGAAAGCCATATTCATAGTGTTCCTGAGAAAACTTCTGAATCGCTTTTTTATCTTCTTCTTGACTCATTACTGAACCCCCAATCTTTCTAATAATTCATTAATTGTCCGCTCACGTAGGTGTTGATCAGGGAACTTCTCAATGACTGGTAGCAAGAAACCCTTTGTTAATAAGATTTCCGCTTCCATTAATGTTAGTCCGCGAGATTGTAAATAATAAAGCTGATCAGGATTAACTTGCCCGATGCTGGCAGCATGGCCAGCATTAACATCATTATCTTCAATCAATAGAACAGGATCAGCCTCGCCATGACTTTCAGCAGTCAACGTTAAGAGCCGACTTTCTTGGTTAGAAGCAGATTGATGTGCCCCTTGATAAATTTTACCTACCGCATGGAAATTTAATACTGCTTGATCCTTAACTACCCCATTTTGCAAAATTTCACCATCAGTATGAAGACCATGGTTATCAATTCGGGTATTAATTTCTTGCAGTTGATCATGAGTGGCAATCCCGACCATCTTAAAGTTAGCATTACTGCCATCACCATCGAGGTTGCTATGAAAATCGCCTACCAAATAATGACGATCGAACAATGCAACATACATGTTTAAAAGACTGTCACCTGCTTGATAAGCTCGTACGCTTTCCCAGTTGTGGTCAGCAGTAAAAGTATTTGATTGATAATAATCAACCTTAGCACTGTCCCCAAGTAGGAGTTCAGTTCCAACGTAACTAGGTTGATCGTTTTGGGCATGAACCTGTTCAACAATTGTAACCTGGGCATTAGCACCAACAATCACTAAATTGTGATAGTTGCATTCCGTTCCAGAATAAGCTAACTCAATCGGCTGTTTAACCACTGCACCATCAGGAACGTAAATAAAGCGTCCGCCGTTTAATAATGCTAAGTGTAAAGCATTAATTTGGTTTGCTTGCCAATCAATGGCTTTCTCCATGAGATTTTCTTGCAATAGCTCCGGATATTGTTCTGCAGCGATAAAAATGGGCAAGTCCACGTACCCTGCTGGGCTAGTGGTAACTTGCTCATTAGTTTTCGTTAAATTTGGCTGCTTTTGCCAACAATCTACCATTGGTTCTTGCCAATGATCGATCGGCAGATCTGTAGATCGTAAAGTTGCTAACTGGCGTTTTTGCTGCAACCATGCTGGTTGATGTTGACTAGCAACTTGAACTTGTTCTAGTAATTCTTGATTCATTCGTGAACGCCATCCTTACGTAACTGTTCAAACTTTGCGTAGCCACCCTTTTCAAGTTCATCTGCTAACTCAGGGCCGCCGCTTTGAACAACCCGACCATCAACCATGACAAGAACACGATCTGGTTTAACATACTCCAGTAACCGTTCATAGTGGGTAATCAAAAGTGCACTAAATTGTGGAGTCCGCATATGGTTAATGCCATTTGCCACAATCCGGAGTGCATCAATGTCTAATCCAGAATCAATTTCATCTAAGATTGCCAGCTTAGGTTTAAGCATCATCATTTGTAACACTTCATTCCGTTTCTTTTCCCCACCAGAAAAGCCAACGTTCAAGTAACGATCCGTGATATCATCTGGCATTTGCAAAAGCTCTTTAGCTTCGTTCAATTCTTGTAGAAACTGCATAACGGGCACTGGTTTCCCATCTGGTTGGGTAGCGTTCATTGCTTGCCGAATAAAGTCAACGTTTTTGACTCCCGGAATTTCGGCTGGATATTGCATTCCTAAAAACATGCCCATTCTAGCACGCTCAGTTACGGACTTATTCAGAACATCTTCACCATCAAAAGTTACTGAACCAGCTGTCACTTCATAAGCGGGATAGCCCATAATGGTGGAAACTAATGTTGATTTACCGTTCCCGTTAGGACCCATGATGGCGTGTACTTCACCCGTAGGTACAGTAAGATCCACACCCTTGAGAATTTCTTCGCCGCTTTCTTTAACCTTTGCATGCAAATTCTTTACTACTAATGTCATTCTTTTCACCTTTATTAATGTACTAATTTGTCCCAGATGACGACTTTATTAGCCTTTAATGATTTTGGCACATCAATAATTCGTTGGTTCGAACTACCGCGGAATTGTAAAGTTAAGTCCTTTTTATCTTCTAAAAATCGACCGTCGACTAAAATATCAATCATGCTCAACATTTCTAATTTATCATAGGACTCTTTTTGTAATTCTTCCCAAGTATAGCCGGACCAAGACCAAATGTCTTTCGTATGGCCATATTCCTTCCGCAATCGTTTCATCACTTTCAGGCAGACTTGGGTGTTTAAGAAGGGCTCTCCGCCCAATAGGGTTAGTCCTTGTACATAATCATGGCCTAAGTCTTCCATAATTTGGTCTTCTAATTCTTGGGTATATGGTTGTCCATAATGGAAATTTTGTGCAGCCTTGTTATAACAACCAGGGCAATTAAACAAGCAACCACTGACATAAATACTACAACGCACCCCTTCACCATCCACAAAGTTGAATGGTTTATAATCGGCGACATATTGTAGTGAGTGGTCAGCCGCTAGCCATTCTTTAGGCTTCGGGTTTTTAGGCATGCGATGTTGGTGTCTTTCACTCATCGATAGAGCCTCCCTTAAATTTGGTCACCATTAAAGTTAACACGGTGTTCCTTAGTATCCATTTGACGTTGTGTTTCAAACTGGGCTGCTGATTTAATCATCTTAGGATCCATGTGCTTAACCCGGTGAATAATTTCTTCGTGACGTCCATGAACCATTGGACGTTGTTGAGGGTTACCTAAGTAACCACAGGTCCGCTTAACAACATCACAAGTTGCAGGATCATGGTTCCCACATTGCGGGCACTTAAAGCCCCGTGCGGTAGCTTCAAATTCACCTTTAAAGCCACATTTGAAGCATTGGTCAATTGAAGTATTAGTTCCTAAATAACCGACATGATCATATGCCCAGTCCCAAACTGCTTCGAGGGCTTTTGGATTTTGCCGTAAGTTTGGATATTCACAGTAGTGGATAAATCCACCGGCAGCATAGTATGGGAAGTCTTCCTCAAATTCCAGCTTTTCAAATGGAGTTGGGTGCTTACGTACATCATAGTGGAAACTATTGGTGTAGTATTCCTTATCTGTCACGTCCTCAATGCGGCCAAACTTCTTAATATCGTCTTGGCAGAATGTGTCAGTTAATGATTCCGCTGGAGTGGAGTACAAACTGAAGTGGTAGCCTTCTTCATCTTCCCACTTAGCACAAAGGTCATGCATTGCCTTAACAATGGATACGGCAAAGTCATGAGCTTCCTTGTTGTGTTCCCACTTTGGTCCATAGAAAGTAGTACATACTTCATAAAGGCCAATGTAACCTAATGAAACAGTGGCACGACTGTTCTTAAATACTTCGTCAACACTATCCGTCTTCTTTAAACGCTTACCGAAGGCACCATACATGTATAATAGTGGCGCATTTTCAGGCTTAGCCTGCTTGGTACGCTTAATTCGGTAATCCAAGGCAATCTTACAGATCCGCATCTTTTCTTGGAAAATTTGCCAAAAGAGTTGTTTATCACCATGTGCTTCCAAAGCAATCCGTGGCAAGTTAACAGTAACAACTCCCAGGTTCATTCGACCAGAATTGACTTCTTTGCCAGTTTCAGGGTCCTTCCAACCTTGTAAGAATGATCGACAACCCATTGGTGTCTTAAATGAACCCGTAATGTCCTTAATCTTGTCATACATTAAAAGGTCTGGGTACATCCGCTTAGTGGAACATTCCAAAGCTAGTTGCTTAATGTCGTAGTTAGGGTCTGATGGATTCAGGTTTAATCCACGCTTTAAAGTAAAAATCAACTTTGGGAAAATGGCTGTACGGTGTTCTTTACCGAGCCCCTTAATCCGAATCTTCAAAATAGACTTTTGAATTTCACGAGCAATCCAGGAAGTTCCTAAACCAAAATTAATGGTAGTAAATGGAGTTTGCCCTTGTGAGGAATACAAAGTATTGATTTCATATTCCAAAGCTTGCATAGCGTCATAAATGTCTTTCTTGGTCTTAGCCTTTGCATATGCTTCACGCTTATCAGGAGCAATCCATTCTTCAGCATCTTTCGTGTGCTTTTCATAATTGATCTTAGCGTATGGTTCCAACAATTGGTCAATCCGATTAGCAGAACAACCACCATACTGTAATGATGCCACATTAGCAATGATTTGTGACATTTGAGCAGTTGCCGTTTGGATAGACCGTGGAGATGAAACCCAGGCATTACCAATCTTAAAGCCGTTTTTAAACATTTCATCAAAGTCGATCAAACAACAGTTAGTTTCTGGAGTAACTGGAGAATAATCAAGGTCATGCCAGTGAATATCACCACGTAAGTGCGCCTTGGCAACAATTCGCGGTAACATCCGCAGACCTAGGGCACGGCTGACCATTCCGGCCTCAAGATCCCGTTGGGTGTTAAACACCCGTGAATCCTTATTAGCATTTTCATATACTACTCGTGAGTTTCGGTCAGATAATTGATCCAGCTTGTACATTGGATTAGTGGCTTCAGCAAATGCCTGATCATCCTTTTTGCGGTAGTTAATGAAAGCCATGGCGTATTCGTTATGACCAGCAGCACGAAAGCCATCAATCATTGCTTGTGCAATTTCTACGGTAGTAATTCGTTTCTTACCAGCAAGTGCTGATACTAATTGATCATAAATTTGAGCTTGTGTTGCCCAATCAATGTTCAAGCTCTTCATAATCAGTCCTAGTTTGTAGGCATAAAATGGCGTAATGGTACCGTCGCGTTTGACTACTTCAACATCTTGAAGAGTAGCAAGTTTTTGCTTAGTTGATGTATCGATTCTCATGATTAATATCCCCTTTTTCGTAACAGTATCTATATTAGCCTAAACACAATATCTTGAAAGCATTGACATTTTAAACACAATATGTAGTATGAACGATGAATTTGAATTCAGCATCCTCTTTTTTTCAAAAGCAATAATCGTTCGTTAGTAGCGATTAACCCTAATCACTATCCAATTACGCAACCATTAAAACTAGTAAAAAAATGGCTTTCGACTATCAATTTTCAGTTCCTAATTAATCAATTGATATATTAGTTATTAATTTAAAAATCTTTTGTTACATGATGATTGCATCATATTAAAAATATTATCATAACTACAAAACCGCGCCATTACAATAATGGCGCGGTTTTTGAGTAAGGGATGAGCGACTAGTTAGTTACTTACAGTGTACTTTTTACTCATCCGTTTTTCTAACCAGTTCAATAGTAAAGCAAGTGCTTGAGTGATAACAAAGTAAATCACAGCTGCAACAATCAGCGGTGGAATAAAGTTGTAAAGTGTTCCACCAACCCCAAGGGCTTCCGCTGTAACTTCTTGAACACCAATATAGAACAATACTGATGATTCCTTGATTAAAGTAATGAACTCGTTCCCCATCGCAGGTAAAGTATTCCGCAAGGCTTGTGGTAATACAATTTCAAATAGTGTATCATGCCGGCTCATTCCTAATGACAATCCAGCCTCGGTTTGACCAGCAGGAATGGAAATAATCCCGGAACGGAAAATTTCAGAAGTATATGCTCCGGAGTTTAATCCTAAAGCGAGGGCCCCAGGGATAATCCGATCAAGGCCTGAACCTAACACCTGTACCTGTGGAATTGGCAGGGACTTAGATAGAATATAGTAAATCAGCAGAACTTGAATCATTGATGGAGTTCCCCGCACAATAGAAACGTAGATTCCAGCAATCCAGTTCAAAATCTTTAGATTAGACATCCGCATTAATACGAGGAGAAGCCCAATTAAGAAACCAATCACTACCCCAATGATTGAAATCACAAGGGTCAATTCTGATCCTTGAAGGAACATCGGCCAGTATTTGCCGAGAAAATCAAAGTTTAACATCTTATCTCATCCTTTACTCACTTATTGTTCGAATCAATTATTTACCAGATTGTTCTTGCAATTGTTGTGCTTGTTGGAACATCTTGTCTAATTGACCATTCTTTTGCATCTTGGTAATTTCAGCATTGACCTTCTTCTTCAACTTTGGTTCGTTCTTTGGTAATGCAATGCAGATTTCCCGTTGTGACTTTGGAACAGGTAATTTCACTGGAGCAATTGCGTAGTCGTTAGGGTACTTCTTAACATATTCTTCAGCAACCTTTTGTGCTAAAACAACCCCGTCGAGCTTGCCGCCCTTCAATTCAGTGGTCAAGCTAGTAACTAACCCTTCACTAACAATGTGTGCTTTGGTCTGGCTCTTACCAACGTTTTCTTGAATAGAACCTTGTTGAGCACCAAAGGAAGCACCCTTTGTACTGTCCTTAGTGGTGTACTTGTTAGCATCACTCTTCTTTACCAAAAGGGCTTCAGATTCAGTATAGTATGGCTTTGAGAAGTCAACAGCTTTCCGCCGTTGCTTAGTAGCGGTCATTCCAGCCATAACCATTTGGACCTTGTTGTTTTGCAACTCACCAATTAAGGATGAGAATTGCATGTTTTGGACCTTTAACTTAACTCCCATGTCTTTGGCAATTTGGTTAGCAACCATGATGTCAAATCCGTTGTAAGTTTTCTTACCATTTTTAACTACTGGGAATTCAAATGGTGCAAAGTCTGCTGAAGTCCCCATCGTTAAAGTTTTTTCACTTTTAATCTTATTATATGCAGTGTTATTTTTAGCACCACAACCAGCTAATCCACCAACTACCATTAGTGCCACGGCACCAACGGTTAAAAGTTTTTTACTAAACTTAAATTTCATGATTGCTCCTCCTTGATAAACTCTGTTCCATGAATAATAATTGTATAAGTTTTGAATACAACCAGTATAATACATTAATTATTCATAAAATGCAACTAAATATGTAAAAAAATTCGTTAAATTGGATAATACTCACTTTTGTGTGAATATATTCAATTTAACGAATGCTTTTATTCAATCTAGGTTATTATATTAATATTGAAATTATTGAAAGAAGATGAAATCTGATGAATTTTAAGACTAAGCAACTGAGTCTCCTCTATGAATGGTTAATGAGTATTTTGGCAATCATTTCAATCCTGATGGTTGTCCTAGATTATGCCAAGACGATTTCTATTAACAAAGATCCATATATGATGGTTGATAACTTGATTTTAATCTTATTTACAATAGACTACCTGATTAGATTAATATTATCAGTCAACAAAATCGAATTTGTTAAATCTCACATTTTCGACCTCTTATCGATTATTCCAGTTGCGGGATTTTTTACATTTTTCCGAATTACACGATTAGCTAGATTAGCCCGACTATTAAGACTAGTTCGGTTAGTAGGACTCACTGGACGGCTCAAAGACTTTGTTAAAACTAATGGTTTAATCTATTATTTCTACTTATCTTTAGCGGTATTATTAATAGCTGCCTGTTTATACAGCATTTCTGAAAAAGTTACTTTTTCTAATGCTCTCTGGTGGTCCATTACAACAGCAACAACTGTCGGTTATGGAGACATCTCACCTACTACTCCGCTTGGTCGGTTTGCCGCAATCTTAATTATGTTTTTTGGAATTGGCTTTGTAGGATTATTAACCAGTAGTATTACAAATTTCTTCAATAATCAGCAAACTAATGACTGGGATGAAAAACTTCAGGCAATCCGCAAAGAAAACCATGAGTTAAATATGAAACTAGCGAGAATTGAAAAACTACTTGAAGAACAGTCAAATAAAAACTAATTAAATTTAGTTGTTAAACTGGTTCAATTAACATATCATTCACTAACCACATTAAAAATTTATTTTAGATTCTGAATTGAAAATTAAAGGCAGTGCGCAAAAAGTGCGCACTTTATATAACTTAAGGTCATTTGGCTAGGTTATAAATCTATTTCTAATTATACAAAAAAGCTAAAGATTCATCGTGAAAATTTCCACCTTCACAGTTTACGTCACTCACATGTTGCTCTCTTTTAGCCAATGGAATTGATATCTATGCAATTAGTAAGCGACTTGGTCATTCAAATACGACAACAACTAGTGAAGTCTATGCATATCTGATCGATGAATATAAGGAAAAAACTGACGATAAGATAATCACAAAACTTTAGAAAATATATAAAGTCGACGTGTACGAAACGTGTACCAAAGTTATAACTTATGATTGCTTAGCTAAGTTATCCACAGATTTTAAAATGTATAAAAAAAGCTCCTAAGCCTTATATATAAAGACTTAGGAGCTTTTAGTTAAGATATTAAAACTTTCCATTATTTATAAAAATGCCTCCGGTGGGGGTCGAACCCACACTCCCTCAACGGGAACTGGATTTTGAGT
>ENA-ORUR01000019-ORUR01000019.1-human-gut-metagenome-genome-assembly--contig:-NODE-19-length-175474-cov-37.0388_pt1 | contig 175474 bp, 157 predicted proteins | sample MGYA00242086_ERZ509223 | MGnify/ENA primary metagenome ERZ509223 (study PRJEB26280, sample SAMEA2338820) | human gut metagenome | biome: human gut; feature: human-associated habitat; material: faeces... | reverse complement strand
AAAATGTGTATTAAAGCATGAATATAGAGTGAGAGCAAATGCCTGCTACCACACTTGCTACCACAGCTGCTATCACAGCTGTAACAACGATGAATAAACCGATACAAGCAAAAAGTGAGAGCATGGGAGCAAAATCTATGTTTAATTCACTTGGAGAGAAATCCTAAGTTCAAGTCATAAATGAGACAGTTGATTGAGAATATCGTGTAGAAATATAATTTTAGAGAGAAGAAGATGAAAAAACTCATCTTTCGCTGAATTCAAGTTATAAATGAGACAGTCCAAAAGAATTAGGTATATATCTAATTCCAGATAACGGGTCTATGTAGCTATTTCGAATTATTACGGAATAAACAAAAGTGAGATTTCACAGAGTAAAAATCACAATTCTAAAAGAAACTCCTTCCCCCCTCTTTACAAACAAAAGAATGCGAGAGCCGGAAAGGAGTATCAATTTTACTTTATGATTGTTTCTACATGTCCATTCTTGAAAAAAAGATAAAAAGAACTAGAATACATCCACTGCACCTCTCCATTTGATTCTGAAACTGTCTGTGGTTTACCAAAAGCCAGCAAACATTCATCTTCTGTCATGCCCTTTACCGGTTTTCCGATGCTTATCTCATTCCAGTGGCTGATAGGAGAAAGTTGGTTAGTACTAACAAAGTCAAACATCTTATTCAGCATTTGCGATTCTATATGCACAAAATCATCCATTGTTTCCTTATGAGAAGTCCTCTTCTCCGGCTGTAGTTTTTCCATCGGAGTCAATTTCTTCATTACAACAACCAATGATTCTATCTGAATATTGGAAAGATAGTAAACCAATTTTCCGTCTTTTACCTGAAACTGAGCTGTACAATAATATGTATTCTTTTGTTTTGCATCCGCTTGAGAAGTAAGCACCAGGTTGCAACTAAAACTCTTGGCAGGAACGCTTACTTCCGTTATTCCCTCACGCTGTACGGAACAGACGTTTTTGATAGTCCATAACAGAGCATTGGCATAAATATTTTCATCACTCATCGGACTGAAAGGAATGAATCCATTGACTACATATTTACTACCATCTGCACTGACCGGATAAGTTTTCTTTTGTTCTGTAAAAGTTTGTGCAATCAAAGAGGGTAATATCCCACCCAATAAAAATACAATTGCCAAAAGTCTCAGTCTTGTTATCATATTCTGTTATTTTAAGAAAACAGCATTCACTTTCTTTTCTTTTTATAGAAAAGACGTGAATGCTGAAATTTATATGCTTAAAAAGGTTGTTTCAATTAAAAAGCGATACCCAGACGAATCATAAAGTTGCTAGTCTTAATGCCATCAGCATCGGTAAATACATCAATGAATCCACGCTGATAAGTAAGATCCAGATTGAAACGGTCGTACCATACGCCTACACCAATATTCATACCTGCATCGAAATGATTATAATCTACTTCAAGAGCATCAGCAAAATCTCCCCAGCTAATGCTTTCTCCATCTTCTTTCATTTTGCTGGTATAGTCATAACTTGCAAAAACTCCTAAGTGCGGATCAATACTAATATTATCTGCTACTCCGATTTTCCATCCGAAAGTAAACGGTGAATATTGAACATTGTGTGCGATACATTTCATGTCGTCAACTTTAAATCCACGAGAACCAAGAGCGAACTCCATTCCCCAATAAGCTCCTGCACCACCCAATGACTTCTGATAGCCTAATGTCGCATTATAACCGATGTTTGAATCTGTTCCATCAATTCCGTCACCACTAAGGTTCATCATGTTCACGCCTGCACGCAAGAACCATTGTGTATTACTAGCTTGCTTTTGAGTCTTAACGATTGTGCTTCTGGATGATACAATCTGTGCCTGTGTTCCTACGCACAACAAAAGCGCAGCAACAATTGATAATACTTTTTTCATTATTGTCTATGTTTTTAGTTATTAATTCTTATTCTTTATAACGGGGGCTATTTTCGTTCTATCATCAGCACCCGAAAGTTTTTGAATGCGTATCCATTCGTAGTCTTCTGTCGTAGCAGTATGCCAGTTTGTGAACACTCCCGGATAACCTACGACCGTAACCGTATATCCTCCCGATTTTTCATCGTCTTCTATCTTAAAAGTAGCTCCCATGATCACATCACAGTCATTCTTGATAGTGGACAAATAAGTTCCCCATGCACGGATATTATCAAGTTCCCCTTTCATGGCAACTTCCACTTCTTCTTTGCTCAGTGTCCATTCATCCTTTATACGCCCTTTTTCTTCGAGTATTTTCACCTCAACAACTGTGGGTTTCACACAAACCTCAGTCACTGCATCTCCTGCACGTGCCTGTGCATCACGAAATTTGAAGACAGTCTTTTGTGCATATGTCCCGATTGCACAACCAAAAGCCAGCATGATAATTAGAAATAGCTTTTTCATTTTCTTTTGTGATTATATGTTAATACAGCGCAAAGATATGCTAAAGGAGTATACTTGTAGAGAAAAACATAGTTCCAAGAGCGATACAAAACTGTGTCCTATTTGGAGACACTCAAAGAAACCCGAACATCAATGCTATCAGAGAGGTCACGAAAAAAATCATGTTCGAGAATACAGGAGATACGCCAAAGGAGATGAATGTCAATATTTTCTTTCTGAAATATTTTATAGACATTTGGACGTGTACAACACAATTGTTCAGCGAACCAAGTGACCGTACGCCCTTGGTCGTGAAGTGTGCGTTCAATAAGTCGTCCTGCATGAATCATACTATTTTTATCTATACACATCTCAAGAACAAATAACTATCTGGTCTTATGCTCTTTGCACGAATGGCAAGAACACCGATGCAATCATACTTTCTCTATTTTTTCTATTTCTTCCCATTATTAACCAAATTCATATTAACTACTCAGGTTGTTTTTTAAATTTAGCAATAATTGTATAGTCAACTTCTTCGTCTTTCCATTGAAGTGTCATCTCATCACCTTTGAGAGATTTGACCTGCCATTCTTCAGTCCAACTATCACTCAATGCAACTTTGATTTTGTTACCAGATATAGTCCAGGCAAAAGAGTAATGTCCCATCAGTTCCAAAAGTTGGTCGCTACCACTGTCTATATCCCCCTCATACTTACCATCTGCCAAGTGACTACTGAAGTTAATGTAATAGTCATCACCATTATAGTTACTCTCCCATGTTTCGCCATCCTCACTCCAACACTGATAATAACAAACCCAATATCCAGTGACGGATGCGGTGTTTACATCCGTATTATCATCCTTACTGCACGCTGCAAAAAGCAGACAACACATGACCAGCGCAAAACTGGACCTCATTATAAACTTTTTCATACACAATAATTTTAGTTAATATTCTTATCTATTAAGATATAGGTCACAAATATATATAAAATTATTATTGGCGTTTTTACGCAAAATATCTGTTTATGATTAAACGGCTAAAAGGGATGATCATTCTATTTAAAAAGATGTTTATTATGCATATTTTTTAAGCGCAAAACCGGAGAGCATTGATAAATATTTCCCTATTTATTGTTTTTCTCTTCAAGAATGTCAGAACATATTATTTTATGTAAGATTTGTACGATGAAAGTATTTGCTCTATCTCATTTAATTCTTCAGCAGTAAACTCCAGATGGTTTAAAGCTTGCAAATTATCAGCCAGCTGATTTACTGAACTAGCTCCTACAATCACCGATGTCATCCGTTCGTCTCTCAACACCCATGCCAATGCCATCTCTGCCAGTGTTTGCCCACGACGACGGGCGATTTCATTCAATTGCCGGGCGACCTCCACTTTTTCAGGTGTCACCTGCGAACGTTGGAGAAAAGTAGAAGAACGTGCCGCACGCGAACCTTCGGGGACACCATTCAAATACCTATCCGTGAGTAATCCTTGTGCCAAAGGAGAAAAGGCTATAAAGCCGGAACCATATTCGGCAGCCAGCGGAAGATTTTCAGCCTCAACTGCACGGTCGAACATACTATAACGATACTGGCTGATAAGACAGGGAACACCCGCTTTTGCCATCATTTCATAAGCAAACCGTGCCTGCTGAGGAGGATATTTAGAGATTCCGATATACAGTGCTTTTCCTTGTCTGACAATATCGATCAAGGTCTGAATCGTTTCTTCTACCGGAGTGACTCCGTCATAGCGATGGCTATAGAAAATATCAAAATACTCCAGCCCCGTACGACGGAGGCTCTGATCGATACTTGCCATCAGGTTCTTACGGGAACTGTTTCCGCCATAAGGCCCCGCCCACATATCATGTCCGGCCTTGGAGGAAATTATCATTTCATCCCGGTAACCGTGAAAATTCTCCTTCAGAATTCGCCCGAAGTTTGCTTCGGCACTCCCCGGAACAGGACCGTAGTTGTTTGCCAGATCAAAATGGGTGATCCCATGATCAAAGGCATACTTAATCATATCCGTTGCCACGGCAAAGTCATCAACACTACCGAAGTTGTGCCATAATCCTAAAGAAATAAGAGGCAGTTGCAATCCGCTTTTACCACAATACTTATATTTCATCTGATCATAACGACCAGTAGCCGGTTGATAATTGTCCATAAGAGTCAATGATTTTTCTTTCTACAAAGAAAAAGAAAATATTTCAATAACGATTATTCTATTCACTCTAAATTTCATTCTTCAAGATAACCGTAAAATATTGGAGAATGTATGTCTCACACAGAGATACATCCTCCAACAGTTCAAGAAACAACCCCTAAAGAAACTTACTCCAACAAATTCTCTTTGAATTCTATTTCTACAATGCGTAATTCGTGCCCGGTTTTATCGCCATCCTTTGCTTTAAACAAATCCAGTTCATTAGCAACAGGGACAGCTACTTCTACTATTTGCCCGAAAGCATCTCCTTCCTTACTTGTACCCTTGAGCCGGATAGTGATTTCATTCGTCAACACAGGCTTCACATCTAAGTGGACATATCCCAGACTCTTGTCTGTATCTCCGCTCCAAATCAATTCTTTACCCGCATAAATTTCCAGCGGATAGCTGCGCATACGCCATCCGGTCAACTTCAGACAGACTTCATCCACACGTGCGGCACGTTCCAACTGATAGGTTATCCATGCAGTACCCGCTTTCCCGTCATTCCGCCATTCACTCAGTTCATTATCATCAAAGCTGTTAACCGCACACTCGCTATTGGCACCTGCTATGGCAGAGACAATGCCGACATCGACCTTTGACACCTTGTATGAAGGAGTTTGCGGAGTCTCCCCACGAGTCAGCCTGCCTTCCAGCTCATCACCGGGGATATAATCGCTCAAACCGTTCTTTACTTCAACAGGCATAGAAGCGAAGCTAATTTCTGCCGGTTTCAATCCGGTAGCCTTCGCCGTGATACGAACTGTTCCGGCAGTGGTGAGCGAACGGATCAACGCACGATTGATGCCACACTCTACCGGCAAATCTTTTGAAAGAATATAATTATTTTCTCCTTGTGCGATACCGCCTCGCCATTCGGCAGGCCCTTCCACCTCAAAGTGGATCAAGTCATTTGCCAGCGGACAACGGTTCCCTTCTTTATCCATCACTTCCACCTGAAGCAATACCATATCCGCACCATCCGCTTTCCATCCTTCAGGACTCTGAATCAGGCTCAACCGGATTTGTTCCGGCTTACCTGCCGTCTGCAATTGAGTGCGGCAGCATTCTTTTCCGTTTTCGTCATATCCCACAGCTTCCAACTTGCCCGGCACAAAAGCGATATCTCTGAAAGTATACAGAAAATGGTAGCCCCGTTCGCCATTCCCCAACGATTTCCCATTCAGGAACAACTCTACCTTATCGGCACTCGATACGACATATACAGGTTTCACTACCGTATCATCATAGTTCCAATGGCCGACAATATAAATACGGGGACATTCCGTATCTACCCAGCCGTCCCACATCACCTGATGTGCAAAGAAAGGATCTTTAGGGATACGCATGGCATCAGTCACCCCGCTACGACGATAATTTTCGACTCCACGATAATGCGTATTGGTATCGGAAAAGATAATCTTCACACCACCCGAACTGACACGATCTCCCGTTCCCGGACGTTCCCGCCAATAATCGAACCAGCGAATGATATTCTCGACAGTAAAGGAATCCTGATTACGGTTGTAGACACGCGCATCCACCTTCTTCTGTACCTTATTGGTGACAGTAGATTTATAAGAACTACTGCCCTCTCCATCCTTGTGATAAGGATAAGAATAGTCATCCCAATATTTACGTAACCCCTCGTCACGGCAATACTCCATAGCCCACATCGGATGATGCGCACTTTTATTGATATAAAGCATTTCGCCGCCATATTCCGCTTCACGGATATCCAGCATTTCGCGGGAACCGATTGCACGGCCGCCATGAGGATCATACAGATCACGGATTCCTTTCATTTCTATCATGTGCTCACGACTGATAGACTCATTGCCACATTCATAAAACAGGATACTCGGATTATTGCGGTTATAAATGATAGCGTCACGCATCAATTCCGTACGCTGTTCCCACTGACGTCCTTCACAATCTTTCTCGGCATCACCGGCCTGCATAGCCTGAATCAATCCTACACGGTCACACGACTCGATATCCTGTTTCCACGGAGTGACATGCATCCAGCGCACAAGATTCGCATTGCCCTCTACCATCAGATGATTGCTATAATCGCTCAACCAGGCAGGCACGCTCATCCCGACTCCCGGCCATTCATTGCTCGTCCGCTGTGCAAAGCCCTTCATCTGAATAACGCGATCATTCAGCCAGATCATTCCTTTACCGAAACGCGTTTTACGGAATCCGGTACGGGTAGCGACTTCGTCTACTTTCCTGCCATCTACCCACAGACTTGTCTTTACCGTATACAGATAACCGTATCCCCAACTCCAGAAATGCAGGTTGTCTACCTCAGATGCCGCTTTCAGTGTGATTGTTTCACCCGGTTTCACCACCGCTTGTGTTCCTCCGAATGTCTTGACGGATGTCCCGTCACGGTCTATCAGTTCCACTTGATAAGATACTTGCTTATCACGATTATATTCGTTCTTGATTTCCGACTCCGCATGAATGACAGCTTTCTGTGATTTCACACGAATATCTTCAGCATAGACGTAGACTCCGGTCGTTTTGAGATTACTATATAAAGGTAAGGTCTGATACAGACGGTCGGTGACATGCAACCATACATTTTTCGGAATGCCTCCATAATTGGCATTAAAATTCTTATTGCTCCACTGATATTTCGTACCTGTTGCCCGTTCTTTATAATTCCAGTCATTGTCGATGCGAAGTGCTATTACATTTTCCTGTCCATACTTAATGTAAGGAGTCAGGTCGAAGCCGACAGCCATCACGCCATTTTCGTGCAGACCGATATGATGACCATTGATATAAAAATCCGCCCCTTGACGAACTCCTTCGAACTCTACAAAGACCTTCTTGTTTTTACTATCGCCCGGCAGACGAAAATGCTTCCGATACCACATAATCGTATCGGTCAGTTCATCAATACTTAAGCGAAAAGCCTCATCTTCATTGAAAGCATGCGGCAAAGTCACTTTCTTCCAGTCCGAATCAGAAAAACGTATTTGCTTTGCTTCCGGAGTATCACCCACATAAAGCAACCAGTCTGAATTGAAATTATATTTATTACGGACATCGGACGATGTCACGAACTGGCTTATTCCAATAAAAGCCAAAAAGAAAAAGAGGATTCTATGTCTCATAGTATGTCTATTTATCTGTTCGTGGCAAAGCTAGCGCAAAATACCACACCTGTCCATAGACTAAAATACAGATTGCATAGAGATTTGTTCAGAAAGCATAGAAATGAAGAATGATGAATGAAGAATGAAGAATTGGCTGCGCTATCACGCTGCAAAGTAATTCTTCATTCATCATTCTTCATTCATTTAAAACTGGAAATAAATAAACGGCTGAATCTCCGAACTCTTCATCTGGATAACCAGATAGATCAAAGCTACCATCAGCAGGGCTTTCCCTAAAAACGACAGACGAATGACTCCACGACAAGCAGCATTTTCCCAACTATCCGGGGTGAAATGGAGTAAAAAGCCGAGTAGCATCAAAGCAAACACACGCCAGTAACCCTCAATCAACTGTGGGAAAAGTTGCGGACGGAAGGTGGTGAATATCTGCCTCAGCATGTCCATCGAGTTCTGAAAATCGGCATTACGGAAGAAAATCCAGCAGAGACAGACAAAGTGGAAAGTGATAATGACTCCGAATACACGACGCCAGCCATGACTTTGCTCTCCTTTCTTACGACCGGTGATGGACATCCACATTTTATGCAACGCCAAAGCGATGCCGTGAAAGGTCCCCCAAAGCACAAAGTTCCAGGAAGCACCGTGCCACAGTCCACCCAAAAACATGGTAATAATCAGATTCAGATATTGGCGAAACTTGCCTTTCCGGTTTCCTCCCAAGGAGATGTACAGGTAATCGCGCAACCAGCTGGACAATGAAATATGCCACCGCCGCCAGAATTCGGTGATAGAAGCAGACTTATAAGGAGAATTAAAGTTGAGATTGAAATGAAAGCCCAGTAATAGAGCAATACCGATAGCCATATCACTATATCCGGAGAAGTCACAGTAAATCTGCAAAGCATAACCATATACTCCCATCAGATTCTCAACACCGGAATAAAGGGTGGGATTGTCAAAGATACGCTCTACAAAATTGACACTGATATAATCGGAAATAATAGCTTTCTTGAACAAGCCGGAAAGAATGAGGAAGATTCCTCGCCCGAACATTTCCTGAGAGACGAAAAGCGGTTTCCTGATTTGCGGGATAAAGTCACGGGCGCGTACGATAGGCCCTGCCACCAACTGCGGGAAGAAAGATACATAAAACGCATAATCCAGTATGTTTGTCAAAGGCTTGATGTCTTTCCGGTAAACATCGATAGTATAGCTCAATGACTGGAAAGTGAAGAATGAGATACCCACAGGCAAGAATATATCGAGTGCGGTAAACTCTCCTCCCATCAGCGAGGCAATCACCCCTCCCAGGAAATTAGTGTATTTAAAATAAGCAAGAAGTCCCAGATTGACTCCCAGACTCAACGTTACCAGCCCCTTACGCTTCCAACGCCCTTCGGTACGGTCCATCCATTGCGCCAGCAGAAAGTCGCAAACCGTGACCAAAGCCAACAGAAAAAAGTATGTACCACTACTCTTATAATAGAAATAATAAGAGAAAAGCGTTACAAACAGGATACGGGCTGTATACTTACGCTGCAACAGTGCATATACTACCATAAAGGCAGCAAACAGCCAGAGGAAGATACCACTACTGAATATCATCGGTGCCTGCGGATCGTAGGCAAGCACATCTTTTAAACGGCTGAAGTCAATATCAATGGGAAACATAATCGTTATAAGCTTGGATAAAGGCCTGGTATAATAAATTTCCCTGCAGGATGTATCCTTCGGGTAAATAATGTACATGATCGGGACGCATCAGTTTCGCTTCCGTCCAGTTGGTGCAGGCACGTCGCTTGCCCCCTACTACATCGTACATATCCCAAACGAGCAGGCGGTGGTCTTTAGCGTAGCGACGAATCGTTTCTGCCGCTGTAACTGTGCGGGGATTGATGGCGTATGTCCGTTTCCGCCGTCTCTGCCGGAAACTTTCGTAAGAACCCGGAGGAGTGGTCAGGAGAATGGGGGTATTGGGAAGGCTGTCACGCAACAGTTTGATAAACTCGTCCATCTGGTTATAATGCAGATTGACATTATACCGGCGATTGTGACTCTCGTTTGTTCCAAAAGAGAGAATCAGCAATTCGGGCTTCAAGGCTACAATATCCGCAATACGTCCCGGATGGGTAAACGTCAGACAAGTGGCTCCGTTCACTCCCATATCCGTATAAGAGACAGCCCCAAACGTTTCTTTCAGCAGCGTTCCCGTAGTTTGCGGATAGATATGCCCCCGAATATGGCTGTCACCAATATGAAGAATACGCACCGTATCTTCGGAAAGGCCGGCACGCACCTGACGAAGCCGTTCAAATACGGGTGTCAACAAAGCAATGCTGTCGATAATCTCATTCCTACCGGTTTCGCGGAAAGCGGAGGGAAAAGATGTCTGCACCGGGATCGTGTCATTTGCCCAGTTCATTTCCCGCAAAGGCTTTATGTGCTTCAAGGTCTTCCCCAATGAAGGACAAGCAGGGATACGGTCTTGCGCCATTCCCTCCGGAAGAAAAGAGAAAACTCCGGAAAAGACTAAGATAAAGATACGCAACAGGCTACTTTTGTTCATAAGCACGCCTCCTGTCATATTGTTCCTTACCGTATATCAATGTTTCATAAAGCAATCCGGCCAGATGCTTGCCTCCGCGAAAGTTGATATGCGTATAATCATAGTTCGCCATCGAAGGTTTGGCATGTACCAAATTCGCCATACTGCCCTCGCCGCCCATCGCTTCGAACATATTCCAAAAAGCAATGCCGCTCTCGGCAGCAATGTTCTGCTGATAGCGAATCAGGTTCTTGACTCCCGGCATAGTACGAAGTTCACCGTCTTCAGTCTTATAATCACGGTCACCGACACTTAACAGCAAAATACTCGCCTGTGGAAAACAGTTCTTCAGATGCTCGATAGAAGTAAGCAGCCCTTTCTGATAGTTATCATAATTGCGTCCACGCTCGGTAGCCACGTTCAATCCGTATTCAAGAATAATCAGGTCATAAGGACGTTGCTCGTTAAACTGACGGAGCATTTGTTGCGGAATACCACGCAATGACAAGCCGGAACTACCGCGCAAAGAAAAGTTATCGAGAATGATTCCTTTCTTTCCATCCATGGCCAATCCGTAGAAAAGGGTGGAGTCGGCACGATCTACCGTCCACCGTACAGAGCCGATACGCCCCTCTACAGAAATCTTTTGCAAATCACCGGAAGGTGCTAAAGAGTAGTTCTTATTCTCTCCCCGGTTCACACGTGCAGTAAGATAAACGGAATCTTTATTGTAGAAGAAAATCGAAGCTCGCTGGCAAGTGTCAAGAAGCGAAGCATATTTGCTTTGCCCTCTCAACTCGACGTATGCCCCTTCACGGGGAATAAAGTAATGTCCGGAAATACCTTGCTTCTTTTTATCGAAATAGACACTGTCCGTCACCGCATGGCTGGACCATCCCCCGAAGGTATGGCGCACAGTAGGACGATAGCCACTCGTCATCGAAGTAATCGTGACAAATCCCACACCACAACCTCCAAAACGTTTCTGAAGCATTTCGCGCAAATCAGCCGTGAATATATCCGCCTCTATGAAAGAATCACCGAAAACGGCTATACGCACCAGTCCGTCATCCTCCGGATTCGAAGAAGAAGTACGATCGAGTGCTTCATAAAAAGAAGCCATACCACAACGGGTGGAGTCACCGTAATCTTCAATACAAGTCATGCCTGCACGACATGTATCAACAAAAGCCGGCTTTACAACCGGAGGTAAAGGTATACTGTCAGAATCGGCTGCCGCCACTTCTTGCTTCGGATAGCGAAGATCACTTAAAATATCGACACGCCTCATCGTGTGTCCGTCGATTGTTATAGCCGGAAGCCAATAAAGTCCGAGCAGCGCTGCAAACACTGTCAGTACAAACCATAACGAATATTTCAGGTAGTTTTTGATAATCTTCATCTTATAAATAGATATAGGCTCTCCTTTTCGTTCTTGTTTTTTACCCGGTGCCGAACCACCCCTTCATCGGTGCCGGAGGAGGTCTTCATCGGTGCCGGAGCACAAGTTCATCGGTGCCAAACGTTTTCGGGCTACAAAGATAGACAAAAGAGAGAATAAAGAAGGGAGAATCTACATTATTTATAGATTCTCCCTTCTGATTATTTATTCACAGTACGAGCGCTAGATCGTCCGTTCAATGTTCCATACAAATGCACGCAAGCCCAACTGTTCGGTCTGCAAGTCCATCTTGTGCAGTGTATCCAGCAACGGGTCAACTTTATTGTCATCAACTACCGTAAGGATAGCAGAACACATGCTAGGCCAGGCATGGCTGCCGAAGTGCGGATCACCTGTCTTTGAACCACGTCCCTGCACCTTTTCCAAATATGTAAAGCCACGGCAGTTCCGACGGTCGAGCAATGCCATAATCCGTTCGTAATAAGCCTGGTCGAATGTTATCAATACTGATTTCATATTTCTTTTCTGTTATTTCTTAATAATTTCGTCTTTATGTTCCTGGAAGTAAACATCCAACTCGCGCTGACGATGAAGTTTACGACGTCGGTTCTTGATACCGGTTCCGGCAAATACACAGTACAAGGTAGGAATCAGAATCAAAGTAAGAATAGTCGATATTGTCAGACCACCGATAACGGCAATCGCCATCGGACTCCACATTTCAGAACCTTGTCCGCCACCGATAGCCATCGGGATCATACCCAAAACCGTAGTGGCTGTCGTCATCAATACCGGACGCAGACGGCTCTTGCCGGATGTCACCACAGAGTTGATGACTGCCATACCCCGCTCTCGACAGAGGGTGATATAGTCAATGAGCACAATACCATTCTTCACCACAATACCAATCAACATGATACCTCCCAGCAAACTCATTACACTCAACGTACTGCCTGTGAAGAACAATGCCATCAAGACTCCACTAAATGCAAACGGCAGAGAGAACATGATAATGAACGGATAAGTCAGTGACTCAAACTGTGCTGCCATTACGATGAACACAAGAATGACAATCAGAATACCCAGTGTTCCCAAATCACGGAACGAATCCTGCTGGTCCTCGAACGAACCGGAAATCTGAATGGTCACTTCCCCCGGAAGTTCCATCTTATCGATAATCTTATTTCCGGCTGCTACTACGTCACCCAACGGAGCTCCCGAAATAACGGCGGACACAGTAACGATACGTTCACGGTCTTTACGTTCGATGGTAGGGGGCGCGAAACGTTCTACTACCTTTCCGACATCCTTCACGCGTACTGATTCTCCTTTTGCATTATAAATAAGGATATTCTCGAGGCTTTCCAGACTGGTACGATATTCGGGTGCATAACGCACTTTGATATCATACTCATCTCCATCCTCACGATATTTGGAAGCAACGGCACCATTGATACGATTACGCAAATAATTACCTGCAGTAGCCAGGTTCAGTCCGTGCATCGCCAGTTTCTCGCGGTCGAAATCAACCTGATATTCAGGCTGGTAATCGCTACGGCTGATGTTAACCTCAGTTACACCTTTCACGTTCAGCAATTCACGTTTCAAACGGGCGGCCACGCTATCGGTCGTCGTCATATCATATCCGTATATCTCAAAATCGGCACTTGCCTGAGCAGACATACCGGTATTGCTACCTCCCAGAATAACCTGTGCTTTACTGAACTCCGGATAAGCTTTCAAGTCCTGACGCATCTCATCGCAGACTGTTTCCAGCGAAATATCACGGTCGCCCGGGTCCACCAGACTGATGTTGAAGGAAATGATATGCGAACCGTTGTCCTGCATAGAAGCCCAAGTATTATCGGAATCTGCCTGACCTACAGTATAGTTACATACCTTCATGATGTCCTTATACTTCGTCAGCCACTGATTAGTCAGTTTCTCTGAAAGTTCCTGCGCTATTTCCTTTCGTGTACCGATCGGCAACTCAAGCTGAACAGCGATACGGGCATTATCCTGTGCAGGGAAGAACTCCGTACCAATGCCTTTTGCACAAAGCAAACTGACAACAAAGAAAGCGATACAGCTCACAATCACAATCGGACGATGACGAACTGCCCAGTTCAGCATCTTCGCATACCCGGTATCGAGTCCGTCTAACGCCTTCTCAATCGGAGTAAAGAAGAGCTTGAACATTTTCGACGGTCTCTTTTGCAGGCGGAGTAATTGCGAACAGAGCATCGGGGTCAGTGACAATGCCGCCACAGTAGACACAAACATGATGGCACACATCATCCAGCCCAACTGCTTGAAAAGTACACCGGACATACCGCTTACCATTGTCAACGGGAAGAACACGGCAATCATGGTCAGTGTAGAAGCGATTACGGAAATCGCCACCTCATTCGTTCCATGCACTGCAGCCTGTTTCGGGTCCGAGCCACGCTCAATATGCGTCGTCACATTCTCAAGTACCACAATCGCATCATCCACCACCATACCGATGGCAATAGACAGAGACGAAAGCGAAATAATATTAATCGTATTTCCGGTAATTGCCAGATATATGAAAGAGGCAATCAATGAAAGCGGAATCGTGATACAGATAATCAACGTCGCGCGCCAGCGTCCTAAGAAAAGGAACACGACAATCACAACGAACAACAGAGCGTACATTACAGTTTCTGCCAAACTGTCAATCGTGTTCAGGATGTTATCGGAAGTATCTACAATCACTCCCAGCTTCACGTCACTCGGCAGATTCTTCTGCAAGCGCGGAAGGGCTTCTTCTACTTTACGGGAGATTTCTACAGAATTGGCTCCCGACTGCTTCTGAACTACAATCATTGCCCCCTGCACACCATTATTGTAAGTCTCCTGCGCACGTTCTTCTACTGTGTCAACAATTCGTGCCACATCACGCAGAAATACATTGGCTCCATTGTGCGTACCGACTACGATATCCGCCAACTGCCGGGAATCGTCAAATTCTCCTTCCACACGGAGTGCATACGTCTCACTACCGATATCGAAGTTACCACCCGGAATATTCTTGTTTTCGGCTCCGATAATAGAGCTGATTGTCTCAATGCTCAGATTATACGCTTCCAGCTTATTGGGGTCGCAGTATACCTGAATCTCACGCTGCGGTGCACCACTGATGGACACCGTACCCACACCGGGGATACGTGCCAGAGGGTTAACCACACGGTCATCCAATATTTTGTAAAGCGCAGCCTGGCTCTCATTAGCCTGTACCGAAAGCAATACAATAGGAATCATGTCCGTACTGAACTTGAAGATGATCGGATTCTCGACATCATCCGGAAGCTGAGAACTTACCATGTCAAGTTTGTCACGCACATCATTCGTCAGCACGTCAATATCATTACCAAACTCAAATTCCAGCGTAATCAATGACATGTTCTCGGAAGAACGAGAGGTAATATGTTTCAGGTTACTCACCGCATTCAAGGTATTCTCCAGCGGTCGGGTAACGTTATTTTCTATATCCGAAGCACTTGCGCCAGGATATGCGGTCATTACCATGATCGTATTTGTATCAATATCCGGATACAAGTCGATAGGTAACTTAGACAAAGAGAAAAGACCAAAAATCACCACTGCCAGAAAGCAGAGGGAGGTCATAATCGGTTTCTTAACCGCACCTTCGTATAAACTCATTTCTTTATCGTGATTAGTTTAATAGTGATTTTACTTCTCGATCTCTACTTCTGTACCGTTTATCAGACGTGCCTGTCCGGCCACTACCACCTGTGAGTTATCGGGCACACCGGATTTCAGCTCATACTCCGAGCCCATACGTCTGCCTAACTCTACTTTGTTGTAAGACACCTTGCCATCTTTATAAACGTACACATAGCGATCACCGGAACCTGCCTGTTTCACAATAGCCAAGTCGGGCACTACGACATTATCCGCCGTACCGAAGTTCAGAGTAGCACGGGCAAACATTCCCGGACGTACACGCTGATCTTTGTTGTCCAACTTGATCTCGATCTGGAAAGTACGGGTAGTTGCGTCGATAGTCGGATAGATCAGGCTGATAGTTCCCTTGAACAGTTCGTCACCATATACATCCAGCTTCACATCTACCGGTTCACCTTTCTTCACTTTCGTGAAATAGGTTTCAGAAACGTTGATCATCAGCTTGACCGGAGTAATCTGCTCGACTACCAATACCGGACTGCCTCCGCTATACATATCACCATTATCATAATTACGGGCAGTGATTACTCCATTGATCGGGCTCAACAGGAAAGTATTCTCCACCAGATTATCATAGGCAGTCTGCTTCACATCGAGCTGCATCTTCGAAGCATCCCACTCTGATTTAGAAGCACCACCTACTTTATATAGCTCGTCAATACGATTAAATTCTATTTTCTGATTGTCCAGTTGCAGTTTCGTTTGTGTCAGATTGGCTGCATCCATCTGTACCAACTTCTGACCTTTGGATACACGGTCGCCCACTTCTACCAGAATCCGGTCGATGCGGACAGGTGACGAAGGAGCAATGTTGTTCTTTACTTCAGCTTCCACCGTCGCTGTGTAATCCTGTATCTGATCTACGGGACGGGCCGTTACATCAGCCACTTTTACTCTAGGCTTCTCGTCTTCCTGTTTCAAAGCAGCCTTATCTTTTCCACCCGTACATGAGGTCATAACTACTGTCAATAGCAGAGCCACTAATTGGATACCTTTTTTCATATTCCTTAGTTGTAATTTTAGTTGTCTATCTTCTTTATTGTTTTCCCAAAACCTGATCAAGGTCAGCCTTCGCTGTCAGGTAATCGTAGATTGATTGATTATAAGTAAGTTGTGCCTGTGTCAGGGATACTTGCGAACTATTAAGTTCGAGTACGGTTCCCTTACCTACTTCGTAACGTTTTCCGGCAATCTGCACCGCTTTTTCAGCTTGCATCACGTTTTCCTTGTTGCTGACAACCTGTTCTGAACTGGCAGTCATATTGTTACGGTAGCTTACTACTTGCATATTCAGCTTTCTCTCCGTATCAATGCGGTTCCAGTCGAGCTGGCGCATCTGGATGCGGGCTGATTTTACTTTCGTAAAGTTGCTCGCTCTATACAAAGGAATACTCAGATTGAACATCAAAGATGAACTGTTGCTCCATGTATAATCAAAGAAATTGATATTCGGATTATACAAAGACTGATACTGATAAGAGAAACTCATCGACAAAGTAGGTATAAAGTTCGTTCTCAACGACTTCACGTTCTTTTCGAGCAACTTCATATTCAACTCAAACTGCTTCATCGTCGTATTATTATCCAAACTCATATCTTCTTCTTTCAACTGATTGGCAAACAGCATTGATTCGTAGTTTGTCAGATTATCGTCAGTCTTAATATCTACATCTGCCGTAATTCCCATCAGCACTTTCAACTGGAGTTTCGCCAGCGTCACAGCATTAGCGGCAGAAATTACATTTGGTTTGATGCTACGCATCTGCACCTCTGCACTGATCTTATCAAATTCGCTGACTGCTCCTTGTTGATATTTAGCGTTCACAACGTTGAAATTATCTTCTGCCAACTTATAACTGCCCTGAAGTACTTCATAACTATCCTGAGCAAGCATCAGCTGATAATAAGCTTTAGTTACCTGATTGATCAGATCCAGTTCGGAAGCACGTGACTTCTCTACCGCCAGTTCGATATCCGTCTTTGTCATTGACATAGCCCGGTAAACTGCCGGTGCAAACAAAGGTAGGTTAATGCTCAGTCCGGCATTAGCGGTATTCGTACCGTCTTGCCCCATCTTGAACGACATGTCGTTCAGTTTCATTTCAGCCGCTTTGATCGTGTGATCCAGTGATCCGTTTAGGCTTGCTTCAGGTAGCAGACTCTGCCACGCTTCCTTACTTGCAACTTTCTTCAAGGCAATTTCTTCTGCTGCCACCTTTATCGTAGGATTCTCATCCAACGCTATTTCCAGGGCTTTATCCAGCGTCAGCGTCAGCGTATTCTGCGCTGTCTGTTCTGTCTGAGCCTTTGCAAAGCCAAACGCACAGAGCGCCATTGCTGTCAGAAGCATTTTCTTGCCTGTCAATCTTTTCAATCTGTTCATAAACTCGTTTCTATTTGATCCTTAATTGTTTGTCATCCGAATCTTACTCCTATTGTTGTTCGACCCGGTTTTTACGATATTCTGATATAAATTCTTCTAAAACTCTGGCTCCTTTTTCCGTGGAAATACCACGTATATAAGTAAACATGATGGATTCGTATACTTCTATAAAAGGATATTCGTTGCAAATATCCGTATTCAACAACACATCGAACTGTTCGCGTACCAACAGGTTGACTATCTCAAAGTTGACATCCGAACGAAAAATACCTTGCTCCACACCCGACTTAAAAAAAGACATCGTCTTTTCCGAGTCACTTTCACTACGGTCTTTCATCATTGCATACACCTTCGGATATTTCTTGATATCCTCAAAAAAGCGTTTATTTGTCTGGTGAAAGATCTCAATACTCTTCTGAAAAACAGCAAGTATAACCTCCAGCACATTATTAGATTGTTCGTATATTGCCTGTAAGTATTTGTCTCTTTCAGCCTGTTTATGCAGAATACACTCCTTCAATAATGATTCCTTATCTGCAAAAACCTCATAGAGCGTACGTTTGGAAATTCCCAATGCTGCCGCAATGTCATCCATCGTAATACACTTAATACCTTTCAAAGTAAAAGCTTCTGTCGCGGTCATTATGATCCGTTCTCTCAACTCTGCCTTTTGGGACGCGTCTCTTCCATGCTCCATCATCACTCTTTTTTAGATTTTGTTAGACTCAGTTTACTATAAATTCACCACTTTAGGGGAAAAACGGAACAAAGATATATAGAAAACTCAATTAACAAATCAAGTTTCCTTTTATTTATAGCCCATTTGATAAATATTATCATTCACTAGAGGTATATGAAAACAAGTGTTAATAGGAAATACAGAGCAAAAGTAAGGAATAGCGGTATATGAAGTAAAGTTTTATCGTTATGAAGAGGGAAATAACCGGTAAATGCCGGATAAATACCGATAAGAATCGATATGTTATCCGGCAGTAACAGTCACCCATTATTAACGATAAACAAAAGGAGGTTTAGTACTCTAACTTAGTCCTTTTTAAAAAAGCAACTGTTTTATGTATCTCTTTGTACATCACGATGTCATCTTTCACAAAAGGCACTTCTTTCCGATAAGCATTCAGGAAACTCTCCAAAAGCGGAGAGGTTTTCAACGGACGGCGGAAATCGATACCCTGTGCGGCATTCATCAGTTCGATAGCAAGGATATGCTCCAGATTATCCATCACTTTATAAAGTTTAGTCGCGGCATTGGCGCCCATACTTACGTGGTCTTCCTGTCCATTAGACGAGACAATGGAATCGCTTGACGCGGCATAACAGTACATTTTGTTCTGGCTGACCATAGATGCAGCGGCATATTGTGGAATCATGAAACCGGAATTTAGTCCCGGATTGGCTACCAGAAACTCCGGAAGTTCACGGAGCCCCATGATCAATTGGGAAACACGACGTTCGGAAATATTTCCCAGTTCTGCCAAAGCAATGGCGAGAAAGTCATAGGAAATGGCAAGTGGCTGGCCGTGAAAATTTCCACCGGAGATGATTCTGTCTTCATCAGGAAAGATCGTGGGATTGTCTGTAACGGAATTAATTTCAGTCAGCAACACGGAAGAAACATAGCGGATAGCATCTTTCGTTGCGCCATGCACTTGCGGGATACAGCGAAAAGAGTAAGGATCTTGCACGTGCGCCTTAGGACGCTCGATCAGTTCACTGCCAGCCAGCAGCTTACGAAAGGCCTCTCCTGTTTCTATCTGTCCGGGATGAGGGCGTATCTGTTGGATACAATCCATAAACGGGTCAATGCGCCCGTCAAAAGCCTCAAGAGAAAGGGCAGCTATCAAATCGGCCTTTTTAGAGAGACGGAAGGCTTTGAGAATAGCAAACACACCATTGGCACTCATGAACTGTGTACCATTGAGCAACGCAAGCCCTTCCTTGCTCATGAGCCGGACGGGCTCCCAGCCAAATTCGTCGAGTACGCTGATTGCTTCGCATTTCTTTCCTTTATAGTTAACGTCGCCTACACCAATCAGAGGAAGAAACAGATTTGCTAATGGGGCAAGATCGCCGGAAGCACCCAAAGAACCACGATCGTAGACAATGGGCAGTACGTCGTTATTGAAAAAATCGAGAATACGCTGTACGGTAATAAGTTGTACGCCACTGTGCCCCAACGAGAGAGCATGGGCTTTGAGCAGCATCATCAGTTTGATAATGACAGGACGAATTTCTTCTCCTACACTGCAAGCATGGCTCTTGATGAGGTTTTCCTGTAAGGTTCCCAATTCGTCGGGAGATATATTTTTAGTACATAAAGAACCAAAGCCTGTAGTAATGCCATATAAAGGTTCTTCGGAAGCAGCTATTTTATGGTCGAGATAATCACGGCATTTCTGAATGCGGAGCTTGGCTTCGGGAGCCAGTTCCAGCTTCAGATTCTCGTTGATGATCCGTTCGATGATTTCGAAGGTCAGTTCTCCGGAACCTATTTGATACACATTCTTGCTCATACGCGTAAATCTTGGTTGACGGCATCCAGTAATTCTTTCTCTTTCCGGCAGGCGGTTTGCTCTATCCGGTCCGCTTCGGCTTGCAAGCCCTGGACAAATTCTTTGTCTTTGAGTACCCCCAGATTAATGCGGACATTCAGCAATGCCCCCAATACGGCGGATCGTGCCGCCATCATGGCTACACAGGCGTCTGTAATAGCGTTCCGGTTTCCCAGACGGGCGATGTCTGCTATGACGGGCATCACTTCAAGTGCTTTCCGGGCAACTTCCATCGGAATGAGGGCGGCATGCCTGGTGGCTTCCTGAATGGCAGCGCTGCGGGCAGCTTTTTCTTCATCGGTAGCTTTGGGAAGTTTAAAACAGGCAAAAACTTCATCATAGGCTTCGGAGTCTTTATCAATCAAGGCGACGAATTCTTTTTGGAATCGGGTGGTAAGCGTCTGTGCGTGCTGCATTACTTCTTCGCTGGCTTCATATCCTTTCTTTCCGATGGTGAGTCTCGTCACCATCGTGGCCAAAGCAGAAGCCAGCGCTCCGCCTAAAGCAGCAATACTGCCACCGCCGGGTACCGGATCATTGCCGGCTACCTTATCTAAAAAATCTTTTACGGTTAAATCTGCTAACATGGTATTTTATGCTTTTAGTTATCAATTGACGGGGTATAACATACCGCCTTTAATAGTCATGATGACACAGTTCATGCCTACGTAGTATGGCAGAATGTGATAATTGTCCGAATTCAGTATGACAAAGTCACCTTGCTTGCCTACTTCGATACTTCCGATCCGGTCTGCCCGATGAAGGGCAGCAGCTCCGTTCAGTGTAAGGGCAGTGATGGTTTCTTCGATGCTAAGTTTCATGTAAATACACGCCAAAGCAATGGTCAACGGGATGGAACCGGAGAAACAGCTTCCCGGATTCAAGTCTGTGGCAAGTGCTACGGCACAGCCGGCATCAATCATTTCACGACCGCGTGCATAAGGTTCTTTCAGCGCGAAAGCCGTCAGAGGCAGCAGGGTAGCTACTACTCCTGCATCGGCCATTGCACGGATTCCGGCATCGGAAGCCTGAAGCAGATGATCGGCAGACAAAGCGCCCAGTTCGGCAGCCAGCTCAGCGCCACCAAAGGAAACGATTTCATCGGCATGGAGCTTTAACAGGAAGCCTTGTTCTTTGGCTTCCCGAAGGAGACGGCGGGACTGTTCGACAGAGAAAACTCCTTGTTCGCAAAAGACATCACAACATTCGGCAAGTTCGTTCTCGCGGATAACGGGGAGCATTTCACGAATCAGAAAGTCGATGTATTCGTCTCCTCTTCCTTTATACTCTTCGGGAAGGGCGTGGGCTCCTAAGAAAGTGGATACAATGTCGATACGTTTGTGTTCGTCATTGTTCAGGCTGCGCATTATTTTCAGTTGCAGCAATTCTGTTTCCCGATCGAGTCCATAGCCGCTTTTGCCTTCTACCGTGGTGACTCCCATAGCACTCATCTTCTTCAGAAAACCTTCGGCTGCCGAGCGAAGTTTCAGGAAATTCATTTGCCGGGTAGCTTTTACGGTACTGGCTATCCCTCCGCCATGTTCCATGATGGACATATAGCTTTCGCCTTTCAGCCGCCATGAAAATTCTTCGGAACGTTCTCCGCCAAAAACAAAATGGGTATGCGAATCGACAAAGCCCGGAAGCAGGCAATGTCCCCGGGCGTTGTAATGCCAGTAATGCTGGTAGTAGCCGTCACGATCTTCGCCACGGCTCTCACCGACGTAAGTGATGATGCCTTTGGTCACTTCTACCGTTCCGTTTTCTATGATACGGAGTTGTCCCATTTCCGCACCTTTACGGGCGGAGGTTCCTGTCGGGGTGACAATACGGGCATTGAATATAATCAGGTTTTCACTCATTGATCTTTTATTATTCGGTTCTTACTATTTCAATCATAAGTCGATATAAGTTTCAGCAGCTTTATATCGGACACACATTATTTGAATACTCCGGGCGCTATTCCATGATACGCGCTTCCAGCACCTGCTGCATGGAGAAATTCTCCAGTCCTAAATAATAGGAGGCCGTATCTATCAGCGCTTCCATCGGCACCAGACCGATGATCTCACTTCCAACAATCGTCACTCCATAGCGGCGGGCCTCAATACGCACCAATTCGAAAGCACGGTAAAGGGCGGTGCGGGTGTAATCGGTCATATTAATGGATACTTGGGTGATATTCCGCTCTTTCAGTTCCACCCCCATTGCTTTGACGTAGCGGAGACCGCCGTTGATATGCCGGATATTCTTTGCTATCTTCGTGGCTATTTCAAGATTATTGGTACTCAGATTGATGTTATAAGCAACCAGCGGCATTCGGGCACCGATAGCTACCGTTCCGGCAGTGGGATGACGCTCGGCAGGACCGAAGTCGGGCTGCCATTCGGGAAGTCTGATTTTCTCCGCCATTCCTTCAAATTCTCCCTTACGGACGGAGGCCAGATTTTCCCGATGCGGAGCTGTGGCGGACTTTTCATACAGAAAGACAGGGAGATTATATAGTTCCGCCACCCGGGAAGCCACTTCTTTCGACAGGGCGACGGCTTCTTCCATCGTCGTATTCTTGATCGGAATGAAAGGAACCACGTCCACCGCTCCCATGCGGGGATGCTGTCCGCTATGATGGTTAAGGTCTATCAGACGGACAGCAATGCCGATAGCTTCAATGACTGCATCGCGCAAGGCTTCCGGTTCGCCAACCAAAGTGACTACCAGACGGTTATGATCTTCATCATTGCTATAGTCGAGCAGCTTCACGCCGGATTTGCCACGAAAAGGGGCTACTATCTTGTCTATTTTCTCCAAATCACGTCCCTCGCTAAAGTTGGGGACACATTCGATGATCTTACTCCAATTCATATTTATTTCTCTATTTCGTTACTTTCTATTACAATACTTCTTTTATTGTCTTTTTAATCAGCTCGTCATCAACCAGATAAGGCATCGTTATATGATACCCTTCCGAATGTGATTCATTGAAAGCCTCACTAGTTTCCATTGCATGCGGATTGCGAGCCCACGAACGGCGGGCCACTCCGCCCATCACATCCCAAAGCATAGCCGAACGAAGTATCTCGTCCACCCGTTCACTGCCGTCACATACCATGCCGAAGCCGCCATTAATCGCTTTTCCGATGCCGACTCCGCCGCCATTATGCAGGGCTACCAAGCTCATGCCACGGGCGCAGTTTCCGGCAAAACACTGCACGGCCATATCAGCCATGACATTACTTCCATCTTTGATATTCGATGTCTCACGAAAAGGCGAATCGGTTCCACTCACATCATGATGATCACGGCCCAACATGATCGGTCCTACTTCTCCCCGCCGTACCATTTCATTGAAACGGAGGGCGATATTCATTCTTCCCACGGCATCCTGATAGAGAATACGTGCCTGAGTACCTACTACCAGCCTGTTCTTTTCGGCGTCGCGTATCCAGTTATAATTATCCAGATCCTGTCCCCGTCGATTGACATCAATGCACTCCATTGCGGCACGGTCCGTTTTTATCAGATCTTCGTGCCTACCGCTCAGACATACCCATCGGAAGGGGCCATAACCATAATCAAAGAGTTGGGGTCCCATGATATCTTCTACATAACTCGGCCATATAAATCCGTCTTTCTCATCAACGCCATTGCGGGAAATCTCTTTCACTCCGGCATCATAAACCGCTTTCATAAAGGAGTTGCCATAATCGAAGAAGTAAGTGCCGCGTGCCACCAGTTTCCGGATTACCTCAAAATGGCGGCGCAAGGAAGCGTCTGCCAGACGACGGAACTGATCAGGGGATTCATGAAGAAGGCGGGTCCGCTCTTCGAAAGTCAAGCCTGCGGGACAGTAACCTCCTTCGTAAACGGCATGGCAAGAGGTCTGATCGGACAAAAGTTCAATATGAATCTGCTCACGTTCCGCATATTCCAGCAAATCGACGACGTTGCCATGATAGGCTACCGAGCAAGGTTCCCGACGTTCCATCGCTTCTTTTGCCAGACGGAAAGCCTCCGACAAGTCTTGTGTGACATGACCTACCCATCCCTGCCGATAACGTGTTTCGATACGGGAGCTATCGACTTCGGCTATAATAGAGGCTGCTCCGGCTATTTCGGCTGCCTTTGGCTGTGCCCCGCTCATTCCTCCCAAACCGGAAGATACGAAGAGGTGGCCACGCAAATCTTTGTCCTGCGGAATGCCGAGTTTCAATCGCCCGGCGTTGAGTAATGTGTTGAAAGTGCCATGAACAATACCCTGCGGACCGATATACATCCAGCCGCCCGCCGTCATCTGCCCATAGTTGGCAACTCCCATTTGTGCGGCAATGTGCCAATCGTGCTGATTGTCGAACTGGCCTATCATCATAGAGTTGGTAATAATAACGCGGGGAGCATCGGGACGGGAACGAAACAGTCCCAACGGATGTCCGGACTCAATGACCAGTGTTTGCTCAGGAGTAAGTTCTTCGAGATATTGCTTGATCAGGAGGTATTGCATCCAGTTCTGACAAACTTGGCCGGTTTCACCATAAGTAACAAGTTCATAGGGATACAACGCGATATCAAAACAGAGATTGTTGTCAATCATTACTTGAAAGGCTTTGCCTTCCACACATTTGCCACGATATTCATCAATCGGTCTGGCTTTCAGATCGCCTGCGGGGCGGAAGCGGTATCCGTAAATTCGCCCACGGGTACGCAATTCTTCCATAAATTCAGGTGCCAGTTGCTCATGCAATTCCAAGGGGATATAGCGCAATGCATTCTTCAATGCCGTAGCTGTCTGCGCCGACGTAAGCGTATAACTACGGTCGGGGGCCCTCCGGATACCTTCTATGAAAGCTGGGTAGGGAGGTAACGTGTTGCCAAGAGTTATCTTCATAATAAGCAGAATTAAGGATTACAAACTGTAAGCAATACAGTTCTATAACTCTTCGCAATATAGAAAAAAAGAAGAGAAAAGACAAAGGTTTTGGTAGATTTATTATCAGAAAGGTATTATTTATTCTTTCTGCTGCTCACCACACAGCATTTGCAGATACTTGAAGGTATGCTTCGCTTCCTGACTGTCTTTTGTAAGGTAGGCTTTTTTCCATTCCGGATGTTTTTCCAGCAGTTGCGCCATCTTTTCTTTTCCTACAAAATCAATCTTTCCGGTCTCACCGTTCAGCTCATAGCAGACCCGTTTAGTAACCAGACTTGAAGCAGCAAGAGCATCTCCCACATTTCCACCCAGTTTCACATCATCTTCTTCTGCAAATGTCCCACCGATTACCGACCCTAATGGCATCGCACAGAAATAGATATTTTTGCCCAACTGAACAGCCGGAGCATACCACGCCCCGAAACGCATCTTTTTATAACGCAACTTACGACAGTTGATAAATAAGTCTCCTTCAGAAGTACGCACCGCAAAACAACGCTTCTTCAACTGGCGGCACATAGATTCATCATTGCCTGCCGTTATCCGGTAGTCAGCCCCGCCTGTCAATAGAATCTGGCTTCTGGAACGCTTCTCTACTCGCAACACCGCAAGGGTATCGCCATCTTGAGCCATCAACTCTTTCAAGTTCGAATAAATGATATTCTGCGCAACTACCGGAAGGCTAATCACGCTTATCAGCAACCACAAAACATATCCTTTCTTCATAAGCCATCCTCCTTTCTTCATTCAACGCCTTTTCGAGTGGAAAGTTATAAATTTTAGCGCATAAATGCAAGAATGGAAAAAGAAATGTTGAAAAAAGAAGCCAAGAAGCCTCTTTCGCCTTCTTGGCACAGCACCTCTTACACGCAATTATCCCGGAAGCAAGTCAATCGCCCCCGAAGTTTGTTTACTCATGAGATACGGTTTATGGTTCTTTTTATAATCTTATCTTGTCTTTTTCCATCCTGAATATCAGGTGTTTTATCTGGTATATCAAGCATTAATACCTGTTATGACCGATATTATGACTTATACTGTGCCCCATACTGATGTAGCATACATAAGTAATCATAAAGAATAAGTTGTGACAATTTACATGGAAACAGACTCCATTCATATCCGTTTAAGTTTGCGACAATGTTTATCCGGACAAAGAAAGGATAAGCACCCGGGAACAACAGCAAATGAACGATTCATTATGCTATTATGCAGGCATGATTAATATATTCCGTCAGTAACAACAAATCGTTTCACGTACATGCTCCCATCAGTCCACGTACGTAAACCATTGAGCTCACATACGTGAACCGAACAGATCACGGACGTGAAACGAAAATATGAAACGAACAAAATATATTAGTCAAACCTTGTTTACAGGTTAAGGTTGCCGAGTCTTGTCTTAATATAGGCGGCATACAGGAAGTAATATATGGCATAAACAACGTACATTCATGCCTAAAAGGGAATTCTTAACACAAATAGGCAAAGGCTTTAAAAGAGTACACTTTCTACTGATAATCAACAAATTAACCGTATTATCTATTAAAAACAGGTGATAATAGAAAGCAGAAAAACATCTATTATCACCTTATTATCACCGGTTATTATCACCATTACTTGACTAATTATAAGACACTTATCACACAAAGGTGACAAGTGACAATAACAAAGTGTGTTTATTTCCTATGTAACTTTGCTCTAAACCATCACAACTTGCTTCATCACCGATTACTGAATGACCGTTAATAAAGAGTAAATCTGCTCTTTACAAAAACACGCTCCCATTCTGCTTTTTACGAATTATATTACCTTTGTCCGAAAAGCAATATAATCGTATGGAAAAACAAGAAAATATTATAGCAACCTATCAACAAATCATTCAGGAAACAGAACAACAACTACAAAAAGCGCAGAAACGCATTCGCTATATCAGCCTTCTGAGACTGATCTTATTCGTAGAAGCAGTAGCCTCCGCCATTATTTTTTGGTCTGATGGATGGTTAAAGCTCATCGTCTTTACCGTAATTCCCATCATCGCTTTCATTTGGCTGGTGCAAAGCCACAACCGATGGTTTTACTGGAAAGATTATCTCAAAAAGAAAATAGAAATCAATCAGCAGGAACTACGAGCACTGCAATATGACTTTTCCGACTTCGACAACGGAAAAGAATACATCGATCCGTCTCACCTCTATACTTTCGACTTGGACATATTTGGCGAGCACTCACTATTCCAGTATATCAATCGTACTTCGACCCCCATCGGCAAACAGCGTCTTGCCAACTGGTTCAATGCGCATCTGGAAGAAAAAGAAGCTATCGAACAACGTCAGGAAGCGATTCGGGAACTATCTTCAGAACTTGAGTTTCGGCAACAATTCCGCCTGCTCGGATTACTTTATAAAGGCAAGCCATCCGACACCTCTGAAATTAAAGAATGGGTAAACAGTCCGAGCGACTATCGGAAACACGCTTTCCTCCGTATCCTCCCGACAGCAGTAGGTATTATAAACCTCCTATGTATCGGCGCAACGATTCTGGGATTTCTCCCTGCAAGCATCAGCGGGATAGTATTTGCATGCTTTGTCGTATTCAGTTTTATCTTCTCAAAAGGAATAACCAAAATACAAGCGACGTATGGCGAAAAACTACAAATTCTGTCTACTTACGCCGACCAGATTCTCATCACCGAGAAAAAAGAGATGCACAGCCCTGCACTGCAACAACTGAAAGCCGAACTTACAAGCCAAAATCAAACAGCTTCCCAGTCCGTACATCGCCTTGCTAAACTCATGAATGCACTCGACCAACGAGGTAATCTGCTAATAAGCACCATCTTGAACGGCCTCCTATTTTGGGAACTCCGCCAAGTCATGCAAATCGAGAAATGGAAAGAAGTACACTCCGCAGATCTCCCCCGCTGGATCGAAGCTATCGGAGCAATTGATGCTTATTGTTCTCTTGCAACATTCTCATACAACCATCCGGATTACATCTATCCTCAAATAACTTCTCAGTCTTTCCATCTGCAAGCCGAAGCCTTAGGGCATCCGCTCATGGACCGCAATAAATGTGTCCGCAATGGAATCGATATGGAGAAACGCCCGTTCTTTATCATTATTACCGGCGCCAACATGGCAGGCAAAAGTACTTACCTGCGCACCGTAGGTGTCAACTATCTATTGGCTTGCATTGGTGCTCCTGTATGGGCTGCGAAAATGGAAATATTTCCCGCTCGTCTTGTCACCAGCCTCCGGACAAGTGATTCACTCACCGACAACGAATCTTACTTCTTCGCCGAACTCAAACGACTGAAACTAATCATTGATAAACTCAAAGCCGGAGAAGAATTATTTATCATCCTTGATGAAATTCTGAAAGGAACTAACTCTATGGATAAACAGAAAGGTTCTTTTGCCTTAATCAAACAGTTCATGAGCATGGATGCCAATGGTATTATCGCTACTCATGACCTACTGCTAGGCACACTAATAGATGCTTTTCCACAAAATATCCGGAATTATTGTTTCGAAGCGGACATTACCAACAACGAACTGACATTTTCATACCAGATGAGAAGCGGAGTCGCACAGAACATGAATGCGTGCTTCTTAATGAAAAAAATGGGGATTGCCGTCATCGACGGTTAATCCCCACATGTCAAATTATTCCTTAAAGCCTGCTTGTATCTAAGCTATTAAGACATAGAAGTGCGATATTCAGTAATTATCAATCCATTATCCATTTATCCCTGCATCCCTGCACTTGACTATCTTAGAAATGATCTTCTGATGAATGACAATTCGCCATCAACATGAACACCATTTGGCATTAAGCACTTTAATTCAATTGACTTTTAGTCAGAAACGCAGCAACAGCTGCAGCTGCATCATTGGTAAAATAATGCACAGCAGTCACCGGCTGATATGTATAAGGTACAAACTGGAATAGCTGTACAGCTGCAAATTTATTATCAGCAGATAGTATCACGTCCATACGTATATTACCACTTGCCTCACTCTTAATCTTTGAATCCGCAGAAAATGAACCGGAATTAACAAGGTCAGTCAACTTGTCCATATGCTTCAGATCAAAGAAAACACTACGCTCTTTCGTTATGCTTCCTGTCGGAACATAGACCACTTCTTTTGACTTCCAGAAAAGCCGGAATATACCTAAAAGGAACAATCCTGTTCCAAAGACCATCAGAGCCATACTGACAGTAGACGATTTATCTTCCAGTTCGAAAGTAGAAGCAAAAGATAAAATACCAATCAGTAACATTACACAAGAAATTAAAAGACCGGAGATACTCGTACGTTTAGCGATATCGGGATGTGAAGATGCAAATATAGTAGCATCAATAGCTTGAGTTGCCATAATATTGAAGTTTAAATTATTAGTAAAAATATGAAGATAATAAAGACTGACCGGCACTATATAATTAACGCCAGCAATCCGTAAAATAATACCAATAAATAAACGTCTAAATAATAATATGCCTTAAAGTAAATACATAATATTCACTTGCAGGCTGGCAATAATAGGAAGTTGTAGTATTATAAATCCTTCCCCAATGCTGTGACAGTGAGTTATCACGGTCTGCACAACATTGCAGTACATTTCTCAGAGAAGAGAAGTATTCACCGATTTGCACACGTTGGATGCGTGTCACCGATATCTGATGGCTTTGCAAATTAGTTAATTCAGCCACAGGAAGATAAGGAGATTCTGGAGCATTAATCTGCCCCTGCGGTTTCATAGAATATGTAACAGCATGCTCTGGTTGTTCCACCTGTTTTTCAGTGAAAACATTGCCTGCGACCCCATGAAGGGCAACTGCCAGCAACAGAAACAATATTACCTTTACAAATTTTGCCATATTCTCCTGCAAATATAACAGATAATTCTTACGAAAAGTTCATTCGGTAAATCTTTTAATGTATCTTAGTATAACTAAAATATAAGGATACAAAAAAGGCTACCCGTATGAGTAGCCTTTTTTATATGTATAAGAATAACTGTAAAATTATTCAGCTGATTCAGCTTTTGGTTCTTCAGTTGCAGGAGCTTCAACAGCAGCAGGAGCAGCACTCTTCTTAGAACGACGAGTACGAGTAGCTTTCTTAGCAACTTTTTCTTTAGCCATGTTTTCATTGTAGTCAACCAACTCAATGAAACACATTTCTGCATTGTCACCTAAACGGTTACCAGTCTTGATGATACGAGTATAACCACCCGGACGGTCAGCAATCTTAACCGAGATTTCTTTGAACAATTCTGTTACTGCAATCTTATCTTGCAGGTTGCTAAATACAACACGACGAGAATTCGTAGTATCTTCTTTAGACTTTGTAATCAAAGGCTCAACAAACTTCTTCAAAGCTTTAGCCTTTGCCACAGTCGTAGTGATTCTTTTGTGCTTGATCAAGGAGCAAGCCATGTTAGATAACATAGCGCTTCTATGAGAAGCAGTACGACCTAAATGATTGAATTTTTTATTATGTCTCATTTTTTATTCTTTATCTAATTTATATTTAGAAATGTCGGTTCCAAACGATAGATTCAGACTTTCCAGCAAATCATCAAGCTCGGTAAGCGATTTCTTTCCGAAGTTTCTGAACTTCAACAGGTCAGTTTTGTTGAATTGTACCAAGTCACCGAGAGTTTCTACGTCAGCAGCCTTCAAACAATTGAGGGCGCGAACTGACAAGTCCATATCAACAAGCTTAGTCTTCAACAGCTGACGCATATGCAATACTTCTTCATCAAACTCTTCATTGCCATCAGTATCGTTACTTTCAAGCGTGATCTTCTCGTCAGAGAACAACATGAAGTGATAAATCAGAATTTTTGCAGCTTCTTTCAGCGCTTCCTTCGGGTGTATAGAACCGTCGGTACTAATCTCAAGCACTAGCTTTTCGTAGTCTGTCTTCTGTTCTACACGGAAGTTTTCTACAGCATACTTGACATTACGTATCGGTGTATAAATAGAGTCGATTGGAATTACATTAACATCCGTGCAATATTCGCGATTTTCATCAGCAGGAACATATCCACGACCCTTGTTAATAGTAATATCAATCTGCATAGTTGCCTTAGAATCTAAATGACAAATAACTAATTCCGGATTTAACACTTCAAATCCAGTCAAATACTTACCTATGTCACCTGCTTTAAATTCACTTGAATTCTCGACAGTGATACTCACTTTTTCGCTCTCGAATTCTTCAACTACTTGCTTGAATCTCACTTGTTTCAGATTCAAGATAATGTTGGTAACATCCTCTTTTACTCCAGGTACACTAGAAAATTCATGCTCCACACCATCTATTCTGATAGTAGTGATAGCAAAACCCTCTAATGAAGAGAGCAGGATACGGCGTAATGCATTACCTACGGTAATACCAAACCCCGGTTCCAACGGACGAAATTCGAATTTACCGAATCTGGAGTCCGCCTCCAACATTAATACTTTATCAGGTTTTTGAAATGCTAATATCGCCATGAAATTAATTATTATTTAGAATACAATTCAACGATCAAATGTTCTTTAATGTTCTCAGGAATGTCTGCTCTTTCAGGTATATGCAACATTTTACCAACCTTAGAAGTTTCATCCCACTCCAACCAAGCGTATTTGCTGTGATTGAAACCTGCAAGAGAGTTAGCAATTACTTCCAAAGATTTAGATCTTTCACGAACACCAATCAATTGTCCTGGTTTTACTGCGAACGAAGGAATGTTTACCACTTCACCATCTACAGTAATATGCTTGTGACTAACCAACTGACGAGCAGCAGCACGTGTAGGAGCAATACCCAAACGGAATACTACGTTGTCAAGGCGGCCTTCCAGCAATTGAAGAAGCACCTCACCGGTAATACCTTTAGCGGTAGCGGCTTTTTCAAACAAATTGCGGAATTGTTTTTCTAAAACTCCATAAGTGTATTTCGCTTTCTGCTTTTCACGAAGTTGCACACCATATTCAGAAGTTTTTCTTTTTCTTGAATTTCCGTGTTGTCCGGGAGGATAGTTCTTCTTTGACAAAACTTTATCAGCTCCAAAGATGCCTTCACCGAATTTACGGGCTATTCTTGATTTTGGTCCAGTATATCTAGCCATTTCTTTTAAATATTTAATTGTTTATTCATGAACTCAATTTGTTGCAGCCGCGATTGCAGAGAAGAAATTATTGCAATCCAAAAACAAAATCAAGATCATTTTAAGTTAAAGGTAAATTAAACTCTACGTCTTTTCGGAGGACGACAACCATTGTGTGGAAGTGGAGTTACGTCGATGATCTCTGTAACCTCAATACCAGCTCCGTGGATAGTTCTAATAGCAGACTCACGTCCGTTACCTGGACCCTTCACATATGCTTTTACCTTTCTCAGGCCAAGATCAAATGCAATTTTTGCACAATCCTGGGCAGCCATCTGAGCTGCATAAGGAGTATTCTTTTTTGAACCTCTAAATCCCATCTTTCCTGCAGATGACCAAGAGATTATCTGCCCTTCACTGTTTGCAAGAGAAACAATAATATTGTTGAAAGATGAATGAACGTGTAACTGTCCATTAGCGTCTACTTTCACATTTCTCTTCTTAGCTGCAACTGTTTTTTTTGCCATATCAACAATTATTATTTAGTAGCTTTTTTCTTATTAGCAACGGTTTTCTTTCTACCCTTACGAGTACGCGCATTGTTCTTAGTGCTCTGACCTCTAACCGGCAGACCAATACGATGACGTACACCACGGTAACAACCAATATCCATTAATCGCTTAATGTTCAATTGGATTTCAGAACGAAGATCACCTTCTACTTTATACTCTGCACCGATAATCTCACGAATCTTAGCAGCTTGATCATCTGTCCAGTCTTTAACCTTCAGATCTTTATCTACACCAGCTTTATCTAAAATTTTTGCTGAACTACTGCGACCTATTCCATATACATAGGTCAACGCAATTTCACCTCTTTTATTCTGAGGTAAATCTACACCAACTATTCTTATAGCCATATACTAAATTATTTTTTTTGCAAAAATAACAAATTATCCTTGACGTTGTTTATACTTAGGATTTTTCTTGTTAATAACATACAAACGGCCATTACGTCTAACGATCTTACATTCTGGCGTGCGTTTCTTTAATGATGCTCTTACTTTCATATCTTAATTTTATTTATATCTAAACACAATTCTTCCTTTCGATAAGTCGTAAGGAGACATTTCGACTCTCACTTTATCTCCCGGCAAAATCTTAATGTAATGCATACGCATCTTACCTGAAATATGTGCAGTAATCTCATGTCCGTTTTCTAATTCAACACGAAACATTGCATTAGACAATGCTTCAACTATAACTCCATCTTGTTCTATTGCAGATTGCTTTGCCATATTATATTGCTTTATCTCCTAAAACTTCTTCTATGAATTTGAATGAAGACAAAATATCAGCCTCACCAACTCCAACAGCTACCGTATGTTCAAAGTGCGCAGCACATTTACGATCTCTGGTCCTCACAGTCCATCCGTCACCTTCCATAATCACTTGTCTGTCTCCCAACGTTATCATCGGCTCAATTGCAATGCAAAGACCTCTTTTCATCAAAGGACCATATCCTCTTTTACCATAATTAGGTACCTGGGGATCTTCGTGCATTTCCTTACCGATGCCGTGACCGACAAACTCACGCACTACACCATAAGAATGAGACTCACAATATTGCTGAATAGCATATCCGATATCTCCGATTCTTTTTCCATGTACTGCATTCTGAATACCGATATATAACGCTTCTTTAGTTACCTTCAACAAGTTACGAATTTCTTCGTCTACCTCTCCTACACAAAAAGTATAAGCAGAATCTCCACAAAAACCATTCATATAAGTTCCGCAATCCACAGATACGATATCGCCGTCTTTCAAAACAATATCCCCCGGAATTCCATGTACTACCTGGTCATTTACAGAAGTACAGATGGATGCAGGAAACGGGTCTCCATATTGATTCGGGAATCCTTTAAAAGTTGGAGTTGCCCCATTATCTCTAATGAATTCTTCAGCAACTTTATCCAACTCACGTGTAGTTACACCAGGCTTCACCACTTTAGCAACCTCAGCTAGAGTTCTACCGACAAGCAGGTTACTCTGACGGAGCAATTCTATTTCATCTTCTGTCTTAAGAAATATCATTTCTATTCTAAAGAATTAATATGCCGCTACACCAGCGCGTCCCTTAATACGACCTGATTTCAACAGACCATCATAATGTCTCATCAACAAATGACTTTCAACCTGTTGCAGTGTATCAAGAACAACACCTACAAGAATTAACAAAGATGTACCGCCGAAGAATTGAGCAAATCCAGCTTGAACCCCAAATATACCAGCAAAAGCAGGCATAATAGCAACCAATGCCAAGAAGAAAGAACCCGGTAAAGTAATACGAGACATGATATCATCAATATACTCTGCTGTTTTCTTTCCCGGTTTGATACCAGGGATGAAACCATTATTTCTCTTCATATCCTCAGCCATCTGAGTCGGATTGATTGTAATTGCAGTATAGAAATATGTAAATAATATAATCATTACCGCAAAAACAAAATTATACCAGAAACTTGTATGATCTGTAAACGCATGCAAGAAACCACCTGCGTTATTTACATTATTGGAAAAACCGATAAATGTAATTGGAATAAACATGATTGCCTGAGCAAAGATAATAGGCATTACACCAGCAGCATTCACCTTCAAAGGAATATACTGTCTTGCACCACCATATTGTTTATTACCTACAATTCTTTTAGCATATTGTACAGGAATCTTTCTTGTACCTTGTACCAACAGGATTGCAGCACCAATTACTAACAATAAGAATACGACTTCAATTATAAACATAATCAGACCACCACTCTTATTTGCTACTCTGGATACAACTTCTTGTATCAAAGCATCAGGGAAACGAGCGATAATACCGATCAGGATGATAAATGAAATACCGTTACCAATACCTTTATCAGTTATTCTTTCACCAAGCCACAAAATAAACATACTACCTGCTGCCAAAATAATGGTAGAGGTAACCATAAACAGAGTCCAATCTAATGAAGCATTTAAGGAAGGGCCAGCCTGCATTTTAAGATTGAGCAAATAAGAAGGGGCCTGAACTAACAATATAGCAATCGTCAGATAACGAGTATATTGATTCATTTTTCTTCTGCCGCTCTCACCTTCGCGCTGCAACTTCTGGAAATACGGCACAGCGATTCCCAATAGCTGAATAACGATAGATGCAGAGATATAAGGCATGATTCCTAATGCAAAAATAGAGGCATTAGAAAATGCTCCTCCAGAGAACATATTTAACAAGGCTAAAAGGCCTTCACTTGTTTGTTCGTGCAATTTTGCCAGCATTGCCGGATTAATACCCGGTAATACGACATATGATCCGAAACGGTAAATTGCCACAAACAATATGGTGATGAGGATCCGCTGTCTCAGATCCTCAATCTTCCATATATTCTTTAATGTTTCAATAGCTTTTCTCATTGAATCAGAGTTTTACTACAGTTCCACCAGCAGCTTCAATAGCAGCAGCAGCACTCTTAGAGAATGCGTTAGCTTCTACTTCCAGCTTGTTAGTCAGAGCTCCGTTACCCAATACTTTAACCAATTGATTTGAAGAAATAAATCCTGCTTCAATAAAGTCGCTAATACCAACTTTTGTCAGATTCTTAGCGTCTGCAAGCGTCTGAATTGTATCCAAGTTGATAGCCTTATATTCTACACGATTGATATTCTTAAAACCAAATTTAGGTACTCGACGTTGAAGAGGCATCTGACCACCTTCAAAGCCAACTTTCTTAGAGTATCCAGATCTTGATTTAGCTCCTTTATGACCTCTTGTAGAAGTGCCCCCCAAGCCAGAACCGGCACCACGTCCTATTCTCTTTCTTGTCTTAGTAGATCCTTCTGCAGGTTTTAAATTACTTAAGTTCATATTGTAATTCGTTTTTTTATTCAACAAATAATTACTTAACAATGGCAACCAAGTGTTTTACTTTATCTACCATTCCAAGAATTGAAGGAGTGCTTTCGTGTTCAACCACACGGTTCAGTTTGCGAAGTCCCAGTGCATCAAGAGTTCTTTTCTGATCAGCTGGAGCACCAATTCTACTTTTAACTTGTTTAATCTTTATAATTGACATATCTCCTCCTTATCCTCTAAATACTTTTTCAACACTAATACCTCTGTTCTGAGCAATCATTCTTGCATCACGCATCTCACTCAAAGCTTCAATTGTAGCTTTAACAAGGTTGTGCGGATTTGAAGAACCTTTAGATTTTGCCAAAACGTCAGTAATACCAACACTTTCCAATACAGCACGCATAGCACCACCAGCTACTACACCGGTTCCGTGAGATGCAGGTTTGATGAATACTTCAGCACCACCAAACTTAGCTGATTGTTCATGAGGAACAGTACCTTTCAAAACAGGTACTTTCACCAGGTTCTTTTTAGCTGATTCTACGCCTTTAGCGATAGCAGCTGTTACTTCACCTGCTTTACCAAGTCCCCAACCGATAATACCTTCTTCGTTACCTACAACAACGATTGCAGAGAAACTAAAAGTTCTACCACCTTTGGTAACTTTAGTAACACGATTAATAGCAACCAATCTATCCTTCAGTTCTATATCGTTAGTAACCTTAACTCTATTATTAACTCCTGCCATAATGATTAAAATTTAAGTCCACCGTTACGAGCAGCATCAGCTACTTCTTTTACTCTCCCATGATACAAGTAACCATTACGGTCGAAAACAACAGTAGTTATACCTGCTTCCTGAGCCTTTTTAGCAATCATTTCACCAACTTTAGCAGCTTGTTCTTTCTTTGCGACTTTCTCAGCCATACCTAAAGAAGAAGCAGCAGCCAGTGTCTTACCAGAAAGATCATCGATAATCTGGACATAAATTTGCTTGTTACTTCTAAATACACTCATACGCGGACGTTCAGCAGTACCTGAGATCTTATTGCGTACTCTATATTTGATCTTAACTCGTCTTTCTATTTTTGTTGTCATAATAATCTAATTTTATATGATTTACTTAGCACCGGCTGATTTACCAGACTTTCTACGAATTACTTCGCCAACAAACTTAATACCTTTACCCTTATATGGTTCAGGCTTACGGAAAGAACGTATTTTAGAGCAAACTTGACCAAGCAATTGTTTGTCACACGATTCCAATATAATAAGAGGGTTCTTATTTCTTTCAGACTTAGTTTCAACTTTCACCTCAGCAGGCAATTGAATGAAAATATTGTGTGTATAACCTAAAGCCAGTTCAATGATGTTACCTTGGTTAGAAGCACGGTAACCTACACCGACAAGTTCCAGTTCCTTTTTATATCCTTCAGACACGCCCACAACCATGTTATGAACTAAAGAACGATACAAACCGTGGAAAGCATGTTTTTGCTTCGGGTTATCAATCATTTCTTTTTCGTTTTCTGTTAAAGTCACGTGTCCGTCTTCAATGGCAACATTGATAGCAGGATTCACATATTGGCTAAGTTCGCCTTTGGGTCCCTTAACGGTAACCACATCATCCTTCAGAGTGACTGTCACTCCAGCAGGGATACTAATGGGTAATTTTCCTATTCTTGACATTGCTTATTCCTCCTAAATTAATATACGTAACACAAGACTTCACCACCGATTTTCAGTTCAGCAGCTTCTTTGTTAGTCATTACACCTTTGGAAGTAGATATTATAGCAATACCCAGCCCATTAATAACACGCGGCATATCTTTGTAACCAGTATACTTACGCATACCCGGAGAAGATACTCTTTCTAATTTTTTGATTGCGTTAACTTTGTTAACAGAATCATACTTCAAGGCAACCTTAATAGTTCCTTGAGGACCATCTTCTACAAACTTATAGTTAAGAATGTAGCCTTTTTCAAAAAGAATCTTAGTGATTTCTTTTTTCAAGTTCGAAGCGGGAACTTCTACAACTCTGTGCTTAGCACCAATTGCGTTCCGCAACCTCGTCAAATAATCTGCTATTGGATCAGTCATATAAAAATAAATTAAATTAATCAGGACTTCCCTGACAATATTTAAACAATAATTACCAGCTTGCTTTCTTTACGCCCGGGATCAGACCGTTAGATGCCATCTCACGGAACTGGATTCTTGAAATTCCGAACTGACGGATATAACCTTTTGGACGACCAGTCAGTTTGCAACGGTTGTGCATACGAATCGGATTTGAATTCTTAGGCAACTCTTGCAATTTCTGTGCAGCTTCAAAAGCATCGGCAGGTTCACCTGTTCTCACGATTTGCTTCAAAGCAGCTCTTTTCTCGGCGTATCTGGCTACTAATTTAGCACGCTTTACTTCACGTGCCTTCATTGATTCCTTTGCCATATTCTATTAATCTTTTTTAGCGTTTTTAAAAGGTAAACCGAATTCCTTCAACAAGGCATAACCTTCTTCATCTGTCTCCGCAGAGGTTACAAAGGTAATATTCATTCCGAGAATTCTTGTAATACTATCGATATTTATTTCAGGGAAAATGATTTGTTCCTGAATACCAAGGGTATAGTTACCTTTACCATCAAACTTACTTTCGATACCTTTGAAGTCACGAATACGAGGAAGAGCTACACGAACTAGTTTTTCCAAGAATTCATACATTCTCTCACGGCGCAAAGTTACCATAACGCCAATCGGCATTTTTTTACGTAACTTAAAGTTTGCGATATCTTTACGAGAAATGGTAGCTACGGCCTTCTGACCTGTGATAGCTGTCATTTCATTGATTGCTACTTCAATAATCTTCTTATCAGCAACAGCCATACCTAAACCTTGATTGATAACAATCTTCTTAAGTACGGGTACCTGCATCGTTGAAGAATACTGGAATTGTGATTTCAATGCAGGTGCAATACGATCTGCATATTCTTTCTTTAGGCTAGCAGTATTACTCATTACTAAATCTCCTCTCCTGATTTTTTAGAATAACGCACTAAAGTTCCTTCAGAACTCTTTCTTCTCCCAATACGCGTTGCTTTACCAGTTTTTGGATCAACCGGGTTCAAGTTTGAAATGTGGATAGAAGCTTCTTGCTTCACAATACCACCCTGCGGATTCTTTGCATTCGGCTTAGTGCTCTTAGATACCATATTGATACCCTCAACAATTGCACGACCTTCTTTAACAAGAACCTTCAATACACGACCAGTTTTGCCCTTATCTTCGCCAGCATTTACGTAAACTGTATCGCCTTTTTTAATATGTAATTTACTCATTACTCAAATCTTTTACAAAATTAAAGTACCTCAGGCGCAAGTGACACAACCTTCATGTTTGTAGCACGAAGTTCTCTTGCTACAGGACCGAAAATACGACTTCCTCTAATTTCACCTGCATTATTAAGCAACACGCAAGCATTATCATCAAAACGTATATAAGAACCATCAGGACGACGGATTTCTTTCTTCGTACGTACAATCAAAGCCTTTGATACTGCACCTTTTTTAACATCACTCGAAGGGATAACACTCTTTACGGAAACTACAATAACATCTCCTACTGAAGCATAACGACGACCTGTGCCACCCAATACACGGATACACAAAGCTTCTTTAGCTCCACTGTTATCACATACTGTAAGTCTGGATTCTACTTGTATCATAATTACTTAGCTCTTTCAATTATTTCTACTAATCTCCATCTTTTAGTCTTGCTCAAAGGACGAGTTTCCATGATGCGTACAGTATCACCGATATTGCATTCATTCTTTTCATCATGAGCATGGTACTTCTTCGTTTTACTAACGAACTTACCATATATAGGGTGTTTTTCTTTAAACTTGGCAGCAACTGTGATAGTTTTTTCCATCTTGTTGCTCAATACAACCCCTGTTCTTTCTTTTCTTAAATTTCTTGCTTCCATCAAGCTGATCATTTATTGTTAAGTTCTCTTTGGCGTAATTCTGTTTTCATACGCGCAATAGTCCTGCGTAATTGTTTGATTTGAGCAGGATTTTCCAAAGGAGAAATAGAATGATTGATAACCATCTGGTTATAATTAGCTGTTTCTGCCTCTACTCTTTCTACTAAATCATTAGTAGTCATTTCTTTAATTTCTGCAATTTTCATAAACCTTACGCATTTTGATTTTGAATATCATAATCACGTCTTACGACAAACTTCGTTGTAATAGGAAGCTTTTGAGCAGCTAAGCGCAATGCTTCTTTCGCGATTTCGTAAGATACTCCTTCAGCTTCAATAATGATTCTACCTGGAGTTACAGGAGCCACAAATCCCTCGGGAGCACCTTTACCTTTACCCATACGCACATCGGCAGGTTTTCTAGTAATTGGTTTATCCGGGAATATACGGATCCAGATCTGTCCTTGACGTTGCATATATCTTGTTACTGCAATACGAGCAGCTTCGATCTGACGGCCTGTAATCCATTTAGTTTCCAAAGCCTTAATGCCAAAAGAACCGAAAGCCAGCTGGTTGCCTCTCTGAGCATTACCTTTTGCACGGCCTTTTTGTTGTCTTCTGAATTTTGTCTTTTTCGGTTGTAACATAGTTTCCTAAAATTCAAATTCGTTTAGCGATTATTTTTCTTTCTTTTGAAGTTCTTTCCGCCGTTGTTTCCACCATTGTTTCCACGACCACTTTCTTTGCTTTGTGTAAAGTTCGGAGCTAATTCTTTCTTACCAAACACTTCACCTCTACAAATCCAAACTTTGATACCTAAAAGACCCACTTTAGTCAATGCTTCAGCATGACAGTAGTCGATATCAGCTCTGAAAGTGTGTAACGGAGTTCTTCCTTCTTTATACATTTCAGAACGAGCCATTTCAGCTCCATTCAAACGTCCTGAAATCTGAATTTTGATACCTTCAGCACCCATACGCATTGTATTTGCGATAGCCATTTTAATGGCACGGCGGTAGGCAATTTTACCTTCTACCTGGCGAGCAATGTTGTTAGCAACAATTACAGCATCCAGTTCCGGTCTTTTCACTTCAAAGATATTAATCTGAATATCTTTGTCGGTAACCTTCTTCAACTCTTCTTTTAACTTATCAACTTCTTGGCCACCTTTACCGATGATAATACCCGGGCGAGCAGTGCAAACGGTAATAGTAACGAGCTTCAGCGTACGTTCAATTACGATTCTTGATACACTTGCCTTTGCAAGTCTTGCATTAAGATATTTACGGATTTTGCTATCTTCCAGCAAAGAATCACCGTAATCATTTCCACCATACCAGTTAGAATCCCATCCTCTGATAATTCCTAAACGGTTGCTTATTGGATTAACTTTTTGTCCCATCTACCTTAATTTTGATCTTCGTTATTACTTTTAGCACCAACGAACAATGTTACGTGATTTGAACGTTTGCGAATTCTATAACCTCTACCCTGCGGTGCCGGTCTCATTCTTTTGAGTGTAGCGCCACCATCAACAAAAATCTGCGTTACGAACAACTCGCCGCTTTCTGCTTTACGTTCGTTTTTCTGTTCCCAGTTAGCAATTGCAGAGCGAAGCAATTTTTCCACTCTTGCAGCAGCTTCTTTTGAAGAAAATTTCAAAACACCAAGTGCTCTGTTCACTTCCATACCACGAATCATATCAGCGACTAAGCGCATCTTACGTGGAGAAGTAGGAACATTTTGCAATTTAGCAAAATACATGGTCTTAAGGGCTTCTTTTCTTTTTTCAGCCGATATTTTTTTTCTTGCTCCCATTATATTTATTACTTTATTATTTCAAATAATTCCTGTTATCTTTTCTTGTTACCAGCGTGTCCTCTGAATGTACGAGTTGGAGCGAATTCGCCCAACTTGTGTCCTACCATATTTTCGGTAACATATACAGGAATAAATTTATTTCCATTGTGAACTGCAACTGTATGGCCTACAAAATCAGGCGAAATCATTGAAGCTCTGGCCCATGTCTTTACTACGACTTTTTTGCCAGATTCATTCATGGCAAAAATTCTCTTTTCAAGCTTTACGTTAATATATGGACCTTTTTTTAATGAACGACTCATAGTTTACTCAATTAATCAGATTACTTTTTTCTTCTCTCAATAATGTACTTAGACGATTGTTTCTTAGGAGCTCTAGTCTTAAGTCCCTTAGCGTACAATCCCTTACGAGATCTTGGATGTCCTCCGGAAGAACGTCCTTCACCACCACCCATCGGGTGATCAACCGGGTTCATTACAACACCACGGTTACGAGGACGACGACCTTGCCAACGAGAACGTCCAGCCTTACCTGAGCGTTCCAATCCATGATCTGAGTTACCAACACTACCGATAGTAGCTTTACAAGTGCTAAGAATCTGTCTTACTTCACCTGAAGGCAATTTAATCACACAATACTTACCCTCACGAGAAGTTAACTGAGCAAAGTTTCCAGCTGATCTAACCAGAGCAGCACCCTGTCCCGGACGTAACTCAATATTGTGAATTACAGTACCAACCGGAATGTTCTGAAGGGGAAGAGTATTACCAATCTCTGGCGCTGCTGTTTCACCCGACATCAGAGTCGCACCAACTTGCAATCCATTGGGAGCAATAATATATCTTTTTTCTCCATCAGCGTAATATAACAAAGCGATACGAGCCGAACGATTCGGATCGTATTCAATTGTCTTAACCACTGCTGGTACACCGTCTTTGTTTCTCTTGAAATCAACAATTCTAATCACCTTTCTATGACCGCCACCAATGTAGCGCATAGTCATCTTACCTTCGTTGTTACGACCACCAGATGATTTCTTACCATATACAAGAGACTTTTCTGGTACTGATGCAGTAATTTCTTCGAAAGTACCAATAATTTTATGTCTTTGCCCCGGTGTTGTGGGCTTTAATTTACGTACTGCCATTTTTATTAAATATTACTATAAAAATCAATAGTATCTCCTTCTTTCAATGTTACAATTGCTTTTTTGAATGCATTCGTACGGCCATTGATGATACCTGCTTTAGTATAACGGCTTTTATTTTTGCCTGCATACTTCACTGTATTCACATCAACTACAGTAACATTATAAAGAGCTTCAACTTCCTTCTTAATTTCCAGTTTGTTAGCATCAGGACGTACAACAAAGCCGAAACGATTCAGCTTATCAGTGATTGCAGTCATTTTCTCTGTTACCAACGGTTTAATAATAATTCCCATTATTTAAGCCTCCTTTTTAAATTAAGATATTGTCAATAGCCTTCAAAGAGTTTTCTGTAAGCACAACAACCCCAGCATTCAATACTCTGTAAGTATTTAATCCTGAGACAGTCTGCACGTTTGCACCCTCTATGTTACGAGCTGACAAATATACGTTTTTATTTGCTTCCGGTAAAATTACGAGTAGCTTTTTATCGGAAACTTTAAGATTTTTTGTCATAGCAACGAAATCTTTTGTCTTAGGAGCTTCAAAAACGAAGTCTTCAACAACAATAAGCGCGTTGTTCTGAACTTTATAAGACAATGCTGACTTACGAGCCAATGTCTTAACTTTTTTATTCAACTTGAAGAAGTAGTCTCTTGGTTTCGGACCAAAAACACGAGCACCACCAACGAGCACCGGTGAATTCATATCACCACGACGTGCTCCACCACCACCTTTCTGGCGACCGATCTTACGAGTAGAGCCACTGATTTCACTTCTTTCTTTTGACTTATGAGTACCCTGACGCTGGTTGGCCATAAATTGCTTTACATCCAAATAGATAGCGTGGTCGTTGGGCTCAATTCCGAAGATAGATTCGTTTAACGTAACCTTTCTCCCAGTGTCTTCACCTTTAATGTTATATACGTTAACTTCCATTATTTCTCAATTATTACGATTGAACCTTTGCAACCCGGGATAGAACCTTTGATCAAAAGAAGGTTATGATCCGCGATTACTTTTAATACCTGCAAGTTTTGAACAGTAACTCTGTCACCACCGAGCTGTCCGCCCATGCGCATTCCTTTGAATACTTTAGCTGGATAAGAACAAGCACCGATAGAACCCGGCTTACGAGCACGGTTATGCTGACCGTGAGTAGCTTGACCTACACCACCGAAACCATGTCTCTTAACTACACCTTGGAAACCTTTACCTTTAGAAGTTCCGACAACATCTACGAAAGTAGCGTCATTAAACATCTCTACAGTAATAGTATCACCCAGATTCAACTCTGTCTCAAATTCTTTGAACTCGGCCAAGTGTCTCTTCGGTGTTACTCCAGCTCTCTTAAAGTGACCCATCAACGGTTTAGTTGTATGTTTTTCCTTTTTGTCCTGGAAACCCAACTGAACAGCCGCATAGCCATCTTTTTCGACAGTTTTAACCTGAGTAACAACACAAGGACCTGCTTCGATAACAGTGCATGGTACATTCTTACCATCAGCACTGAAAACGGATGTCATTCCGATTTTTTTTCCTAATAATCCTGGCATTTCACTAATTTTTAATTATCAAACTTTAATTTCTACTTCCACACCACTCGGCAACTCAAGCTTCATAAGAGCATCTACTGTCTTAGCAGTTGAGCTATAGATGTCGATCAATCTCTTATAAGAAGAGAGTTCAAACTGTTCACGTGACTTCTTGTTAACGAAAGTCGAGCGGTTTACTGTAAAGATACGCTTGTGCGTAGGCAGAGGAATTGGACCACTAACAATAGCACCCGTAGCCTTTACGGTTCTTACAATCTTCTCAGCTGACTTGTCAACCAAGTTGTGGTCGTAAGATTTCAATTTAATTCTAATTTTCTGACTCATTATGGTTTTAAATTAATATATTTATAAATAAGATAAAGCGGCAGGCTAAGAGTCATTCGCTAGCCTGCTGCTTTTGATATTCTTCTAGAGTAAATCAGCACGTCCTTTAACTTCTTCCAATACAGCCTTAGCAATAGAGTTAGAAACTTGAGCGTGATGAGAATATACCATTGATGAAGTTGCGCGACCTGATGTAATAGTACGTAACGCTGTTACATAACCAAACATTTCAGCCAGTGGCACCATTGCTTTCACGATACGAGCACCGGAACGGCTAGATTCCATCCCTTCAACCTGGCCACGACGCTTATTCAAGTCACCGATCACATCACCCATGTTTTCTTCCGGAGTAACAACCTCCAGTTTCATGATAGGCTCCATCAATACCGGACCTGCTTTAGCACATGCATTCTTATATGCCTGAATAGCACAGATTTCGAAAGACAACTGGTCAGAGTCAACCGGGTGGAATGAACCATCAATCAAAGTTACTTTCATTGAATCCAACGGATATCCGGCCAACACACCGTTCTTCATTGCGCTTGTGAAACCTTTCTGAACTGAAGGAATAAATTCTTTAGGAATATTACCACCCTTCACTTCATCGATAAACTGCAATCCGCCTTCTTTGAAATCTTCATCAACAGGACCGATCTTAACGATAATATCTGCAAACTTACCACGACCACCAGACTGTTTCTTATAAACTTCACGAAGATCAACTGTCTTAGTGATAGCTTCTTTATAATTAACCTGAGGTTTACCTTGGTTACATTCTACTTTAAATTCACGTTTCAAACGGTCAATAATGATATCCAAGTGCAACTCACCCATACCAGAGATTACAGTCTGTCCTGTTTGCTCATCAGTCTTAACTGTAAATGTCGGATCTTCTTCAGCGAGCTTAGCCAAACCGTTAGACAATTTATCCATGTCTTTCTGAGTTTTAGGCTCAACTGCAATACCGATTACCGGTTCTGGGAAGTCCATAGACTCTAATACGATCGGAGCTGTTTCATCACAAAGCGTATCACCTGTATGAATATCTTTAAAACCTACACCTGCACCAATATCACCAGCACCGATTACTTCAACCGGATTCTGCTTGTTTGAATGCATCTGGAACAGACGAGAAACACGTTCTTTCTTACCAGAGCGAGAATTATAGATATAAGAACCAGCTTCAATCTTACCCGAATATACACGGAAGAAAGTCAAACGACCTACATAAGGGTCAGTAGCAATCTTAAATGCCAAAGCTGATGTTTTCTCATCATCACTCGGTTTACGATCTTCTTCTGCACCTGTATTCGGATTTGTACCAATCACATTCTCAGTATCCAATGGAGAAGGCAAGAAAGCACAAACATAATCCAACAATGTCTGAACACCCTTATTCTTAAATGAAGAGCCACACAACATTGGTACAACTGCCATCTGAACTGTTGCATTGCGGAGAGCTCTCAACACTTCTTCTTCTGTAATAGTAGAAGGATCGTCGAAATATTTCTCCATCAAAGCATCGTCAAACTCAGCTACCTTTTCAAGCATTTTATCTCTCCATTCATTTGCTTCATCAACGAGATCTGCCGGTATTTCTTCAACTGTATAGTCAGCCCCCATTGTTTCATCATGCCAATAGATAGCTTTCATTTTAATCAAGTCTACTAGACCTTTGAAGGTTTCCTCAGCACCAATAGGAACAACGATTGGACAAGGATTAGCACCCAAAACAGCTTTCATCTGGCGTACAACCTCAAAGAAGTCAGCACCCGAACGGTCCATTTTGTTTACGTACGCAATACGTGGCACATTATACTTATCAGCTTGACGCCATACAGTTTCTGATTGAGGTTCTACACCACCTACTGCACAGTAAGCAGCCACAGCACCATCCAGGATACGTAACGAACGTTCTACTTCAGCAGTAAAGTCAACGTGTCCCGGAGTGTCAATCAAGTTGATTTTATAAGTATCACCAGCATATTTCCATCTTGTTGTTGTTGCAGCAGATGTAATAGTAATACCACGTTCTTGCTCCTGTTCCATCCAGTCCATTGTTGCAGCACCATCGTGTACCTCACCAATTTTGTGAGTCAATCCAGTGTAGAACAGGATACGTTCAGAAGTTGTTGTTTTTCCGGCATCAATGTGAGCCATGATACCGATATTACGAGTCAAATGTAAATCTGTCTTTGCCATTTTCTTATTCCTTTACTTTAAGTTTTTAATCTAAATCGGTTATATTCTTATAGTATTAGAATCTGAAATGGGCAAATGCACGGTTAGCTTCAGCCATTCTATGCATATCTTCTTTACGTTTGTATGCACCACCTTGTTCGTTAAAGGCATCCATGATTTCAGCAGCCAATTTGTCTGCCATAGATTTACCACCTCTTTTGCGAGCAAACAGAATCAAGTTTTTCATTGAAACCGATTCTTTACGATCAGGACGGATTTCAGTAGGAACCTGGAAGGTAGCACCACCTACACGACGAGATTTTACTTCTACTTGCGGAGTTACATTATCCAAAGCCTTTTTCCAGATTTCGAGAGCTGATTTTTCTTCGTTAGGAAGTTTTGCTTTCACTGTTTCCAGAGCGGCATAAAAGATTTCATAAGACGCATTCTTTTTACCATCATACATCAAATGGTTTACAAACTTAGAAACCTTTTGGTCATTAAAAACGGGATCCGGAAGGATTACGCGTTTTTTGGGTTTTGCTTTTCTCATTTGTTTGAAAAATAATGTTTTTGTTCTTGGTTGTCTACTTCTTGACTTCTTCAACTCTCCCACCGGAGAATTTACTCAACCTTTAGCATTTCCAACAAACTAAAACGTAAGTTATTACTTTAATTCTAATTAGGTTTTAATCCTTATTTTTTCTTAGCCGGCGCAGCTTGTCCTGGTTTCGGACGCTTAGCTCCGTATTTAGAACGTCTTTGAGTACGACCAGCAACACCTGCAGTATCAAGTGTACCACGTACAATGTGGTAACGTACACCAGGAAGGTCTTTTACACGACCGCCACGTACCAAAACGATTGAGTGTTCCTGCAAGTTGTGTCCTTCTCCCGGAATGTATGAGTTAACCTCTTTTTGGTTAGTCAAACGTACACGAGCTACTTTACGCATTGCAGAGTTCGGCTTCTTCGGAGTAGTAGTATATACTCTCACGCAAACGCCACGTCTTTGAGGACATGAATCCAAGGCTGGAGATTTACTTTTCTCCACCAGCACTTCGCGTCCTTTTCTTACTAATTGCTGAATTGTAGGCATTTTAATTGTTTTTTGATTTATATTATTGTTATATTAATTTCGTAACTATACATTTTGGGCTGCAAAAATACGAATAATATTTGAATATTCAATGCGCTACAACTTTTTTTTCTTTTTTAATGTTTTTATATCAACCTCATGCTTCGCCTTTTACAACACTTAGCGGAGGCATCGGTGACTCTTCAGAAATACGAATAGGCCCAAAAGCACGTTCATACTTTGCTATGTTATCCTCCAATGCCTGCAACAAGCGTTTTGCGTGTTCTGGAGCTACTATAATACGAGATTGCACTCCTGCTTTCGGCACTCCTGGCATAACCCGTACAAAGTCTAGAATAAACTCTGAGCTTGAATGAGTAATGATTGCAAGATTCGCATAAGTTCCTTGCGCTACTTCTTCTTTCAACTCGATCTGTAACTGGTTGTTATTTTGTTCTTCCATATTAAATAAGATAAAATGTTTTTTTGCAAAATAACAAAATTTTATCGAGATAAGAATGATACAGTCAGGTAAAAGAAACAAAAAAAGGAGCAACTGCCTATTACAGCAATCGCTCCTTTTTCATATAGTCAATTGAATTGTATTATTCTACTTCATTGTAATCAAGTACTGTCTTCTTGTTCGCCAAGATACGATCATACTCTTCTTTTGAACCAACGATAATCTTTTCAAATTCACGCTGACCTGTACCTGCCGGAATTAAGTGACCGCAAATTACGTTTTCCTTCATTCCTTCAAGTTTATCTGTCTTGCCATTGATAGCAGCCTCATTCAATACCTTCGTTGTTTCCTGGAAGGATGCAGCTGACATAAAGCTTGAAGTCTGCAGTGCAGCACGCGTAATACCCTGAAGAATCTGAGTAGAAGTTGCAGCTACAGCATCACGTACCTCAACAGGTTTCAAGTCACGGCGCTTCAGCATACTGTTCTCATCACGCAACTTGCGGGCAGTCACAATCTGTCCCGGCTGCATATTCTGAGAATCACCTGCATCAACAACGACTTTCTTACCCCAGATACGATCGTTCTCTTCCATAAACTCAAGCTTATCCACTACCTGTTGTTCCAAGAAGCGAGTATCACCCGGCTCATCGATCTGAACCTTACGCATCATCTGGCGAACGATAATCTCAAAATGCTTATCATTGATCTTCACACCCTGCAGACGGTATACATCCTGAACTTCATTCACAATATATTCCTGTACAGCCGTAGGACCTTTAATTGCCAGGATATCAGCCGGAGTAGTAGCACCGTCAGATAATGGAGTACCAGCACGCACATAGTCGTTCTCCTGAACCAGAATCTGTTTGGACAATGCAACAAGATACTTCTTCACTTCACCTGTTTTCGAAGTTACGATGATTTCACGGTTACCACGCTTGATCTTACCCATTGTAACCTCACCGTCAATTTCAGAAACGACAGCAGGATTAGACGGATTACGTGCTTCAAACAACTCAGTAACACGAGGAAGACCACCCGTGATGTCACCCGCCTTACCTACAGCACGCGGAATCTTCACGATTACTTCACCGGCTTTCACTTTCTGACCATTTTCAATAATCACGTGACCACCTACCGGTAAATTATAAGTACGAATCAAATCGCCGTCTTCTGTCAGGATATGAGCCGAAGGAACTTTCGTTTTATCCTTAGATTCAATAATAATGATTTCACGAAGACCGGTTGCTTCATCCGATTCCACTTTATAAGTAACATTCTCAATTACACCTTCGAATTCAATCTTACCAGTTGCTTCAGTTATAATAACGGCATTGAACGGGTCCCATTTAGCAATTAACTTACCCTTTTCAACCAGATCACCATCCGAAACATATAATGTAGAACCATAAGGTACATTGTGCGTAGAAAGAACGATACCAGTATTTACGTCCACAAAACGAACTTCAGCCAAACGGCCTACCACTACTTTTGCAGCTTCACCCATTTCGTCTACGATATCTACCGTACGAAGTTCTTCAAATTCCAGACGAGCACTGTTCTTAGCCACAATACTTGCATTTGCCGCAATATTCGCAGCAGTACCACCGGCGTGGAATGTACGCAATGTCAACTGTGTACCCGGCTCACCGATTGACTGAGCAGCAATTACACCGACAGCCTCACCCTTCTGAACCATGCGGCTTGTTGCCAGGTTACGTCCGTAACACTTAGCACAAACACCCTTCTTCGCTTCACAAGTCAATACAGAACGGATTTCAACGCTTTCAATCGGAGAATCCTGAATCTTCTTAGCAACTTCTTCTGTGATTTCTTCACCACCGGCAACAAGCAATTCGCCTGTAGTAGGATGAATAATATCATGTACAGAAACACGACCTAAGATGCGTTCATACAGGGTAGCGATTACTTCATCGTTATTCTTCAAGTCTGTACAAACCAATCCACGAAGTGTACCGCAGTCTTCTTCTGTGATGATCACGTCGTGAGAAACGTCTACCAGACGACGAGTCAAATATCCGGCATCGGCAGTCTTCAAAGCGGTATCCGCCAAACCTTTACGGGCACCGTGAGTGGAGATAAAGTACTCCAACACAGAAAGTCCCTCTTTAAAGTTTGACAAGATCGGGTTTTCAATAATCTGACCACCTTCAGCACCAGCTTTCTGGGGCTTAGCCATCAAACCACGCATACCGGACAACTGACGAATCTGTTCTTTAGAACCACGGGCACCCGAATCCAGCATCATGTATACAGAGTTAAATCCTTGGTCATCCGAAGAAATAGTTTTCATCAAGATGTTAGACAACTCAGAGTTCACATGTGTCCAGATATCAATTACCTGATTATAACGTTCGTTGTTGGTAATGAACCCCATATTATAGTTATTTACGACTTGTTCAACTTCGTCGTAACCTTTTTGTACCAATGTCTCTTTTTCTTTCGGGATAATAATATCACCCAAGTTGAATGACAAACCACCCTTAAAGGCCATTTGGTAACCTAAGTTCTTGATTCCATCCAAGAAGTCTGCAGCTTTAGCCACACCACAAACCTTGATTACATCACTAATGATATCACGAAGAGATTTCTTAGAAATAATCGTATTGATATAACCTGCTTCAGGAGGAACAATTTCATTAACAATCACACGTCCTACAGAGGTTTCACGCATAACGTCAACAATGTTACCATTTTCATCAACGTCTTTCACGATAACCTTTACCGGAGCATGAATATCTACCTTACCTTCATTATAAGCAATTAATGCTTCTTCCGGTCCGTAGAATGTAAGTCCTTCTCCCTTAGCACCGGCACGCAACTTGGTAATATAATACAAACCAAGAACCATATCCTGTGCAGGCACAGTAATAGGCGCACCATTTGCCGGATTCAGGATATTATGTGACTGAAGCATCAACATCTGAGCTTCAAGAATTGCTTCGTTACTCAAAGGCAAGTGAACAGCCATCTGGTCACCGTCAAAGTCGGCGTTGAATGCCGTACATGCCAACGGGTGCAACTGGATAGCTTTGCCTTCGATCATCTTCGGCTGGAATGCCTGGATACCCAAACGGTGCAATGTCGGAGCACGGTTCAACAGTACAGGATGTCCTTTCATTACGTGTTCCAGAATATCCCAGATCACCGCTTCCTTACGATCTACAATCTTCTTTGCAGATTTCACCGTCTTAACGATACCACGTTCAATGAGCTTACGGATAATAAACGGCTTATAAAGTTCGGCAGCCATCAATTTAGGAATACCGCACTCACCCATCTTCAGTTCCGGACCAACGACAATTACCGAACGTGCAGAGTAGTCAACACGTTTACCCAGCAAGTTCTGACGGAAACGTCCTTGTTTACCTTTCAAGCTATCAGACAGTGATTTCAACGGGCGGTTAGCATCCGTCTTCACTGCACTTGATTTACGTGAATTATCGAACAATGAGTCTACAGATTCCTGAAGCATACGTTTCTCATTACGTAAGATTACTTCCGGAGCTTTGATTTCGATCAATCTCTTCAGACGGTTGTTACGAATGATAACACGACGATAAAGGTCATTCAAGTCAGAAGTAGCAAAACGACCACCATCCAATGGAACTAATGGACGAAGTTCGGGCGGAATAACCGGTACGATACGTACAATCATCCATTCCGGCTTGTTACGTCCACGTGATGCACGGAACGATTCTACAACCTGCAGACGTTTCAATGCCTCATTCTTACGTTGCTGTGAAGCATCATTGCCTGCACGGTGACGCAATTCATAAGACAGAGCATCCAGATCCAAACGAGCCAGCAAATCATAGATTGCTTCAGCTCCCATCTTAGCGATGAACTTATTCGGATCATTATCCTCCAGATATTGATTGTCCTTCGGAAGTGTATCCAGAATATCCAGATATTCTTCTTCAGAAAGTAAATCATATTCGGCAATGCCATCTTCAGCCTTTACACCCGGCTGAATAACAACATAACGTTCGTAATATATAATCGAATCCAGCTTCTTTGTCGGCAGTCCGAGCAAATAACCGATCTTATTTGGAAGCGAACGGAAATACCAGATGTGTGCCACCGGCACCACCAGCTGTATATGTCCCATACGTTCACGGCGTACTTTCTTTTCTGTAACTTCTACACCACAACGGTCGCAGACGATACCTTTATAACGGATACGCTTATATTTACCGCAATGGCATTCGTAATCCTTAATGGGACCAAAAATGCGCTCGCAGAACAAACCATCGCGTTCGGGTTTGTACGTACGGTAATTTATGGTTTCAGGCTTCAAAACTTCACCACTCGAATTCTCTAGGATTTCTTCCGGAGAAGCCAGACCAATTGAGATCTTCGAGAAATTGCTTTTCGTCTTATTTTCTTTTCTAAAAGCCATACTCTATATAATTGAGATTTGATAATTGAATCATTGGAAATTGAAGAAGATGCGAATGTCAACAGACCTTCATCGGCCTATTGACATCCTGCATTCTTTCATTATTTTATTCTAGGTTGATACTCAAACCTAAACCTCTCAACTCGTGTAACAATACGTTCAAGGATTCCGGAATACCGGGTTGCGGCATCGGTTCACCTTTCACAATTGCTTCATAAGCCTTAGAACGTCCTACTACGTCGTCAGACTTAATAGTCAAGATTTCCTGCAGGATATGAGCAGCACCGAAGCCTTCGAGTGCCCAAACCTCCATTTCTCCGAAACGCTGACCACCGAATTGTGCTTTACCACCAAGAGGTTGCTGAGTAATCAATGAGTACGGACCGATAGAACGAGCGTGCATCTTGTCTTCAACCATGTGCCCCAGCTTCAGCATATAAGTCACACCTACGGTTGCTGCCTGGTCAAATTGCTCACCTGTACCACCATCACAAAGATAAGTTTTACAGTAACGTGGCAATCCCGCTTTGTCTGTCCACTGATCCAAGTCGTCCATCGTAGCACCGTCAAAAATAGGAGTTGCAAATTTCACGCCCAAAGTTTTTCCGGCACGACCTAATACAGCTTCAAAAATCTGACCAATGTTCATACGAGAAGGCACACCCAACGGATTCAGTACAATGTCAACCGGAGTACCATCTGCCAAGAACGGCATATCTTCCTGACGTACAACACGTGACACAATACCCTTGTTTCCGTGACGACCTGCCATCTTATCACCTACACCAATCTTACGTTTCTTAGCAATATATACTTTAGCCATCTGAATGATACCAGCCGGAAGTTCATCACCGATAGTGATAGCAAACTTCTTACGTTTCAATTCAGCATCCAGTTCTTTGTATTTCTTGATAAAGTTCATAACCAGATCACGAACCATACCATTAGTATGGTCATCACTAGTCCAGTTACTCAGCTGAATAGAAGTAAAGTCAAGTGAATCAAAATCAGAAGCACTGAACTTAGATCCCTTAGCAATAACTTCTGCGCCCAAGTAGTCTTTCACACCCTGAGAAACCTTGCCTTCAGTCAAAGTCATCAGTTTCTTAACCAGAATACGCTTCAAGTCTGCAACCTTTGATTCAAACTCATCGTCAATCTTAGGCAACAATGCTTTATCCGCCAGTTTAGAGCTACGGTTCTTGATTACACGTGAGAAAAGTTTCTTATCAATAACAACACCTTTCAAAGAAGGAGAAGCTTTTAAAGAAGCATCTTTCACATCACCTGCCTTATCACCGAAGATAGCACGAAGCAGTTTTTCTTCCGGAGAAGGATCAGATTCACCTTTCGGAGTAATCTTACCGATCATGATATCACCCGGTTCGATACGCGCACCGATTCTTACGATACCATTTTCATCCAGGTCTTTAGTAGCTTCCTCACTTACATTCGGAATATCAGAAGTCAATTCTTCCATACCGCGCTTCGTTTCACGAACTTCCAGAGAGTATTCTTCTACGTGAACAGAAGTCAACAAGTCCTCGCGAACCACGCGTTCGTTCAATACGATAGCATCCTCATAGTTATATCCCTTCCATGGCATATAAGCAACCAACAGGTTTTTACCCAAAGCTAATTCACCCTTTTCGGTAGAATAACCTTCAGTCAGGATGTCACCCTTCTTCACGCGCTGACCTTTGTCACAAATCGGACGCAAGTCAATAGTCATGTTCTGGTTCGTCTTACGGAACTTCGGAATTCTATATTCTTTCAAAGCAGGCTCGAAGCTTACAAATTCTTCGTCTTCTGTACGGTCATACAAAATACGGATCGTAGTTGCATCAACGAAGTCAACAACACCATCGCCTTCTGCAGTAATCTGCGTGCGAGAGTCTCTCACTAACTGACGTTCGATACCTGTACCTACAATCGGAGCTTCACTTCTCAACAAAGGAACTGCCTGGCGCATCATGTTTGATCCCATCAATGCACGGTTAGCATCATCATGTTCCAGGAACGGAATCAGTGAAGCAGCAATCGATGCAATCTGCTGAGGAGAAACGTCCATCAAATCTACTTCAGACGGTTCTACAACCGGGAAGTCAGCGTCCTGACGAGATTTAACTTTATTGCGGACAAATGTACCGTCATCATTCAACGGAGCATTACCCTGTGCAATAATCTTTTCTTCTTCTTCTTCAGCAGTCAGATAAACCAGACCATTATCGGAAAGATCCACTTTTCCGTTTTCCACTTTACGGTACGGAGTTTCAATGAATCCCAGTTCATTAATTTTAGCGAATACACACAAGGAAGAGATCAAACCGATATTCGGACCTTCAGGAGTCTCAATCGGGCATAGACGACCATAGTGTGTATAGTGAACGTCACGAACCTCAAATCCGGCACGTTCACGAGAAAGACCACCAGGCCCCAGTGCAGACATACGACGCTTGTGCGTAATTTCAGCCAGCGGGTTTGTCTGGTCCATGAACTGTGACAAAGCATTTGTTCCAAAGAAAGAGTTGATCACAGAAGAAATAGTCTTCGCATTGATCAAATCGATCGGAGTAAATACTTCATTGTCACGAACATTCATACGTTCACGAATCGTACGAGACATACGAGCCAGACCAACAGCAAACTGATTAGAAAGCTGCTCACCAACTGTACGCACACGACGGTTACTCAAGTGGTCAATATCATCCACATCCGCTTTTGAGTTAATCAACTCAATCAGATATTTAATGATTTCAATGATATCTTCCTTCGTGAGGACACGCACGTCCATATCAGTCGTCAGATTCAACTTCTTGTTAATTCTGTATCGACCTACATCACCAAGGTCATATCGTTTTTCTGAGAAGAACAAGTTGTTGATAACTTCACGTGCACTTGCGTCATCAGCCGGATCAGCGTTACGCAACTGACGGTAGATATACAACACAGCTTCCTTTTCCGAGTTACTCGGGTCCTTCTGCAGGGTATTATATATAATAGAGAAATCAGATTGATTCGGCTCGTCCTTATGTAAAAGGATGTTTTGAACTCCCGATTCCAAAATTTCATCAATATGTACTTCCTCCAGCACGGTTTCACGGTCGATAATAACCTCGTTACGTTCGATAGAAACCACTTCACCGGTATCTTCATCAACGAAATCTTCAATCCATGTTTTCAAAACACGTGCAGCTAACTTACGACCTAGAACTCTCTTCAGATTTGTCTTGTTTACCTTCACATCTTCTGCAAGGTTGAAAATCTCAAGAATATCCTTATCGTTCTCGAAGCCAATCGCACGTAACAAAGTAGTTACCGGCAATTTCTTCTTACGGTCGATGTATGCATACATCACATTATTGATGTCAGTAGCAAACTCAATCCACGAACCTTTAAACGGGATAATACGAGCCGAATAAAGTTTCGTACCATTGGCATGTACACTCTGACCGAAGAACACACCCGGAGAACGGTGAAGCTGTGACACAACTACACGTTCGGCACCGTTAATGACGAAAGTAGCCTTGTCAGTCATATAAGGAATCGGGCCGAGGAATACGTCCTGAATAACTGTATCAAAATCCTCATGATCGGGGTCAGTACAGTACAGCTTAAGTTTCGCTTTCAAAGGAACACTATATGTGAGCCCACGCTCTATACAATCATCGATGGTATAGCGCGGCGGATCAATATAATAATCCAAAAACTCAAGAACAAAATTGTTTCTTGTATCGGCAATAGGGAAGTTTTCAGCAAATACTTTATACAAACCCTCATTCTTGCGCTTTTCAGGTGGGGTATCTAATTGTAGAAAGTCTTGGAATGACTTCAATTGTACTTCCAGGAAATCCGGATATTCAAGCGGATTCTTAGTCGAAGCAAAATTAACTCTTTGATTTACAGTATTTGAAGACATCTGTGAATGAATTTGGAGAACTTAATTTGAAATATATACACAAAAAGGTTAAGAATCCTCTTGCGAAGGATTCCTAACCGAATTACCTGATTACCAGGCTAATGTTATTTAAGTTCAACTTCAGCTCCAGCTTCTTCCAATGTTTTCTTCAATGATTCTGCTTCGTCTTTAGCCAAACCTTCTTTTACTACACTAGGAGCACCGTCTACCATGTCCTTAGCTTCTTTCAAGCCAAGACCACAAGCTTCCTTAACGGCCTTAACAACCTGAAGTTTAGCTGCACCAGCACTCTTCAATACTACGTCGAAAGAAGTTTTTTCTTCTACAGCAGCAGCACCAGCTGCAGGACCAGCAGCAACAGCAACAGCTGCAGCAGCAGGTTCAATACCGTATTCTTCTTTAAGGATAGTTGCAAGTTCATTAACTTCTTTTACTGTCAAGTTAACTAATTGTTCTGCAAAAGCTTTCAAATCTGCCATTTTTTGTATGATTTTAATTGTTTAAATACTTTGTTGTTTTTTGAAAATTATTCGGGTCTCTCACCAAGAGTTTTGAGAACTCCGTGAAGGGTGTTACCACCTGATTGAAGAGCAGAAATAACATTCTTGGCCGGAGATTGCAACAATGCAACGATATCGGCGATGACTTCGTTCTTACTCTTGATAGCAACGAGAGCATCCAATTGGTCTGCACCAATATAGAAGCTTTCTTCTGCATATGCAGCTTTCAGTCCGGGAATTCCGTCTTTAGCTTTGTCCTTGATCAGTTTAGCAGGTACGTTTGCAGTGTTGCAAAACATAACAGCTGTTGTACCTTTCAAAGAACCGTAAAGAGGAGAGAAGTCTTCTTCCAGGCTCTCAAGAGCTTTGTGAAGCAATGTATTCTTAACTACCATCAATTTGATGTCAGATTTGAAACAATCTCTTCTCAATGCACTTGTAGCAGTAGCGTTCATCGCTGTAACGTCTACCAGGTAGAAGTGGTTATATTCCTTTACTGTAGCAGCAATTTGCTCTATAATCGAATTTTTATCTTCCTTTCTCATTATTTCTCTGTTTTATTAGATTTCTTCCACTGATTTCGGGTCGATCTTGATACCCGCACTCATTGTACTAGAAAGATAAATACTCTTAATATATGTACCCTTTGCTGCGGTCGGTTTCAGTTTGTTCAGAGTAGAGATAAACTCTTTCGCGTTGTCGCGAATCTGATCAGGACTGAATGATACCTTACCGATAGAAGTATGAACGATACCGCTCTTATCAACTTTAAAGTCAATCTTACCTTGTTTTACTTCTTTTACAGCTTTAGCAACATCCATAGTTACAGTACCACTCTTCGGGTTAGGCATCAATCCACGAGGACCGAGTACACGACCGAGTGCACCAATTTTACCCATGATAGATGGCATAGTGATAATTACATCAATATCAGTCCATCCACCTTTGATCTTTTCAATATATTCGTCAAGACCAACATAGTCAGCACCAGCTTCTTTTGCAGCAGCTTCAGCATCCGGTGTACAGAGTACCAAAACACGTACTTCTTTACCAGTACCATGAGGAAGTGAAACAACACCTCTCACCATCTGGTTAGCTTTACGTGGGTCTACACCTAAACGTACGTCAATATCCAGTGAGGCATCAAATTTAGTGAAAGTAATTTCTTTTACTAAAGATGCAGCTTCTTTCAGTGAGTATGCTTTCCCTGCTTCAATTTTTTCTGCAGCTAACTTTTGATTTTTTGTCAGTTTACCCATTACAATTGAAGTTTATTAGTTATTAACCGGGAACTCCCCTTTTACAGCGATACCCATACTTCTAGCTGTACCAGCAACCATTCTCATGGCAGCATCCACAGTAAAACAGTTTAAGTCAACCATTTTGTCCTGAGCAATCGTACGAATCTGTTCCCAAGTAAGCTCGGCAACTTTCTTACGGTTAGGCTCAGCAGAACCACTCTTTACCTTAGCTACTTCAAGCAATTGAATAGCAACGGGAGGAGTCTTGATTACAAAATCGAAAGACTTATCTGCGTAGTAAGTAATGATAACAGGCAAAATCTTACCTGCCTTGTCTTGGGTTCTGGCATTGAATTGCTTGCAAAATTCCATGATATTAATACCCTTGGAACCCAAAGCAGGTCCAACTGGGGGTGATGGATTTGCAGCGCCTCCTTTAATCTGTAACTTGATTAGTCCAGCAACTTCTTTAGCCATTTTTTTATTGATTTATATATAAACATTAAACGAAGAACAACAACAGCGTAACAATTCCGCGTTATTCTTTTTCCACTTGCATAAAGCCTAATTCAAGCGGCGTTTTGCGCCCGAATATCTTCACCATGACCCTTAGTTTCTTCTTTTCGCTATTCACTTCTTCAATGATACCACTGAATCCGCTGAAAGGACCAAAAGTAACTTTCACAGTCTCACCCACTACATACGGAATATTGAGTTCTTCACCCGTTTCCTGTAGCTCGTCTACTGTACCAAGTATACGATTCACTTCTGATTGTCTGAGAGGCACCGGTTTTTCGGAGCCACCTAAAAAGCCTATCACATTCGGAGTATTGCGTAGGTGATGAGCGACCTCACCGACCAAAGCAGCCTCCACTAAAACGTAACCAGGGAGATAACTTCTCTCTTTCACAATTTTTTTACCATTGCGAACCTGATACACTTTTTCAGTTGGAATCAATACCTGAGATACATATTCACCAAGGTCGCTGTTTTTAAGATCAGCTTCAAGATATTCCTTTACCTTAGCTTCTTTTCCGCTAATAGCACGCAGAACGTACCATTTCTTTTCAATCTCAGCCATTTTCAATTCCTATTTTTTTAATGTGGATAAACAATTTTTTCCATGAAGTTCTGGAAACAGACATCCATACCCCATACTACCAATGCAATAAGCAGGGAAGCATATAAAACAACTACTGCACTGTTAGCAAGTTCGGAATACGTAGGCCACGATACTTTATGAACAAGTTCGTCGTAAGATTCTTTAATATAAGCTATTACCTTTTTCATTTCAATAATATTAGCACGGGAGGAGAGGCTCGAACTCCCGACACCCGGTTTTGGAGACCGGTGCTCTACCAACTGAGCTACTCCCGTTTGTACATAATCAGTTCCCGATGGTAAAACCGGGAACTGATTAATTATTGTTGTATTAGTCGATAATTTCAGTAATCTGACCAGCACCTACTGTACGTCCACCTTCGCGGATAGCGAAACGAAGACCTGGGTTCAATGCTACTGGGTAGATCAACTCTACAGTGATAGTTACGTTATCACCCGGCATTACCATTTCTGTTCCTTCCGGCAAAGTGATTTCACCTGTACAGTCCATAGTACGCAAGTAGAACTGAGGACGGTATTTGTTGTGGAACGGAGTGTGACGACCACCTTCTTCTTTCTTCAGGATATAAACCTCAGCTTTGAAGCGAGAGTGTGGTTTAATCTGACCCGGTTTACAAAGAACCATACCACGTTTGATTTCATTCTTGTCAACACCACGGAGCAACAAACCTACGTTGTCACCAGCTTCACCCTGATCCAACAGTTTACGGAACATTTCAACACCAGTTACAACTGATTTCTTATCTTCACCTAAACCAAGGATTTCAACTTCATCACCTACGTGGATGATACCAGATTCGATACGACCTGTTGCTACAGTACCACGACCTGTGATAGAGAACACGTCTTCAACCGGCATCAAGAATGGTTTATCAACATCGCGCGGAGGAAGCGGAATCCAGTTATCAACTGCATCCATCAGTTCCATAACTTTGTCTTCCCATTTTTCTACACCGTTCAATGCGCCAAGAGCAGAACCTTGGATGATAGGAGTATTGTCACCATCGAAATCATAGAATGAAAGAAGTTCTCTCATTTCCATTTCAACGAGTTCCAACATTTCTTCGTCGTCTACCATATCGCACTTGTTCAAGAATACAACCAGACGAGGAACGTTTACCTGACGAGCCAACAAGATATGTTCGCGAGTCTGAGGCATCGGACCATCAGTTGCAGCACAAACGATGATAGCACCATCCATCTGAGCAGCACCAGTTACCATGTTCTTTACGTAGTCGGCGTGTCCCGGACAGTCAACGTGTGCGTAGTGACGGTTAGCTGTTTCGTACTCAACGTGTGAAGTATTGATAGTAATACCTCTTTCTTTTTCTTCAGGAGCGTTATCGATAGAATCGAAAGAACGCAACTCAGAAAGACCTTTTTTTGCCAACACCGTAGTGATAGCAGCTGTCAACGTTGTCTTACCGTGGTCTACGTGACCGATTGTACCAATGTTTACGTGCGGTTTGGTACGTTCAAATTTCTCTTTAGCCATAGCTTTACTTGTTATTTATTTGATTAATAATCAGCATTTACATCTTTATGAGCTGTTACCGGGATTTGAACCCGGGACCTCTTCCTTACCAAGGAAGTGCTCTACCACTGAGCTATAACAGCAAGAAAAAAGAGCGGAAGACGGGGCTCAAACCCGCGACCCTCAGCTTGGAAGGCTAATGCTCTATCAACTGAGCTACTTCCGCATTCTTGCCAAAGTTGTCACTCTGATTGTGGGCAAAGATGGATTCGAACCACCGAAGTCGAAAGACAGCAGATTTACAGTCTGCCCCATTTGGCCACTCTGGTATTTGCCCTTAATACTTAAAACGAAGAATTAAAATCAAAAAGCGAACAATACTCCGAAGACAGATGTTTTATTCTCAGTTCTTCTTCTAATTCTTTCCTCGCTATGCGAGCCGGAAGACTTTCATCATCCCTTCGAGCCTCTTGTCGGATTCGAACCAACGACCCCGAGATTACAAATCACGTGCTCTGGCCAACTGAGCTAAAGAGGCGTTCTAGCTAAAAAATGCAACCGTCACGTTCTAACGCGAGCGAAACGGCTGCAAATTTAGTTATTTATTTCTTTCCCGCAAAATATTTGCGATTTTTTTATTTGCTACGCTGTTTTTCCTTGTATTTCACCAGTTGTTTTTCAAGCGCTTCTACATCCAGGTCAATTGCTTCCTCAAATGTATCACATACTTTACTTGCATAAAACTCACCATTGGGGATAAGTATTTTTATGCCTGCCTCTTTATTTTCGGCAGCCTCCGGCTTAATTACCTTTAATGACACCTCTACTTTCTTTATATCTTCGTAATATTTTTCCAACTTAGACACTTTCTTCTGAATAAATGCCTGCAATTGCTCTGACGCATCAAAGTGAATTGATTGAATTCTAATATCCATACTTACCTCCTTTTTTTAAGCTCTTGGATGAGCTTGTTTATACACTTTTTTAAGTTCTTCAAATGTGGCATGCGTATAGATCTCGGTAGTTGCGATACTCTCGTGACCCAAAAGTTCTTTTACCGCGCCCAGTTCCGCTTCATTATTCAGCATCGTGGTAGCAAAAGTATGCCTCAACACGTGAGGACTTCTTTTCTTCAGCGTCGCCACCTTTGACAGGTTCCGTTTCACTAAATTATAGACCAGATTCTTATAAAGCCGTTCACCACTCTCCTTCACGAAGAAGGCTTCCGACCTTTCCGGAATCATTTCGTTTCTTATATTAATATATTCAAGCATCAACTCCCGCAGTTCGTCACCGAACGGTATCAGCCTTTGCTTGTTTCTTTTCCCGGTTACTTTCAAAAGAGAAGCGGAGAAATCCACATCCTTATCATCCAAACCTATCAATTCTGAAAGCCTCATGCCGGTGGCATAAAACATTTCAATAATCAACCGATCGCGACAACCTTTAAATCCTTCGCCAAAGTCCGTATCATCCAGCAACTTATCCATTTCGCTCTCTTTCAGAAAAACAGGTAACGTTTTTTTATTCTTAGGTCCCGTTATTTTCCTTAACGGATCCACTGTCACCTCTCCTTGCCTTAAAAGATACTTATAGAACGACCGGAGCGAACTCAACTTACGATTTACAGAAGTCGAAGTATATCCCCTATCCATTAATGAAACAATCCATTCACGAATCAATTCACCTTCCACCTCCAACGGATCAAACTTTCCGTACTCTTCTTGAGCAAACTCCCGCAGCTGCTTTATATCCTCGCCATACGCCAGAACGGTTTTTTCGGAATAATTCCGCTCATACCGGAGATAATCAAGAAAAGATTTAATTAACATAATATCGCTACATCTAAAATCGTGCAACGAATGTATGAAAAGAATTCAATAATTCAAAGGAAATTACGAATTATTAATCTTCTACTTGCTGAAGTTGTTGTACATAAACCGCACGTTCTTTCTTAAGTCTTTTAGTTACAGACGGTTTATCAAATTGCTGTCTGCTTCTCAATTCTTTTACGATACCAGTTTTCTCAAATTTTCTTTTAAACTTCTTCAGCGCTTTTTCAATGTTTTCGCCTTCTTTTACAGGTACTACAATCATTTTGTTATTATTAATATGTTATTGGTTAAAAATCTCCGCAGTCAAATTGCGCCGCAAAATTACACATACTTTCTTTATTCACAAAACTTTCGGCAAATATTTCTCAAAAACTATTCATAAACAAATCATTAACCACGAAAAGTTAGTACCTTTGAAACTCTTAAATATGTCTATAATTAATATAATAAGGTATGAAACAGAGTATAAAAGAGCGTCTACACGCGCTACGGATGACATTTCATCCTAACCATATCAAAGCGTTCATCATTCCCAGTACCGATCCGCACCTGAGTGAGTATGTAGCTCCTTACTGGATGTCCCGTGAATGGATTTCCGGTTTTACGGGTTCCGCCGGAACAGCCGTTGTCTTAATGGATAAAGCCGGATTGTGGACAGATTCCCGATATTTTCTACAAGCGGAAAAGGAATTAGAAGGCAGCGGTATTACATTATATAAGGAGATGTTACCGGAAACCCCGAGCATCACAGCGTTTCTCTGTCAGAATCTAAAGCCGGGAGAATCTGTGAGCATTGATGGAAAAATGTTTTCTGTGCAACAGGTGGAACAGATGAAGGAGGATCTGGCGCCATATCAGTTACAGATCGATATGTTTGGCGACCCGCTGAAAAGCATATGGAAAGACCGTCCTTCCATGCCCGATGCTCCGGCCTTCATCTATGACGTCAAATATGCAGGAAAAAGTTGTGAGGAAAAAGTTACCGCTATTCGTGCTGAACTGAAAAAGAAAGGTATTTATGCCTTATTCTTGTCCAGTCTGGACGAAATAGCATGGACTCTTAATTTGAGAGGAAGTGATGTACATTGCAATCCGGTTATAGTGAGTTACCTGCTGATTACTCAGGACGATGTGATTTATTTTATCTCGCCGGAGAAGGTTACCCAAGAAGTAAGCGAGTATTTGAAAGAGCAGAAGGTCAGCCTGAAGAGATATGATGAAACAGAGGCTTTTCTGAGTTCTTTTACAGGAGAAAGCATACTCATCGATCCCAGAAGAACGAACTATGCAATTTACACATCCATCAATCCTTCATGTAAGATCATCCGTGGCGAATCCCCCGTGACGTTACTGAAAGCAATTCGTAATGAGCAGGAAATTGACGGCATCCACCATGCGATGCAACGGGATGGTGTGGCACTTGTCAAATTCCTCAAATGGCTGGAAGAATCAGTACCTTCGGGCAAAGAGACCGAATTAAGTGTAGACCGGAAGTTACATGAGTTCCGAGCAGCCCAACCTCTTTATATGGGAGAAAGCTTCGATACAATCGCCGGATACAAAGAGCATGGAGCAATTGTGCACTATTCAGCAACACCGGAAAGCGATGTCACGCTTCAACCAAAAGGTTTCCTTCTGTTGGATTCGGGAGCACAATATTGGGACGGAACTACCGATATCACCCGCACCATTGCATTAGGTGAACTGACGGAAGAAGAAAAAACAGACTATACCTTAATATTAAAAGGTCACATTGCATTGGCAATGGCTAAATTCCCTGCCGGAACACGCGGTGCTCAGCTCGACGTATTGGCCCGTATGCCTATCTGGAGTCATGGAATGAACTTCCTACATGGCACGGGACATGGCGTCGGACATTTTCTGAGTGTTCACGAAGGACCTCAAAGTATCCGTATGAATGAGAATCCTGTTGTGCTGCAACCCGGCATGGTCACTTCCAATGAACCCGGTGTGTATAAAGCAGGCAGCCACGGGATACGCACCGAAAATCTGACGCTGGTCTGCAAAGACAGAGAAGGAATGTTTGGAGAATACCTTAAGTTTGAAACCATCACCCTATGTCCTATCTGCAAGAAAGGTATCATCAAAGAGATGCTGACGGCAGAAGAAATCAAGTGGTTCAATGACTATCATCAAACCGTTTACGATAAACTTTCTCCCAGTCTGAACGAAGAAGAAAAGAAATGGTTGCAAGAAGCAACAGAAGCTATTTAAAACTGTTTCCGTGCGACATCTGAGCCTAACACGAGGGAGGATGTGTCAAAATGGAAAAGTATTCAATAAAAACATCATCAAAAACAATATATTTTATGGCTTTAATCAAATCAGTTCGAGGTTTTACTCCCGAAATTGGAGAGAACTGCTTTTTGGCAGACAATGCAACTATTATAGGAGATGTAAAAATAGGAGATGACTGTAGCATCTGGTTCTGTACAGTATTGCGTGGTGACGTCAATTCTATACGGATAGGCAATGGAGTCAATATTCAAGATGGAACCGTGCTACATACTTTATATGAGAAATCAACCATTGAAATCGGTGATCATGTTTCGGTAGGACATAATGTGACCATTCATGGAGCAACTGTTAAAGATTATGCACTCATAGGAATGGGATCTACCATACTGGATCATGCTATAGTGGGCGAAGGAGCCATCGTTGCCGCCGGCTCTTTGGTATTGAGTAATACAGTAATAGAACCCGGAAGTATCTGGGGCGGAGTACCCGCTAAATTTATTAAGAAGGTAGACCCTGAACAGGCGAAGGAGCTAAACCAAAAAATCGCTCACAATTACCTGATGTATTCTCAATGGTATAAATAGAAAAAACAGCCTTCAGCCCTTTCAGCTTTTCTCGCAAACGACTTGCCAGAAGGGGATAGCGGCTGAAGGCGTGCTTTTACACCCCTTCTCTGACATGCTCTATGAAAGGGTAAATAGTTTCAGCCCCTTCAGCCGGAAAGATAAAATATTCGGAAACTACTAACTTCCGTCTCAATAGAGCCTGTATTGATCCCAAACAAAGGTTCTATCAGGAACAAACAGAACCTCTGTTTGAGGCAAACGAAGCCTCTGTTTTTTTTCTGAACTATAGATCGGTTTATTCATTTTAAATAACCCGGTATACTATCCATTTTCACTTCGGAGGCGGGTAACCTTCATCTCGGTGGTGAATGAAACTCATCTCCGAGCCTACAGAATTCAGCCCGTATGCTAAATGGCTATAACTTGCAGACAAAGTAGCCACAGCCAGTAAATTATGAATTTATATATGACCGAGGCTGAAAGGGGCTGAAACCACTCCCCCCTTCTCTAAGCAATCTGAGAAGGGGTATAAAAGTGTTCCTTCAGCCGCTCCCCCCTTCCGGCAAGTCGTTTGCGAGAAAAACTGAAAGGGCTGAATGCAGAAAGTATCCAAGTAGTAGTATGAACTAATAGCTGTACATCTTTCATTCAAATGTCGTACATCTTCGACTCAAACGTTGTACCAGAATCAAACAACTCAAGTACTTGCCACGAGCAAGTCTTGTACTTATCGGGAAGTACTCTAATACAAGTTTGGCTCCTATCATCTCTTAAACCATATTCATGCAATACCAAGCAGCTATATCAACAAGAACTCTACTATATAATCATATACAAAAAACATGGAAAATACTCATAGAAAATATAGCCGGAGATCACTATTGGCTAAACAAAGAGCAATGGAATTACTTATGGAAGCAGTTTCAGATGACAGGGCTACCGATGTACCTGATAATGGATAAGCAAGGAAACATCGTGAAACGTTTCACTCACATCACAGCTAAAGAGCTGAAAAATTTATTGGAACAAGAAATCAATAAAATATAAAAGCTATAAGCATTCACCGAAAGCAAAACTCCACCTTAAGAAATTCAAGCTGAAAGTTACATAGCCGGAAAACAGCTTTAAAAGAAAATCCCCCTATTTTAGCCTTATCCATAATGGAGTACTAAAATAAGGGGATCATTATTCTTATATATCAATCTCTAAAAGTTAATCATGTGCATAATCTTTTCCGTAGCTCCGGCATTACTGGTCACATAATAACCGGCATTCGCACCGGTTTCACGCATGAAAACATCGTCTGTCTGGAATCGGTCCAGCAAGGCTTTGAGTTCATCATAATCCTTTATTGAGTATGCGCCTTTGGCTTCGAGCAATCGGATCGCCTCCATAAACTTTTGATATTTCGGTCCGAATATGACAGGAATACCATATACAGCCGCTTCCAGCGTATTATGAATGCCGACACCAAAACCACCTCCAATATATGCCACTTCTCCATAACGATAAATAGAAGATAGCAGTCCGAAGCAGTCGATAATCAAACAATCAACTTTCAACACATTCTTTTCGTCAGCACGAGTATAGCGTACATAAGGACGTTTCAACTTACTGATTATTTCCACCAGATGATTTTCATCAATCACATGCGGAGCAATAATCAGCTTCATTTCCGGATGGCTGTTGAAATACTCCAGAAACAAATCCTCATCCGGTCCCCAAGAACTGCCCGCCACAAATGTAAAGGCATTGTCTCCTTTAAACATTTTCACCAGCGGAAGGTCTTTGGCCTCTTCGCGAATCTGCAACACACGGTCGAAACGAGTATCTCCCACCACTGTCACACGACTGATACCAATCTTCGACAAATAGCGTTTGGAGGCCTCATTCTGCACAAACAAATGATCGAAATCTTTCAACACATTGCGATAAGTTCCTCCATACCATTTAAAGAATATCTGATCACGACGGAAAATGGAAGATACGCTATATACTGGAATACGACGTTTATGAAGTTCATCCAGATAATTCTTCCAGAATTCGTACTTGATGAAGAACGCCATGCAAGGGTTTGCAATATCCAGGAACTTCTTCACATTCCGCGGTTTATCAAACGGCAGATAGCATACAATGTCCGCTCCCCGGTAATGCTTGCGCACTTCGTAACCGGAAGGAGAGAAAAAAGTAAGCAATATCTTATAATTGGGATATTTTTCCCGAATCATTTCTATTAATGGACGCCCCTGTTCAAACTCACCGAGCGAAGCAGCATGAAACCAGATATACTGTTCTCCTTTCTCCACTTGTTGACGTAAAAGCTCATATACCACCCAATGCCCCTTCATCATTTTTCGGGGTTTACGGCTAAACGGGGCAGCTAAATGAACCAGAAGGTCATAAATAACTATTGCCAGGTTGTAAAGCATAATTTACAAGTCCTAATTATTTAAGTACCTCTACGGCACGCTTCATACGAGCCAATGTCTCTTCCTTGCCCAGTACCCAAGAGATATCGAACATGTGCGGACCTTTTCCTTCGCCCACCAGCGTCAAACGGAAAGCATTCATTATATTACCCGTGTGGTAACCTTTCTCAGCAATCCAGTCCATCACTACTTTTTCCTGGCCTTCAATGCTGAAATCTTCAATGCCGGCAATGACTTCCGCCAATTCCGTCATACATTTTGCAGAGTCTTCCTTCCAGCGTTTCTTTACTGTCTTTTCGTCATATTCAGCAGGAGCTACAAAGAAGAAGCTACATACATCCCACAGTTCCTTGATAAAACTTACACGATCTTTCATCATACCAACTACCGTAACAACCTTCTCGAAAGGAGCTTCCACGCCATGCTCTTTCAGCACAGGCAGAAACAGTTCGGCAATCTCTTCATTCGGTTTAAGCTGGATATACTGATGATTGAACCAAATACCTTTTTTATAGTCGAATTTAGCCCCCGACTTACTGCAACGATGGATATCGAACAACTGTATCATCTCATCCATAGACATTACTTCCTGATCGTTGCCCGGATTCCATCCCAATAAAGCCAGGAAGTTAATCACCGCTTCGGGCAAATAACCTGATTCACGATATCCGGAAGACACTTCGCCCGATTCCGGACGCCATTCCAACGGGAATACAGGGAATCCCAGGCGGTCGCCGTCACGCTTGCTCAGCTTACCGTTTCCTTCCGGTTTCAGCAGCAAAGGCAGGTGGGCAAATTCCGGCATCGTATCTTCCCAACCGAATGCACGGTATAACAGTACGTGCAACGGAGCTGAAGGCAGCCATTCTTCGCCACGGATTACATGAGACACTTCCATTAAATGGTCGTCTACGATATTGGCAAGATGATAAGTAGGCAATTCATCAGCCGACTTATAGAGCACCTTATCATCCAGAATAGATGAATTAATAACTACTTCACCACGAATCAAGTCATTCACGTGAACATTCTCGTTCGGCTCGATTTTGAAACGAACCACATATTGCTTTCCTTCAGCAATCAATGCGTCCACTTCTTCTTTCGACATCGTCAGAGAATTACGCATCATCCCACGGGTAGATGCATCATATTGGAAGTTAGCAATTTCCGCACGCTTAGCGTCCAGTTCCTCGGGAGTATCAAAAGCTATGTATGCTTTGTCATTGTCCAGCAAAATCTGCACATATTTCTTATAAATTTCGCGACGTTCGGACTGACGGTACGGGCCATGTTCTCCACCGAAGCTCACTCCTTCGTCAAAGTGGATACCCAACCACTTGAATGACTCGAGTATGTACTCTTCCGCTCCCGGAACAAACCGGTTAGAGTCAGTATCTTCAATACGAAAAATCAAGTCTCCGCCGTGTTGACGCGCAAACAGATAATTATACAAAGCTGTACGCACACCGCCGATGTGCAATGCTCCCGTAGGACTCGGAGCAAAACGAACTCTTACTTTTCTTTCTGCCATAATTTGGGTTAGTATAGGTAAATCGTGGCAAAATTAAACCTTTTTTTCCACACTATTGTTTTTTTTTGTACTTTTCGCAAAAATTTCAATGCGTATGGAACATATGAAGAAAAAAAAGAGGTTCTCACGAAGAGATCTATTATATAAATCATTGCTGTTTATAGTCACAGTGACACTGATTGTCTATTTCCTGCCACGTGACGGGAAGTTCAACTATCAGTTTGATATCAACAAGCCTTGGAAGTACGGACAACTGATTGCAACTTTCGACTTTCCGATCTACAAAGACGATGCAGTAGTGAACCGGGAGCAGGATAGTCTGTTGGCTTCCTTCCAACCCTATTATCTGCTCGACAAACAGATTGAAAAAGATGCAATCAGTAAGTTAAAGGAGAATTACCATACTCATCTGAAAGGTATACTCCCTTCCGTAGATTATCTGCGATACATCGAACGGACATTAAAAGAAATATACGGGGCAGGTATCGTATCGACAGAAAACATACAAAAACTCCACAAAGACAGCACATCGGCTATCATGATCATCGATGATAAGCTTGCTAACTCCAAGCCTACCGATAATATATATACGGTCAAGAAAGCCTATGAATACTTGTTATCCGCAGATACGACCCACTTCAACCGTGAGATTCTGAGACAATGTTCCTTAAACGAATATATTACTCCTAATCTTACCTTCGACCAGCAACGGACGCAGACCGCCAAAGAAGAAATGCTTAATAATTATTCCTGGGCAAACGGATTGGTTGTCAGCGGACAGAAAATTATAGATCGCGGAGAAATCATTAGTCCGGAAACTTATAACATACTGGAGTCATTACGCAAAGAGTCCATCAAACGCAGTGAATCCATTGATCAGAGCCGTCTGATTCTTGCCGGACAGATTTTATTTGTCGGCATGCTGATGCTTTGCTTCATGCTCTATCTCGACCTGTTCAGGAAAGATTATTATGAGCGCAAAGGCAGCTTGTCGTTATTGTTTACACTGATTGTGTTCTATAGTGTGGTAACCGCTTTCATGGTAACACACAATATATTCAATGTATATATGATTCCGTATGCGATGCTGCCCATCATCATACGAGTTTTCCTTGATTCGCGAACGGCTTTCCTGACGCATGTCATTACGATATTGATCTGTTCTATATCACTGCGTTTTCCGCATGAGTTCATTCTGACGCAGTTAGCCGCCGGATTAGTTGCCATTTTCAGTTTAAGGGAACTCTCACAGAGATCACAACTCTTCCGTACGGCATTATTGGTGATACTGACTTATGCAGCCATCTACTTCGCTTTTGAGCTAATGACTGAAAACGGACTTGCCAATGACTTTTCGAAACTGAATGTCCGGATGTACACCTATTTCATTATCAATGGTATCCTGCTGCTGTTTACATATCCGCTGTTGTTCCTGTTGGAAAAAACATTCGGCTTTACTTCTAATGTGACTTTGGTCGAGCTTTCAAATATCAACAGCGACCTCCTGCGGCAAATGTCCGAAACAGTGCCCGGAACTTTCCAGCACTCTATGCAAGTAGCCAATCTGGCAGCAGAGGCAGCTATCCGTATCGGAGCGAAAAGTCAATTAGTACGTACCGGAGCCTTATATCATGATATTGGCAAGATGGAGAATCCGGCCTTCTTTACAGAAAACCAGTCGGGAGGAGTCAATCCTCATAAGAATCTGAATTACGAACAGAGTGCTCAGGTCGTGATCAGTCACGTGACAGACGGGTTGAAACTGGCAGACAAACACAATCTGCCGAAAGTAATCAAAGACTTCATCAGCACTCATCATGGACGAGGAAAAACGAAATTCTTCTATATTTCATGGAAAAACGAACATCCGGACGAAGAACCGAATGAGGAGCTGTTCACTTATCCGGGTCCCAACCCTTTCTCAAAGGAGACAGCTATTCTGATGATGGCGGATGCCGTTGAAGCCGCTTCACGCAGCTTACCGGAGTATACCGAAGAAAGTATAAGCAACTTGGTCGACAAAATCATTGACTCCCAAGTTGCAGAAGGTTACTTCAAAGAATGCCCTATTACTTTCAAGGACATTGCGACGATTAAAGCAGTATTCAAAGAAAAGCTGAAGATTGCTTACCACACCCGGATCAGCTATCCTGAGCTAAAGAAGTAAGCAGGCCGGCACAGGCATCTTCGAGCACATCCAGCACATACTCAAATCCTTCGGCCCCTCCATAGTAGGGGTCGGGGACATGATCGGCAGGAATACGGGTACAATACTCCGTCATACGGTGAATCTTTTTCCATTCTTCCATAGAAGGAGCTTTCTCTTTCAGATCGTCTATGTTACGGTCGTCCATGCCAATAATCAAATCAAAATTATAAAAATCCTCCGTTCGTACCGGACGGGAGCGATGAATCAGTTGATAACCACGACGGGCAGCATGGGCACGCATCCGGCTATCCGGCAATTCACCCTGATGATATGACAGGATTCCCGCGGAATCTATCACAAACTCTTTTTCCAGTCCGGCTTCTTTGATCAGGTGAAGCATTACCCCTTCTGCCGTAGAGCTACGGCAGATATTTCCTAAGCAGACAAACAGTATTTTCTTCATCATTTACTTTTAATAATTGGCAGAATTAATTCGTCTCTGCTATATCAAAACGAATTCAGTATCTGATTCGCCCGGTTCACGGTAACAGCTGCCGGTATTTCCGGCATGGCCCCCAGTCTGAACGGAGCTAACATTTTCTCTATTTTCTTTAGTCCGGCTCTATTTCCTTTTTTCTCAAATTCCTGACGGAGAATCGTTATTTTTTCGTGTGCCTGAATACCTTCGATCAAACGTTCGAAACGGATACAGCTACGAGCTCCCGGATATACCAGATAAGTATCTCCAGCCGCCCAGGTACGGAAACGTGAATCAAGCAATGGTTCCAAAGGCCAGCTATTGTATGCCCAGCGCAGATAGCCGTCCAGATGTTTCTTAGAGCAATAGTAACTCATCCAGGCAGCCTCAGCCGGATCGGAAAAGGTGAATGTATTAGGATGTGCTTCCGTACAACAAGTATAGTAAGTAGTACGCTTATTCTCAGCCAAACGACGGAGGCGCACCTCTTCCGGGAAATTCTGACCGATAGTTATGCAATAGTCATATAAATCAGGCTCTATCTCAGCATGATAGTTACCAGCCAGTGATACTTTAAATTCAGGATCTGCTTTACGAATCACCTTCAATGTTTTCTGCATCACCTCCATCGGACGCTCATCCATCGCAATCGTACAAATATCAAACCAGCCTTTCTCTTTCAAATGCCTGGAGAAGGAAGCAAGCATGGCAACCCACATCTCTTCATAAGCAGGTTCCCCCGGTGCTGTCTTCACAAATTGCAATGAATTCGTAGCCTGGTCAAAATACTGGAAAGATAATTCCCAGGGAACCATAGAGTAGCAGTTGATCTGTTTGTCAATACCGACACTCATCATAAATTCTACCCAACGGTCGAAAACGGTATAGTCAAAAGCCCAAGTACCGTCAGCACGTTTCATCCAAGTGACCATCGTGTCAAAATAATCTTCTGTCTGACCGTTCCAGGGTTTATGTGTCAAGGTAGCTGTAATAATCTTCTGTCCGGCATCCGCCAACATTTTCATCAATGGGCGCATAGCGTCCAAATGTTCCTGACTCCACAAGGGAACCTGATAATAACGGGCAACAGCAAACGGACTCTGCCACAAATCCAGATGATAAGCCCATTCGGACGGTACCGGAAGTTCACGGGAAGAAACTACTATTTCAAGATTGAGCTGCTGCAACAGACGGGAACCGTCTTTTACCAGTAATGCTCCCTTATAAGTTCCGGGAGCAGCGGATTGAGGAATCCAGCATTGCACCCAGATAGGCTGAACCGTACGCGAAGGAAGAGCCAGTGATTTCAGATTCGTGTCAATCGGATCGGCTACCAGCAGTGAATCAAAATCCACAGCCTTTCGGTGCCCACATGCACCTCTGCCGTCCTTATTCAATTCATCGGTCATCACGTAACGGATGAAACCGCCCTTGAATGCTTCGTTCGAAAGAGAATTTCCTTTTTTATCTTTAAAATCAGTAAAACTGAAGTTCAAGTCTTTCACTTCAGCACCTGTCCATACGACAGCCTGCGCATTTACACGTTCGCCGCGCCAGCCTTTCAAGACTGCAATTTGCTGTTTCTTCAACTGGGGGAGTTTGTGTTTCGCATACCGGACATCGGTAGTTCCCCAGGAAACCTGGGTGGTAGTCACTGCTGCCCATTCTTTGTCAGAGGGGGGCGTAGGGTCAGGCAGTTCCTCGTAAGTCTCTATTGGAAATTTCGGTTGCCCCGTAGAGGTTCCACACTGAGTCACTCCTTGTTGAGCAAAAAGAGGACTCACACCAATAAGACATGTTAAGCAATAAATCGTAAGTCGTTTCATGGTTAATTAATTTATAAAGGTTATTATAAGAGAAAATTAGTGAGATCTATATGGAGGGCTACATCGGATCTACGTCATAATAGACGATCAGAGACTTATAGCGTTCATCTTCCAGCATCTCTTTCTGAATACGTTGCAGCAATTCGCGTGCACGTCCCATCGGAGCATTCTGTTCAATCTTCAGCACTATCTTTTTTATGAATAAGGTCTGGATACGGGCAACGGGAGGTTTGTCCGGTCCCAATACCCGGTTGCCGAACACCATTCTTAGCTTATCTGCCATGACCGCTGCCATCTGATCCAGCAGTGATTCATTATGGTTCTTCAAATAAACATATACCAACCGATAGTAGGGAGGATAGTGGAACATTTGCCGCTCTGCGAGCTGACCATCCACCATTTCTTCATAATTATTGCCGATAACCTGGTGGATAATAGGATGTTCAATACTCTTCGTTTGCAGCACTACCCGCCCACGTTTATTCTTACGCCCGGCTCGTCCCGCCACTTGTGCCATCAGTTGAAAGGCACGTTCGTAAGAACGGAAATCCGGATAGTTCAACATGGTGTCGGCATTCAGAATACCTACTATACTTACATGGTCAAAGTCCAGCCCTTTCGACACCATCTGCGTACCAATCAGTATATCTGTTTTCCCTTGTTCAAAATCGGCGATAATCTTTTCATAGGCAGCACGGGTACGGGTAGTATCCAGATCCATGCGGGCCACAGCCGCTTCCGGGAAAAGAACCTTAATATCATCTTCAATCTTTTCCGTTCCAAAACCACGATTGACCAGTTCTGTACCTTCGCAGGCGGGACAGGATTTCGGCAGTTGATAGGTATAGCCGCAATAATGGCATGTCAGTTGGTTGATTCCCTTATGATAAGTCAGGCTCACATCGCAGTTCTTACATTTCGGCACCCAGCCGCAAGTACGACATTCTACCATCGGTGCAAATCCGCGGCGATTTTGAAAGAGAATGACTTGTTCTTTCTGCTCCAGTGCCTCTTTCATGTATTGTATCAGCAGCGGTGAGAACTGTCCTACCATCCGCCTCTTGCGATGAAGTTCTTTGATATCTACCGGGATTATTTCCGGTAACTGAATCTCTTTATATCGTTCTTTCAGCTGTACAAATCCATATTTTCCACTGGTAGCGTTCTGCCATGTTTCTATAGAGGGAGTGGCAGTTCCGAGAAGTGTTTTAGCTCCATACATGGCAGCCAGTACGATAGCTGCATTACGTGCATGATAACGGGGAGCCGGATCTTGTTGCTTATATGTATTCTCATGCTCCTCGTCCACAATGACCAATCCCAGATCACGGAAAGGCAAAAATACGGAAGAACGGACCCCCAGAATAATATCATACCCTTTCTCTCCCAGTTGTTTGCGCCAAATCTCTACTCGCTCGGCATCCGGAAACTTGGAATGATAAATCCCCAAACGAGAACCGAATACCCGTTGCAAACGCTCTGTGATTTGAGTTGTCAACGCTATTTCAGGCAAGAGATACAACACTTGTTTTCCCTGACGGATCGTTTCTTCTATCAGATGAATATATACTTCTGTTTTACCACTTGATGTAACTCCATAAAGCAGACAGACATTTTTCTCCTGAAAGGATTGTATGATCTCATCATGTGCCCGCTGCTGAAACTCGTTCAAGGCATTCAACTCAACCACATCTTTCACTTGCTGATTCAACCGACCGACCTCATGAAAGTAAATCTCAAATATCTTTTTTTCCACCAGACCATTCAGAATAGAAGGAGATACACCCGCACGTTGTAAAAGTTCTTTTTTCGAAACTTCTTTTGGCGTTTCTCTTCCTAATATTCCTGAACACTCTACATATTTCATCAGCAACGCCAACTGCTTCGGAGCACGGGACAGGATATCAAACAAGATATGAAGCCTCTTTTCATCAGCAGAGCCCGCTAATCGTACCCTTGCCTCTGTTTTTGGCTTGTAAGTACGACGCAATTCTTCTTTCACAAAAATGGCTTCTTTATCCAGCAGAGATTTAATGACGGTAAGGATATTTTTCATATCACTCTCCTTCTCCAGTTTAGTGACACACTGCTGGGAGTCTACCGAAAGCAAATCAAGAATACGCTGTTCTCTTTCTGACAATGGTGTATCCGCTTCAAAGTCAGGATTATATTCCACGATCGTTTCACTCTCCAACTTCAAGCCGGAAGGAAGTGCCGCTTTATAAACATCTCCTTGCGTACAGAGATAATAATCCGCCAGCCACTCCCAAAATTTAAACTGAGTGGGCAACAAAATAGGAGAAGCATCCAGCAATGCTGATATTTCCTTCACCTCATACTCCGTCGGAGCACAATAATGAACATTACGAACGATAGCTGTATAAAACTTCTTCCGTCCGAAAGGAACTATCACACGACAACCGATCTCGACCTCTTCCGCACATTCATCCGGCAGAGAATAGGTGAAATATTTCGGAAGCGGTAATGGTAATATGACATCTACATACTTTTTCATTGCAAGCACAAAAGTACAATAAAAAAATGGGGATTTAAAAGAGGAAAGAAGAACACTGAAAAGAAAAATTGCCTGAGAACAAGAATCTGAGAAAATAAATTCAGATTCACCGGCTGACACTTTGCACAAAATCCCGGAACAAAAAAGAGCTTCCTTAGATCAGAAGCTCTTTCTTTGATAGTATATAAAGTAACAGATTGCTTAGAAAATATAAGCAACGGATACTTGCCAAGTCTTGGTCTTGTATGAACCTTCAACATCCTCAAAACTAGCAGTCTTACCCAACGGAATGTTATAGTTGGCACCTACCTGTAAATGATTCAGCAACTTCACACCTGCACCGACATTAATGCCTACTTCCGCTTTCTTCTTATCAACCTTTGATGTCTTTTCAAAGTCGAAATAAAAATCAGGACCGGCAGCCACATAAAGACCTAACAGGCTTCCCAAACCAATATTATATTTCAAATTGACCGGAATATCAAGACCGTTCTGCTTAACAGTAGCTTCTTCGCCCCCGTCAGAGATCTTTATACCCCTCTGAGCAAAAAGCAAAGACGCATCTACTCCCAGTCCTACCACCGGAATATTAAACTCCGCCATCGGACCGATAAAGAAGCCTGTAAAATTATCCTTTTTAAAGTTTGTCTTCACATCTGAAAAGCTTGCTTTAGACAAGTTCAAACCACCCTTTACACCAAAATGCAATTGTGCCTGGGCAGGCATTGCCATACCGATACATACGGCAATCATTAAAGCACCAAAAATCTTTTTCATAAATTTACGTGTTTATAATTCGGGACAAAGATATATATTTATAATAAATAAACACAAATTATTGCTCTTTGTTCGTTTCAGAGACATTGTTGTTCATCCAATCCTGCCCCTGTACCTTTATATTTACCAATCAAGAATCACATCTTATCCCGGTCAGCCAGTAAGGTTTCCTTTGCTCCCGTCGTCATTGAAACAATACCATTATTGCAAGTAATAATACCGCTCTCCTTACGTCGCGTCAGCCAGTCAGTAACAAAATCCGGAGCATATCCTCCCGTACTAAATTCACCGTCCAAGGCTATTATTTTTTTATAGGCAGATAAATAATCTTCTTCCGTAGTATCGGGATAGACATTGGTATAAAGCCATAATTGAATGTCGTAAAGCATATAGGAGCGTGTATCGGCATGAAGTGCAAAGAATCCTTTATCAGTTACGATTTCTTCCGATACTTTACGAATCCATCGTTCCGTATCGACGGGATTATCACACTTCGAGCATAAATCAGACAGAAGTGGCGAGAAAGCTGCGGTACGAACTTTTTCCAACTCTTTCCTTTCATCTTCTTCCAACGTATCAAACACTTCTTCGTTGACAAGTCCACGAATAAAATCTTCAAAGTTATCGGCCAGCAAAGTGATATAATAATCATTCTCCTGATCGACATGAACCACTTTCGGTTCTCCCTGCGGACCACACTCCCGATAATCAAGGAAAATCATATCATGCCCGGCAGAAGGACAGTCGCAAATAGCCACTCCAATATCCGGATACCCCCATTCTTCAATCATGAAACGACTTCCGAGTTGTCCGCAAAGAGAATACATCTTATCCTTGTCCATTCCCATAATGCCGGTAATAGCCACATGATCATCCGCCCAACTAGTCGGTTCATCACAAGGAAAACAGACATTGAAAGGTATTCCACCGTTATGCTGTTTCATCAACCAGATATAGGACTCGGGCAGTTTATATCCCAGTTCGCGTTCTACTTCTTCTATCATCTCTTCCGTAGGGAATTCACCAATATATCCATTCTTTGCATATTCGTCATCATCCCAAAAGTCCGTAAAATCAAAATCTTCAAAAGTCCTGTTTTTCATAATCGCTGTTTTTAATTTGTATTCTTTGAGTTTTGCTTTGTGTGTTTACCACTTTTCACGAATATACAAAAAAACAAACATCATCAATTTGTTTCCTTTATTTATTTCATTTTTTTACGAGTACTTTGAAAAACAGAGAGAAAATGGGAAGATGCAAATATCTAACTTCAATGCTTCATCAAGGCCGGATGAGGGGGAGGATTTTATGTAAGAACAAGTATACCCAGTCGTACCAGTGAGATGCACTTAGTGGTACGACTGGGGCAAACGGTTTATACTATTACGAAAACAAATCATTTAATGCCTCACTCATGCTGGGATGAGTAAAAATGAAGTCGCGCAGGAAGGTATAGTCCTGCCCTGCCTTCATGGCGAGGGCGACGATATTAATAACTTCGCTGGAGTCAGGTGCAAACAGCATACAACCCAATATCTTTCCTGTATTCTTATCAATGACAGCTTTCAACAAACCGTCTGTTTCTCCCAAAGTCTTGGCTCTCGGTATCGCCATAACAGGTAACTTCTTTACGATAATATCGAGATTCTGCTTACGGGCCTCCTCCTCATTCAAACCAATACGGGCCAAAGGCGGATCAATAAATACGGAATAACTGACCGGATCACGATCACTTGTTTTTCGTTCCGCCTTTCCGAATAAATCTTCCCGGATAATCCGATAGTCATCCAATGAAATATAAGTAAACTGCAAACCACCTTTCACATCACCCACCGCGCGTATTCGGGGATTCGTTGTTTTCAAATATTCATCTACAATGATAGCTCCACGTGCATCCACTTCTACTCCGGCAGCTTCCAGATGAAGCTCTTTCGTGTTAGGCCTGCGCCCTGTAGCCAACAACACGGCATCGGCTTCAAGTTCAAATGCCTCATCTGTTTGCGAATCAGTGAAAGCAACCATTGCTTTTTCTGATGTATGGTTCACAGACTGCACCTTCGCGTTCATCTTGAAAACAATCCCTTTTTTCTCCAACGTTTCTTTCACACTTGCGGCAATGTCGCGGTCTTCACGGGCTATCAGTTCGGGATAGCTCTCCAGTACCGTTACCTGAGAGCCGAAAGAGGCGTACATAGACGCAAATTCCAGCCCGATATAACCACCGCCGACAATGACGAGATGACGTGGAAGAGCGGTCAGTTCCATGATTGAAGTACTGGTATATACAAAAGGATTATCCACAACTCCTTCAATAGACGGAATCACAGTTTCCGCACCTGTATTGATTATGATTTGTTTGGATGTCAATACTATCTCTTCCGTAGCGGTACGAACAGCAACGGTATCTGCAGAAAGAAAAGAGCCCATACCTGTATAAACCGTCACATTCGGATGATCCGCTAGGTTATGGTAGTTCTTGTTTCTCAGTATACCCGTCACAAAATCTTTCACAGCAATAGCATTACGGTAAAACTCACTTTTTTCTTCAAAAGTGACTCCCACCATACCGGAAGCGATTTTCGCCTGATGCACCAATGTTTTAGTCGGAATACAGCCAATATTGATACACGTACCACCATACATCTTATCAGAACGTTCTATAACAGCAACTTTCTGTCCGCGCTTTGCAAATTCAGCCGCAAGAGTCTTCCCACCTTTGCCGAAACCAATAATAATAACATCAAATGCTTTCATATCTATATATCTTTAATTAGAAATTATCTTATTAATGTCAGTATCTCATTGACATTTGCAAAGGTCGCACCTTTCCGAGAGACTATCAATAACCATTTTACCGGATGAATTGGCAATTGTTCCCGCGAAGAGTTAAATAACTTCGTTTTCAACAAAAAGAAGAGAAGATACAAAGATGTAATCTCATTGTCATTTGCACTTCATCTCAATCCTTTCTCTTTGCATATCTAATTAAGTTAAACAACATATTAAAAGAACAGATGAAACAAGTCAGATGTTTATCTTCCTGCCTGCTAATGTTATCTATCTCGATAGCTTGCAGTTATGCAGCCAACATTCCTTCCAAAAAAGGAATGACAGTAAAAGGTATTGTAACCGATACCCGTAAAAGTCCGATTTCCGGGGTAGTAGTGACCGACGGAGTTCACTTCACTCAAACGGATGAAAAAGGATATTATTATCTTCCATCCGACTTCAACCAATCCAAGTTTGTGTATGTGTCGGTACCGGCAGATTATCAACCCACAGTTAAGAATGCACTTCCTACCGGATACTATGCCCGACTGGATCAATCAAAAAAGACAAACCGACATGATTTCGAATTAGAGAAAAGGACGGCTCCGGATGACAACTTTACTTTCATAGCCATCTCCGACCCACAAGTAAAAAACCAGAAACAACTGGAGCGCTTTCGTATGGAAACCGTACCCGATCTGGAAGCGACCTTACGTACACTCAATGAAAAAGAAGTATACGGTATGATGCTGGGAGATATCGTATGGGATGCGATGCAATTATTCACACCTTACAAAGATGCAATCTCCGGACTGAACCTGACAATGTACCACACCATCGGAAATCATGATTTTGACTTGAAATATGCCGCACTGAGCAATTCACAAAACCCGGACGAATGGGGTGAATATGCGTTTGGCGAGAACTTCGGTCCTACAGACTACTCTTTCAATGTAGGAAAAGTACATATCATTTCAATGAAGGATATCGATTATCACGGACAAAAGAAATATGAAGAGAACTTCACTCCGGCACAGCTTGAATGGTTGAAAAAGGATCTCAGTTATGTCCAACCCGGTTCACTGGTGTTACTGAACGTGCATGCTCCTGTCGCTAATCGTTCTCACAAGGGCGGAGGTAATGCCCGCAATGCTGCCCAGCTCTTTGAGATACTGAAAGGCTATAAGGTGCATATTTTTTCCGGACATACCCATTTCTACGAAAACCGGATTATTACTCCTGATATTTATGAGCATAATATAGGTGCAGCCTGCGGCGCGTGGTGGGCAGGCCATGTGAACCGTTGCGGAGCACCAAACGGCTATTTACTGGTTAATGTACAAGGAGATGACATTTCCTGGCAATATAAAGCAACCGGACGCCCGCTGGACTATCAATTTCGTGTATACAAGCCGGGAGAGTTTCAATCACAGCCGGAGTATCTGGTAGTCAATATATGGGATTATGATCCTGCCTGGACTGTCCAATACTACGAAGACGGAATAGAAAAGAAAGGAGTACTGGAAGCTTTTGATGATGAGGATCAGGATTTCATCACTATGAAGAAAGGAAAAGGGACAGGTTACCATACGCTGCATCTTTTCCGTGTACGTCCATCATCGGACAAGGTGAAGAAAATCGAAATTACAGCGACCAACCGCTTCGGGCAAAGCTTCCGTCAAACAGTTGAGCTATAACGGTCAGTTCTTGTTAACAAGGTTGATACAAATACCATATAACTCCACAAGTGGTACAAAACACAGAGGTCAGCCCGTAGATTCGAGCTGACCTCTCATTTTATTCATATCAATCAATGATTCGGATGAATATCCAGTTTCACCGGCTTAATCATATTCTCCGGTTTTAAGATCGTATCCAGATCCTCTTTAGAGAGAATATTATGTTCCAATACGAGTTCATACACTCCCTTACCGGTCTCCAATGCTTCTTTGGCTATCTTGGTAGAATGTTTGTAGCCAATGACAGGATTCAGTGCAGTCACTACACCTATACTATTATGTACATCCCGACGGCATTTCTCCTCATTGGCAGTGATACCATCGATACACAAAGTACGTAGCGTATCAAAACCGTTCATCAACAAATCCGCAGATTCGAAACAGCATTGTGCCATCACCGGTTCCATTGCATTCAGTTCCATCTGTGCAGCTTCTCCGCTCATAGTCACACAAAGGTCATTTCCTATTACCTTATAAGAGACCTGATTCATCACTTCGGGAATAACAGGGTTTACTTTTCCCGGCATAATGGAAGATCCCGGCTGCATGGCAGGCAGATTAATCTCTCCCAAGCCGCAACGGGGACCGGAGGCCAGTAACCTCAAATCATTACATATCTTATTCATTTTAACAGCTACGCGTTTCATTGCTGACGAATATCCCACCATGCAGGAAGTATCCGAAGTAGCTCCGATCAGGTCATCCGCCAATTTGATATCCAGTCCTGTTATCTTACCCAGAGCAGCAATACATTTCTCCGCATATCCCGGTTCTGCGGTAATTCCGGTTCCGATGGCTGTTGCCCCCATGTTGACCGTCAGAAAATCCTGTGCGGCAAAATCGAGATTCTTCACTTCATGTTCCAGAATGCTGGCAAATCCGTTAAAGGTTTGGCCGAGCGTCATCGGTACGGCATCTTCCAGTTGAGTACGCCCCATCTTAATTATATTCGCAAATTCCTCCCCTTTCTTACGGAAAGACTGAATCAAAGTTTCAAAATGCTTCACTAATTTAAGATGTGTATAGTACAGGCCAATATGAATGGCTGTAGGATAAGCATCATTGGTAGACTGCGAACGGTTCACATGGTCATTAGGCGAGCAGTATTGATACTCTCCGCGTTGATGTCCCATCAGTTCCAGCGCACGATTGGCAATCACTTCATTAGCATTCATGTTGGTGGTAGTTCCGGCTCCGCCCTGAATCATGTCCACCGGAAACTGGTCGTGATACTTTCCTTCCAGTATTTCTTTACAGGCTTTGAGGATAGCATCCGTTTGTTCTTTCGTCAGCAAATCCAATTCACGGTTGGCAATAGCAGCCCCCATTTTTGTGATAGCCAATGCCTGAATAAACAAAGGGTACTCATTCAAATGAAACTTGCTGATGCGAAAGTTTTCAATACCACGGAGTGTCTGTACTCCGTACAATGCACTTTCGGGCACTTCACGACTACCTATCAAGTCGCTCTCTGTTCGAGTTTTTTTTGATAATTCTTGTTTCATATCGGTTGTTTTATAACAATAACACATTCGTTAGCTGATATAATAACCAGCGAAAGATGTTATTGTTTTAATAAATATGCAAAAACTATTCAATAACTTTTTTGTTGTTTATCTTAGAAACAGAGAAAAAACGAAGATAAATCTTTTATCTTTGTTTGAAACTTAAAACAACAAGCGATGATATTACAACTAGCATTTGTTCTGACAGCTATCATTATTGGTGCACGCCTTGGGGGCATCGGACTCGGTGTCATGGGAGGAGTAGGATTGGGAATACTTACGTTCGTTTTTGGTTTACAACCCACCGCACCTCCTATCGACGTTATGTTGATGATTGCCGCCGTCATTTCCGCTGCCTCCTGTATGCAGGCTGCCGGAGGACTCGACTATATGGTGAAACTAGCAGAACATTTGCTGCGCAAAAATCCTTCACACGTCACACTGCTCAGTCCGCTGGTAACTTACCTGTTCACCTTCATAGCCGGAACCGGACATGTAGCTTACTCCGTATTGCCTGTCATTGCAGAGGTAGCCACCGAAACTAAGATTCGTCCGGAACGTCCGCTCGGCATTGCAGTGATCGCCTCACAACAAGCTATTACGGCCAGTCCCATTTCTGCTGCTACGGTAGCTTTACTCGGATTATTGGCCGGCTTTGACATCACTTTGTTCGATATACTTAAAATAACCATTCCTGCCACGATCATAGGTGTGTTGGTAGGTGCTTTATTCTCCATGAAAGTCGGCAAAGAACTGATAGAAGACCCTGAATATCAGAAACGCCTGAAAGACGGTCTTTTCAATGATAAGAAGATAGAGATCAAAGATGTCAGGAACAAACGTTCTGCCATGCTTTCCGTACTCATCTTTATATTGGCGACTGCCTTTATTGTTCTTTTCGGGTCTTTTGAAGGCATGCGCCCCAGTTTCCTGATCGATGGCGAAATCGTCACACTAGGCATGTCTTCCATTATCGAAATCGTCATGCTGTCTGCGGCAGCCATCATCCTGATTGTCACCAAGACGGATGGAATCAAGGCCACGCAAGGTTCTGTATTCCCCGCCGGAATGCAGGCTGTTATCGCCATCTTCGGTATTGCCTGGATGGGCGACACATTCCTTCAGGGCAATATGGCACAACTGACTCTTTCTATCGAAGGTGTTGTACGCCAGATGCCATGGCTGTTCGGTATCGCACTGTTCGTCATGTCTATCCTGTTATACAGTCAGGCAGCCACCGTACGGGCATTGATGCCGTTGGGCATTGCATTGGGAATTTCTCCGTATATGCTGATTGCTTTATTCCCGGCAGTCAACGGATATTTCTTTATCCCGAACTACCCGACTGTAGTAGCAGCCATTAATTTCGACCGCACTGGGACAACAAAAATCGGCAAATATGTGTTGAATCATTCGTTTATGATGCCCGGACTAGTATCTACTGTAGTCGCTATTGCTTTAGGGCTGCTTTTTATACAAATATTCTAATATATTATTAACCTAAACTCATTTCAGTTATGAAACAATTCAAGAAATTAGGTCTGGTAGTAGTCACACTACTATTGTCCGCAACAATGGCATTTGCCGCAAAACCGAATATCCATATTCTTGCCACCGGAGGAACCATTGCCGGCACGGGAAGCTCGGCTACAGGTACCAGCTATACGGCAGGGCAAGTTGCTATCGGCGCATTGCTTGATGCAGTCCCCGAAATTAAAGATATCGCCAACGTAACCGGCGAACAGATTGTAAGAATCGGTTCACAGGACATGAATGACGAAGTCTGGCTGACACTCGCCAAGAAAATTAATGAGTTATTGAAACGACCGGATATCGACGGAATCGTGATCACTCACGGAACGGATACAATGGAAGAAACTGCTTATTTTCTGAATCTGACCGTTAAAAGTGACAAACCGGTTATATTGGTAGGTGCCATGCGTCCATCCACAGCATTAAGTGCTGATGGACCGCTGAATCTTTATAATGCCGTAGTTACTGCCGCCGCCAAAGAATCGAAAGACAAAGGAGTATTGGTTGCCATGAATGGTCTGATTCTGGGTGCAGAAAGCGTTGTTAAAATGAACACAGTCGATGTACAAACTTTCCAAGCTCCTAACTCCGGTGCATTGGGATATGTGCTGAACGGAAAAGTATTTTATAACCAGATCACTCTGAAGAAACATACCACACAATCGGTATTCGACGTAACACGCCTTACTTCATTACCGAAGGTCGGTATCGTATACAGCTATTCTAATATCGAAGCTGATATAATGACTCCATTCCTCAACAATGGATACAAAGGAATCATCCATGCAGGAGTCGGAAACGGCAATATCCACAAAAATATATTCCCGTCATTGATAGACGCCCGCAGAAAAGGAATTGTAGTTGTTCGCTCCTCTCGTGTACCGACAGGTCCTACCACGCTCGATGCTGAAGTAGATGACGCCAAGTATCAGTTTGTTGCTTCCCAGGAACTGAATCCGCAAAAATCACGTGTACTGTTAATGCTTGCACTGACCAAAACCACGGACTGGAAACAAATTCAGGAATACTTTAACGAATACTAAAAACCGGACCAACTTATGAAAAAACTAATGCTTATGCTACTCCTCGCGGGTAGCATACAGGCTATATATGCCCAAACGACAGAGAAGAAAGATAAATTCTCCCCCAATACTCCCCTTTTTGAGAAACTGACAGATGTAAAAAAGAAAACGGATAAGTTTAACTTATACCTGAATATGCAAGGAAGCTTCGACGCTCATTTCCAGAACGGATTTCAGGAAGGCGACTTCAATATGCATCAACTACGCATCGAAGCAAAAGGAAATATCAACAACTGGCTTTCTTACCGCTATCGCCAGCGCCTCAACCGTTCGAACGACGGAAACAACATGATAGACAACCTCCCGACCTCCATCGACTGGGCAGGTATCGGCATCAAACTCAATGATAAGTTCAATCTGTTTGCCGGTAAGCAAAGTGCCAACTATGGCGGCTTTGAGTTCGATCTGAATCCGATTGATGTCTATCAATACAGCGATATGATTGATTATATGAGTAACTTCCTGACCGGTCTGAATGTCGGTTATAATATGACTCCGGACCAGCAACTTAATCTACAGATATTGAACAGCCGCAACAGTTCCTTCGACAACACTTATGGCATCACAGAGGATGCGGAAGGCAATCTTCCCGATTTGAAATCCGGAAAAATGCCATTGGTCTACACCTTAAACTGGGTTGGCAATTTTAATAATGTATTTAAAACCCGCTGGTCCGCTTCTGTCATGAACGAGGCCAAAGACCACAATATGTATTACTATGCCGTAGGAAATGAATTGAATCTGGGAAAATGGAATGCTTTCATTGATTTTATGTACTCAAAAGAGGATATTGACCGCAAAGGGATTATCACAAACATCGTCGGTCGTCCGGGCGGACATAATGCGTTTGACACAGGCTATTTATCAGTAGTAGCCAAATGTAACTACCGTTTCCTCCCGAAATGGAATGCATTCGTAAAAGGAATGTATGAAACGGCTTCTGTAACCAAAGCCTCCGAAGGAATAGAAAAAGGAAACTACCGTACTTCCTGGGGATATCTCGCAGGTATCGAATTTTATCCGATGGAAACAAACCTGCATTTCTTCGTAACCTATGTAGGGCGTTCTTACGACTTCACCTCGCGTGCCAAAGTGCTGGGACAAGAAAACTACAGTACCAACCGGATTTCTGTAGGCTTCATCTGGCAGATGCCGGTCTTTTAAGCTCATCACAAAATAAAAAAATACCCGACAGTTTTTGAACAGCTGTCGGGTATTTTTTATATGTTCGGTTTCTTTTCTAAATCAATACTCTTCCTCATTGAAAAAGAAATCTTCTTTACTAGGATAATCCGGCCAAATATCTTCGATACTCTCATAGATTTCGCCCTCATCTTCCATCTCTTGCAGATTCTCTATAACTTCAAGAGGAGCACCCGAACGCATAGCATAATCAATCAATTCGTCCTTGGTTGCCGGCCAGGGAGCATCTTCCAGTTTTGATGCTAATTCCAATGTCCAATACATAATCTTGAGTATTAAAAGTGAATACTAATTTTCTTATTTTTTATTTTCCGGCAAAAGTATAATAAAATCTATCATTTCCAACTATTATCCCAGAATATTTCACTATTTTGTTCATCAAAATTAATTTTTCGGGATAAAACAAACAAATAATCTGATAATCTGTTGACAAAAGCTAATACTTCCGGAGATATTGTACAAGTTTCGGATAAGGTCAGGATACGCCGTTCAGCCCTCCGGCAGATAGTACGGCAAACATGACAAACAGCTGCCCCGCGGCTTCCTCCCGGAATAATAAAGGCACAGAGTTCCGGAAGTTGCTCATCCAGCTTATCAATTTCCTGTTCAATGCGTTCTATATCTTCTAAAGTAATAATACTAGCTGGCTTCAACTGAGTTTTTTCCTGATCGGTTGCCAGATGCGAACCGATAGCAAACAACTTGTGCTGTATGCCCAATATAAAATCCCGATCCGACTCATCCAACAAATAAGTATGTAACCATCCTAAATGCGAGTTCAATTCATCGATTGTCCCATAAGCTTCCAAACGGATATGGGTCTTCGACACGCGGCTTCCGCCAACGAGGCTGGTGGTTCCTTTGTCCCCAGTCTTTGTATATACAAGGCTCTTTTTCATAAACGTCTATTTTTCATTATTACTATATATAAGATTAACGTATGAGGCTTCTCAGAAGTTGACAATATAATGCTGTTTTATTTTTGTTGTATCAAAAAAAAGCAGACCTAAATCATACAAATCAAAAGTGATTCCCACCCTGTCATCCTTTTGCACCCGTTCCCATAACATCCTCATCGATTTAGAATAATGAATGCCATGAATGACAAATACACTTTCTGAAGTTGTACGGCGTGCACAAACCTTAAAAACCTCCTCCAGCATTTCAGAGTTCTGATAATCATTCAGATATAGAAAATCAACCGGAACACCAGCATCCAGAAACAACTCCGACAGGTCGGGAGCAAAAAGATACCCGGCAGTGGGTTTGGCCGACTGCAGATACAGAGAAGATATGGAAGGCCGCCCCACCTCTATAATAGTAGCCGGCTGCACTCTATTCACCAGCCGGAACAGGAAACGGTTGACTTTTTGTATTCCTTTGCACCATCCCTGTTCTTTTATCATCTTCTTCTGTTCTTCTTTCAATGAAAAGTAAGCATAATAAGGCATCTTTTCATAAATCACATCTGTAATCAAGCTAAAAGCAAACGGCGAGTGTACGCCATATCCACAACGATAGCGGAAACGGGAAAGCCAGATAAAGGGTCGTTTTAAACAAAGTAGAAGATTCATACAACAATTATTCGTTTTCATTCGTAGCACAAAGATATGTTTTTTTATCGCATAGAACCAATTCGGAAGAAAAATGTTATAAGGGGAAATCATAACCTAAACAATTGATCCGAATTATGAAGAAAACAATTTTTCTGGCAACGTTGACAGCAGCTATCTTCGCCGGTTGCTCGAGTGATAATCCGATGTTGCCCGTCGAAGGCGGCAACGGGAATAATGGCGGAGAAGGAAATAATGAACTTATCAGCCCGACAGTACGCGCTACGGTCAATACACCGGATAACGCGCAGAGTCCGATGAGCGGAATATTAGAAGTATATCCCTGCCAGGCAGGCACTTCCATTTATTATGGAAACTATGTGGAAGATGTACTGACTCCATTTCCCGGTATGTACACCTTAAAAGACGGAAACACTCTTGGAAACCCCGCACGTGCCATCTCACTTCCTGTAGGAACATACAATATGATTTATTGGGGAACTCCTAAATATGAGGAACCAATCTATAGTAATCCGGCAGTGAAGGACCCGCAACTGACTCTCGGCGGCGATCTGTCTCAGCAGTATTTCGGGCTCCGGCAAAACCTTCCTGATACGACCTATTATCCTGTTTTCGATCTGGTTTATGCGGTGAAGCCCGCCAATATCGGTACGGAAGAGTTAAACGCAGCGATGAAACGAAAAGTCGCAGGTTTGAAAGTGATTGTCAAAGACAAAAACAACGGAATATTAAGCTCCAGCATCTCCGGCATGAAAGTAAATATTGGAGGTATTGCAGAGAAATTGAATTTGTATACCGCAGAGCCGGTCAATCAAACCAAAACAGTCACCTTCCCTTTGGTACTTTCCACAGATGGCACACAGATGAGCAATGCTACTGTCATGTTATTCCCATCGGCTACAAGCCCTCTATTCCAACTAATTATTACATTAAAGAACGGAACTGTAAAAACCTTCAAGCAAACATTGAGCGCTCCTCTGAAGGCAAATACCCGGTTCACCTTAACATTAACTTTAGGCGACATCTTCTCGGAGGAGGAGACCGGAAATTTTACGATAGACAATTGGCAGGAAGAGAGCGAAACAATCGAGGTGCCAAGTTTGAACTGATCGATGAACAGTTCAGCAATTAAAGAATCTGATTTCAGCGATTAAATACAATGATAGTTTCAAGAAAAAGGGCCGGCTCCCGCGGTGGACCGACCCTTTTAATCATCTATTTCAAGTAATTACTGTAGTCTGAATACTACAGGTACAGTATATTTTACTCGAACTTTCTTACCGTTTTGTACTCCGGGTTTCCACTTGGGCATTCCACTTATCACACGGATAGCTTCTTTATCCAAGTAAGCATCTACCCCTCGTACAACTGTCGGACTAGTAATCGATCCGTCCTTGTCTACAACAAACTGAACAATTACACGTCCTTGTGAGCCCATCTCTTGAGACATTGTCGGATATTTGATATGACTACTCAAATATTTCAGCAATTCAGCTGAACCACCAGGAAATTCAGGCATGATTTCTACACTTACGTGAATAACATCTTCCTCAACTTCTGCAGTTTCCACTACTGGCGGTACCCAAACAACCTTGTAAGGTTCATTCACATTGTCTGGTACTACTGAAACATTATCCGTCACCTCTTCGGTATCATCTACTATTTCGAACAAATCTGTTACTTTAGTTTCCGGTGGAGGAGGCGGTTCCAGTTTTTCTTCAGGGAATGTGATTGGAACGAGCTCCGTTACAAAGATGGATTCATCATCAGATGATAGTGCCGCAACTCTTACATCATGCTGTGTCCATTCGAACGATACGAACATGAAAGCAAGCGCAACAACCAAACCCATCAACAACCAAGAACCTCTTTGATTCTCAATTGCAGCCTTTTTTGATTTTTTGGCTTCCATAAAAAATGTGTTTAAGTAATTAATAATAGAAAATATATAGCATATATACTACTTTTCGTTTTCCTTCTTAGGCATTACTTAAAGTGCTCTCTAGCTGCAATAAATATAGTATTTTTATGGATAGGATGTAACTTTGCTTCTTGTTTATTTCATTCTTTTTCCTTCTTTTGGATAAAATTTATGAAATGGCACTCTGCCTTACTATCTCAGTTCACAAGCAAAATCTGTCTTGCAACTCTTTTTTATATTTCCTGGAAAGAAGTAATTCTGTCACGTTATCAAAGGGTGGATAGAGTATACACTTATTATCCTTTATAATCATCAAATAATCAATATTAATAATATAGGATTGGTGTATTTGAACAAAACAAGGCGAATATTTGATTATCTGTTCGGCAGTCATTCCCCGTCGTAACACCACTGATAATTTACTGTTAAGTATCACCTCCCATTGTTTACGTTCAGCGCAATAACGAAAAAAAACAATCTCAGCCGGACGCAAGGCACGCATATCATTAGTTGGTGTAAATACTATGAATGTTTGCCCCATATACAATGATGCTCCTATTGGCAATATCTTTTTTTGTTCTGTTTCCATTTGTGCCATAAAACGCATAAGAATGTTTTTCAACTCCTGCCCCTCGAAAGGCTTCAACAAATAATCGAATACAGATTCTCTAATAGCATGTATCATGTACTTTTCATAAGCTGTATAGAAAACCACCCGCATACCCCATGAAATGTTGTCATGCAGATCATGTAGCAAATCCAAACCAGTCATATCCGGCATTTCCACATCCAAAAACAACAAATCTGGTTGTATTTTGGTAATAAGTTTCTCTCCCTGTTTACCATTTCGGGCAGTTCCATCTAAAGAAAAGTATGGATTTTTTCTCAGTTCAATGCTTAACTTCCCAATAGCCACTTCATCGTCATCAACTATAACTACTTTATACTTATTCATATCTTCTGTGTTTTCTTCTGGTGGATATTCCCATAATATTATATCCAGTTACTATTTCATCAAGTGAGGATGCGGTGTACGAGGCACCTGCCTGGCTTTTTCTCTTATACCATATTGATCCGAAGTTTTAAACGAATTAAAATCTCGCAACGGATCATAATTTATATCCTTTGCAAAGAACTCTTCTAATACAAATGGCTCACCAGCTATTGTTTTAATTCTCTCTACAATCAGCTGACGCGATATTGTATTGAAATATAGACGGTTATCATCCATACAACTTGTAATTTCAGAGTGCCAGATACCACTCTTATAGCCCATCCCTCCTTCGAAAAAGCCTGTGCGGGGATACCGGGAATCATTCAGCAAGTGCTTCCAATAGACGCTACCCTTAGTATTATTAAAATCTGTCGTAAGGTTCAGACCAAGGGGAACCTCCCATGCCTGGCTTTCAATTGACTCAGCTGTATAGTTTGGGCTATCGTTATAATGATATTCATCTAATAGTTTACCAAAGCCATGTCCTCCACCTTCATGTACAAAAACATTTTTCCAATCACCAGTACTTATACCAATACTAGAATTCCCAGACCATTGAAGATTCCCTTCTGTCAGCGGAATAATAGCGTAACTTAATCCGTTATTCCATATCCAACATATACCTCCATAGCGTGAATCATTAACTAAAAGAAAAACAGGAACTTTATCAATAGACGTTTTATTCTCTATGATATCCGGACAGGTAGAACTCACGAAATCGAAAATCTCATTATAATCTTTTACTTGCATGTCCGAGTAATTGTTTCCCCAACTTGTTTTAAAATAGGTGTTTCTCATTTTTCCCGTATCCGTATTTCCCGCACCAGTTTCTTCTGAAACAGTAGGAAGGATATAAACATTGAAATATTCACGATATGATTTATATGGCTCTACAGAGAATAAACAGTTTAAAGCTTCACGTGCACTACTTTCAAACAAGCCATTAGGCGCTAATTCATTGGTGGTAAATCCATCACCTGTTACAACCAGAGTTACCGGATGTTTTTCCCTCATTTTCTGATATACGATAACATCTCCTGTCGAATAGGTTTCGGGAGAATAAAGGCTGCCTTGCGTCACATTGACGCTTTCCCAGCTAGCTACACTAACGCCATTCAATGTAACCTGCCTGTCTCCCAAAACAGTAAGATGCATAATATAATGTACTCCGGAATCAAAAGTTTGGTCTAGTTTTATAAAAAAAGGACTCTCATTAATCTTCAATTCTATGGCTTGTTCATCAGAAAGATGCTGAGGCGGAATTAAAAGTGAAAATCGCCTTGAACTGTTATCAGAGGTTTCCTCTTTTAATTTCATAGCTTCAATACTCGTTACGGTTCCATGAGTACTTACCGCACCATTTTCCAAATTTAATGAACATTGGTTGCACGCTTTCAGATATATATTGGAACAAACATCTGATATCCCATTGGCATAATCCACTTGAAATGTAACTTGTGACATCAAGTGAGAAAAATGAATATCAACCGCTGCTTCAGATATAATGTATTCCTGTTCGGCAAATAACAAATCGCTTTCTTTCTGTTTATTCGCATTATTTTGCAGAGTTGCAACTTCAAATGGCAGAACAGCGTTTACTAATGGCTGCATAAATGGATAATAAGCTACCATCCTCATTTTCTGACCTTTATTCTCAGCAGGGAATGAAAACCGCTTACCGAGTGACCATTGATTGCCGTCAAAAATACAAGCTTGATTATATAAATAGCTGTCAGTAGAGAGCTGACTACCTTGTTCTGTTAAAAATACTCCGATAATATCTCCTGTATTAAAAGAAATACTTGAATCTTGTGGTTTTCCATCAGTTGACTGAAATCCATTAGATATAGATTGACTGATTTCAAAGTATATTCTTTCTTCTTCGTGTTCTGTAGAACAAGCTGCCAGAACAAGCAGCATTACTAAGGTACGTAAGCCAGATAAATCAATGCGTTTCATATATCATTCATTTTATTGGACAGTTGATAAATCTATTGTTATCTTATACTCCTTTCCACTTTCTAATATAAGAGGCTCTTGCAATTGATAATGGTAAAAACGACCTTTATATTTGAAATTAATCCACTGTCCGACCGGAACGCTTTGCGGAATGATTATAGCCTCAGCTGTTTGCCTATTTTCGTCATAATACATTTGAATAACCTGTGGTGATATACTTGACTCATAGCTCACTTCTCTGGTAACTAGATTAACGATAGCTCTATTATAGACATTGGTCACTTGTACCCCATTCTTCATATCACTGTTTGCAATAGAAGTAGTATTTATGAATGAAACAGTTAATTTACTGAACAAGTGATTGAATAATAAAGGAATCCCTCCATTGTACTTCTCATAAATAATATCTGTAGTAGAAGCCCATAAGAAATCACTTTGTCTTAATAATTTCCGATTACTTTGATCATTCGGAAGCTGAAAGTAAACGTTTGTGAAGTCTTTATCTAATGTACTGCTAGCATAGGGATAATATCCTATCCCCATAAGTGTATAGGGAACTTTTTGCCAATACAGTTGCATCTCAGAATCCCAGCCAACACTTCCTTTATATTCAACGGGAATATTACTTACCCAACATTCGCTACCATATTTCCACTTTGCAGCTTTGTTCTGATCAAATAGGAAAATTCCAATTTTATCTCCTTCTTCAAATCCTCGTTCCATAGTCGAACGTGTGGATACACTGACAGCAGGAAGAAAGGTTATTATTTCTTTATCGCATTTATCAACTTCTCCACTACTACACGAATGGAATAAAAACAATAGAATAACAATCAGAGTTTGCAAGTATATAACCGTTTTCATAATTATTAGATCTAAAATAAAGAAGAACAAGCCTTATAAGATTAAGGCTTGTTCCTGAAAACATTATTTATTAATTAACGAATACGAGTAATAGTTGCTCCTTTAAACAAGGTGTTTTCATTTACAATCATACCGATATGAGCAATGCCTTTTGCTGTATTCCTATTACTTTCGTTTACATTCTTTACACCATTAGAGTTAAGAATCCAGCATGTATTTTCAATAGTGCCACCCAATTCTCCGTCCTGTCCAACCCCCCATGTTACAGTTTGAAATTGTGTTACACCAGCTGTTCCAGTGTACGTCCAACTGCTTGATTGCAAAATTGGGGTAAAAACTCCTTCTTTTATTTTCTTTGAAAAAGTCCAAGCAACAAAAGCATCCTTACCGGAACCATAAAAAGCAGGATTATATTCTAAAACCCATTGGTAATATTTAGTAGAATAAGCGCCAATGGTTGTTTCCCAACACCACTTATTAGTCTTAGCATCATATGTAACATTATCAACATATGCCATTGGTTGATTTTTTCCAGATTTCGTCGTGATTTCTTTCCTTATAAGTTCCCCTCGTTCACCGTCCTTATTAAATCCTAAGAGGAACAAAACGTGTTTAGTTTGAGGCTCCAGACCATAGAACGAAATTACATAATTATCATTAGGTGTACAGCGGTTTTCATCTGTCTTCATAACATCTATTATTTCTTCATCTGTATATCTTTCAATGAATGAAGCTTCAAACACCACAGCATAGAAATATGTTACATTGTTACCATACTCAAAGTCTGTAGCAAAACAATTGCTCAACACAACAACAGTTTGAGCTGTCACATTACTTCCTGCTGCCAAGCCGGCTTTCTGAATAATTTTCACTGATTGAGAAGAGACACCTGACGAGGATATATTGAGTGTAACATCCCGATCAGCAGGTGAGTTATTGAAACTGTTTGCTGAAACTTTGATACTAGCATTTCCTACCCCGTTTGTTGAAGATACAGTCAGCCATTCGGGCACTCCACTAATACTCCACGCAGTATTACAAGTGATATTGAATGCTTGTTCTTTTCCCGCTTCTACAAGATTAATTTCTTTCACATCAACAGACAGGGACACAGAAACCCCTTGCTGCACTACAGATACAGGTTCAGAAATCTCGCCTCTTTCACTTTGTACCATAAGTGTACATTTACGTTCATCTATATCTTTGTTCTCTTGAGCTGTTAAAACAACAGAAGCATTTCCTTTACCCGATGAACTGGATAAAGACAACCATCCCGAAGCTCCGGTTATAAGCCATGAGACATTACTTTGGATTTTCAATACTTGCGAATCTCCGTCCGAAGAAAGGGTAAATACATTAGAAGACACTGCCAATCGTGTTTCCGCTTCATCATCGTCACTACCTCCGCAACTTGCTATAACAAGCGCAAGAATGAATGTTAGCAAATAATTTCGTTTCATATGCTCATTGTTTTGTGTGTATGCAGTCCCAGATCATACTGTTTTAATGTAACTGAATTTAATTTATATGAAAAACTATGGGGACTATACTAAATTAGCCATCGATATAAATATCTTTTCTTTTAAAAACAAGATAATTAGCATCAATAGTTCCATATATATATTTATTATAACCGTAAATATTCACTACTTAACCATGGAATCCGTCAGAGTATAAAAATTTAGATCGATAGAAAATGGTTATATTCTCTTTTTTTTCAATTGCATGTAAGCTAAAATAATCATATTGTCCCCAACTACCAGAATAAGTGTAGGTTGCAGTTTCAAAATCTCCTTTTGTTTTATAGCCAAAGTCTTTCAATTGATATGCAGCTTCTATAGCATCAGGAGTAACCATCTTAACCACATTCAAAGTTACATTATATGTACTAGATTTATTAATTGAATATGAAAGTCTAATTGTATTCCCATTAAGACGCTCTAAATTAAGTTTAATATTCTTTCCCACTGTTTCAATTGATGTCTCTTTATAATAAGTGACCTTGTTATTGTTCATTGTATATGGTCTCAAATAATAAACTGTACCAGGTTCCAATTCGGAAAGATTGACAGTACGATAATATGTATCAATCATTTTTTGTGAAGTAGTTTTATCTGAAATAGTAGGGTGTGGTGACTTTCCATAACATATACCAGCAGTTAGGTAACTATCAGCAGTTTGATACTTATCCGGATTTGTGTAAGATATACTTAACGAAGCTCTATTAGGAAATATATTTGCAGATCCTAAATAAACATATAATTCTTCTGATTCGTCGCTCATAATATCTTCTGGATTCTGCGTACCTCCAGTACCTACAACAAAATTTCCATTCAAAGAGTTACTATCCTCCTTTCCATCAGACTCCCATTCATCATAGCCTTTATAAGTACCTTCAGATTCTGAAGTAAACAAAAGTTCCACTTCATAACAATGAGCAACCATTTTATCAATTATACGAATCGTGTATTCTATAGTTAATTCTGCTCTGTTTTCACTTGTCTTTCTATATATATAATATGTATCTTCTATTTTCCAGGATGTATCGGAAGGAATCATTGATATCACTCCATTAGAGAAAAAAGAGAGAGCCCAAGCAATTGAATTTGGACCTAAAGATAAGTTCAGACTTTTTCCAATCAGTGTTTCTGGCGCATAGCCTAAACTTTCACTACTATCATCTTTATTACTGCAGGAGTTTAAAATAAGACTAAATGATATCACTAAAATTGTCAATAAAGTTTTCATATCTATAGGTTATTTTATTGTAAATGTCCCTGTTATTGTTGTTTTCTTATTGTTTGCGTTAGTTTGAACTCCAGAATATGTACCTGCTATTTCTGAGATAAAAACTAAATCTATATCAAATTTAAAAGTCCCATAATTATATGTCCCATAATATGGAATATATGTCTTTTTTGTAGCTTCCAAATAATAGGCAGCTTGGTTTTTATTTGTTATTACATAAGAATAAGATGGAGGGTATTTTTCATAATCAACTGTCACGTTATTAACTACGACACCTGATTTGAAATGTTCTGCGGAAAGTTTGATTGTAGCATCATTATTTCTCAGTAGCAAAGTCTTTCCTTCTAATTGGAAAGGACAATATCCATTAGCTGATTTGCTTTCATCAGAATCTTCGCTACAACCACACAGTAACAGTATGATAAACAGACATAGAAAAATACAATATTTTTTCATGTTTTGAATGTGTATATAGATTGATTACTATTGGCAAAGATAAGAAACTGGATAAAATAAAAAAAACACAATAAATGCGAAATATGATTATCAGGTCGTTTCGAACGACTAATTGAATGAAATTCGTGCTTAAACGGGCAATAAATTATATCAATGTCTAACATAAGATATGATTTCAGATACTCTCGGACAGATTACCACTTTCACATCTAGATATTGGTAGAAATCACTTATATATTTCAAACTTAATACAGTTTTAGAACACAATATAAACAGCATTTTAGGTTTCAGTCAGCAAAACATAAAACAAAAATATACAGCATAGCATTATATTTTGCAGTATAGATCATATTATCGCATTTTAGTTCAACACCTATTTTTCACCATTTTTTTATTCACTTTTTTATTTATTACTTTGCATATATTGTTATGTGATTATCTAATACCGACAATCTCACATACTTAATAAAAAGCACTAATTAAGACAAACTAATAAATTATGCATGGAGAGACTACCTCTGTAAAAAAAGATATCTTTCCATTTAATCTATAAGCTTTATGTTAGACACAGGACAAGTTATAGCAGATAGATACGAACTACTCAAACAATTAGGAAGAGGTGGTTTTTCAGAAGTTTGGTTAGCACTGGATAAACTCACAGATGTTAAAGTAGCCATTAAAATATATGCGCCGGGTATGGGGCTTGACGATGCCGGGATTTCTCTCTTTACACAAGAATTTTCTTTAGTATTTGATATTAATCATACCAATTTATTACATCCTACTTACTATGATTGTTGGGAGCGAATGCCATATCTGATTCTGCCCTTCTGCAAAAACGGGTCTATATTCAAATACCTCACTGACAATAATCGAATCACAGAAACCGAAAGTTGGCATCTACTTCATGATGTTGCCGAAGGACTAGCCTATCTTCATGCAAAGCTTCCTCCTGTTATTCATCAAGATATAAAACCTGATAATATTTTAATTAATGATGAAAACGGGTATATGATAACCGACTTCGGAATCAGTACACGAATTAGAAGTACATTACGTAGAAATCAAGGGCAAGAACTAAGTGGAGGCACATTAGCTTACATGGGACCCGAACGTTTCGGTCCATCCCCTGCCCCTATTATGGCAAGTGATATCTGGTCATTAGGGGCGACAATGTACGAACTGCTAACGGGGTTACCTCCCTATGGTGATCATGGAGGTCTGTTGCAGAAAAACGGTGCCGATATTCCACTTATCAATAATGAGGAGTATTCACAAGAGCTTAAGGAGATCGTTTATAAATGTCTTGCTCTAAACACATGGGACAGACCTACTGCCAGACAAATCGCTGATTATGCCTTCCAGCATATCAATGGTAACTCGGTGCCTCTCAATATACAAAGTTCACAACAAACGACCTCTGATCTTTCATCAAAAGATGAGATAAATGAAATTCAAACTCCAGAAGGGCAAGAAAATTCTTCATTTGAATTAAAGGATAATCATGAGTCCTCATCCATTCATTCTGATGCAGAATTTCCTGTTATGCAATCATCCGATATAAAAAAGAGAGTTGCTACGCTGTTTAAAAGAGAGCATCGCAAACTCATTATTATTGCGGCTATAATCATTATATGTGCAACCATTGTTACTATCTATCTAGTAACAAGCGGAAAAGAACCGGAACCGGAGCCAGAGCCAAAACAAAAAACGACTTTAAAAACCAATATTAACGATAGCATCTGTATGACAATCATTCAAGAAGGCAATAATTACAAAAGCCAAGGTAACATCTTTCGAGATAAAATAGATACTTTAAGACAGAATAATGACTCCGTTTTTGAAGATTTCTATATAAATGCTATCAAGAAGTATCGTGAAGTAAATCACTACAAAGATTCCATTTCTAAGGGAGTATATATGAATGCAAAAGATCAAATAAAGCAAGTAGAAATTATATTAGATTCTGCATACAATCTTTTTATACTAAAAGCAGATACCATGAGAATGAAAGAGTATGACCAAATAGAAGCAGCTGAAGTTTTCGAAAATCGTGCAAAGAAAATAGAACCATATATAAATATAGACAACAATAACAATGAAGAAATGCATTAAGTTACTAATTCTAGTCTTCGCTCTTGCTATGCCAATAAGTACATGGGGGCAGTGTGCCGCCATTTACAAAAAAGGGGAGACAAGCATGAAAAAAGGAAGATACAGGGAAGCTATCAAGTCCTTTAAAGCAGCAATGAAATGCGACAGCAAACTGGAGCAGGATTGCAAAAGTAAGATTAAGGAATGCGAGGAGAAACTCAAACCGGCTCCCAAGTCCACTCCTGCCCCTGTCATCGAAGTTACCAGACTTGCCATTACCCCAGATTCTGTAAGATTTGGCTATGAGACGACAAAGGCCGAATACATCAAAGTAGATAGTGCTCCGGAAGAATGGACGGCAACTTCAGATTCAAACTGGTGTAAAGTGATTCCTCATGGAAAAAACTTATCTGTAAGTTGTGAAATAAACCAACTGACTTCAGAACGTAAAGCCACTGTTACCATTAGCAACGGGAAAATGGAAGAAACAGTCAAGGTCGTTCAAAGCGGTCAAAAAGAATTCATCAATATAGCATTGGACAAATTGGAGTTCGGTTCCAAAGGCGAAATTAAAGAATTACCAATAAAGACGAATACTGAATGGGAAGTAATAAATATTCCAAGTTGGTGCGAAGTCATAGCAAAGGACAGTGACAAACTGATTCTAAAAGTAGCTAAAACCAAAAAAGCCAAAGAAGGAACTTTGATAGTAAAGACAAAAGGAGGAGAAATTTCTTCCGCCATCCTCTCACAGAAAAAAGGAGGTATATTTTAAGATGATTAAAGATGAACATACATGAATCGTCATTTTAGGTGTCGACTTATTTATACTTTAAGTGGTTCAACAATTAAAATAAGTTCTTATGAGATGTATGAATTGTGGTTGGGACAATCTATCTGATACAACGGTCTGTCTAAAATGTGGACAAAGATTGAGTATTTCGACTGGTTACGCCAACAATCAAAATGATTTTGTGTCAAGAGAAGGTTATGGAGAAGCCATCCCCAAACCCACAGTGCTAAATGCAAATCCTAATAGAGAAAAGTGCAGAAAAACTGTTGTATTCCCCACTTTGAATGAAGCTGATACCCATTCTGCTATCACACAGCCTGCTACAGAATGCCCGAACTGCAGTTATCCGATAGTAGGTGAATTTACAAGCTGCCCTTGCTGTGGAACGCCTCTGGAAAGAGCCGATAAATCCGCAGACGACAAACATAAAAAAATAGAAGAAAAAACATCTTTCTTGCCGGAAGATAAAATGGCTTGTCAGGAATGCGGAAAAGAGATAGATATTACCTGCTCATTCTGTCCGCACTGTGGTATCCGTGTACATCGTCCCACTATCCGACGACAGATAAAAAATATAGCAGAAACAGAACCGGAAGATATTACACCTCATTGTTCTTTAACCATCATTCCGGAAGAGAATGAAAACATTCCTTCAGAAAAAATGGAATATGAAGGAAAATCGATCATTTTGAACCGGGAAAACACAGAAGTATCCAACCGGACTATCACCTCAAAGGAGCAAGCAGAAATAGTTTTCGAAGACGGACATTGGTATCTGCTCGACCGGAGTGAACTAAGGACAACCTTTATTCAGGCAAACAGAAAAATAGAGATCATACCTGATGATATTATCGTATTAGGTGACCGAAGATTTAAATTTGAAAGTGATTCATTGTGACCAACCAATCTGTCGATAGATGTGATTATAATGTAGGAGAATACATCGATAACCGTTATCGGGTTTCCAAAACATTAGGCGAAGGTTCTTTCGGTAAAGTATACCGAGTTACGGACAACGCAGGTAAGGACTATGCGCTGAAACTATTAAGACTTTGGGAGGTTCCACCCGAAATACGGAAACCATTGACAGATCGTTTCGAAATGGAATTCAAAACAGGGCAGATAGACTGTGAATATTTGGTGAGTTCTATAGACTATGGCACGGTTGGAGGCAATCCCTATATCGTCATGGAGTATTGCCCGGGAGGAGATCTGACACCCTATTTAGGCTCTCAAAACAGTAAAATCCCTTTGATTTGCCAACAAATCCTTCTTGGCCTACATTCTTTACACATCAGAGGAAAAGTCCACCGCGACTTAAAACCGGAGAATGTTCTTTTTAAGAGCAATGGAGTAGCTGCACTGACAGACTTCGGTATAGCGGGCGATAGAAATAAACGTATGACGGAACGTAACATTTTCGGCAAGCCCAATCAAATATTCGGAACTTATGCCTATATGCCCCCCGAACAAGTGAACCGTATGCGAGGTGAAGCCACAGTTCTACCTACTACAGATATTTTTTCTTTTGGAGTATTGGCCTTCCAACTTTTGACCGGTAGCCTGCCCTTTGGTGAATTAACCAGCCATAATGAATTGGCTCTATACCAAAAACGAGGAAAAGATGGAGACTGGAACCGCCGGAAGTTAGCACAGATAAAAAACGAGAAGCAATGGGATCGACTTTTTTCAGGGTGTCTGAATCCCGATTTTAAAAACCGCTTTCAATCCGTCAAGGAAGTTTTGAAATATCTGCCGGAGACCCAACAGGTCCCTATGGAAAGGGGATATTGCCCACCACAAACTGTCCAAGGTTTTTGCATGCGTATCATGCAGGGCGAAGAGTATGGAAAGCTTTATCAACTAAGCGAATTTGCCACACATGGTTACAGAATACTTACTATCGGCAGAGAGCCTGATAATCTGCTGCCTGTAACAGAGCGGCAAAGTACTTATGTATCACGCCATCATTGTACACTGGAAACGACACCTTCCGGTGACCATTGGATTATTCGGGACGGACAATGGCAAAAAGAACAAAAAGTATGGCAGGAGTCCAGCAACGGCACTTATGTCAATTCTGCACAAGTCACCCAGCAAGGTTACAGGCTAAAGGTTGGCGATATCATATCTATTGGAGACGTAAAAATGAGATTTGAAAACTATTAACTATATATTAAGTAGTATGGATACACAAAATTACAAACGTACCCTAGCCGGCTCAGTAGGTGCCGGTATGGGAGCATTGATGGGTGCCTCAGGCAGAACTTACTTCATTCTGGAGCATAAGACTCCATCAAAGTATCATCAGGCAGGCGAATCTCAAAAAATCATTGTCGATCAAGTAGAGCTGGGTAGAGATGCCTCCTGCCAAGTACGCTTTGATGAAAGTTTCGAAACAGTGAGCCGCAAACACGCTGCAATTGTACGTGATGGTGAAAATTGGAAACTAATTCATCTCTCACACTCCAATCCGACATTAGTAAACGGACATCCGATTAATGGTTCTTACTATTTACAAACTGGAGATGAGATACAACTATCTGTAGGAGGACCACGTTTGGGATTTATTGTTCCGCAAGGTCGCCAAGCATTAACTTCCAGCATCGGATTGACGGAAAGAATGAGCCTTTTCCGTAAACAGGCTCTACGCCCCTACAAGACGGCATTGACCATTATGGGCATTGTTTTTGTACTGGCTGTTGCCGGTCTGGCTGCATGGAACTACAGCTTAGGTGTGAAAAATGAGTTACTGGCAGAGAAAACAGAACAACAAGAACTTCAATTAAGAGGTTATCAAAATCAGTTGGACTCACTAGGAACAGAACGCGCAACTTTAGAAACACAACAACGGGAACTAGAAGCTAAACTACGAAATAGTGATGGAAATACAGAAGCATTAAAGTCACAGTTAGCTAGTGTAAACAATCAATTAGGCAATGTAAATGCCAGTTTCTATAAAGTAAAATCTGACTTGGACAACCTTTCGAGCACCATAGCTGCTGAAAATGCAACACCAACAGCAGAAGAAGCCAGTTATAAATCACAGACAACCCAACAGGCAAAAATTCAAGATAATGTAGAATCGGATGTGGCAGAAGAACAAAACAGTAATGTTTCAAAAGATCTGAAAGATTATTATGATCACATCTATACCATTAAGATTGACCGAATAGATATAGAAAAAGACGGTATCAGTTTTGATCCAGGCATTCAACTATCAGACATAGTATGCGGAACAGGCTTTATGCTTGACAATGGTACATTTGTTACAGACAGGCAAAACGTAGAGCCGTGGGTTTTCACAAATACTGAATGGAAAGAGCTGTGGCGCAGACTATTAGCCGAATGCGTCGGAGGAGGTTGCAACGTTATTATCCATTACCGTGCATATAGTACAAAAGGTACAGGAAAACCCATTACATTTGTTAATTCCGACTTTAAAGTTGATCGCAGTTATGATGATATAACTCACGAAATAGAAGTAACAAAGTCACTTAGAATATTATTAAGGAAACAAGGAATTAAATTCACATATAGCCGTAGAAACTACGTAAAAGTCAGCATATATTCACCGACTTCTCGCAGCTACGCTTATATCAGAGGTAAAGGTACTTATGGAGAAGGAATACCTTTTGATGCAACAGCATCCGGCAATCTAAGTGGAGGTTCTGAAATTCATATGGTCGGATATACAGGTAACACTAATATCCACAATCCTATCCCGTCTCACTTCAATGACAGAACTAACATTGATGATACCAATAATGGTACTATCATATTACAGAATAGAGTAGGCGAACAAGGTTATTATGGTTCACCGGCTTTTCATTTAGACGAGGAAGGATATAAAGTTGTTGGTGTCATGGTAGGAAGTGTCCAAGGCAAAGACCGATTGGTTCCAATAAGAAATGTAATACATTAATAAATTATGTCTGAGATAGAAATTAAATTAGCGGCAGGCACTGATGTTGGTTTAGTCAGGAAAAACAACGAAGACAACTTCGTAGTAAACCGGGATTTAAGCCAATCGGAATGGATCATTCCTCAATCCTCCGAAACCATTCCATTAGGCAAGTATGGCACTTTACTGGTAGTAGCTGACGGAATGGGTGGCACTAACGCCGGAGAAGTTGCATCCGCCATTGCCATTGAGACGGTGCAAAACGCATTTACGCCAGAAAAGCTGGACAAGATCGTAACATTTGAAGGTGAGATGGCTACAGAAGAAGCTATTGAAGAATTCTTGACCAAGACTATTAAAGCCGCTGATTTAAATATTGTCAATGCAAGTAAAGAAGATAGTAGTACCCAAGGCATGGGTACTACTATTGTCATTGCCTGGATATTAAACGAAAAAGCCTATATTAGCTGGTGCGGTGATAGCCGCTGCTATGTTTTCAATGGCAATTCGGGATTCTGCCGTTTATCCAAGGACCACTCCTACGTACAAGACTTGGTCGATCAAGGCAAGCTGGATCCGGAGAATGCTTTTGACCACCCCTACAGCAATGTCATAACTCGTTGTTTAGGCGATCCGACCAATCGTTCCAATCCCGATTTCCGCTCTTACAATCTAAAAGACGATGACATTTTTCTGCTTTGCAGCGATGGTTTATGCGGTTTATGTCACGATGAAGAAATTATGCAAATCATTGAGGAAAATCAAAATGATTTGGTGGCCTGTAAAGACCAACTGATAGAAGCCGCTCTTGCTGTCGGCGGATATGACAATGTTACGATAGTACTTTGTCACATTATCCGGAAAGAGACGGACGAGCCCAAAGCTAATCTGAACAACACTGTATTCAGCAAACCGAATAACCATAAATTTCGAAAAATAGTTCTATTACTTTTTGCCTTAGCTTTGTTACTGGGGGGTTATCTTTATAAAAACCCACAGCTATATGCAAAGTGGAAAACTAAGATTGATCCGGCAGATACAGTCATTGTTGCAGAAACAGATACCTCAACGATCTCTCTTCAACCAGATTGACAAACTTAAAAAACATGCAGTTCAACAGTGGCGACATATTTGCTGAACATTATCAGCTGGAGAAAAAGTTAGGAACAGGAAGCTTCGGAGAAGTCTGGTTAGCCCGAAACACATTGGCAGATGTAGAAGTTGCCATAAAGTTTTATGGCCTGTTGGATGATAACGGCATAAAAGACTTTCGAGAGGAATTCAAACTTGCCTATAAATTGCATCATCCCAACTTATTACATCTTAATCATTTTGATGTATTCGAAAGATGTCCGTTCCTGATAATGCCTTATTGTTCCAATGGTTCCTCCGCTACCTTGATCGGTAAAATGTCCGAAAAGCAAATCTGGCATTTCATACGTGACGTATCATGCGGACTCATGTTCTTGCACAGTCAAAACCCGCCAATCATCCATCAGGATATAAAGCCCGATAATATTCTAATCGGTGATGATGGTAAATTTATCATTTCCGACTTCGGCATTAGCCGCAAATTAGAGCATACTTTCCGTAAAAGCACTAACAAAGTAGAAAGTTCCGGAACACTTGCTTATATGGGACCGGAACACTTTTCTGAGAAACCATTTATTGCAGGTACCAGCGACATATGGTCTTTAGGCATGAGTATTTATGAATTACTGACCGGTCACATATTATGGGAAGGCATGGGTGGTTGTGTCCAACTGAATGGTGCACGTATCCCAGACTTAGATAACGGCTATTCTCCCCAACTGGACCAGTTTCTTCATGCATGTCTCTCGCTTAACACATGGGATCGTCCCACCGCTCAGCAAGCTTATAACTATGCTAACTCTATGCTAAGGCAAGAAGTAAACCATCCGCATTCACCATCAGCGGTACATGCCTCAACACCTCCACTCCCACCAGCACCATCACGTTTACAAAAAAGAATTCGTCTCTCCAATATAAACAAACGCATGGCAGGATGGATTATTCTCAGCATATTATTCCTATTCATGCTGATCAAAGGAGTTTCCGCATTCTTCGGAAGTATAGAGGAAGAACGCAGATATAATGCCTGCCGGACAACAGAAGATTTCCTACATTTCCTGAATCATTATCCTGCCTCATCCCATGCAGAATTTGTGAAACAGAAAATTCGGATATTGACAGAAGACAGCATAAAAAAAGAAATACAAAAAAATAAAGTAATCGCCCCAATAAGTGTAGATACTATAGAAACGGAACAACCTAAAACGGAAGAAATAGTAGCAAAGCATCCTTCCTGGTCACGTCCAAAGCCTAAAGTAGAAATAGTTTCCCCCGCTCCTGATACAAAAAAAGTCAAAAGAGAAGAGGAAGAACATATGTTCCTCAATTGTCAGACCATAACCGATTATGAGAAATATCTGCGACAATATCCCAAAGGAAAGTTCGCTTATAAAGCCAAAAGGGCAATTCAACAAATAGAGTCCGGAATGATGGAGAGTCATCCGGCACAGGAAATACACGTCAAAAAAAGCACTAGAGTAAGTTTCAGTCTATAAGCACCAATTCCAATATATAGATTATTTTCATCCTTTTCTCTATCACCTGTCACCACTTGTGTAGTCCAAATCATTAATGCTTATCACCTGAAGTATTAATAGATAAGTTTCACTCTATCGGAACTAAACTTCCTTTTCTCTAATAGATAACTTAATTTTTACCTATTACAAACTATAAACGCAAGCTTTGTTTTTATAAACGTAACCTTCATTTATAAAAACGAAGCTTGCAATTTTACAAACGAAGCTTGCGTTTATAGATTACCATTAGAAAAAACAACTTTACTGCCCAAAGAAAGGAACTTTACTATAGGAAGAGAAGAGCTTTTCTATTAACAGACAACACGCAAACCTATAATAGATAACGAACAAACCAGCATAAACTACCAATGCAATAAAGAGCTTCAGAAGATGGTGAAAGAGAATATAAAAAATGAGAAAGTCTTTTATTTCCATCTATTATCTCCACCCACGAAGATTACTTCTTCCAAAAGAAAAAGAATGGAGACAGAATCAACCTTTTGAGTCGATTCCAATGAAAAGATTCTGATTTATATCAAATTTAAGTTATATTTAATGACTCGTTTCATCAACTTCCTTCACTTTCTTACCGCCAATAATATTCAGAATAATATTCATCGCTCCCTTTCCCACAAAAGAAGTACCTACCACGACAACTTTAGGCAAAGATTTCAGTGCCTCCTTCACGGCTGCACGCTTCGCTTTTCTTTTGGCCTTGATCCCATTTAATGAATTCATTCCATCTACCAGATAGTTACGTGTTACATAACCGATACGCAAAGTCATCAGTGAATTGACTATTCCATCACATATAGAACCTATGACTACACCCGGAATTTTCACGCCGGACAGAATACTCAAAAAGCCGGTACCTCCCGAAACGGTATCACCAATATCATCCGGATCTACATCGGCTCCATCAACAGCAGCATCGGACAAGTCTATATCGGACGCAGCATCCGAGGATGGGTCTGCCAATGATTCGAAGGGAGCAACCGAACCCATATCTTTAAAGACTTCGGATGCAACAAAAGTCATCAGAGAAGTAACCAATATATTGACGTACTGCCGGAACAGTTGTTGCCGGGTAGGACGAAAACCGGAGGCAATGATCACATCCTCTATCATCTTATAATTCATATAAAGCACTGAGACAGTATCAAGTCTTCCGTTCTGCGAGATGGCGGTAATCATAAAAACAGATTTTGCCCATTCTATAATACGACGGTTGATCCCAATGATACGGACTGAATGCATATCTTCTGCACGTGGTCCTGAAGCTTCCCGCAATTCTCCACCCTCAATACGCAATTTCAACTCATCACTCAATATCTGTACCAATTCTTCTTTATCCGTAGCATAACGTTCCAAGTCTTCACGTAGTTTCTGCTGATGCAGCTTTCTTAACTCGGGACACGTTTTATCTTTAGGTATATAATTGCAATTATCCGCCAGCTTATGCCCGAACGCTATAAGTTGTGCCGTATCCCACTCTCCGTCAATAGACAAAGCCGGAATCTGCGGAGCACGATGCACCCGGATCACCGGACGTATAACGACAGCATAAAATACAATCAGAATCAATGCGTAAAAAGCATACTCTGCCCATGCTACATGAGATAAGGAAGCGATTTTCTCACCTATTATAATGATATTACCCAACAATAATATCACAAAAGAGCCTAAAAACAGGAGGGTGATAATTAATAAATTTCGTTTCATAGACCTATTCTTATCTTATTGAATCTTTAAAACTCTGAACTTGTGTGTTTATCGACCGAAGCAATGCGTCTTTCCTGTCAAATTCTTCTTTATCAGGAACCAATTCTCCCAGATACGCCTCTTTTTGCCGTTCCAGAAAATCAATGATACACTGCTTACGTACAGGTACATACTGATCATAAAGATCATTGGCAGCTTTGCATATACTCTTCCCGACAGTCAACTGAAGATACCCCTTGACTGTTCTTCCCGTATGCGTATGATCGATTCCGGTGATGCACTCCAGCGCCTTCTTCAGAAAATGTTGAATTTCCGCTATCGAATACGTTCCGAAAGGATTGGGGATTCCGATATGTGGAACCGTCGGATGATTGATATTCTTCACATCAAAAGCCCCCTGTAAATCAAAATCGACCATCGGGAAATCTGCTACTTGCGACACTGATTCAAAAGTCATACAACCTTTTTGTTTCAAGAAAGCATTCATCTTCTCTATAAAAGACACATCATCTTTCAAATTAGACAATTTCCGCAGATACTGCCGGACCAGGCTATGTTCATGAGAATCAAGAAACTTGCTTTTTATTGCCGCTGACGAATCAGCCATAAACTTTGTAACAATGGCGCGGGTCGCCTCCTTTCCCTTTGCTCCACCTGCATAGGCGGAATTGCATGCGGAGTCATAATACTCCTTCACGATTTCCACAAACTCTTTCAAATCATCATCAATATACACTTGCACCATTTTCCTAAAATCACCCCCATCATAACCAAGCTCATTTGCCTGATGAAGTAATTCGTCAAACGAAGCTGCCGCAGCCCGGTATTCTTCATCGATTGCTTTCTGTTTGCCTATCAGGTCACTGACTGAGTTATCCAGTTTTTCCAATTGGTTCAGTGTTCTTCCTATTACACTTCGCAGACGTATGTCAGTACTATTAGAGATTACCTTGCCATACAAGTCCTTCTCAAATTCCTGAAACTTCGCAGCTTCTTCCTGAAGGTTTTCCACCCCTTCATAACTGGCAGCATCCGCCACTTTGCCCAAGTTCAAGCTGTATATACTCCCCTTTAACTGGAAATTCCGTCTCCCCATTTCATTCTCTGCAAATTCTACCTGCGCTTTAATGACTGCCTGCTTCTCCTCTTCCGAATGCCAGTAGGCCGCTTCAAACACGTTATGCAGAAGACAAACCGGAACTTTCGGATTATTCTCCTGCAACAATTTCAGAAAACGATTGGAAACCTTCGATATAGCAGAATTTGAACTTTGCACAAATATCACGAAATCTGCCCTTTGAGAAATCGTTTCATAAATGGGATTATCCAGATTTGCATATCCACCGTCCAGTCCGGGCATATCCACCAAAAATATATTATCTTTCAGAAGCTCCCCACCGGACGTTGTTATAGATGTCACCAACGTATGATCCGCATTAATTACGCTTTCTTCCAAAGCCAGTGAAACACAGGCATCCAAATTAATATCATTCAGTTCTTTCTTCTCGATACCTATCTCGGGAATGTTTTCCAGTTTCTCAAATCCGCGCAGACTATCAATGACCGAGTCAAACTGTTCCAACTTTTTGACTTTATCGGCGGTAGAGAAGATGGAAGTAATGGATTCTTCCTGTCCTTTTGATATGATAGAAGGACGCACCGTACACTCCAGAAAATGAGTGGGGCTGACATGAGCGTGTGCTATCAGATTGACTAAAGTAGATTTTCCCGATTTCACAGGTCCAACCACCAATATAAGAAAAGAGCCTCCGTCAAATTCAGAAGCACGATTTGTCAGTTTCTGAATAGACTTATAAACAATCTCCAGGTCCTTTATCCTCCCCGCTATCTCCAGTGTTGACATCAATTCCTGAGATTTATTCTTCAGTATATTCAAGAATACCCTGAGCTCCGGCAGAGACATTGTTTCTACTTTTTCTTCTATAAATTTGTATTTACTCATAAACAAGAATTTCAATGATAGCGCAACCGCTGTTCCATGCATTATTATAATATTGAGATAAAGTTAGCAGTTTGCCGGGAAATAAAAAATGTATAGCCCACAAAAAAGTAAATTACTGGCGGTAAAGTTCTATTATTTGATGAGAACGGACTCTTAAACCGCTAAAAATCATGAAGTAACTAAGCGTCTCACTTCTTTGTATCCAACATGTTGCCACATATTATAAATGTTAAAACAGAAAGAGTCATGCAGTCTTTCGGGTTTCTATCCATCACATTAAAATAATACATGCACATGGATATAAAAGAACTTGTAGATTTATGTAAAGAAGGCGATGAGCTGGCTTTGGGCCTGCTTTATAAAACTTATTCGGGCAAGATGATGAAAATATGCCTTCATTATGTGCCAGACAAACAAATCGCACAAGATCTCCTACACGACGGATTCATTGTCATTTTCACTTCGATTGATTCACTGCGTACCCCTGAGAAACTGGAAAGTTGGATGGGGGCAATCATGAAGAATATATCACTAAGATATCTTAACCAAAATAGCGCAAACACTTCTATTTCCCTATCAGACATTGCGGAAGAAGAGGAACCTGTCGATAATCCTCCATTATCTGATTCCATTCCTTATGATAAGATAGCAGAAATGGTCGAGAAGTTACCGGAAGGATATAGCAAAGTATTCAAACTGGCAATATTGGAAGGTTTGTCTCACAAGGAAATAGGAAAACTGCTGAATATAGCTCCGCATTCCTCCTCTTCCCAATTATTCAGGGCAAAAGGATTACTTAAAAAGATGATTTCTGATTACAAACAGATTCTCATATTAGTGATTTTGTTCCTTTTCCCAATGATACATGACTATTTGGACTGGAAAAGAAGAGATACTAAAACTAATCATTGGGCGAAAAATGTTATCCGGAAATCGAAAATAGAGAAGAAGCCGGAAAATGAAAATACAATTTCTTCCAGATATATCCCCCATTACAAAGAAGAGGAGCATTATAATATCACTTTAACAAATCTTCCCCGATTGGCATCAGACACAGCCGCAACAATATCATCTGCCATCTCTGAAAGAAAAGACCCGGCAGATAAACTGCCTGCCGTAAAACCGTCTTTTATATGGGAGCCTACAGACCAAACGATTGCCTTCTCATATTCAAGCCGAAAATTTGCCTCACCCCCAAAGAAGAAAGCAGGAAAATGGAAAATAATGTTGGCAGGGTCAGTTGGGCCTCAGCTGGCACAAAACCTATATAAGTTGATAGCAACACCACACTCTGACGGTTTGGAAAGTGGGCTCCCCCAACAAGTCAATACCTGGGAAGAATATTATGACTATTTAAACACCCGCCATCAAGAAGGGACTTTAGGTGATTCGCTGACGCTAATGACAATTGCCAAGAACAATAGTGGAAGGATTATAGAACATCAGCATCATGATACCCCTATCACTTTCGGGCTCTCATTCAACAAAAAACTCAGCCACCACTGGAGCATAGAAACCGGACTGCAATATACCTATCTAAAATCAGAGTTCACCACAGGAAAAGAATACCGCATTCAGGAAACACAGAAGCTCCATTATATCGGTATCCCTTTCCGTATTTCTTACCGACTTGGAAATTACAAACGGCTCTCATTCTACTCGACAGCCGGTTTCCAAATGGAGATCCCGTTAAAAAGTACACTGCATACTTCCCATGTAACAGACAGTGTACCCATTAATTTAGGTTATCAGACATTAGAGGCGCCTTTACAATGGTCAGTCAATGCAAGCGCAGGTGTACAATATCAGTTTACACCCCATACCAGCATCTACATAGAACCAACTATCAATTATTATATTCCCGATGGAAGTTCATTGCGTACCATCCGAAAAGAACATCCGGTTACGTTCACCGTTCCTGTAGGTATTCGTTTTTCCTGGTAAAAAGTCATTCTGTCATGCAGTCTTCTGGCCGATCGTGAATCATAACTATAGAAACCCTAGAAACAATTGACAAATCAAATGCAGGAACGACATACAAACCGCGAACGTTATTTTGAGGAACAAGCTCACACTACGAGAAATTATTATATACCTTATATAAAAAAGAATATCGGCAACCTGCCAAACAAGGTATTGGAAGTAGGATGTGGCGAAGGAGGAAATCTGCTTCCTTTCGCTGAACTAGGTTGTGACACCATTGGAATCGATATTGCCGTCTCGCGAATTGAACAGGCAAAAAACTTCTTCATTACCAAAAAGCAAAAAGGAACTTTTATTGCTTCTGATATCTTCTTATTAAATGATTTACAGAAACATTTCCCGCTTATCCTCATACATGATGTAATAGAACACATCGACAACAAAGAGTTATTTCTGCACAGCTTAAAGAATTATCTATCTCCCAACGGTGTTATCTTCATCGCTTTTCCTGCCTGGCAAATGCCATTTGGCGGTCATCAGCAGATTGCACGAAGTAAAGTTATCTCTCATATGCCATTTATCCATCTGTTACCTCGCATTTTATATCAAGGAATTTTGAGAATCTTCAGTGAACAAGAAAGCACGATCCAAGAATTGCTAACCATCAAACAGACCAGATGTACAATAGAAATGCTGCGAAAAACAGTAAAACAGACTGGCTATCAAATCATCAATGAACAGTTATACTTCATCAACCCGCACTACAAAATTAAATTTGGACTAGCCCCACGCAAACTAAACAGAATAATCGCACATATTCCTTTCATAAGAAATGTATTCAGTACCAGTTGTTTCTATTTGATAAAACCAACATAGCATGGTTCAACTATAAAACATTGCCTTTTCCAAGATGCTACAAAGCCCCTGAAGGTCATATTTTGTTCTTTATTGAACAGTATTTTTCCTGAAATATGGAGGGCGTACGTTAAATTTGCATCTGAAATAAAAAACATGTTAACATTATAACTCTAAAAAGTATGCACTTATCTAGTACACTACCCAGTAATAATCGTATCGAAATAGCAGATGTATTACGTGGTTTTGCCGTAATGGGGATTACTCTTATCCATTTTATCGAACGGTTCAGTCTTAATAGCTTTCCGGAAGAAACCTGCAACTTTCTGATATTTACAGACAGAGTAATCTAGGACAGTGTGTTTTTTACCTTCTCCGGTAAAGCCTACTGCATTTTCGCATTGCTTTTTGGATTTAGCTTTTTTATTCAAGACAACTCACAAAAACAAAAAGGAAAAGATTTTCGTGGTCGATTTGCCTGGCGGTTAGTATTACTTCTTTTTATAGCCTGCATCAATTCTGCCCTATTTCCCGGTGAAATATTGATACTCTATGCATTGTTGGGCTATGTATTGATCGCAGTCTGTCGGCTTTCTACCCGCACAGTCACAATCATAGCAGTTATTCTTCTCCTGCAGCCTATTGAGTTGGGACAAATAATTTATGCACTCATCAACCCCGACTATATTATCAATGCTGATCTTGATGCTCCATACTGGGAGTTAGTCAATGCTGCTCAAAAAGAAGGTTCTTTCCTCGAAATGTGCAAAACTGCCATATGGACGGGTAATGTTGCCAATATGGGTTGGATGCTATTACACGGAAGAGTTACTCAAACCGCCGGTCTGTTTATGGTAGGTATGATAATTGGGCGTAGCAACGCGTTTCTCTATTCAGAAAAGAATATAAAAATCTGGATTAAAGTATTCATCATAGCCGTTACCGCTTTTTTCCCCATTTATGGTTTGATAAATATACTCCCCGACTTTATAAGTCGCGAAGCACTACTTGTACCTTCTGTCCTTCTATGCAAGTCACTGTCAAATATTGCATTTACAGGAATCATGTTTGCAGGTATCATACTGGTTTATTACCTGACAACCCTTAAGAATGTTCTTCATAAATTTGCACCTTATGGACGCATGAGCTTGACCAACTACCTGTCACAATCTTTAATCGGAGGGTTCTTGTTTTACAACTGGGGATTAGGACTTTATCTGCATACAGGCATTACAGCATGTATTCTTATCGGTGTAAGTGTATTCTTTATACAATACTTTTTCTGCAATTGGTGGCTTCGTTCACATCGTCAGGGTCCATTAGAATGGCTATGGAAGAAAGCAACCTGGATAAAGGTAGGTAAGGGATAAATGATACTGAGAGATAAGAAAAGGTGCAATTCATCGTAAAAGTGAATTGCACCTTTTTAGTATTTTTGCTGCAAATAACACAGTCTATAGAAAATATCGGGAAACTTCTGATAGTGCACATTAGAAAGAAATGCCCTATAACAAAAAAGCTAAGTAATTGATTACTCAATTCTTAGCTTTTCGTGGTACCCAGACCCGCATTTGAAATAATTAAAGTGGGGAAAATGTGGGTAAAAAGAAAAATGCGGGAAAACGCCGCAATTACACTGTATTTCAATATATTACAATTCTATTAAATTTTAATCCAAGTTAATCGAATTGCAAAATATTTAGCAGATGTGGGGAAAATGTGGGGAAAATATCTATATTTGCAGCAGAGTAAAATTCAACCTGAAAGTCTATGAAAGTAACCTTTATCATTAAAAAAGCAGCCAAGCGATATGATACAGAATCCATGGCTACAATCTATGTCCGTTTTAGAAACGGAAGGCAGTTAGACTCCGTTGCTCCTACTCAGTTAGCCATCAATCCCAATCTATGGGATGATAAAGACGAATGTGTAAAAACGAAAGCTGTCTGCAATGAAGAAATGCGTACCCATATAAATGAAGAGATACGCCAGTTGAAAACCTATATCGAGAAGGTATATCAACAAGAAAAGGAAGCAATAGACAAAGAATGGCTAAAAACAACACTTGATAAATTTTACCATCCTGAAAAATATTTTTTGCCGGAGGAAGTGGTTATCAAGCCTACCATTGGAGAACTATTCGATGAATTTCTAAACAAGCACCCTTTGTCGGAAGTACGAAAGAAAAATTTCCGGGTTGTCAAAAGAGCCTTACTGCGTTATGAACTATATGTAAGGGCTACAAAGAGAGGACAAAAGGGCTTTATCTTTGACGTGGATTTGGTAACACCTGACACGCTTCGGGATATGTGGGATTTCTTTCAGAACGAATACCAGTATTATGAACTTTACCCGAGCATTTATGAAGCCATTCCCGAAAAGAGGACACCACAGCCCAGAAGCAAGAACACGCTGATAGACTGTTTTTCAAGAATACGCACATTCTTCCTGTGGTGCTTCGATAACAAGCGTACCACAAACAGACCTTTCGACAAATTCCCAATAGAAGAATGTACATACGGTACACCTTATTATATAACACTTGAAGAGAGAGATAGAATTTTCAATGCCGACCTTTCAGCTACCCCACAACTGGCAATACAGAGAGATATATTCATATTTCAGACACTGATAGGATGCAGAGTGAGCGACTTGTACCGAATGACCAAACTAAATGTGGTCAATGAAGCCATAGAGTATATTCCCAAGAAAACCAAAGAGGGGAATCCGGTTACGGTACGTGTTCCACTTAACGACAAAGCGAAAGAAATCCTTGAACGCTACAAAGAATATGAGGGGAAACTATTGCCGTTCATATCCGAACAAAAGTACAATGACGCCATAAAAAAGATATTCAAGTTGGCTGGAGTTGACCGCATCGTAACAATCTTAGATCCGTTGACGCACAACGAAATCAAACGACCGATTTATGAAGTGGCAAGCAGCCACTTGGCAAGACGTACTTTTATCGGCAATATCTATAAAAAAGTGAAAGACCCGAACCTTGTTTCCGCACTGTCGGGACACAAGGAGGGAAGCAAGGCTTTCAGACGATACAGGGATATTGACGAAGAAATGAAGAAAGACCTTGTAAAACTATTAGACTGATACTTGTATGGGACAACAGGAATATGACAATTTCAAAAGACTGATAAAGGAATGGCTCGACAGCCATCCGGATGAATATGCCGATTTCGTAGAAGAAATGAACGACAAGAAGTTCAAAGGGTTCTTCAATATTTTCAATACGGCTGTAAGGCTTGTTCCGAAATATAAAGAAGCAGCACGCAAGAGAATAGGCGATGATAGAAACCCTGATTTCGAGGAACTGGAAAATGTTCTTTTACAATCAGACCTTGCCGAGAAAATAGTGAATGAGTTTCATACCCCGAACAAGAGAAGCATTGTTCCTGCCATGCTTGCATGGCTCTATTACGGACGAAGCTATGAGTGCATGGTGGAACAGGGTGAGGAACTGACCAAAAGAAAGGATATTCCCACCTTATACAAATGGCTTGTTTCCGGCATGGTCAAATTCATTATCAGAAAAAGCATCGCCAATGGCATGAGAACCAAAGAGGACTGGCAAGTATTCAGGAAGCAACAGAAAGCCATTGAGGAAAACTCTCTTGTGGAATGGGCAATAGAAGAAGATGAAGACATGGACGAGGAAGAAACAGATATGTTGCAGGAAGAACAGCCAAAGACCGCAGGACGCAAAGCCGACACACGCACGTTGCCAGAACTTCTGATAGAAAGGCATGACATACTGATTGAAAGAATTGGCACACGATTGAAAACCCATGCTACGGAAACAGATATAGCACGGCTGTTTATCGCACTGGTGGAATACCGCTTCATGCGGAAGTGTCCCATCAAGACTTTCAGAAACGCACTGCACGAGCAGTTCAAGGAACAAGAAATCGTCCACGAAAGAGGCATCCAGAAAGCATACAAAAATCTCATTTCACCACTTGGAAACAGCAAGAAACTGGTAAAAGACATTGGTGAAGACCATGAAGCCATCGAGGAATTGAAAGCCTATCTATCCAATTGAAACTCGTTTAATTCGCTTTTCATTTTTACGAATTTAACGAATTGAATATCATTGTTTTACGATTGATTTTCATTATATATTTGCGCCACTATCCTAATCGGGGTAGTGGCTTTTCGTTTATAATACTGCCGAAACGGGAAGTCTTACAACCGGCAGTTTCAAGAAGCCTATGACAGATTTATTGGCAATTATCCAAAACGGGAACGGCAACATCAAGTTGGAAGTAACAGGAGAAGATTTGCTATTATTCTCCAACCAATTAATCAGCCGTGCGAAGCATGAACTTTCTACCGCCATTGCGGAAGCAAGAAAGGAGAAGTATCTAACCAAAGAGGAAGTGAAAAAGATGTGCGGTGTTTGTGATACCACACTCTGGCACTGGTCTAAGAAAAACTATCTGAAGCCTGTAAAGGTTGGAAACAAGGTCAGATACCGACAATCCGACATTCAGAGAATTTTAGGTGAACACAACCCTTTAATCTAAGCCTATGAAGGAGGAAGAATATATGCGCGTAGGAACAACTTTATACAAGGTGGTCAATCAGCCATGCGCTAATGGCGGTTATGAAAAGAAACGTGTCGTATGGAACAACAGCACATTACGGCAGGACTATGGAAAGAACTATCTTGCCACCGTCCCCAAGTATGACGGCTTTTGCACCGTTCCCAACCATTTGAACTACCAAAAGGAGATTGAGGGATTTTTGAACCTTTACGAGCCTATAGAGCATAAACCGCAGCAGGGGGACTTCTCCCACATCCAATCCTTGATGCGACACATCTTCGGGGAACAATACGAGCTGGGTATGGACTATATGCAACTGCTGTATCTACAGCCGACACAGAAGCTGCCTATTGTCCTACTTGTTTCAGAAGAACGCAACACAGGCAAAAGCACGTTCTTGAACTTCCTGAAAGCCGTGTTTGAGAACAACGTGACTTTCAACACCAACGAAGATTTCCGCAGCCAATTCAATTCCGACTGGGCAGGAAAGCTGCTAATCGTTGTGGACGAAGTTTTGCTCAACCGCAGGGAAGACAGCGAACGGTTGAAAAACCTGAGCACCACTTTCACCTACAAGGTGGAAGCCAAAGGCAAAGACCGAACGGAGATTGCTTTCTTCGCCAAGTTCGTGCTATGTTCCAACAACGAATATCTGCCCATACTCATAGACGCAGGAGAAACACGCTACTGGGTGCGGAAGATAATGCCGTTGCAGAGTGATGATACCAACTTTCTGCAAAAGCTAAAAGCGGAAATACCCGCATTTCTTTATTTCCTGACCCAAAGGGAACTATCCACAACACAGGAAAGCCGTATGTGGTTCAACCCAAGACTGACACATACCGCAGCCTTGCAGAAAATAATCCGAAGCAACCGCAACCGACTGGAAATAGAAATGACCGAGTTGTTGCTTGACATCATGTCGAACATGAACGTGGAAAGCGTATCATTCTGCCTGAACGACCTTGTAACCTTGCTACTCTATTCACAGGTCAAGGTTGAAAAGTATCAAGTGAGGAAAGTTGTGCAGGAAGTATGGAAACTTACTTCCGCACACAATTCGCTATCCTACACCGCTTATGAGTTCGCACCCCATCGTGAGTGCCACTATGAGCCGAAAAGGAAAACTGGTCGGTTTTATACGGTAACGAAAGAACAACTGACCGCTATCTAATTATTTTGATGAAATGATGAATAAGGGAAGTAATATATTGCCTTACAGATAGATATGTATTCATCAAACACTCATCAACAACGATTGCTGATGAAAAAAGAAAACATCATTTCTCTTTTGGCAAGCAATCTGATGAGAAAAAGATGAGCCGATATAACGCTGTTTAACAGTGTGTTAAATTCCAAATTCATCAAATCATCATTTTTTCATTCACCAACAAATCCGCAAGAAAATGACAATAGAAGAAGCTAAAAGCATACGAATAGCCGACTACCTGCACAGTTTGGGTTATTCACCAGTAAAACAACAAGGTATCAACCTTTGGTACAAATCTCCGTTTCGGGAAGAGAGTGAAGCATCGTTCAAAGTGAATACCGAACGTGAACAATGGTATGACTTCGGTTTGGGAAAGGGCGGAAACATCATTGCACTAGCTGCACATCTGTACGCTACCGACCATGTACCTTACATCTTGAAACGGATAGCAGAGCAGACACCGCACGTGCGCCCGGTATCTTTTTCTTTTGGCAAGCAAAGCTCTTCTGAGCCGAGCTTCCAACAGTTGGAGATTGTTCCGCTGTCATCTCCTGCCCTGCTTGCCTACTTACAAGGTAGAGGAATAAATACAGAACTGGCGAAAAGAGAATGTAGTGAAGCCCGTTTCACCCACAACGGCAAGCGGTACTTTGCCATCGCCTTTCCCAATGCTTCGGGTGGGTTTGAGGTTCGCAACCGCTATTTCAAGGGCTGCATCGCTCCAAAGGAAATCTCCCACATCAGACAGTCTGGGAAAGCGAGGAATACCTGTTATGTGTTCGAGGGATTTATGGACTACCTCTCCTTTCTGACATTGAGACAGGAGAGCTGCCCAAATTATCCGGAGTTGGACGGACAGGACTATATCGTATTAAATTCCGTATCGAATGTGAATAAAGCTCTCTATCCGTTGGGCAGCTACGAACGCATCCACTTTTTTTTTGATAACGACCATGCAGGCATGGAAGCCCTCCAACAAATCCGCAAGGAATACGGCAGAGACCAATACATCCGTGACGCTTCACAGACTTACAGCGGATGCAAGGACTTGAACGAATACTTACAGAAACAGGCTGAGAAAAAAGGGCAGCTCCAATCCGTCAAAGAAGTGAGCAGCCAGTCACCGAAAAAGAAAAACGGCTTTCGGTTATAGCCCACTATAACTACACGCTCCGCTTTCGTAGTTGTGGGCTCTCCCGAGGGGATTAGGGCTTTGCCCTAATGACCCACTCAGGGCGTTTCACCCCTGAGAACCCCGAGCAAAGAGTGACCCTCTCTTTGCAATCTCCGCTTATGGGTTACCCCTAAGAACCCCTCTGCGAAAGCAAGCAGAATAATCAATTGCAAACAAAGAAAAGAAGCTATGGCAACAAAATCAAGCATACATATCAAGCCTTGCAGAATCGCATCGAGCGAGGCGCACAACCGAAGGACTGCCGAGTATATGCGTAATATCGGGGAGTCCAGAATCTATGTCGTTCCCGAACTTTCCACCGATAACGAACAGTGGATAAACCCCGACTTCGGCACTCCCGAACTGCAAACTCATTATAACAATATCAAGCAAATGGTCAAGAAAAAGACCGGACGTGCCATGCAGGAAAAGGAAAGGGAACGCAAGGGAAAGAATGGAAAAATTATCAAGGTGGCGGGATGTTCACCCATCCGTGAAGGAGTATTGCTTATCAGACCGGACACCACACTGGCTGATGTACGCAAATTCGGTGAAGAGTGCCAAAGACGCTGGGGTATCACTCCGCTACAAATTTTCCTGCACAAAGACGAAGGGCATTGGCTGAACGGTCAGCCGGAAGCAGAAGACAAAGAGAGCTTCCAAGTCGGAAACAGATGGTTCAAACCGAACTATCATGCTCATATCGTATTCGACTGGATGAACCATGAAACCGGAAAGAGCCGAAAGCTCAATGACGAGGATATGGCAACCATGCAGACCTTGGCTTCCGATATTCTCCTGATGGAACGTGGTCAGGCAAAAGCTGTCACGGGTAAGGAGCATTTGGAACGAAACGATTTCATCATAGAGAAGCAGAAAGCTGAACTGCAACGTATAGAGGAAACCAAGCGACACAAGGAACAACAGGTAAGCCTTGCCGAGCAGGAACTCAAACAGGTAAAAGCAGAGATACGCACGGACAAACTCAAAAGTGCAGCTACCGATGTAGCCACTGCCATAACCAGCGGTGTCGGTTCTCTTTTCGGCAGCGGTAAATTGAAAGATTTGGAACAAACCAACGAGAATTTACATCATGAAATTGCCAAGCGTGACAAAGGTATTGATGAATTAAAAGCCAAGATACAACAAATGCAGGAACAGCATGGCAAGCAGATTCGTAACCTGCAAGGAATACATAATCAAGAGCTTGAAGCCAAAGACAAGGAAATATCGCGATTGAACACCATTCTTGAAAAAGCATTCAACTGGTTTCCATTGCTCAAAGAGATGTTGAGAATGGAAAAGCTTTGCTATGCCATCGGATTTACCAAAGATATGGTAAACAGTCTTTTGACCAAAAAAGAAGCTATCAGGTGTAATGGAAAAATCTATTCCGAAGAGCATAGACGAAGATTTGAAATCAAGAATGATGTTTTCAAGATAGAGAAGAGTTCGGTTGATGAAAACAAATTAGTGCTAACTATAAACAGGCAGCCGATAGGTGAATGGTTCAAAGAGCAATGGGAAAAATTAAGGCATGGTTTGCGACAATCAGCAGAAGAACCAAGAAAAAGTAGAGGATTCAGAATGTAATCTTGATAGTATTTGATTGTACCTCAATAAAATTGCATATCTTTGTAAGCGGATTGAGGCTACTCTTTCCAAGACATATTAGAATTTAGAAGAAGCGTTATGCTTATTTCTTGCGAATGAAAACCTGAGAAACTTTCAAACGTGTACAAGAATAGCATAGTGGTTCTCACGCTATAGCGTGGGCTGCTATTGTTACATCTGTACACAAAGGTTTTCTCAGGACCTTCATTCAAAGAGGTGGCATTACAGTTCCACGCTTCGTGATATTATAAAGTCCTTGTGGCAGCTGGAGGTGTATAATTAAAACAGTTAGTTGATATGAAACAGAATATATGCGTGGTAATATTTTTATTGCTTTCAACCATATGTAAAGCCCAAACATTCATATACCCCCAAAACGATTCTATCCTGACAGAATATAATGATGGAAAATTTTGGGCTTATTTAAACAAAAATGATTTTGTTGTAGGTCTTTCATGCTTTGAGGAAAAAGATGATTATGGAAAATACTATCACTTGGATATTTTTATCAAGAATTTAAGTGAAACCCCAATTGTATTCCAACCTGATAGCGTACACTCTAATCTACTAACAAAAAAAGATGATACTTTAAAACTTGAAGTATATACAAATGAAGAATATCAAAAAAAAATAAAACGCTCACAAGCATGGGCTATGGCATTATATGGAATCTCTGCCGGCATTAATGCAGGAACAGCAGGATATTCAACATCCTATTCTACGTCTTATTCTTCTAATGGTTATGCTTACACTACCATAACCAATCATTATGACGCTAATGCAGCATACCAAGCAAATGTCGCATCTACCAATCAAATGCTTACATTAGGACAAATGATGGATAATGACCGAACTATACGTGAACAAGGATATTTAAAAACCACAACTATTTATCCCGATGAAGCTATTATTGGCTATATGAATATTAAAAGGAAAAAAGGTAAGATTTTGATTGTAAACATTCCCATCGGAGATTATATTTATACTTTCAAATGGGATGTAAATAGGAAGAAATAAATACAGTAATAGCTATACTATTACCCTTAATTTTAATCACTTAAATGATTTACCTATGAAGAAACTTACGATTATTTTTTATTTATTTTTAATTCCATTATGTGTTTTTGCACAAAATGAAAGTTCCATTTCACATACCAAAACAGTTAATGATTCTACTTTGATTAAAATACATGCTATTGTAGAAGATATAGATTTTCGTATGCATGGACTTGATAGATACAAACTATATCCAACAGAAAATATATATAATTTTCTGCAATTAGATACAATGACGGGGAAAATAGAAATTGTACAATGGTCTTTGGATGATGATAAAGAAGGTTCTGCAACCCTTAATAACGAAGACCTATCTCTTGGTACAGGCTGTGGAACATTTGAATTATATCCAACAAAAAATATATATCAATTTCTTTTGTTAGATAAAGTAACAGGAAGAAGATGGCATGTTCAATGGGGATTTGAATCAAGTAAAAGATGGATAAAAAGAATCTATTAAATCAGTAATATGCATATTGCCATCACCGTTATCTTTTTTGCAGTGGTAATCTTTATTAAATTGAAGATGCCAATGTGGAAAGGCAAGTATTCTGAAAAACTTGTGAATAACAAGATTCAAGAGTTACCAGAAGAGTATGTTGTTTTTAATGATTTACTATTCGAAAGTAACGGATATTCAACACAAATTGACCATATTGCAGTTTCACCTTATGGTGTCTTTGTAATTGAAACAAAGGGATATAAAGGTTGGATTTTGGGCAGAGAGAACGGTGAATACTGGACGCAAACCATCTATAAAAGTAAACATCAATTTTACAATCCGATAAAACAAAACGCTGGACATGTAAGATTTTTGCATCATTTGCTCAAATGTTCAACGGATATACTTTTTATTCCAATTGTCGTTTTCAATAACAGTGCGGAATTAAAAGTGCATGCTGACAATAACATAGTTGTAAACAGATATAATCTAAAACGTGCTATATTACAATACAGAACTGCTGTTCTTAATCAGGAGACCATAAATTGGATAATACAGACAATTAACCAGAATCGCATAATCGCTGATAAAGAGAAACTAAAACAGCATAAGCATAACGCAAAGGCTCGGCAATACAGAAGTTCACGCCTAATAAATCAAGGTGTTTGTCCTCAATGCGGAGGACATCTCATTTTGAGGAAAGGCAAGTACGGCACTTTCTATGAATGTTCAAACTTTCCCACATGCAAGTTTACCATAAACTCATAAATAGCAATCCTTGTTTTATATAGTATCAGAACATAAAACTAAACCCTTTCTTTCGTGATACATTGAATCGTTCAATTTCTATAGAAAGTGATTTCTTCAACTGCCTTGCCATAAAGTCCAAAAACGGCTGATTAGTTTCTTCATTCTGACATTGGCGCAGGGAAAGAATATATTCTTCTCTATCTTCTTTAAATATTTTGGTCGGAAAAAGGTGATAGCAAAATTGGATGTAGTTCATCAGTAATCGAGCCGTTCTTCCGTTGCCATCCACCCACGGATGAATAGTTACTAAATTAAGGTGGGCATTAAAGCTCAATTCGTATTGTTCTCGAAGTGTTCCCATTTTTTTTTGCTTCTCTTGAAGAATCGCACAAAGCTCATCCACCTTAGCAGGAACTTTCAAATAGTTCATATAAGAATGTCCACCAACACCAGCCGTAACACCACATAGACGGAACTCTCCTTTAGAAGAATCAAAAGAGCCGCCCAACACACTGTGAACGCTGCCAGTAGTACGCATCAACATTGCATTCAACCTTTTCAGAAAAGCAGGAGTTATAGGTACAAGACTGCCTGATTCAGTTTTGGCAAGTTCATACGCTTGCTTCAAATCTTCATTCATCAGATGATGCACAAGCGGTTTCCCTTTCGCTGTTACTCCCTCGTCAAAGAGAAGCTGCGTATCAAGTTCGGTCAACGTTGAGCCTTCTATGGCTGTGGAATGGGTAATGAGAGAATAAAGGTAGTACTTGTCATAGTCCACCGCTTCACTGATACCAAGTTTTTGAAACTTCTGGTACAACAGTTCTATTTCTTGCCAAACACCTTGTTCCATTACTTTTATTTAATAGGCTTTATTTCTTTTCAAAGGTAACTTATTTACTACGTTCAACCAAAAGAAATAATGACTTACTGCTATATTTTTTGCACGTGTGGGGAAAATGTGGGGAAAATTCAAGCAAAAGAAAAAGCTAAGTATTGAATTATCAAATACTTAGCTTTCTTTCTTGTACCCAGACCCGGGGTCGAACCGGGATGGAAGTGAATCCACTGGTGTTTGAGACCAGCGCGTCTACCGATTCCGCCATCTGGGCATGCTTGATTTCTCAATTGCGGTGCAAAGATACGACAATATTTTGATTCCACAATAGTTTGAGTAAAAAAAGGAGCAAAAAATAATAAAACATGCCCCAAAGACTTCTGTATTTAGAGAATAAACCGTACATTAGCAAAAACATTTAAAAATAGAGTCACTATCATGACAAACATGGATAATTATTGCGTGATTATGGGTGGTGGTATCGGTAGCCGTTTCTGGCCGTTTAGCCGCAAAACATTGCCCAAACAATTTCTTGACTTCTTCGGAACCGGTCGTTCACTCCTGCAACAGACCTTCGACCGCTTTCAAAAAGTAATCCCGACCGAAAATATTCTTATTGTTACCAATGCAATGTATGCCGATCTGGTAAAGGAACAACTTCCCGAATTGGATGAGAAACAGATATTATTGGAACCGGCAAGAAGAAATACGGCTCCATGCATCGCATGGGCTGCCTATCATATCCGTGCTTTAAACCCGAATGCGAATATCGTAGTTGCCCCCTCAGATCATCTGATTTTAAAGGAAGAAGAATTTCGTGCCGCAATCATTAAAGGATTGGGATTCGTCTCTCACTCTGAGAAGTTACTGACATTGGGAATCAAACCCAACCGACCTGAAACCGGATATGGCTATATACAAATTGACGAACCAACTGGCGATGGCTTCTACAAAGTAAAGACATTCACCGAGAAACCGGAGTTGGAATTGGCAAAAGTATTCGTAGAAAGCGGTGAATTTTACTGGAATTCCGGATTATTCATGTGGAATGTCAATACTATCATAAAAGCCACAGAAATCCTTCTTCCCGAATTAGCATCCAAACTGGCACCAGGAAAAAACATCTATGCCACCGACAAAGAAAAAGCATTTATTGAAGAAAACTTCCCTGCATGTCCCAATGTTTCCATCGACTTCGGCATCATGGAAAAAGCAGACAATGTATATGTATCTTTGGGCGACTTTGGATGGTCTGATCTGGGCACATGGGGATCACTCTACGATTTGTCAGAAAGAGACCGGGAAGGCAATGTAACGTTAAAAAGCCATTCTTTGATATACAATGGAAAAGATAATATGATCGTACTCCCTAAAGGTAAACTCGCCGTAATCGATGGACTGGAAGGATATCTGATAGCTGAATCGGACAATGTCCTGCTAATTTGCCGTAAAGACGAAGAACATTCCATCCGCAAGTATGTAAATGACGCCCAGATGCAACTGGGAGACGATTTCATTTAAGAATGAAGAACTAAAAATGAAGAATGAAGAATCAGCTGCGCTATATGCTGCATAGCAATTCTTCATTCTTCATTTTTAGTTCTTCATTTAAATAATTTCTATCCCCTGCTCCTTACAAAGTTGCAGTCCAAGGTCTTTCAATCTGAATTTCTGAATTTTACCGCTACCTGTCATCGGGAATTCTTTCACAAAGAAGACATATTTCGGTATTTTATAACGGGAAATCTTATTCTTACAGAAATCACGTACATCTGACTCATGCATTTCCACTCCTTCCTGTAAGATGATAAATGCACCAACCGCTTCACCATATTTCTTAGAGGGAATACCTGCTACCTGAACATCCTTTACTCCATCAAGCTTATAAAGAAATTCTTCAATTTCACGCGGATAGATATTTTCACCACCGCGAATAATCATATCCTTGATACGCCCGGTGATCCGGTAATTTCCGTCTTCATCTTTAATACCCAAATCGCCCGAATGCAAGAAGTTATCTTTATCAATCACTTCAGCCGTAGCTTCCGGGTTTTTATAATATCCTTTCATCGTATTATATCCACGGTTGCACATTTCTCCCTGCACACCTACCGGACATTCTTCTCCAGTTTCGGGATCAATTACTCTGACTTCAGTAAATTCAAAGTCACGTCCTACCGTATTACAACGTACATCAAACGAATCATCGATGCGGGTTGCAGTCATACCGGGAGCTGTTTCTGTCAGTCCGTATACACTGGTAACCTTCATATACATCTTTTCTTCTACCTGTTTCATCAGTTCAACCGGACACAACGAACCGGCCATTATGCCAGTACGCAAACAAGACATATCGAACAGATCAAACATCGGATGGTGCAACTCGGCAATAAACATAGTAGGCACCCCGTAGAGGGCCGTACAGCGTTCTTTATGAATGGACGCCAGCACTACCAGCGGATCAAACCGCTCTACCATCACTTGCGTACAACCATGAGTCAGACAGTTCATCGTAGCCAACACCACTCCAAAACAATGGAACAGCGGCACACAACAACAAAGTTTATCATCAGCCGTAAACTTCATGTGTTCACCAGTCAGAAAACCGTTGTTGGCAATATTATAATGAGTCAGCATCACTCCCTTCGGAAAACCGGTAGTTCCTGATGTATACTGCATATTTACCACATCATGGCAATCTACCTGATTTTTGAGTTCAGTCAGACGGTCATCTTCCACATTATTCCCCAATAGCAATATCTCAGCCGTATTATACATTCCCCGATGTTTTTCCTGACCGACATATACCACGTTCTTCATATATGGGAAACGTTCACTCTTCAAATGACCGCGTTCGCAGGTTTTCAATTCAGGAAGCATCGTGTACGTCATTTGCACAAAGTCACTGTCCTTTTCGCCATTAACGATACAAAGTGTATGCATATCAGAATTCTGGCAAAGATATTCCAGTTCAGACTGCTTATAATTCGTATTTACTGTGACGTATACCGCACCAATCTTGGCACAGGCATACAGCAATGTCAGCCAATCGGGCACGTTCGCTGCCCATATGCCGACATGAGTACCACGTTCCACACCAACAGCGATCAGTCCTTTCGCCATATCATCCACACGCTGGTTCAGCTGACTCCAGGTAAAACGAAGATTACGGTCGGAATATACGATATATTCCTTATCGGGAGTCTCTTCGGCCCAATGTTCCAGCCATTGTCCAAGAGTACGTTCAAATAATTGCATGAGATTATTCTTAATATTTGATACCTGATATTTTTTTAAATCGGTGTGTAGACTACAGCCAATATTTTAGCAGCCTGTCCCTCGTAAGCATGTACATGATGGGGAACGATGGAATCATAATAGATGCTATCACCTTCTTCCAGCAAATAGGTATTTTTACCATAACTGATTTCCATAACCCCTTCCATGACCATAATAAACTCTTCTCCCTCATGAGAAGAAAGCACAAAGTCGCTGTCCTCTGTCGGCATCACATCAATGATAAATGGTTCCATGTGACGGTCCGCTTTCGATTTAGACAACGAATGATATTCCATATGCTTGCGTGAATGAATCGCATTATTGGAAAAACTGATGGCATCTTTAGCCTCTTTTTTACGGCATACCACAGGACCGATTTCATCCTGATCATCAAGAAAAGTACCCAGACGCACGCCTAACACACGCGCTATTTTAATTAGTGGTGCAAGCGAAGGTATATCGATATTATTCTCAATACGTTCGATCTGCTCGATAGCCAAACCCGAACGCTGTGCCAATTCTTCTATACTTATTGATTTATCTTCCCGGAGCGCTTTAATTTTCTCTCCAACAATCTTACTCGTATCCATATTGAAAGTTTTTTAGTTAGCAAAGGTGATAAATTAGAATAATTAGGTTGCAAAAATAGCAAAATCTTTAGATGAACACAATTATAATCCTAAAATATCTCCCATAATATATCTCTTTTCACCTACCTGCCTTGAAAATGGATTAAGTAATATATAGACTGGAGATTAACACTAATTAAACTCGGAATTTTCATATTATCATTATTTTTTCCTTTCTTGTAAAACTATAGATCATAAGTACTTATTGTTAAACCTCTAAATATATATAGCTTATGAACACACACAATCAATTCACAGTCATTATGGTCCAACTGTTCATTTTGCAACTATTCGTGACTAAACAAGTATAGTTATGTTAACATTTGACGTTCCACTACCTTCAAATTACTAATCACTCAAAACGCAATGAATCGGCGCCCCATAATCACCCTCCTTTGCCTCCTATCAAGTATAGCCGTGCAAATTCATAGCCAGCAAATTGCGGATTCGATATTCGCAACTTACTTTGCCCGTTCACAAGCCTACGCTGATGCATATCCACGCGAGAAGGCCTATCTACATTTGGACAACACCAGTTACTACATCGGAGACACAATATGGTATAAGGCATACGTAGTAACGGCCGAGCAAAACCAGCCTAGCCCAATCAGTACCCCACTTTATGTAGAACTATTAGACCAACTAGGAAATACTGCCGAACGACAAATTATACAGTTGCGGGATGGAGAAGGAGAAGGACAATTCATACTGACAAAAGCCTTATTCTCCGGTTTTTATGAGATTAGGGCTTATACGAAATGGATGTTGGCATTCAGTGAAAAGCAATATTTCTCGCGTACGATCCCTGTATATAGAAAACGGAGGAGCGAAGTAGACGAAAACCGGAGCATCATCACCTACCGAATGGACGAATCTATGAAGCAACGTCCACGTTCAAAAGAAAAAGATTTCATGATTCGATTCTTCCCGGAAGGTGGACAATTAGTAGAGGGAATACCTTCAGTCGTTGCATTCGAAGCGACAAGTAAAGAAGAAGGTACAGTAGGCATTTCAGGAACTGTTTATGGGCCGGATGATGTAGAACTTGCGCAATTTACAACCCTCCACAACGGTATGGGATGCTTTATATACACCCCTACAGACAAACAAGCCAAAGCTGTAGTGACCTATCAAGATAAAAAATACTCATTTCAGCTGCCAAAGGCATTACCCAGAGGATATGTGCTAAATGTGACATCTAAAGAAAAAGCATTAGTCATCAAAGTTCTCAGAAATTCGACAAGTCTCAAAGATACACTGGCTTTATTCATATCACATCAAGGACGTCCGCTCATGTATCAGACCATTGATTTTAAAGATCAAACAGTATATCATCTCCCGTTATCCACTCAGGGATTGCCGGGAGGAGTCATACAACTCTCTTTAATGAATAGCAATGGGGCAACGCTATGCGAGCGTTTTTGCTATGTGATGCCTTCTCCATCTTTACAGTTAACAGCCACATCCCCCAATGCATTGTACTATCCTTTTGAACCTATTGAATACCATATCTCAATGAAAGACAATACCGGTAAACCGATACAAGGACACTTTTCCGTAGCCATCCGAGACGCTTTACAATCAGATTTCCAACGATTCGATCAGACGATTTATACAGATTTGCTGCTTACATCAGATCTGAAAGGATATATCCATCAACCCGGATATTATTTCGTAGACCATTCCCCCAAGCGGAGAGTGGCACTAGACATCTTACTGATGATTCACGGATGGAGAAAATATGATATAAGCCAAGCCATCAGTAGTATTCCCCAAAAGCCTGCCTATTTGCCAGAAACAAGGTTAACCTTACACGGACAGATAACATCTTTTCTAAGAAACAAAGAACAGAAAGATATACTTGTAAGTGTTATTGCCCGACAAGACACAGTATCGGCAGCAGGCTTTACTCTCACAGACTCTTTGGGATTTTTCCATATCCCAATGGATACCTTTACTGGATCCATGAGTGCAATCTTCCAAACTCGCCGGAAAGGGAAAAAGTTGAATCGGAAAACAAACATATTACTTTTTCGTAACTTTGCACCTGATTTGCGTAAGTATAGCTACGAAGAGTTCCATCCAAAATGGGAAGACATAAGTGCTCTTAGTTGGTGGAGCCATCTCTCCGATTCTCTTTATTTAGATTCTATTATAGGACACGATGCCCACGTATTGAATCAGGTTATGGTGAAAGCCAAGCGTACAAAATACAAAAAAATTCTCGCTTTTGAACAATCTGTCAGAGCCTATTATGATATACCGAAGGAATTGGACCAGATACGTGATGGAGGAGGATTCATGGATTATTTTCCTTGGTTAATGGCGACACTGAATTCTAATATTCAAGTAAAATCCAGTTGGGATGCAGATTTTCCATTGTTGACCATGTCATATAACGGTCATCCAATGCTATGTACGGTAAATGGAGTCCTTTATCCGATATTTGATCGAGAACTTTTTATAGATAAAAGCATTGATGCAATAAAATCTGTTATGATTTGCGACGGTCCGTCAGCTACAGCCGGAATAGATGACGACAAGACTTTTTATCTAAGTGATGAAAGCCTACAACAACATTTGGAAACTTCCAGACTTTCCCCTTTTGAAGAAAAAGCCTTAAAAAGTTATCTAGATTCCCCCTTTTCCTTTGATAGAAAAAAGAATAGCTATGCAATTTGCTATATCACTACTATCGACAATTGGGACCCGGAAAAGAAGTACCAGTCACGTGGTATTCGAAACACACAAATCCAAGGTTACTCCCAACCTATCGAATTTTATTCACCCTATTATCCGGATATCAGTAAAGGACAAGGCAATGACCACCGCCGTACAATCTATTGGAACCCTAAAGTTACCACTGACAAGAATGGAAAAGCCATCATTCGCTGTAATAATGCGAACTCGTCTACATTCCTGACAATTAGTTGTGAAGCACTATACAACGGACAGCCGGCTGCAATCAATGTGCACAGCATAAAATACTAATCCACCCTTCATTGAAGACAATAAAAAAACCGTTTCTCACAATGAGAAACGGTTTTTAATCTTTTCGCGGCAAGTAGATTACTTACGCAAACCAAGTTCTTTAACAATACCACGATATCTTGCGATATCTTTAGCTTTCAGGTAGTTAAGCAAACGACGACGTTTTGCTACCAACATTGTTAAAGCTCTCTCTGTACTATAATCTTTTCTGTTGAGCTTCATGTGCTCAGTCAGATGAGAAATACGGTAGGAAAACAAAGCTATCTGCGCCTCAGTTGAGCCAGTATCAGAGTTAGACTTCCCGTACTTTCCAAAGATTTCTTGCTTTTCAGCTGCGTCTAAATACATAATTTTTAGAATTTTTATATAGTAAATTATTCTTTTGAGCGTGCAAAGATAGACATTATCTTTATATCTCACAACGTTTTACAAGAAAAAAAATGTAGTTATAGCATATATTTCTAATCCTATTTTCGTACCTTTGCCGCCAAATAATAGGTATTATATGCAAAATATTCGAAACATTGCAATCATTGCCCATGTTGACCATGGGAAAACAACGCTGGTTGACAAGATGTTGTTGGCAGGAAATCTATTCCGCAACAATCAAAATAGTGGTGAACTTATCCTGGATAACAACGACCTGGAACGTGAACGTGGTATAACGATCCTTTCTAAAAATGTATCCATCAACTACAACGGTACTAAAATTAACATCATTGATACTCCGGGACACAGCGACTTCGGTGGTGAAGTAGAACGTGTATTGAATATGGCAGATGGCTGTATTCTGCTAGTCGATGCTTTCGAAGGCCCGATGCCCCAAACACGTTTCGTTCTTCAGAAAGCACTGGAAATCGGTTTGAAACCAATTGTGGTAGTTAATAAGGTAGATAAGCCCAACTGCCGTCCGGAAGAAGTTTACGAAATGGTATTTGATCTGATGTTCAGCCTCAACGCAACGGAAGACCAGCTGGACTTCCCCGTTATTTACGGTTCTGCCAAGAATAACTGGATGAGTACAGACTGGCAAAAGCCTACAGAAACCATTACCCCGTTACTGGACTGTATTATCGAAAACATCCCGGCTCCCAAACAACTGGAAGGAACTCCGCAGATGTTAATCACTTCACTGGATTATTCTTCTTATACCGGTCGTATCGCTGTAGGTCGTGTACACCGCGGTACCCTGAAAGAAGGAATGAACATTACGCTTGTAAAACGCAATGGCGACATGTTCAAATCTAAAATTAAAGAACTTCATGTATTTGAAGGTTTGGGACGCGTAAAAACCAATGAAGTTTCATCAGGAGATATTTGCGCATTGGTAGGTATCGAAGGATTTGAGATCGGAGATACTGTCTGCGATTTCGAAAATCCGGAAGCATTGCCGCCAATCGCCATCGACGAGCCGACGATGAGTATGTTATTTGCCATCAATGACTCTCCGTTCTTCGGAAAAGACGGTAAGTTCGTTACCTCACGCCACATCCACGATCGTCTGATGAAAGAGCTTGATAAGAATCTGGCACTTCGCGTAAGAAAGAGTGAAGAAGACGGCAAATGGATCGTTTCCGGTCGTGGCGTACTTCATCTTTCTGTATTGATCGAGACCATGCGCCGCGAAGGATACGAATTGCAGGTAGGCCAGCCACAGGTTATCTTTAAAGAAATAGACGGCGTTAAGTGCGAACCGATTGAAGAATTGACAATCAACGTGCCGGAAGAATATTCAAGCAAGATTATTGATATGGTGACCCGCCGTAAAGGTGAAATGGTGAAGATGGAAAATACGGGCGAACGTATCAACCTTGAGTTTGATATGCCTTCGCGTGGTATCATCGGTCTTCGTACCAACGTACTGACTGCTTCTGCCGGTGAAGCTATCATGGCACACCGTTTCAAAGAATACCAGCCGCACAAAGGAGAAATCGAACGCCGTACCAACGGTTCTATGATTGCCATGGAAAGCGGAACCGCTTTTGCTTATGCTATCGATAAATTACAGGACCGCGGTAAGTTCTTCATCTTCCCGCAAGACGAAGTATACGCAGGCCAGGTAGTAGGAGAGCACTCTCATGACAACGACCTGGTTATCAACGTTACAAAATCCAAGAAGCTCACCAACATGCGCGCTTCCGGATCTGATGATAAAGTTCGTCTGATTCCGCCCGTTCAGTTCTCACTTGAGGAAGCACTGGAGTACATCAAAGAAGATGAATATGTAGAAGTGACTCCGAAAGCAATGCGTATGCGCAAAGTTATTCTGGATGAAATCGAACGTAAACGTGCGAACAAATCGTAAGCAATCGCTTTAAATAAGTTAAAAGCCCGCCAGATGAGATCTAGCGGGCTTTTTCTATCTCAAGTTCATGCATATTCAACAGCTTCTTTACAATCCAATACCCAACCCTGGCTTCCGATATTCCTTTCAGCAACCGATGAGGGCATACAAAATTATCCTCCTTGATTTCGGCCTCCATATAGTAGAAGCAACAGGAGCAATCATGTTCAAATGCTTTTGCATACTCGAGAATATGCGTCGATATCAGAAAATGACAATGTGGAAAGTCTCTCAATAATTCATTGACTGCAACGGAAGCCTCAAACGCATCTTTCGCATTTGTTCCCCGAAACATTTCATCCAGCACCACCAAGCACTTCTTCCCGCTTCCCACTTTTATCAGTATTTCTTTAATCCGAAGTACCTCTGCCATAAAGTGGCTCCGCCCGTCTCTCAGAGAGTCCGGTAAATTTATAGAAGTATAGATACCTTCATAAACCGGACAAGTCATCGACTCGGCAAAAACGGGTAATCCGCAATGAGCCAGCCAAACAGCCAGAGTCAATGCCTTTAGCGTAGTAGACTTTCCCGCCATATTGGAACCGGTAAAAAGCGAGATATTCCCCTGAAACATGTCCCAATTATTTCGCTGCGCATTCTTCACAAACGGATGCACGACTCCCTCTACAGAAAACTCCATTGCTTGTACCATCTTAGGAGTACAATTAAGCTTCTTTTCTTTTGCAACCCGATGGGCCGTTCTGCAAACATCCAGTAAATAAATAATGGATAACAACTCTTTGACAGACAAAAGACGGGTGGAACGAAACAGATAATCATATTTATCAATAGCATAAATCGATAAGCGGGCTTTTTCATCAGAAGTTTGCTCCAGCACTTCTTCCAGTTCACTTCCATGCAAAATACTCCGCACAGTACAGGCAGCCTCCTTCAACAATTTAGGCATATCACTCCTCGCCCCTGTCACCCATTCTTCCAAACGATGCAACATGAGAATAACGAGTTTCACTCCTCTGCAAATAACATAACGATTAGGATCGTATCTCACCAGACGGTCAATAAGTCCGGCACATGTAAATAGAATATTATTTCTCCTTATCTGATCGCGGTAACCTAGATAATATTCGATAAAATCCAGTTCCTCCTCATTTAGGGGAAGATCCGGCAGAAACTCCCAGTCGATTGCTTTCTGACGTTTACAGATCGTCTCCCAGTCACTCAACGGATACATAATCCACTCCAGCATCAGAGATTTCCCCTGTTTCGTTTCTGTTTTCAGAAACAAGGAACAAAGAGGTTGCTCGTCATACACGCTTTCCGTTATGCTTAAATCCGCACAGGTTTGCTTATCGGTATCCAGATACACCATAATTCTGTTTCTTAGTCCAACTTTCACAAAAATAGACAAAGTAATGACAGACAAGCAATAACGTTTCTTATAATAAGTTTTTTTAATACAAGATTACTCCTGCCACACCTGCCAGGCAGATCAGCAGAATAGGATGCAAATCCCATTTCCATGTAATAAAGAAAGCTGCCGCAAAGATTCCTATACTTTTATAATCAATAAAGTTCTCTCTGTTCATCATCAATAAGGCAGCTGAAGCAATCAATGCCACCGACATAGGAAGTAAGCCGGACATCGCTGCTTTAATATATTTATTATCCTTACACTTCGCGAAAAAATAAGAGATCAGTAAAACCAATATGAAGGAAGGCAAACAAACTGCCACAGTAGCAAGCACCGCTCCCCATACACTTTGTGTCACTGCATAGCCTACATAAGTAGCACTGTTAATGCCAATAGGTCCCGGAGTCATTTGAGAAATCGCCACTACATCCGTAAATTGCTGGGGAGTCAGCCAGTGGTGGAGATCTACAATTTCATGCTGGATAAGTGAAAGCATAGCATAACCACCTCCGAAACCAAACGTACCTATTTTCAGATACACCCAAAGTAACTGCCAATATATCATGCCTTTATATCTTTAATCTTATCTTTCAACCATAGCGTATATACCAACCCTCCGGCAATTCCCGCCAGTACTACATAAACAGGAGAAAGCCCGAATTGCCAGATCAAGACAGTAGCAATCACAGGGGCTACCAGTTGTACATACTTCAATTTCAAAGCTCTGACCGCAGATATACAGGGAAACAGAATCAACGCTACTACTGCCGGACGTATCCCATTAAAAATACGAATCATTACCTCATTATCCTGAAAACGGGCAAAGAACATGGCAATCAGCATCATTATAGCAAAAGAAGGCAGAATAGTCGCCAATGCACATACCAGACTTCCGCTTACTTTATGAAGTTTATAACCCACGAAAATGGAAATATTTACTGCAAAAACACCGGGGAGTGATTGAGTCAAGGCAAACATTTCCATAAATTCTTCCTTGCTCATCCAGTTTTTCTTTACTATTTCACGTTCTATCAAAGGAATCATGGCATAGCCTCCGCCAATAGTAAACATACCAATTTTTGCGAACGTATAAAAGAGTTTTAAATAAGTAATAATCATTTCTTTGTCAGCGTTTTATCGGATATAATTCAGATTAACAAAGATACGGAATTACCTTCATATTAACAAAAAAAGACGGCTCCTTTCGGAACCGCCCAGTTTTGCATTACATATCTATGTTCGATTAGAGCTTCGGACCAGCAGCAACTAAAGCCTTACCAGCTTCGTTACCTGTAAACTTAGCGAAGTTCTTGATGAAACGTCCAGCCAAATCTTTTGCTTTTTCTTCCCATTGGCAAGCACATTCGTAAGTGTCGCGTGGGTCAAGGATCTTCGGATCAACACCCGGAAGTTCTGTAGGAACAACAAAGTCGAAGAAAGGAATAACCTTAGTAGGAGCTTTGTCGATAGAACCGTCAAGGATAGCATCGATGATACCACGAGTATCTTTGATAGAAATACGTTTGCCAGAACCATTCCAACCTGTATTAACCAAGTATGCCTTAGCACCAGTCATTTCCATCTTCTTCACCAATTCTTCAGCATATTTAGTCGGGTGCAATGACAAGAAAGCAGCACCAAAGCAAGCAGAGAATGTCGGAGTCGGTTCAGTGATACCACGTTCTGTACCAGCCAATTTAGCTGTAAATCCAGACAGGAAGTAGTATTGAGCTTGTTCCGGATTTAGGATAGATACCGGAGGCAATACACCAAATGCATCAGCTGACAAGAAGATAACTTGTTTAGCGTGCGGACCTTTAGAAATAGGCTTAACGATATTTTCGATGTGATAGATAGGATAAGAAACACGAGTATTTTCAGTTACACTCTTATCCGTGAAGTCGATTTTACCATCAGCAGCCACAGTTACGTTTTCAAGTAAAGCATCACGTTTGATAGCGTTGTAGATATCCGGTTCACTTTCTTTATCCAGGTTGATAACTTTAGCATAGCAACCACCTTCGTAGTTGAATACGCCTTCGTTATCCCATCCGTGTTCGTCGTCACCGATCAACTTACGTTTCGGGTCAGTAGACAAAGTAGTCTTACCTGTACCAGATAAACCGAAGAAGATAGCTGAACTAGTTCCTTCCATATCTGTATTAGCAGAACAGTGCATAGAAGCGATACCACGAAGCGGGTTCATATAGTTCATGATAGAGAACATGCCTTTCTTCATTTCACCACCATACCAAGTATTCAGGATAACTTGTTCTTTAGTCTTCAAATTGAAAACAGTAGCAGTTTCAGAGTTCAAACCAAGCTCTTTGTAGTTATCAACTTTTGCTTTAGAAGCGTTGAAACATACAAAATCAGGTTCTCCATAGCTAGCAAGTTCTTCTGCAGTCGGACGGATAAACATGTTAGTTACGAAGTGAGCCTGCCAAGCTACTTCCATGATGAAACGTACTTTCATACGAGTTGCTTCGTTAGCACCGCAGAAAGTATCAACAACAAACAAACGTTTGCCAGACAATTGTTTAACAGCTTTAGCCTTCAAGTCAGTCCAAGCTTCTTCTGTACAAGGTTTGTTGTCGTTTTTATATTCGTCAGAAGTCCACCATACTGAATCAGCAGAAGCTTCATTCTTAACGAAGAATTTATCTTTAGGAGAGCGACCGGTATAGATACCTGTCATTACATTAACAGCGCCTAATTCTGTTACTTGACCTTTTTCAAAGCCTTCCAGACCCGGTTTTGTTTCTTCAGCGAACAAAACATCATAAGACGGATTGTGCAGGATTTCAGTTACACCTGTAATACCGTACTTGCTCAAATCTAAATTTGCCATTTTCTTTTGAATTAATTAAAATTGGTATTTTGTTTTATTATCTCTTTCCAGCTTAAAGAAAGGAGCTTTGGATGCCCCTTGTAAATCCGGGTACAAAAGTAATACTTTCTTTGAAAAGGAAGAAGGGATTAGAGAAATTTTTCCCTAATTGAATCTCTTTTATAAATTCCTAACAATATCTGCAAACTGAATATTGCAATTTGAAAGATTATCGTTTACTTTGCAAGCCAGTATGTTGTCAATACGATGAAAATGAGATTAAATTATGATTAAACTATAATATGAAAGTAATTGATTTTAGCCAAACAAATTCGATTCTAAACCAGTACATATCCGAAATCAGAAATGTAGAAGTTCAGAACGACCGCCTGCGTTTCCGCCGTAATATTGAACGGATCGGAGAAATCATGGCCTACGAAATGAGCAAAGAGTTCCGATACTCTGTAAAAAACATCCAGACACCACTAGGTATTGCTCCCGTCAGCACACCGGACAACCAGCTTGTCATCAGCACCATTCTCCGCGCCGGTCTTCCTTTTCACCAGGGTTTTCTAAGTTATTTCGACGGGGCGGAAAACGCATTCGTCTCTGCCTATCGTAAATATAAGGACACACTGAAGTTTGATATACACATAGAATATATCGCTTCTCCCCGTATTGATGACAAAACGCTGATTATCACTGACCCAATGCTGGCTACAGGCGGCAGCATGGAGCTAAGCTACCAGGCAATGCTCACCAAAGGTCATCCAGCCGAAATTCACGTAGCGTCCATCATTGCCAGCCAACACGCAATCGAACATATTATGAATGTATTTCCCGAGAACAAAACAACCATCTGGTGCGCGGCCATCGATCCTGAAATCAACGAACATTCCTACATTGTGCCGGGACTGGGCGACGCAGGCGATCTGGCTTACGGAGAAAAAGAATAACAGTCAATACAGGAGAAAACTTTTCCCATTAAAGGTTCCTCCTATATTGTTGAGGCGACATCCCCATTTGCTTCTTAAAGAATGTGCCGAAATAAGAAGCATTGGGGAAGTTTAATTCATTAGATATCTCCAGAATGTCTTTCTGTGTATTTTTGAGTAATGAGATCGACTTACGAATAATAGCTTTAAAGACAAGCTCCTGTACTGTATATCCGCAAATATTCTTGGCAAGCGCAGACAGGTACTTGGGAGACAGACAAAGCTTATCTGCATAGAATCCGACTCCACGTTCCTTCATATAATATTGCTCTATGAGTTGAATCAGCCGGACAAAGATTTCATTTTTTCTTCCCCCGGTTTCTTGCCCTACACTGATCAGTTTACGATTGTGAATAGAACAGATCCGATATGTAAGGGCCAGCAAAAGGAGTTTTCTTTCATAAAGGTTGAACACACTCTCCTCCATTTCCAGAGCACTGTCCAGCAAAGACATGTATTTTACGATTTCATTTTCTTCCCCAGTAGTCCACACATAGCAAGGTTCCGGAATAAGTTGTGAATACATATACATGGAAACAACCGAATTACCGATAATATCCCGTATAGGCTGGATCTGATAGGCAAGAATAAATACCTCCATATCTTCGGATTCCTGAAGCACCTGGAAATGCGAATCTTCCGGGATAAAGAGAGTTTCGCCGGCGTTTGCCCGAAATAAGCGTTGATTCAGCGCAAACTGAAAATTTCCCTGCCGACAGATAATCAGCCCAAGCCCCCTCATGAGAAAGAGTTTCTTTAAAGAAGACGGAAAGGCGTTCAGCACTCCCCTCGAACTACAGATATTGTTCCCACTCAATAAATCCCGGTCCAGTTGTAACAAACGTTCCTGAAAGGTATTCATAATAACAAAACACTTATAATCTGATTACTATTTGAAAAACAATACTAAGTTAGCAATTTTCGTTTGGGATAAGGCACAACGAGCACAAAAATCATACAAATAACACCAGCATAAATAGTCCATCCCGCCATTTCTTTCACAGCAGAGAGTGTTGCCTGTACTTGTATCCGCCCTTTGACGGACATAGCAGCCATATTATGTGCTTCCGTTTCACTCTTTCCCTGATATTGCATTCCCTGCACAGTATTGCTATAGGAGGAGGAAGCTTCCGGATTGACCAGATCTACATTTTGCGCATAACGGGTTATATAATGTTGCTGCCGCTCCTGCAATACATTCGAATAGATTGCCCCTCCAATGCCCGGGCCCAGCACCATGCGCACGGTAAGCATAATGCAGATCCAGGTAGAAAGATATTTGAAAGGCATCCGCTGATTGGCATAAGCCGCTGTCAACGCATATAGAATCATCATCCCGATGGTACGGATAATCACAGGATATTTCATTCGCTCGTAAAGTCCGGCTGTCTGCACCTCAAAATACATAAATCCTGCCGATAACACCAAAAAGAAAAAGCCAAGAGCAAAAAGATATTTCAGATGTACCCCTTTAGACCCCAACACAATAGAAATCAAGGCACCTATAAAATAACCAACCATGCACCAGTTTGCCAATGATGCATTCTGCAAATTATCCAAGTGCATCCCAACCCCTGCATACACATTGACAAACATCGCACTGGAATTAATAATCATCAGTAGTAAATAAAGCAAAGCTCCCATGCGAATCGTACGTAGCCGCAGCGCTCCCAATATAAAATAAGAGGATCGCCGGGTAGCATCCATATAAAGAAAAATACCGGCAAAAAGAATACTGACTGCCGTTGCCCAACAAATAGACTGATCATCATACCAGTCCAGCACCTTGCCATAAACCAACACATAAGTGATGCACGTCAATGATATACAAAAGGCAGTTACATTGCCGAACTTACGGAAATTGATCGGAAAGCGTCCGGTAAAGCCATGATTAGGCATCGTAATAAACAGGATCAAAATGGAAAGCAGCAGAATGCCCATCATAAAATAGTATACATATTTCCATTCGTATTCGAAAGCCAGCCAAGCCGTCAGCGCTGTGCCCATTTGCCCCAAAATCATAAAAAACAGATAAACTACCGGCTGGCTGACACATTTCTCTATATCCAGCTTATCCCATCCCGCCGCATCTTTCGGCTCCATGCCGGGAGTGATATTACGCGTTGCCTCCATACCAAAAGCATATTTAATCAATGTAAACAGATTGACCATCATCAGCACCATACGCAGGAACCCTGTCAGCAGACTACAAAGCGCCAGCAAAAAGATACTGTCAGTTTTGGCACACACATAACTGAAAACATACATAAGTGCAAAGCCACCTATGCACATCAGCTTCTCCCGGCGTATGCAAACCAGTTCATACAAAAAAGGAGCAAACGCTGCCATACCGATAGAGGTCACAAAATTAGCAAACTGAATATGCTCGGAAATAATGCCTAAGCCGCTCATCATCTCGGTACTGTTTACAGAATAAACTCCGCCTACTGAAAGAATGGGCAGGAAAAAGAACAATAGGATGATAATACCTACCGGTTTGGGCACCCAATTGTAAAAAGGATAATTTCTAGGACATGAAGGCATGATCATCAGAGTTTAGCTTTTACTACTACCATCATACCTGCCGCCAACTTATCATTATCTTCTTTCGACAAATCCGTGAAATCAATACGGACAGGAATACGCTGCTGTATCTTTACGAAGTTTCCTGCTGAATTATCCGTTGGCACCAGTGAATATTTGGAACCAGTCGCTCCGGAAATAGCAGTCACTTTGCCTGTAAACTCTTTCTTACTGATAGCATCTACCGTGATGGCAACTTCCTGCCCGATACGCAGATTCTCAATCTGCGTTTCTTTATAATTAGCAATAATCCATTTTTGGGTATCCGGAAGGATATACGTAATGCATTGTCCTGCTGTAATAAACTGTCCCTCCTCTAACGAACGCCGGCCCAACTTGCCATCACAAGGAGCCAATACAACTGTATATGAAAGATTGAGCCGTGCCATCTCAAGCGCAGCCGTCGCACGCTGAATAGCAGCTTCCGTATTCTCACGACGATGAGAAACTTCATTCACTCCTGAAAGAGCTGCTTCCCGTTGACGCTTTGTCGCTTCCAGCTTCTTGAAGGTAGCTTCATATTCGGTCGCAATCTGTTCCAACTGGATAGGTGTGGCCGCATTTCGTTTGACCAGATTTTCATAGCGTTGCCGGTCCTTCTCCAATTTTGCCAGCCGGATTTCTATTTCGGCAATAGAAGCATCATATACAGATGCAGTTGTTTGCGTAGTCTGCAAGGTCGCATTTATCACAGTAGCGCCTGCCTGCGCATCTTTCAATGCAGCTTCAGCTTCCATCACCCGGATTTTATATTCGCGGTCATCCAGCACCAGCAATGTATCCCCTTTGTGCACCTGCTGATGTTCTGTGAAATAAATCTTATTAATATAGCCTGATGCACGCAGATTGACAGGCGACACATATTGCTCTATCTGTGCATCATTACTGGTCTCTGTCTGCTTATAGCCCAGAAAGAGAAAAACAACTTCAATCACTCCCCAAACGATAATAGCGACTCCAAATAAACTTACTATTATCTGCCAACGACGTAATTTTCTCATCTTCTTAGCTTTCTCCTGATGTGTACCGGAGACTGTATTTTTTTCCATTGTTTCCATATGAATGATTCAATTAGTTATCTATTATTTGAACAGGGACGCTATCTGTCCGGTCAACTTCAACAACATCAGGTTAGTCACCCGATAGTTATAATGTGCGCTAATGTAATTATTCTGTGCTTCACTCATCCGCATTTCATCTTGCAGCACCTCAGTCATCGATGTGATTCCTTCCCTGTAACGGTCAGTAGTAACTGCATACACTTCTTCGGCAAGCAGATAATTGTCTTTCTGCTTTTTAAAGTTGCGTTGGTTGTTCATCAAATCATTGACTGCATTCAGATATTGCGTATGCAGGTTCTTCCGTATGTCCAACTGCGAAAGTTTCATCATTTCAATATCAATCATCGCTTTCCGGATCTTGTATTTCTTATCCAGACCGTCGAAGATAGGAATACGCAAAGTCAACCCCACTCCATAAGAACGGAACCAATGATTAGACGGACCGGAATGGAACCAATGATAAGCCTCATCCGTATAAGCAGCAAACCTCCAGTTCCCCGTCAGATTGAGAGAAGGAATATAACCATTACTTATCAACCGTTTCTGCCTCTCTGCCAGCTGTACCTGCGATTGAAGCAACTGAAGTTCATACAGATTTTCCGATAATCCGGTCAACGCTACCGTAGCAATACTATCCGTATTGACCGGTAATAATCCAATCTCCTTCTCTGCCGGATAATCCATGATATATTTCAGCATATTCAGCTGTTGTGTCATCATCGCCTGCGCATTGTCATACTGCACTTTCAGGTTTTCAAGATTGATATTCACCCGCTTCAGGTCAACTTCCATTGCCATTCCATTATCGAAAAAGGCCTGAGTGATATCTCTCAATTCCTCCAATCGGGTAATATTGGCTTTTATCAATGCGATCTGCTCCGCGGTAACTTGCCCCAGATAATACATTTTACTAATCTGCAAGATTAAATCTTCTCTTGCCTTTTCGTACGAAAGCCGGCTCATCTCATCCACAATTTCTGCAATAGAAATCGAAGTGTAAAGAGTCTGATTATAAAGTGGCATCTGTAATTCCAGTCCGACATTGGCACCATATTGCAGTGTCCGGGTGATATTATATGGCACTCCATAAGAAGAACCGTCAGTCACGGAGACAGGCGGATCGATGTTATCATTGAAATTAGCAAAACCATTGATCTGCGGCAACAATTTCACCCGATTCTCTGAAACACCATACTTACTTTTTTGCATTGCTTTTCGTTTGCCCTGCAACGAGAGATTATTTTCAATCCCTATACGAAGGCAGTTCTCCAGAGTCAGAACATTCTGTGCACTCCCACCGATAACAGGCAGGCAAAAAAAGGAAAAAATGAACAATAGTCTTTTCATAATAATCGTTCTATAATCAGGCACAAATTTAATGGCTTAGGATAAAATGAGACTATCCATAAATCAACTGTTTATGTTCACATTTTCCTTTTTTCAGCCTTCGTTTCTTTCTTGAAACAGGATGGTGTCACTATCCGGCACTCATAGTGACACCATCCGACAAGGATGCTTACACTATCATCATAGGATAGTGACACCATGTTTTATAGATAAAACTCCGTTCTTTGTCGATTTCATTTTCATCTATTTCAACTACTACTTAACTTTGGAATATGAAACCAATTAACAGCAAAAAGAATGAAAAGAAACATGAGACTAATAGGGCTTGCTGCCTGCCTGATAAGTTGCAGCAGTCTGGCTGTGGCACAAGACCATCCGGAACCACAGGAAAGACAGCAGTATGAGCAACGCCTTCCACACGAAGTTCCGAATCCTGAAAAGATAGCAACTCAAATGACTGACAGGATGCAAGAGTCACTTCAACTGACAGAAAAGCAATACAAGAAAATCTATAAGCTGAATCTGAAAGAGCAGAAAGAACATTTCAAAGCTATGCAAAACTCCGGCGAACAACGTCCGCCAATGGGAGGCCGGGCATGAGAGGCGGGGGTCGCCCGCCAATGGGCGGTAGCGAACCGCCGATAATGGGCGAAGGAAACTTTCCCGACGATATGGGGGAACGTCCTATGATGAACAAAGAACAGAATGTTGAAGATATACAAAAGAAAGCCGCAGAAGCTAAAAAGAAAAAGATAAAAAAAATTCTGACTCCGGAACAATATGCAAAGTGGCAAACCGAACAGGCTACTGCCCGCCAAAAGGCCCCTCAGATGAGGATGCATAAAGGCAATCATACGAATAAAATTTGAAAATTCTAACTATTTAAACATATAACAGCGTTTGTTTTTCATAATTTTTTAGTGAATGCATAAGCGGCTCTCTTCGGGATGAAGGGAGCCGCTTTAAATATATAGTATAAATATACAAGTCTTTGAGATCAGACAGTAGAATTAAGACTTTTCAATCTCATCTTTCTTTTGGGGAACTAACTTCTTCTTGCTAAACCAAATCAACACCATCACTCCGATCAGCAATAACGCCAACGATGCATAAGCTATACTTTCCGTCACATGCAAGCTCTGCGGATCAAACCACATCTCAATAGTATGCTTACCCGCAGGTACATTCATTACACGCAAAATATAGTCAGCGCGAGCAATATCTGCCGGCTGTCCGTCAATCTTTGCCTGCCAGCCCGGATAATATATCTCAGAAAAAACAACTACCCCATCTTTGGCAGAAGAAGTCTCATATACCAAGCGATTCGGTTCGTAGCTGGTCAGACGAATAGTAGATAAGGAGTCTTTATAACCTTCCGTTACGCCCTTCAACTGATCCTTAAATTTCGCATCGACCACAACTGTTTCCGTCGGAAGAATATCATTCAGCGCATCAATCTCTTCATTCGCATTATTGACATACTGCACCTTATCCACAAACCAAGCATTGCCGTACGCATAAGGATTCTCGACAGGAATTGTCTGTCCTTGCTCACCGGCAGGGAAGATAAAGTACTTCGTGTTCAGCATATTCAGCACCCGGAATTTAGAAGCATCCACACTATCCATCGCACCACCAGCGGCAGCAACCTCCTGATAGGTATCCTTCATTTCCGGAGTTATATGGTGATCAATCATTTCCTGATAACGACGCAACTTGGCTGCATGATAACCACCAACACTCTTATGCCAGTATGAAGTATTATTTTCATTGAAAGTATTATTGGGGAATCCTACGAAATTCAATACCCGATAATTCAAAGCCGTATCCTGAAGGATCATCTCATCTGTCTGAGTTTTAACAAATGCCCCTGTCTGTCTGGACTTCGGTACAAATTGTTCATCATTCAAATAGCGTTTATTGACAGTCCACATATCCACCAGACAAAGAATTGCAATACCGGCCACAGCCAGAGAAGCCTTCAACTTTTTCTGCTGATAGAGGAATAGCAAGAAACATCCTACGACTATAATAAAGAAACTACGCCATGCATCTGTTGTCAACATCGCCTTGCGCATTTCTGCCAAATTAGCAACGATCGGAGATAGATACTCAGCAGGCAGCCCTTGCTGTAGAGCCGACATTTCCTGTGCCGGAATATAGCTGGAGAAGAAAACTCCCGGAGCAACTGCCAAAATCAGCGAAACACCGGCCGTCAGCGCCAGAGTAATAATTACACCTGTCCGATTCTCTTTCCCCTTCAAGATTTCCGGTTTAGTCAAGACCTCTTTTAAAGCAAAGATCGCTAACAGTGGAATCGTAAATTCAGCAATAACCAAAATGGAAGATACGGCACGGAACTTATTATACATGGGTATATAGTCGATAAAAAAGTCCGTTAAACCCATAAAGTTCTTTCCCCACGAAAGCAGGATAGAAAAGATTGTAGCTCCCAGCAAGGCCCATTTCAGCGGTCCTTTCACAATAAAACATCCCAGTATGAACAAAAACAGAACAAAAGCTCCCACATATACCGGACCGGAAGTCATAGGCTGATCGCCAAAATACTGTGTTAACTGCGAATAAATGCTGCTATACATCGGATTCGCTTTTGCCATCGCTGTCTCATTCTTTGCCAAAGGAACCGACGCTCCTCCCTTTACGTTCGGCACCAGCAAAGTAAGCGTTTCACCAATTCCATAACTCCAGTTCGTAATATAGTTACGGTCCAGCCCACTACTAGTCTGATTGGCGGCAGGGCCTTCCTGTTTCAGTTCACTCTTCCCCCGCATTGTCTCCTTACTATACTCATAAGTATGATATAGATTAGAAAGATTGGCACATACTCCTATTGCCGCAGCTAATATCAGAACAGCACTCGCTTTGAAAAAATGTGGAAGTTCCTTTTTCTTATAAGCATCCTCAAAGTAAGCTCCTACAAAAAACAGGATGACGAACATGAAGTAATAGCTCATCTGAATATGGTTCGACTGAATCTGAAGCGCGATGAACAGAGCCGTTATAATTCCTCCCAACAGATATTTTTTCCGATAAGCCAGCACAATACCGGCAATCGTAGGCGGAATATAAGCCAATGTGACAAATTTCCATATATGCCCTGCCGATATCAGGATAAAGAAATAAGAAGAGAAGGCCCAGATGATTCCTCCTAAAGCAGACAGCCAGACAGATAGCCCAAATGCCCGCAAAAGGATATAGAACCCAAGCATCATAATGAAAGTCAACACTACATAGGGCGGAAGATACAAATGATAGATGTTTTCTATCCACTTCAGCGGTTTGGTAGAATCATAACTCGGAGACATCTGGTAGGTAGGCATACCTCCAAAAAGAGAATTTGTCCAGCGGGTACGTTCCCCTGTACGTTCAAGATATTCCTGAGCTTCTTGACCGGCTCCCACTCCAGCCACCGTATCGTGCTGAAACAAAATACGACCTTCAATATCAGCCGGAAAAAAATAAGCAAAAGAAAGAATGATAAAAGCTAAAATAGCAATTAAGTCGGGAAGGAACTTCTTCATAAAATTGACAATTGACAATTGACAATTGACAATTGAAGGTCAACAATAGCAGCCCGGCAGGTCACACCTCCTATATAGCTGCCCATTGTCATTTGTCAACTGTCAATTGTCAATTAAATTAGTATCTATAATGTTCAGCCTTATAAGGTCCGTCTACCGATACACCGATATAAGCGGCCTGTTCAGGAGTCAGTTTCGTCAGTTTCACACCGATCTTTTCGAGATGCAGGCGGGCTACTTCTTCATCCAGATGTTTCGGCAAGCGATATACATTTACTTCGTATTTCTTGTTGAACAACTCGATCTGAGCCAACGTCTGATTGGTAAATGAATTACTCATCACAAACGACGGATGTCCTGTTGCGCATCCCAGATTCACCAGACGACCGTCAGCCAGCAAAAGTATACTGTGACCATCCGGGAAATAATAGCGGTCTACCTGCGGCTTGATGTTTACACATTTGATACCCGGGTAATGTTTCAAAGCATCTACCTGAATTTCATTATCGAAGTGTCCGATGTTACATACAATTGCCTGATCTTTCATTTTCTCCATGTGGTCGATACGAATGATATCAATATTACCCGTAGTAGTCACAAAGATATTACCTTCGGTACAGGCATCTTCCATTGTCACAACTTCGAAACCTTCCATTGCAGCCTGTAGTGCACAGATCGGATCTACTTCCGTCACAAGTACGCGTGCTCCGTAAGAACGCATTGAATGTGAACATCCCTTACCCACATCACCATAGCCACATACGACAACTACCTTACCGGCAATCATCACATCGGTTGCTCTCTTGATACCGTCAGCCAATGATTCGCGACATCCGTACAGGTTATCAAACTTAGACTTTGTCACTGAATCGTTCACATTAAATGCCGGGAATAGCAGTTTGCCTTCTTCCTGCATCTGATACAAACGGTGTACACCAGTCGTCGTCTCCTCCGACACACCACGCATTTCTTCAGCTACACGATGCCAGCGGGTCTTATCTTCAACCAGCACTTTTTTCAGAATGGCATTCAATTCTATTTCATCTTCTGCATGTACTTCCTTATCCAGCACGGCAGCATTCTTCTCAGCATCATAACCGACATGAATCATCATAGTAGCATCACCACCATCGTCTACAATTACGTTCGGACCTTTTCCACCAGGGAAGTTCAAGGCTTGCAGCGTACACCACCAATAGTCGGCGAGATTCTCACCTTTCCAGGCAAATACCGCAACCCCGGAAGCAGCAATCGCAGCAGCTGCATGATCCTGAGTTGAATATATATTACATGAGCACCAGCGCACTTCCGCGCCCAGCGCAACCAATGTTTCAATCAGTACAGCGGTCTGGATGGTCATGTGCAATGATCCCATGATACGGGCACCTTTTAACGGTTTGGATTCTCCATACTTTTCGCGAAGAGCCATCAGGCCGGGCATTTCTTTTTCTGCCAAATCGATTTCCTTGCGTCCGAAGTCAGCAAGCGTAATATCTGCCACTTTATAAGGCAGCGCAGAGAATAATTCTGTAGACATATTGTAAATCATTTAAAATATAATTGGTGCAAAGATAGAACATTCTGATTAGTAGGACAAAAGCTATCCTTCTTTTTTATATTATAATAACTTGGGAGTTCGGTCGTTTCTTGAATTTTTATTCTATATTTGCAACATAAAAATGCATTTTTCACAACCATAAAACTGTTATTATTTATCCCCTATGGAGGATTACAACAACAAGACAAAAGCGGAGCTGTTAGAAATTATACAAAATCTCGAGAAAAAAGTAGAGCAACTCTCCTCCGAATCAGCCTCTGGCAGAAAAGAACGTTTTCGAGACAGATATTCCAAACGTATATTAGACAATCTGCCTGATATGCTTACTGTTCTCGACCGTAATGCCAACATTGTGGAACTGGTATCCTCTCCATCCACCAATCACGTAGAGGGCACTACAGCAGACAGTATCACCCAATCCAATATAAAAGATATTCTTCCGGAAGATGCGTATAACAACATACGCAGAAATATGGAAAAAGTATTCAGCACCGGAAATAGTGCTATCGCCCGGCATGACTTAATGCAGGATGGCGTATCACATCACTACGAACACTGGCTTTCTCTGCTCGACAAAGAATACCTGTTATGCATGTGCCGTGATGTTTCGCAACTCTGGGAAACAGAGCAAACCAATGCCGAACAACAAAATGAGATTATGCGGCTCAACTCACTAATGCAAGCCATCGTGAATAATGTTCCCGTATATCTGTTCGTCAAAGATTCCGGAAATGATTTCAGATACTTATACTGGAATAAAACTTTTGCCGACTACTCCGGAATCCCCATCGAGAAAGCTATCGGCAGAAATGATTTTGAGATTTTTAAACGGACGGAAGATATGGAGAAATTCCACCTTGACGATATGAAGGTACTTAAAGAAGGGAAACTGGATTATTTTGAAGAATACATGACCGCTACCGGAGAAATCCGTACAATAACCACCATGAAACGCCTTGTACCTTCCAATAACGGACATCCCTATATTATCGGTATCTCGTGGGACATCACAGAAATTAAGAAAACGGAGAAAGCACTGGACGCAGCCCGTATCAAGGCCGAAGAAGCAGACCGGTTAAAATCGGCTTTCCTGGCAAACATGAGTCACGAAATTCGTACACCACTGAATGCGATTGTAGGATTCTCTAAATTGATATCCAGCACAAACAACGAAAATGAAAAGATGCAGTATGCTGAAATCATTGAAAGAAATTCAGATATGCTGCTGAATCTTTTTAACGATATTCTCGATTTATCCAGCCTGGAAGCCGGCTCTCTTAAATTCAATATTCAGCCCATCAAAATACTGGACATCTGTCTGCAATTAGAACAACAATATGTCCATAAAGCCCAAACAGGCGTACAACTGATTCTGGATGGAGGAGATGCCAACACATTCATATCCGCTGACTGGAACCGAACGATACAAATCATAAGCAACCTGCTTAGCAATGCCGTTAAATTTACCCCGAAAGGAGAAATCCATTTCGGTTTTCTCAATAAAGAGAGTTTTGTAGAATTTTATGTGAAAGATACCGGCATCGGCATTCCGGCAGAAAGAGCTGCTACCATTTTCCAGCGTTTTGGCAAAGTGGACGACTTCGCCCAAGGTACCGGACTGGGACTCACACTCTGTAAGATATTGGTAGAAAGGATGGGTGGACACATCCGGGTATATTCAAAAGAAAACGAAGGCACAACCTTCTATTTCACATTTCCGTTAGCCAACCAGTAAATACGTATATATGTTACAGAAAGCGGTGAATATTGTAAAGATACTCACCGCTTTCTGTATTTATCAAAAAATGATCGTTACTTCTTTTCTTCTTTCGCCACCGACACACTTAGCATTTCTTTATATTTCGCAGGATCATTCAGTATCTTTATCGCTTCCTGCAAATCATCATCGTCTTTCAGCTGCTCAATAATACCACCTCTCTGATAATAATAACGCTTGATTATTTCATTAGCAATCATTCTCTTGATATCCTTAGAGAAATAGTCCAAATCACGGTCGAGGTTATGGTTCAACTTCTTTTCCAGAGCTTTAAACTCTTCAGCAGCATCTGTCATGTAGCCTTCAAACTCAGCAGCCTCTTTCAATGTTTTCAAAATCTTCTCACTTTGCTGATCATATTTGAAGTCTGCTTTTTTCACTAATGCCTTGAAATCATTATAATCAGCATCCGTCACTACAAATTTTTCAGGAGCAGCAACAGTAGGGTGCTTCAAACAGTATTGAGTAGCATAATCAAAAATCAGATTATCACGTACCAGATAGAACAGGATATTCGGTAGTTTCTCCTGCTTGACAGTAATATCAGGCATCACACCACCTCCATCACGCACTTCACGACCGGCAGCCGTATAAAACACCTTGGTCAGGCTATCTGGAATGGTTCCCACACTTCCATCTTCATTCCGATGTTTATAGTCAATCGCCTGCACACAGCGTCCGCTTGGGATATAATATTTGGAAGTAGTTACTTTCATCATTCCTCCATATGGCAGAGAACGAGGAACCTGAACAAGCCCTTTTCCAAATGTACGATTACCAATGATAACAGCACGATCCAAATCTTGCAAAGAACCCGATAGGATTTCAGAAGCAGAGGCCGTACCACTGTTTACCAATACAGCAATCGGAATATCCAAATCCAACGGTTCACGCAGGGTCTTGTAGGTATTGCTTGCCTGTTTGGTCTTTCCTTTGGTCGTTACAATCACTTTTCCACGGGGCAGAAAATAATTAGCTATTTCAACTGCTTCATCCAGCAGACCACCACCATTATTACGAAGGTCGATAACCAAAGAAGTAGCTCCTTGTTTCTTCAGATCCAGCAATGCCTTCTTAAAATCTTTGGAAGGATTACCGGAGAATGTGCTCAGACTGATATATCCCACCTTGTTATCCATCACAGCAGCATATGGAATGGCAGGTGTCTGAATAGACTCACGCACAATGGTGAACTCCATCGGTGTCTGACCACCTTTCTCATTAGGACGCTCTATTTTCAGTTTAAAACTTGTACCCGCTTGTCCGCGCAACATCTGGCTAACCTCTGAGTTATTCTTTCCGGCAAGATCTTTTCCGTCTATTTCCATCAAGATATCTCCCGCTTTCAGTCCAGCTTTGGCTGCCGGAGTCCCTTCGAACGGTTCGGCAATCATAGAGCGTTTCAACTTCGTATTATAAGTAATGAGGGAGCCAATACCTCCAAAGCTTCCTTTCACCATCTGTTCCAGTTCGCTCTGATCTTCCTCCGGGTAATATTCTGTATAAGGGTCCAGCGAGAAAAGCATATTGTCAATCCCTTCACGAATAGTCTTATTCGGATCAATGGTATCCACGTAGAACATATCCAGTTCTTTCACAATCGCATTAAATGTATCCAGATTCTTGGCTATCTGGAAATTGCGGTCGTCTCCACTCTTAAAACTAAAGAAAGCTACCGTAGCTATTACAACCACTCCCACAAGAGCTATCCGCCTATTCAGCAATTTTTTCATATATCTTTCATTAAATTGAGACGTAAAAGTAACTCAAACCTTGGTTATTCCGCCAGAACCTTGTTAATATTTAACTTAATTTCATCCCAGCGCTCCGGAGAGATTGTTGTTCCAATCACCTGAATAACATTTCCCGAGAGAATAGAACCTATTTTTGCACATTTCTCAAGCGAGTATCCACACGTCAGACCATACAAAAATCCGGAAGCAAAATAATCGCCTGCACCGGTCGTATCCCTTACTTTCTCAACCGGAATAGCCGACACTTTTATTTCTTCGGTGCCTTTACGAATATAAGATCCATTTGCTCCTACTTTCACAATAGCAATGCTACATTTCTTGGCAATCGCTCTCAATGCTTCTTCCGGTTCTTCACCAGTAAACGCTTTCGCTTCTTCCTCGTTTGCAAAAACGATATCGACATACTTATTTATTAATAAGGAAAAGAATTCCAGATCATTCGCCACAATATTGTAACTTGCCATGTCGAGACAAATTTGCAGTCCCGCTTCCTTGGCCAGCTCAATGGCATGAAGAATCATTTCGTGATCTTGAACCAAATAGCCCTCTATAAATAGATATGCATAACCTTTGAACATTTCCAATGTCAGATCTTCAGCTTTCAAAGAAGCAGCTGCTCCCAAGTAAGTGCCAAAAGTACGCTCTCCATCTGAAGAAATAAAAGTGGATGCCACTCCCGAAGGAAGATGTTCGGAGGTCAATAATTTGTCTTCAATATTATTTTTCTGCAGATTTTTCCGAAAAAAATCGCCATAATGATCATTTCCCACTTTTCCGATAAAGCCGGTTCCGGCACCCAGACAAGCGAGTCCAAGTATGGCATTTCCTGCCGATCCACCTGTTGCAAGATGCGTTTTCATCTGTGAAAATTTTGCGTTAATCTGCTGTAACTTAGCATCATCGATGAGTTGCATGCTTCCCTTAGGCAGTCCCATCTCGTCCAAGAGCATATCATCTTCCAGGGTTGCAAGTACGTCTACCAGGGCGTTGCCCAATCCTATTATTTTGTCCATTCTCGATATTTTTTTTGCAAAGATATTGCATATTTCAAAAAAACCTACTACTTTTGCATCGCAATTGAGAAAAACATTCTTCCTTAGCTCAGTCGGTTAGAGCATCTGACTGTTAATCAGAGGGTCCTTGGTTCAAGTCCAAGAGGAAGAGCAAAGTTGAAAATCTTAGTTGCAAACATTCTTCCTTAGCTCAGTCGGTTAGAGCATCTGACTGTTAATCAGAGGGTCCTTGGTTCAAGTCCAAGAGGAAGAGCAAAAAAGAGGTGTATCGAAAGATATGTCTCTTTTTTTGCTCTATCTAATTAAAGCAAGATGCTAATCTAGTAAACCCTTTCACTGTTTTAAAAGAAGCAAATAGAAGAAAAATTCATAATGTGATATTTAAAAAGGATGCTCTTATTTGCAAGAACATCCTTTTTATTTCAAATACAATATCCACCTATCTTATTCAATCACGGCAGCAAAGCCCCCATTCCTCACCATTTTAACAGTCAGCACATCTCCATTTTTCACTTGTGAAGACTTACAGCGGTAGTCCATTGCCTGACGCCCTGCATTGATACCATCTTCAAAAGATGTCATTTGATAAGCACGGTCCTTCTTCAGAAAGTCCAATTTCACGGCGAATTCCCGCTCTGTTTGCCCGTTGTTGGTCATACCACCGATAAACCATTTATCTCCTTTCCGTTTAGCAATAATGGCATATTCACCGGCCTTCGCTTCCAAAGCCACCGTTTCATCCCAAGTGACAGGAACACTCGTAATGAAACGAGTACAATCTTCGTTCCGATAATAAAGAGTCGGATTATCTGCCAACATCTGCAAACCGCTTTCAAAAATGACAAAAAGCGCCAACTGGTAAGCACGGGTTCCGATACTTGCGGAATTGGGGCGTTCAGCCCTATATACATTAGGCTGCATGCTTATCATCGCCCCGGGAGTATAATCCATCGGTCCGACAGCATTGCGCATAAATGGCAAATAAATGCTATTATCCGGATAACATCCGCCCATCTGCTCCATACCTCTGACACCTTCATAAGAAAGTATGTTCGGATACTTATATTCCAAACCTGCCGGTTTGAAAGAACCATGAAAATCGACAAACAAATGATGTTTGGCAGCTTCTTTCGCCACACGTTCGTAGTAATTGACCATCCATTGGTCACTTCTGTCCATAAAATCAATCTTAACTCCTTTTATTCCCCACTCATTGAACGTTTTGAATAAATCGAAGTTATTTTCAACCGTCAGCCATGTCAGCCAAAGAACAATGCCGACATTCTTTTCTTTACCATAACGGATCAGTTCATGCAGGTCCACTTTCGGATTTGGAGTATAAGGATCACGTGTACTTTTAGCCCAGCCCTCGTCCATTATAATATAAGGTATACCAAATTTAGAGGCAAAGTCAATATAGTATTTGTAGGTTTCCAGATTATATCCGGATACAAAATTCACATCCGGCCCGTAAGGAGAAGCATCATTCCACCATTCCCAGCTTACTTGTCCCGGCTTGATCCATGATACATCCTGAAGTTGATTCTTACCGGCCAGTTTATAAGTCATCGTGTTCTCCAAAAGTTGGCGATCATCTTTTGTCAACACGAAATAACGCCAAGGATAATTTCTTGCCCCTGATGTTTTAGCGATATAATCCGCCTCTTGAGTTATCTTCAGGCTACGGTCACCGTCTTCACCAAAAGCAAGTGGAGCTTTAGGAAAAGTAGAGACTATTCCATTATCACCGGTTCCTTTCAAGAACATACAAGGATAGTCAGTCAAGTCAGATTCGCTGATTAATATTTTATATTGCTTACGTGTATCTATTAAAACCGGTAAAACAGACATTTTATCCGAAGGTTTCCATTCATTACTGAAGACATGTGTATAAGGTTCTTCGTATGAGGTCTTAAAACCACCCGGTTGCTGCAAATGGAGTAAATAGTCATCCGGGAAGTTAACTGCAAACTCTTCACCCAAAACTTCCACTTCACCTTTCCGAGAAGTCACAAACCGATAAGCAACCCCATCATCATACGCACGAAACTCAACCGAATAATTTTTAAATGTCAATGTCAGTTGATTATACTGATTAGTAACCGTCGAAAATTTAAGAGGCATAACGGGAGTCAGCTGCTCATCCACACTTACATATTTCCGACGACGTAATCTGGGATTCTGTCCCAGCACTTCGTCCTTCAATGCCAATTGAAGAGAATTATCTTTCAATAATACATCCCCATCATAGGCAATGCTATAATAGATTTTATCTGTAATATTCAGTGTCACTTTAATTTCTCCATTAGGAGAGGATAATTCTGATTCCGTCTGGGCATGTAACAATATCCCCCAGCACAAGATCATTAATAATGATAGATGTCTTTTCATGGTCTCAATTTTGTTTTATGTCGTTAATAATACTTTCTTCAAATTTTGACTGACTATAATATTAGTTTATTCGGCAATTGCCAAAGTTAATATGCTAATATGTATTCCCTCAATCTCTGCCAGACAGGCAGCACAAGCTGCAGTGGTGGCTCCTGTAGTCAACACATCGTCCACAAGCAGAATATGTTTTCCGGCTAATGCACCAACATGGTGCAATTCAAAAATACCATCCACGTTTTCCCAGCGTTCAAAGACTGACTTGTGAGTCTGTGTTTCCGTGTTTTTTCTGCGTACGATCATTTCTGTGTCTACAGGGATTCCCGTTACAGCGGTAATTCCCCGTGCAATCCATTCACTTTGGTTGTAGCCACGAATCTGCTGCTTTTTCTTATGCAGGGGGACAGGAATAATCACATCAATTCCCTGAAAGAACCCGGATGCAAGCAGTTCGGACGCCATGTATCGTCCCATAATGGCACCGATTCCTTTTCGTCCTCCGTATTTAAGCTGATGGAGAATCTGGCGAAAGTCACTCCCTTTACGATAAAAGAAAAAAGAAGTAGCATGCCCTAAAGGAATTCTTCCCCAGAAAAGGCGTTCTACCGGATTATCTTCTCGAAGATGGTAATTTGTACGCGGTAAATTCAAATTGCACAGGGTACAAATACACTCCTCCCCTTTCACCAACGATCTGCCACAAACGACGCAACAACGTGGGAATAGAAGAAACAAGAAAGAATAAAGCCAATCTTTAATGAGTAATGTGTGTTTCATAATATCAGTTATTTATAAGAGAACAAGGAAGTCCTACATATTCAATGGAGGAACTTCTGACAAGAGTTTCTCGAACAAAGGATGTAAATGTCCGTTAGTCGCTATGATATGGTGTCCTTCTATAAAATGATCGTCACCATAGAAATCGGTTACCCGCCCACCGGCTTCCAGCACAATCAACGCAGCTGCCGAATAATCCCATTTTCCGAGAAAAGCTTCTGCCCAGGCATCAAAACGTCCGGCAGCTACATAGCAGATAGCAGCCGCAGCCGAACCATTCATACGGATTCCTCCAACGACTCCATACAATCGGTCGATCAAATGGAGAGCAGTTTGTTTATATTGCTGATAGTTGTAAGGAAGCTCAGTTATAACAAAAGCATCTTGCGCCTGACTTACATCCGAAACATGAATTTCCTCGCCATTCATAAAGGCCTTTCCGCCTTTCCATGCATAGAAACATTCATCCCGGCAAACTTCATAAACGACTCCTATTAACAATTCTGTCTGACTGCGCAAAGCAATACATACACAATAAGGAGCCTCATCGTGAATATAATTCGTCGTCCCATCCAATGGATCAATTACCCAACAATAGGATTCGTTCTGATAGGTGGCAGAACCTTCTTCCGTAATAAACCCAGCCTCGGGCAACAAGGCAGAGAGAGCTTTGACCAGTCGTACCTCAGATTCCTTATCAACATAAGATACATAATCGTGCGCGTGCTTCTCTATCACACGTTCACGATGGAATTTTTTACGCTCTTCTTTCAGAAAATGCCCGGCCTCGGTAGCTATGCGGCATACTTCAACTGTAAGTTGCTTTAAATCCAACATTTCATCTTTAATATTAAAAAGTACATCGAAGGTATAGCTTTTCTTATAAAAAACCATCTAAAATGAATATTATTTTCAAATAAACTATCAACATATTCTTAATATTATTCTCTCAAATACAATTTTGGTGATTTTTCACACCACTAGAATTAACGGTATGCACACAATTTCATATATTGAATAACAAAAAGACAATTTATTATCCAATTCGATAACAGATAATCTTTTAATAAAGGTATAAATAGGAAACATATTCAGAATACACTGTAATATTATACAAAACAAGCAAGTATTTATTCACATCAACGAATACTTATACAAAAAAGATCGTATAATCTGAGAAAAACAACCTCATATTTAGAAATAAACAACCGGATGTTTACACTAAATCATACGTTCCTTTTAAACCAACGAAGTGTTGCTTTTAAACCAACAGACCGTTCCTTTAAAAGGAACAATCCAACAAGCCAAAACACTTGCTAAAAACATCAAGAAAACAGAAATAATTAGCTAAATGGAGTTCAATGTTCGACATTTCAAAAAGAACAAAACGTATAGTATATTTCATATATCACAACATAAACAACCATAATCCACATTTTCACTCATCAAAAAAAACGCCCAATCACACCATAACACATCTTTCTGATTTATGAAAATGAGAATTCCCTGTAATTTTCAGAACAAGTCCGGCTTCTTCCCACAAATACAAGTAGCAAAGAGCCACAGAAAATACAAAGTGTCAGAATGCTAAATTTGCTTTTTAAAGAAAAATTCCCGAATATTGCAGCCTAATACTAATGCAAAGAGTTCCTATGAAAAGAGTAGATTCCGTTATATCCCTGATATACTCGTTATCTAAATCAGAAAAGAAGCACTTCTCCCTACAAGTAATCAAAGACAAGGAGGAGAAAGACTATCTGGTGATTTATGATATTATCATAAAGAGTAAACAACCGAATGGAAACATTGTAAAAGAGGAATTTTACAGACGTAACCCCAATGGTTCTTTTGAAGTGTCCATTCAATACTTATATGAAAAACTGACGGATACGTTACTCACCCTGCGAAAAAAGAAAGATATATATTACGATCTGCTGAATGATTTGTGCAAAGCCCGAATGCTTTATGAACGTTCTCTGTTTGAAGAATGTTTCGAAATGCTATCCAATACGATAAAACAAGCACAATTCTATGAAAACAACGAAATTCTGACGATAGCCTTGAAACTGGAACTGGAATATCTGCTCCGTCTGAACTTTCCCAACATGACAGAACAGGAGCTTTTTCATAAACACTTCATCCAAAATGAAACTTTGAAAAAGATTCGGAAAATCACAGAGCAATCTTCATTACACAACTTATTGAAATATCGTTTATCTCATATTGGCTCCATCAGGACAGTAAAGCAAAAACAGGATATGAATGACCTTATGGTCAACGAACTTTATATAGCCGCTTCTTCAGACTCCGAAGGTAATTTTGAATTAACACGAAACCATAAACTTTTTCAGGCTAATTACCTGATGGGAGCAGGTGATTACAGAGCTGCCCTAAATTCATACAAAGAACTGGACTCATTATTTGAGCAGAATCAACAGTTCTGGTCAAATCCTCCTATATACTATTTATCTGTACTCGAAGGAGTACTCGGCAGCCTGCGGTCTGTGAGCAACTATAACGAAATCCCCTACTTCCTCGATAAATTAAGAAAACTTATATCAGACAGCACTTCGCTCGAATTTAAAGTAAATGCAACTTGCCTTCTCTTCCAATACGAACTATTTCCCTATCTGGATAAAGGAGATTTTTCAAAATGTACCCAACTTATGGTAGACTACCAGGAAATACTTTATGATAAAGAAGCCTGGTTAAGCCCTATTCGAAAAAGTGAGTTATTCCTTTACACCACACTCGTACACGTTGGTAACCAGGAATATAAAACTGCTAAAAAGTATATCAGCAACGCTATCATAGACCATAACATAAAGTATCTGCCTTTAATGAGAACTATTCGTCTGGTCCGCCTCATCGTCTTTTATGAAGTGCAAGAGCATGAGCTGATCCAGTATGAATCCCGCTCCATCACCCGAAGTCTATCTTCCCCCAAAGAGCAGACTTTTAAAACAGAACGTATCATTTTATGGTTTCTGAATAAAAGAAATATTCCCATCCTGAAAAAAGACAGAGAAGCATTTTGGGAAAAGTTGTCTCCTGAGATTCATGAATTATATAATAATAAATATGAAAGTCAGCTTTTACGCCTCTTTGACTTTACGGCGTGGATGGAATCCAAAATCCGGAAAGAGAAACTGTCTGAAGTCCTCAGAGCACGTAGTAGCGCAAAAGAATGTTAAAGACTAAGGTGCCTGATTCGTATTTCAGACGATAAAAACACTCTTTTCAAATCTCCATTTTCTCTTTGTAATTATATAAATTCATTTCACATTACCCCTATATTCTCTCCTCCATACAGGAAAATTCAATATAAGATATCATTTTTGAGATTATATAAACCAATTATTAATGTAGAAAACTATGCATGATTATTGCTTTCATTTGCATAGTCTTAATTTTTAATACTATGGAAACTATATCAATTCATAGACCCAAAATTGTAGTCATCGGTAGTTGCAATACCGATATGGTCGTGAAAGCCAACAGACTACCTGTTCCCGGAGAAACCATACTAGGCGGAACTTTCTACATGAATCCCGGTGGCAAAGGAGCTAATCAGGCGATTGCAGCCGCCCGACTGGGAGCTGAAGTCACCTTCATATCCAAAATCGGATATGATTTGTTCGGCCTGCAAGCATTGGAAATATACAGATCAGAGAAAATTAATACGGAATATATATTTACCGACCAGAAAAGTCCGTCCGGAGTTGCACTTATCTCCGTAGATTCTTTCGGTGAAAATAGCATTATCGTAGCACCGGGAGCAAGCCGTTCGCTTTCTATTGAGGATATCAATAAAGCCGAAGAAAAAATCAAGGAAGCTGATATTATTCTCATGCAACTTGAGATTCCTATAGATACAGTAGAATATGCAGCTACTATTGCTTGCAAATATGGGAAAAAGGTAATCCTCAATCCGGCTCCCGCGTCCAGCCTGAGCAACTCATTCTTAAAAAACGTGCACACCATACTCCCCAACCGCATTGAAGCGGAAATGTTATCCGGAATCAAAGTGATGAATATAGAAAGCGCTCATCGTGCCGCTCAGGCTATCGGAGAGAAAGGTATAGAGAATGTTGTCATTACTTTAGGTAAAGACGGCGCTTACGTAAAAGAGAAAGATGAATATACCATGATTCCCGCAAAGGAAGTAGAGACGATTGACACAACAGGTGCCGGAGATGTATTTTGCGGAGCATTCAGCGTCTGCCTGTCTGAAGGGCATTCACTCGCTAAATCTGTGAAATTTGCCAATGCGGCGGCAGCTATAGCAGTCACGCGAATCGGTGCGCAGAGTGCGATTCCTTATAAGAGAGAAGTTGTGCTATAAACGAGATAAGACCTAGGTTAAACACATAAATCTGATTCAAATGAAAGTAGTAGTTATTGGAAGTTCAAACATCGATATGGTTGCACAAGTCAACCATCTCCCGGCGCCTGGCGAAACAGTCGGAGATGCCAGTTTTATACAATCCCTCGGGGGGAAAGGCGCCAATCAGGCTGTAGCAGCAGCAAGACTCGGGGGATCTGTAACGTTTATTACCTCTTTGGGAAATGATATGTATGCAGAAATTCTAAAAAAACACTTTAAGAAAGAAGGTATCGCTACTGATTATATCATAGATGATGTTAATCAGCCCACAGGGACTGCGCTCATTTTTGTTGCCGACAGTGGTGAAAACTGCATAGCAGTAGCTCCCGGAGCTAACTATTCTTTATTACCCGGTTCAATTATTCATTTTTCAAAGGTAATTGACGAAGCAGATATCATAGTTATGCAAGCCGAGATTCCTTACGAAACGATTAAAAGAATAGCTCTTCTGGCTAAACAAAAAGGTAAAAAGGTTTTGTTTAATCCCGCACCCGCCTGCCTGATTGATGAGGAGCTGATGAAAGCCATTGATATACTAGTCGTCAATGAACTGGAAGCAGCCTTCATCTCAGGAATTGAATATACAGGAAATAATCTTGAAGAAATCGCTCTAAGCTTATTACAGGCAGGTGCACGCAATGCTGTGATCACATTGGGAAGTCAAGGTGTATATATGAAAAACGACAAAGAAATCATTCAGCTTCCCGGATACAAAGTAAATGCGATTGATACTATTGCAGCAGGTGACACGTTCTGTGGGGCATTGGCTGTAATTTGTGCCCAAAGGGAAATAGACCGGGATGCATTGAGTTTTGCGAATGCCGCGGCAGCTATCGCTGTTACACGTTCCGGTGCCCAACCGTCTATTCCTACATTGACCGAGGTTAATGCCTTTATTCATCCACAAATTAACTTCTAAATTTAAATAATTATGAAAAAGTATCTCATTTTATTATTCTCTTTTCTACTACTAGCGTGTGGAAAGGCTAAGAATTCTGACATTCCCATCGTCAACTTGATTCTGGATACAGATATGGGACCTGATTACGATGACGTTGGTGCAATGACTCTGATGTACGCCCTCGCAGATAGTGGACAAGTCAATATTCTGGCAACCTTATCTTCCAACAAAGATGAGCAGGCAATTCCATGTATTGAAGTAATCAATGAATATTTCGAGCGCTCGAATATACCTGTAGGTGCACCTAAGAACATTGCTCCATCTCTCACTACCTGGCATAAAGAAAGCAAATGGACAGATTATCTACCCAGTCATTTCAAACATAAGACTCACAAAACATCGGATGCGCCGGATGCAGTCCAAGTTTACCGACAAATACTCAGCCAGCAACAAGACACAAGCGTTACTATTTGTACCATCGGATTTTTCAGTAACCTGAAATATTTACTAGAATCCCAACCAGATCAATACAGTCCGTTAAATGGGACAGAACTAGTCAGACAGAAAGTAAAATTGTTAGTATCTATGGCAGGAGAATTTCCTACAGGAAGAGGCGAATTTAACATAAAATGTGACGCTCCCGCAGCTAAGAAAGTAGTAGAAACATGGCCTAGCAGAATCATTTTCAGTGGCTTTGAAATCGGGAAAGATATTCTCACCGGAAAAGAAGTAGCACAAATGAGCATTAAAAACAGTCCGATAAAAGACGCATATCAAATGTCTCTATCCCAAGATAATCCAGAAGGACGTAATAGCTGGGACCAAACCGCTGTATTAGTTGCTATTAAAGGATATAAGCCATACTTTAAAATTAAATTAGGGACTATCCAGATTAACGATACAACAGGAACTAATCAATGGATTGATGACACAGCCGGTAAACACGCCTATCTGATAAAAGAAATGCCGGAACCTGAAATTGCCGCTATTATTGAGAACTATATGAAACATCAACCTCTAAAAAAATAAAAGTATGTATATAGTAGACAATTATCTATTAGCAATCATATTCTGCTTCATTACTATGCTCTGCTGGGGATCCTGGGGAAACACCCAAAAACTAGCATCAAAAACCTGGAGATATGAATATTTTTACTGGGACTATGTATTTGGTATCGTACTTTGCGCATTATTTTTCGCTTTCACCCTGGGAAGCCATGGCGAAAATGGACGTAGCTTCCTGACAGATCTGAGACAAGCAGATTTCTCAAGTATAGGAAGCGCATTACTCGGAGGAATTATTTTTAATGCATCCAACATTCTGCTATCTGCTGCAATTGCCGTATGTGGTATGTCGGTTGCTTTCCCCGTAGGTGTTGGACTTGCTTTAGTTTTGGGAGTCATTATAAATTATATCGGGGAAGCTAAAGGAAACCCTATATTCATTTTTATAGGTGTCTTTCTCATAACCATTGCCATTATACTCAATGGAATAGCATATAAAAAGGCATCTGTAGACAATAAAAAAGTATCAGTCAAAGGACTCACTTTAGCTATCTCCGCAGGTTTTATTATGGCATTCTTTTATCGGTTCGTTGCAGCTTCCATTGACCTGACAAGTTTTGAGCATCCTGCAGCCGGAAAGATGACACCCTACACAGCTGTCTTTATATTTTCATTAGGAATTCTTGCCAGTAATTTCCTCTTCAACACTATCGCAATGAAGCATCCGGTAGAAGGAAAAGCAATTCCTATATCCGGGTACTTCAAAGGCAGAGCAATTACCCATTTAGTAGGTCTGCTAGGAGGAATCATCTGGTGTGTAGGTCAATCATTCAGCATGATTGCATCGGAGAAAGCAGGGGCAGCTATTTCTTATGGCTTGGGGCAAGGAGCGACATTAGTATCCGCCTTGTGGGGAATACTTATATGGAAAGAGTTCAAAGGTGCTACACCAATATGTCGCATATTAAACATGTGTATGTTCATCCTATTTCTGATAGGTCTCTATTGTCTGATTTATGCAGGAGCATAAATCAGATTACCAACAAGAACAGAATGATGTATCAATTAAAAAAGTTATTCAAATGAGACTGTATATTTTTCTAATATCTATTGTATGCTGCACCGGAATATCCAGAGCGCAGTACAATCCACAAATAAATGAATTAAAGTGGAGTGATGAGTTTAACTATGAAGGAGTACCCGACCCTGCCAAATGGTCTTATGAAGAAGGGTTGGTCAGAAACGAAGAGGCACAGTATTACACCAAAGAAAGAGAAAAGAACGTCAGAGTAGAGAATGGTTGTCTGGTCATAGAAGCTCATAAAGAAAAATACGGTAATATGGAATACACCTCCGGAAGCATCCATACTAACGATAAACTAGAATTTTCCGGTGGAAGGATAGAAGCCAGAGTAAAAGTTCCTGCAGGAAAAGGTACATGGCCTGCAATCTGGACATTGGGACATAAATGGCCGGACCAGCCACATCCGGCATGTGGGGAAATTGACATTTTAGAGTACGTAGGTTATATGCCGAAAGAATTCTTTGTCAATGTCCACACTCCTGCCGATTGTCAAAAAGAGCGTCATAGTGTCAATATATACGGTACAGCCAGTTACGTTGAAAACGCAGCTGAAGACTTCCATATTTTTGCCTTGGAATGGTACGAAGATTGCCTGAAATTTTTCGTTGACGAGAAATGTACTTACGTATACCACAAAGATCCTCAAAGACCAGATCACTGGAGATTTGACTTCGATAATCCTCAATTTCTCATATTAAATTTAGCTATCGGCGGTGTATGGGGAGGAGAGCAAGGAATAGACGATTCCATTTTCCCTGTAAAATATTACGTAGATTGGGTAAGATATTATAAATAAAATGCATTATGAAAAAGAACCTTTTAAAAATATACGGATTTATTTTAATCCTGTTACAGTCCGCTGTCATAGCCGGATGTGATAATGATGATAAAAACAGTACGATGAACTCATCTCTTGTCAATTTAGGAGATTTCTACTATAGCGATGGAACATGGTCATCCAATTTAAATTCACATAAAGAAGTTATAGGTATTGTTTTTGGCATTTCCAAAGAAAAAGGCGGAGAAGTCTTGCCTGGACTAACCAAAGGACAACATGGGCGAGTAGTCGCACTTAAAAACATCAATGTAGACGGAAATGAATGGTTGTATTGGGGGGAATATGGAGGTAATAAAGAAGTTCCGAAACTCACTAAACACGCTACAATGGATGGTGCGAATTACTACTATTTCATTAACACTGATAATCCTTCAAATTGGCAAACCGGAGCCATCAGTGACTGGAATGGAGCAGAAAATACCCTAATGATTTTAAAATACCGCGGAGAAAGGGCAACTATTGAAAATAAGCCTTCAGATTATCCGGCTGCTTCTTTCTGCCATTTATACGGCAATAACGATTGGGCAGTTGGAAAACCCGGTGAATGGTATCTCCCGGCATGTGGTGAAGCAGCCCTTATATACGCCCGCCGGGAGATGACCATGAATAAATTTAAAGAGTGTAACGGGCAATGGTTCGGTTCATATCTATGGACATCTACTGCTTTCGACTGGAAAACAAATGAAGGGAAGCACGATATTACAGAAAATTTATCAGGATCTTCATGGACAGTCTACTTCACATACGGAATGATAGCATGGCCAACAAGAGACTGTCCAAAGCCTGTCCGCCCTGTCATGACTTTTTAATAAGAAAAGCCCAATGTCTCCAATTCATATTAACCAACAGGAAAAAAGTGTATGACTATGAATATAAATACTAACATCATATTCCTTTTAATTGGATTAGTCTCTTTCAATGCATGCAGCCAAGGTACGCAAAACGCTCCATACCAATTATCAGATATATCTTACACTGATACCTTAAAAGGAGTATGGATAAAAGGATATATTGTCGGAGGTATGAAAAAAAGCAGAGATATGATTAAATCCACAGAGGACATTCAATGGGGAGTTTCAGGAGTAAATCCCGATTACTTAATCATGGCTTCCAACCACAATGAGACTGATATTCAAAAGTGTTTGTTAGTTGACTTATCAGATTCTGATCTTGGAATTTACAAAGCATTGAACCTCTCAGATAATCCAGCCAATTTATATCAGCAAATTAGATGTTATGGGTTTCCATCTCCCAATCTGTATGGCATGAATGGTTTTAAATTTATATCTGATGTAACATTACAAAAGAAAAACATAGAACACTTAGATATCGCTAACCCCTTTAATTTACCGTTTGATAAAATGCCAGCAGACAACCTTCTATGTGATTTTGAAGGAATTAGCAGAATAGAGGAACTGCCCGATTGGAAAAGTAAAACATTAGTAGGTTCTACCCATTGGGAGATTGAAAAAAAAAATGAGGATTCGAAAGCAACCATCACAATCGAGGGAGAACCAACAGGACATATTGTTGAAACATGGTTAATTACCCCTTTATTAAAGATCAATCCAAACAGTGAGTTTACATTTGATTGCTTTGCTGAGAATTATATTAGTACAATTACATTGGCCATTTACTTTATAAACGAAGCAGACGGAAAAACTATTTTCACCGAAATACCTGTAGATAGAATTCCCGCTGCAAGTAAAGGCCAAAAAAATATAGAGGTTAACTTAACAGCATTCGCAGGTAAAACAGGTTTTATTGGATTTAAATTCACCGGATTCCCGTACAGAAAAAAGTCTGCATATAAAATTGACAATATAAAATTGACTAACAAAAGAGAAATTCTTTTTTGGGAAAGTTTTGGGAATACTCCTATGAAACATCCGCAAAGAATCAACAACTTTACAGGATATGATAATCCTAAAGTTTTTCAAGCAAAAAATAATCATGCAGACATACGCTATCCGAAAAGATTCTATCTTAAAAGCAATGTGATGTATTGTGTTCTGGGATACAGAGATAAACCTTACTCTGATGAGATTACTATGAATGTATCGCACATAATTCCAGACACAGGCTATAAAAATCTGACTTTATCATTTGATGCAGGAACAACAGAAGACCGATATGGAACTCCATTAAACAAAATCTCAATAAAATGTGATGGGATACCATTATATATAAATCCCAAATGGACATTAGCAGGAAGCATATTCAAAAAATTCTCATTGGATATTCCCGCAAAAACTATTAATCAGGTTTCTTTTAGTTACTCAGATAATCTGAATATCAATATCGCAATCGATAATATTATGATAAAAGGAGAAAGGGAGAACTAAAAAGACAATATCAATCTAATAATATGAACAATAACTAATAAAATAAAAGCCATGAAAACATGTATAAAGTTTCTAGGAGTAATTATCTTGGGAATAATTCTACTCAGTGCATGTAAAGAAGAAACTTTACCAATAAAACTGGTATATCCCAATGATGCTATTATCGGCGATGGTACAAAAGAAGAACCATATGATGTAGCAAGTGCAATACGAAAAGCGAAAAAAGAAACTGTTTCGTGGGTAAAAGGCTATATCGTCGGAGCAGTGAAAAAAAATGTGACAGAAATAACTGATGCCAATGATATTGTATGGGGAGGCCAGGAAATCAATAACCAAACACTGTTGCTGGCATCTAATGCAGAAGAGAATGATTATACTAAATGCCTTTTGATAGATTTAAAAGGAACAAATAGTAATATCAACAACAATTTAAACTTATCGGAAAACAATGAAATTATCGGAAAAGCAGCCACAATCTATGGTAAACTGACCCAAAGTTTATTAGGTATCAATGGAATGCAAAACATCGCAAAAGCAACACTTGAAGGAGCAGATATTCCGATTATTGAAGAAGGCAATCCTTTGGGAGTCTCCATGAATACTCTGTCAGATGTCGTTGCCAATGATTTCAAAGATGCAATAGATGGGAGTATATATCAGTTAAAAGGATGGACCAACATACCTACGCAGGGGTTAGCTTACTGGAAAGGATGCAAAAAAAATGGTGAACTGTTTATTTCTATTACAACAGAACAGATTATAACAAATAAAAAACTGGAATCCTGGTTTGTGACTCCTGCCTTTAATATAATAAGAGGAAAGAGTTTCACCTTTGATTGTTTGCTGGAAAATCCTTCTTCAAACACTTTATTAGAAGTCTATCTCTGGCAAGAATCAGATGGAGAAATGATAGCCATCCCTATTGGCACAGAAAGTATCAAAAGTACAGGGAATGAATGGAAAAGGGAAATCAGATTTACTATTGATGAGAAATATGCAAATACTATCGGATTTATCGGATTTAAGTTCAGCACTACCACAGGCGAGAATATTCAAAAATGCAGCATAGACAACATTCAATATGGGCAGCAAAAAATCCTGTTTACAGAGACATTCGGAAACGAATCAATTGCCATTGGTACTACAATAGGTGTGAATGCTTACAAAGGATACGATAATCCTGACGTATTCTCCGCATCAGGTGGCATAGCCGACTTACGTTGTCTGCCCGATTGCTTTAACGGCACCAATGTATTATCATGCATCTATGGTTGGGGAGGAATGGCTTTTGAGGATGAAATCACGATGAACGTATCTTCATTTATTCCCAAAGAAGGATATGGTAAACTGACACTATCTTTCGATGTAGGCGCTATGGACATGAGCCAGCCACTTAATAGGATGGATTTCTTCTGCGATGATACTCCAGTAACGGTAGATCCGTCTATTAGCGTGCCTCTATGGACGAATATAAGAGTTACTCTCGACTTGCCTCTCACTTCTTTTGAGAAAATCAGACTTCATTTTAAAGGAACTGGAGAAGGATTCGGGCATTGCTTCGATAATATTACAATTATAGGAGAATAATTAATTTAATACCAGACGTATATGAAAGTATATAAATCAAAACTCATTGATGAGAATAATATAAAAAAGACCTATAAACTGGGATTGAGGGAATTCTGTATTCTCCTCATAGTCTCTCTGTTATGCAATCAGGCACTATATGCTACAGATAAATCTGAACATATTAACAATATCTCTCAAAATACAAATGTAATAATAGGAGTTGTTACTGACAGCCAGAATGGCGATCCTATCATAGGCGCCACAATAAAAATAAAAGGCAGCACAACTGGAACTGTTACAGATCTTGACGGCAAGTTTGAAATTAAAGCAACTGCCAATGACATTCTGCAAATCTCCTATGTTGGTTATAATACAAAAGAAATAAAAGTAGGAAAGCAGAAAGTTATTGCGGTCACATTAGCAGAAAGCGCAGAACAACTGGAAACGGTCGTAGTTACTGCCTTCGGTGCCAATCAAAAAAAGGAAAGTGTAACCGGAGCAATACAAGCTATCAAACCTGCCGACTTAATTGTTCCCTCTTCTAATCTGTCTACCTCTTTTGCGGGTCGTTTGGCTGGTGTAGTAGCCTTTCAACGAAGTGGAGAACCGGGGTCAAACAATGCGGAATTCTTTATTAGAGGAATTTCAACCATCAGTGGCATCACTTCTCCATTAATAATAATGGATGGAGTAGAAATAACCTCAGCTGATTTGAACGCCATTGATCCTGAGATTATTGAAAGCTTTTCTATTTTAAAAGATGCTACAGCATCTGCAATGTATGGAACCCGAGGAGCTAACGGAGTTATGATCATTAAGACAAAATCAGGTTTAGACACAGAAAGGCCAATAATAGGTCTTCGGGTAGAAGCTAATATAAGTATGCCAACACAAGTCCCTAAGTTTGTGGATGCAATTACCTATATGAAGATGTTTAATGAGTCCGTTCGTAACCAAGGGACAGGAGATCCTTTATATTCAGATGAAAAAATATTAGGAACACAGTTCGGACTTAACCCTTATGTATTTCCGAATGTAGACTGGTATGATGAAGTATTTAAAGATATAGCCTTTAATCAAAGGGCAAATCTGAATATCCGTGGCGGAACATCAAAAATTACCTATTTTATGAATATCAACGTAAATCATGAAACCGGAATGCTTAAAAACAGAAGCAAAGAATTTTTCTCATACGGAAATAATATCAATTTAATGAGATATGTGTTTCAAAACAATATCGATTTTCATTTATCACCTAAAGCAAAGATCGGTTTGCACCTGAACGTACAACTAAACGATCAGAAAAGTCCCTATGAAACAAGCAATTTCTTGTACAGCGCTGTAATGTCAAGCAACCCTGTACAATATCCGGTCTACTATCCCCAGTCACCGGATGAGTCGTGGGTCAGATGGGGAGGAAACACACAAGCTCAAAATATGCTTAACCCTGTGGCCCGCTTGACAAGAGGATATAGAGATACTTTTGAGAGTACAGTTTTAGCTAACATCGACTACTCACAAAAACTGGATTTTATTACAGAAGGACTATCTCTGCATGCATTATTCTCCCTCAGGAATTATAGTTACAGCACTAAAGCACGTGTACAGGACTATAACAGCTATGAATTAAAAGATTACTCTGTTGATGCAAACGGAAATTACACGATGAAAGTTGGTCCGACTGACGGTTCAAATCCCCAAAGATTTCCACTAGCAAATGAGGGAGGATCTACAGGAGAACGTAAATTCTATTTCCAAAGTTATCTGGATTATACACGAAGTTTCAACGAGCATCATGTAAATGCCATGATTTTATTTAATATGGACGAATATTCGACCAATAATCCCGGAACTAATCTGATCAGTTCACTGCCAAAACGTAGAATGGGAGTAGCCGGACGTATTACCTATGATTATGCACATCGTTATATGACAGAAGTTAACGCCGGTTACAATGGTTCCGAGAACTTCGCAAAAGGACATCGTTGGGGATTTTTTCCTTCTATTTCGTTAGGCTGGAATGTTGCTGAAGAACCTTTCTGGGAATCTCTGAAAAATATTGTATCCCGTTTAAAAGTTCGGGGATCGTATGGTTTGGTCGGCAATGACCAGATTGGTTCCGACCGCTATATCTATTTGGAACAGGTTAACCTGCAAGGAAGCTCTCCTTTTCAAACCGGATACGGAACGCAGACTCAAACTTATCAGGGTCCCACATATAACAGGTTCAGAAATGAAGATATAACATGGGAAGTAGGACATAAATTGAATGTCGGATTAGACCTCCAGTTATTCAATGACTGGAATATAACTTTTGATGTATTCCGGGAAATACGAAGTAATATATTCCAGCAAAAGCTATCCATACCACAATATTTAGGAACAGCCAGTAGCGTAATTTATGGAAACTTTGCCAAAGTAAGAAATCATGGAGTCGACTTATCAATAGATTATGGAAAGCAAATTAGTAAAGACTTTACCCTTCAGTTCAAAGGAACTTTCACTTTTGCACGAAATAAGGTATTGGAGTATGACGAAGCTCCGGGTTTACGTCCCGGTATGAAAACTGTGGGACGTCGCCTTAATACATTCTTGGGATATGTAACAAACGGGCTCTATGAGAATTATACAGATGTAGAAGAAAGCCCGACTTCCACTCTTGGAAACATAGCAATATCTCCTGGAGATATAAAATATGTAGATCAACCGGACGCAAATGGAAATTATGATGGAAGAATCACTTCAGATGACAGAGTAGAAATTGGTGACCCATGGATACCTGAAATCGTCTACGGATTTGGCCCTAGCATGAGATGGAAGAACTGGGATTTCTCTTTCTTCTTCCAAGGTCAGACTAATGTTTCGTTAATCATGGAAAATTTCGAACCTTTCGGAGAACGTTCTGCACGTGGCGTACTTGCATGGATAGCGGATGACTACTGGAGTCCAGATTATCCTAATGTCAACGCTAAACATCCTCGCTTAACACGTTTAACAAACAATCACAACATGCAAGTGTCAACTTATTGGCTGAGAGATGCTTCATTCTTGAAATTAAAGAATGTCGAACTAGGATATAGTTACAAAAAGGCACGTTTTTATATTAGCGGCTCCAATCTGTTAACTATTTCTCCTTTTAAACATTGGGATCCTGAAGTTGGAACCGGTGCAGGAATGCAATATCCAACACAAAGAATCTTCAACTTAGGTATACAAATGAGTTTTTAAACTATAATATCAATTGAATATGAAAGTTTTAAAGAAAACAGCGCTATTACTTATAGCATTAATTACATATACATCATGTAATTATCTCGACATAGTTCCCGATGAGATGGATCGCGAAGAAAATGCTTTTGAAGATCCCAATGCAGCTTTACGATATATCTATTCCTGCTATTCATATCTTCCTCAGGAAAATCAGAGTGGAGCAATTGACATGCTGACCAGCGATGAGATAGTCACTCCCTTTGAAAATGAAGTATTTGCTATATTCCTATGGGGAAATTATACATCCACTTCTCCGGTTATCAGTTATTGGAATACGCTTTATTCCGGTCTACGTCAATGTCACATTTTCCTTAAGAATGTAGATAAAGTGCCGGGATTGAGTACGCAACTGCGCAATGATTATGCAGCACAGGCCAAATTTCTAATAGGATATTACCATTACTTGTTGATCCGATGCTACGGACCGATAATATTAATTAAAGGGGATGAGTCAATCAGTACACTTCCTGAAAATTATGCAGCCCGTTCTCCATTGGATGAATGTATTGAATACGCATGCCAAATGCTAGACGAAGCAGTTACGGATCTGCCGACAGTCCGCCCGACTATTTATGAATACGGACTGGCTACGAGTGTTGCCGCAAAAGCTGTAAAGGCAAAAATGTTACTATACGCTGCATCACCGCTATTCAATGGTAATACTGAATTCTATGCAAACTTCAAGAACAAAGACAATCAAGTTCTTATGCCACTAGAATATGATTTAAAAAAATGGGACAATGCAAGAACTGCAATGGAAGAAGCTATTATTGCGGCAAAAGATGCAGGACATGATCTATATATGACCGATAATTATAATTCCAATTTGAATCCATATCCAGAAGATCCAATACAACACCGTCTACGCTATACCATGCTGGATCGTGGCAACAAAGAAATCCTATTAGCCGAAACGAGACCTGAAGGTTTATATGATCTTCAAAATAAAACAATGCCTAATGGATACTATGCATGGAATGGAATAGCTCCAACATGGACAATGTTGAATCGATTTTACACAAAGAACGGCCTTCCATACGATGAAGATCCTTCTTTCAAAGACAACAACAAATTAGAGATTGTAACAGTCGATGCCAGTCGCTCTGTTCAAGCCAAACCTGGACAAAGAACAATTTTATTCAACCTGGACAGAGAGCCTCGATACTATGCATGGGTCGCTTTTCAAGGAGGTTATTATGAACTAATGAGCGCTACAAATAATGGTTCTTACACTCCAGACAAAGGATATGAGAACGGACGTTTAATTTGCGATTTCGTTGTAGGAGGAAATTGTAGTCGAGGAGAATCAATGCAATCATTACGTGCCAACAACTATTCACCAAGCGGTTATTTAAGCAAAAAAGGAATAGATCCGACTAATGCAGTCGGTGGCAGCCGTACCTATCCAAACTCTTACCCGTGGCCTGTCATCCGTTTAGCTGATTTATATTTAGGTTATGCGGAAGCATGTGTAGAAACAAATGACCTGGATAATGCCAAAATATATCTGAATAAAGTGAGAACACGAGCAGGAATTCCAACTGTTGAAGATTCCTGGAAAAATGTAGCCACACTTGATCAAAACAAATTACGTCAGATTGTCCGTCAGGAAAGATTAATTGAGTTCTTTCTGGAGAAACAAAATTTTTGGGATTTAAGACGATGGAAAATAGCAGAAGAATATTATGGGACTAAAGTTAAAGGTTTAAATGTAAATGCTACTACTATTGAAAATTTTGCGCAAGTAGTCACATTAGACTTTGAAAGAAACTTTCAATCGCCAATGAATTATTTAATGCCTATCCCAATTGACGAATTAAATAAGAATGAGAATCTTGTAAATAATCCGGGATATTAAAGTTGCAGAAAGGACTGAATCAAAAAAGACTGAATTAAAATAAAGAGGTTGTGTCAAAATGCTGGCACAACCTTTTTTTATGCGCAAAGCCCAGACTTTCCCAAGTCCAGGCTTTGTTATTACCCAAAGTTTATGTAACTTTAGGCGTCAGTTTTTTCGTTATGGCAAAGTTACATTTTCGTCCTTACATTCCCAACCAAACCGTTCT